>WOYI010062480.1_pt1 | contig 21633 bp, 21 predicted proteins | sample 6423411 | NCBI WGS metagenome assembly WOYI01 (sample SAMN13441803, study PRJNA592873) | oil field metagenome | biome: oil field; feature: oil-well bore; material: oil-contaminated soil; isolation source: oil-contaminated soil from oil-well borehole | place: Germany: Wietze | collected 2016-10-18 ... | reverse complement strand
CTGCTGAAATTTTTAAAAATGACAGTCCATAATATCAAGCCTTTACAAACTTACCTCTGCAATGTGGGTTAAATTCAATTCAGCCACAGTTGTAGGAATATCCTTGCATCGAAAGCAAACGTAATGAAATCCCCCTCCTCTGTTTAAGAAGTTTTGCAATGATAGATTGCCTTCGGCGGGTTCTATTAGCTTAATAGTAATACTGCCTTCCTTTGAAAGAAAAACAACCCTTACATGCTGACGGGAATTGACCACAATTCCGGTCAGCTGCCTGTAACCGAAAACACGACTCCAGTAGCTGATACCCGCTTCCAGGTCCTTGACAGCGAATGAAATGTGATCAATAATCATCTATACCTTCTTACGGTTAAAAGCTCTCCTGAATTTTTCCTTTGTCACCAGCCAGAAGAACTGGAATATTCCGATCAGGTATCTCTTCCATAGCCGACGTGGCTCCTGCAACAGGCGGAATAACCATTCCAAACCTGTATTCTGCATCCAGCGGGGAGCTCTTTTGATTATACCGGCCAGAATGTCAAAATAACCTCCGACGCCCAGTATGTAATGAGCCTTGAGTTTGTGCTTATAACTCTCAAAGAACAGTTCTTTCCTGGGCGACGACATTCCCAGTAACAGGATATCAGGGTTGGCTTCATTGATCAAATTAAAGATAGACTGTTCCTCCTCCGGTTCATAGTAACCATTGCGGCTGCCTGCAATCCTGATATCGGGATAGCGCTTTTCAATGTTCGACCGGCATAGCGTAAGGACTGATTCTTTGGCACCAAAAAGAAACAGGCTCATCTTCTCTCTGTTGGCAAGGGCAAGAACTCCATCAGCCAGGTCAGGTGTCGCAACCCTTTCAGGCACTTCATAACCAAAGGAGCGCAAAGCCCATACGACTGACATCCCATCTAAATGTACCAGGTCTGCACCGTTGATGATTTGCCTGAACTCCTCGTTTCGTACTATATCGTTTATTGTTGCAGAGTTAACTCCAAACTGAGCTGTCTGACGTCCGTTCTTTATACCTGATTCGATGATTGATAAAAACTCAGACCTTCTTAACGGATTGATCCTGATATTGAAGACATATATCTCAGATATCCCGTCCCTGGGATTATTAATATCAGTGATTGATGACATTGATTATTCTTAAAAAGCCTGTTTCTTTTATGTTCACTGTTTCAGTCAGAGTATCCGCAACGCCTGATATGTTCTGCCTTATCCTCTTCGGTCAAAAACCTGTTTTTGATTTTCACAGCCGGATTACCACCATAAATCGAGTAGGATTCAACATCGGCTGTGACGACCGACCCGGCGGCTACTATGCTTCCGCATCCGATTTTTGTTCCTGACAGGACAATTGCCCCATGTCCTATCCAGACATCATCTTCTATTATCACTTTTTCATGAATTCCTCTCCAGTTGTAGTCTTTGTCCCTGATAGGTTTTGCAAGTCTGGTTGGCACGCCAATCTCCATATAGTTATGATCATATCTTCCCACCAGGGCAACAAAATTTGCCAGCATCACGTTATTGCCAATTCTTGCATCGCATTCAATCTGAGAATATTTACCGATATAGAAATTATCGCCTGTCGTGATTGTATGCTTTGCCCACATGTATACTGATCTGCCGAAGTAAACATTTCTGCCAAAGGTATACTTCCGCCACCTCAGGTGCCTGAGATAAAAATGCCGTATTTTTCTAAGCAGTTCAATCATTGCAGTGTCCAGTAAGTTAGAAGATCTTTTTTGAGGCTTGCTGTTGAGTATCGTGTCACATGATCGTTTTGCACGGGCCGCGGCAATTTGAGAGCCTTCAACATTGTCTCAGAGAAAATATCTTCATCATGTTTTTTTACAATATATCCGTTGACTCCGTTTCTTATGATCTCATCCGCGGCGCTGAAATCGGTCACACAAGAAGGCACTCCACATGCAGAAGCTTCCATCAACGCAGTTGGCCAGCCCTCATTGTAGGATCCCATAATATAAAGGTCCGATGCATTCAGATACAATGCGATCTCTTCCCTGCTCTTCTTGCCTGCAAGTGAAATTTTATCAGTCAAGTTCCTCTCTGAAATATAGCATATTATTTCATCAGAATCCTCACCTTCTCCCACAAACAGAAAGAGCGGATTGGTCACCTTTTCACTGAATTTCACAAAGGAGTCAATCATGAATTTCCATCCCTTAAGCCAGGCCAGCCTGCCGGTGGTAAGCACAACCGTCGCGTCCGCAGGAAGGCCAAGCATTTCCCTCGCACTCTTCATATCCATAGGTTTGAATATGTCCGTCCTGACTCGTGTCGGGAATTTTATTACATGCCTGTCAGCCATGGTTCCGTTACTCCGTTCTACCATCTCACGTATTGCATCATCGTCACCACGTGCAAGAATTGTATTGACATGAACCAGCTTTTTAAAGAACCTCCTTTCAAACATTTTTGCCAGCATACCGGCATAACTGTATTTTGATATGTTGAGTGGATTCTCAAGTCCTGCAAATGAGTAACATATATTTTTCCCGGCATTTGCAAAAGCGATCAGAGACTCATGCCTCTGAACAAAGAGATTGTCAATACCGATCGTCAAAATCCTTCTTTTAAAATAATTGGCTAGTATAAAGTTTACAATCCTGTCAGGAATTATGTTCCTCGTTCTGGAACGATTATACCTTGCCATGGCGAAGAAGTCATACTCAGTCCCGTTAATGCTCTTACGGAACCACTTTCCAACCGGATCATTCTTTGACGTAGTAATACCGGCAAGGGCAAGCTCCGAACCAAAAGACTCCATCATATTTTTGGCAAATGTGAGATAACCTCCAATAGGAAAATCTTCATAATCCGTGAAGTCAACAATCAGTATTCTGCTCTTATTCTTCATCCGGCAATTCTCAATTTTCCAGTCCTCTGTGCAGCCTCTTTATATAGATCCAGATATCTTCCTGCCATAATATCAATTGAAAAGCGTGTTTTTATAAGCTCCTTTCCTGCCTCACCCATTGACTCGCGTAAATTTTTCTCGTCAATCAGTTTTTCCATTCGCTCAGCCATCACGGCAGGATTCTTCGGGGGCACAAGGAATCCGGTTATGCCGTCCATTACCAGCTCTGGTGTGCCGCCGCCTGATGTGGCAATGACCGGCTTCCCCAATGCCATGTATTCAATAATGGCGTTGGAGAACCCCTCCGTAAAAGTCGAAAGAACACATACATCCATAGCATTGACATATGATTCTATCCCTGCTCTTTTTCCAAGGAACCTAAATCCCGCTCTGTTTTTCTCTTCCACCAGCCTGATAGATTGTTCGGAATCAGTATTCGGTCCGATAGCCAGAAATGTTATGTCATTCCTTCTGTCAAGCAAGATCTGTGCTGCTTTATAATATGTGGGATAGTCCTTTTGCTTCCAGAATGAAGCTACCATTCCGATAATGAAGCGGGTGAAGATGTGCAGCTCTTCCCGGATCACCGAATCCTGCATGAGATGGTCTGATCTGTCAAAGTTGAAGCCATTGTAGATGACCACCCCCTTTGAGCAAGGAACGCGGTAAGCTTCGAGTCCTGCCTCTGAATTGCTGACAATTTTTTCAGAGAAGGGGAAGGTTAGTCTGGCTCGGAACCAGTGTCTGTTGAAAATATTCTTCCTTAGTGGCACGTTGGTGACCATTCCGTTTATCAGGGGGCAACGAAGCATCCTGCATACTGGAGCCAGGTAAACGGCTGTCATGCTCTCCCAGCAATGGACAGCATCCGGCTTGTATTGCCTGATTAGCAAATAGAACTTCCTGAAGATAAGAATATCTTTTTTGGTCTTTCTGATAATCCGATGTATGGTTATTCCCAGATCATAGACCTCACTATAATGAATATCGTTACTCATCACTGCCAGCACGAAATCGATCTCCTTCGAGGATTTCAGTGCCTTGAGCAGTTCGATGAGCCGTCTCTCCTTTCCACCTGAACCAAGAGTATCTATGACGAACAGTATCTTCACTTCAATGTCATTATCCTTACATTATTGCTGTTATCACCCGGAGACCAGAAAAAATTACTATAATCATCCGAGAACAATCTGTAATCAAGTTCTTGTCGCACTGTACTATATGCATTTTTTGCCACCGCTTTTGCCTGCTGATTATAATTCCCTATGATCTCCAGGATCTTCTCTGCCATAACCGGGGCAGAACCCGGCGGTATCAGGTATCCGTCGATTCCGTCACGAATATATAATGCGTTGTCACTGACGTCGGTCGCTAAAACAGGTACTCCTGACACAAGATACTCTGAGAGCTTGGTGGAGAACCCGTATTTTGTTCTTCGATTCAGGGGACGTGGTAAGATCAGCAGGTTATATCTTCTGAATTCATTTATCAATTTTTCGGGGTCGATGTTCCCCATATAAAAGACTTTATCAGCCAGGTGAAATTCGTCCGACAGTTTGTCCAATTTAATCCTGTCCTGATCTTCCATGATACCATAGAGGTATAACTCGGTCCTTCGGGTCTGGTTCACCCTGGAAAGAGCTTTAAATAAAATGTCAAATCCCTCCTTTTCAACTTTGATATAACCAGCAAAACAGATACTGAAAGGTGAGTCCGGAGCAAGCCCGGCGGGGAGGTAATCATCAATCATATCCGCATCGCACAAGATCGGCACCTTCAGTATTTTACGGGCAGATCGCGAAAAACGATTTTCCAGAGCAGTGGAGATAACAACTATCCCGTCATAAAGTGGTATCTGGAACTCGCTAAGCTTGTATTTCAGGAAGTTGAAAGATGACTTCAGCCACTGCAAGAGCCTGGACATGAGCTTACCGTCGGGAACAGCAGAGAAAGCGATTGCTGTGCGGAGCTCATTTACTTCACAGAAAAACTTTCGTTTTTTCAGATATTTGAAGTATGTCAGGTAAATGAAGTCTTTAAGGACGAAGGTCGTCGGATAGAGGTATATTACTATGTCGGTACTCCTGTCTGCTATCCATCTGTTAACCGTACGAGCGAAGCGTAACGGCCTTCTCACCGCATTTATGTCCAGGTTCAGACTTCTCATGAAGAAGACCCCGGGCAGGACCTCCGGCACCTCAACCGGAGCCTTTTGAACATCTGCCATCGAACAGAGAAAAACATGGACATTAAGTGCTGCCAGCGACCTGGCGATATTCATAATACGCCTGGCTCCGGCTGTTTTACCGTTTACGATTTTTCCCGTTGATATAATATAAACCTCCTTCATGAGTATAAGAATTGACCTGCCTACCAAGTCATGGCACGACGTGTTTTCAACTCATATATTTCTCAATAAGTTCCTTTGTCTCCTGAATATGTCCTTTTGATGAAGCACCGAACAGCACTGATTCAATTTTAGGGAATCTGCCGAGGTACTCTATTGCCTCTTTCGGGCGCAAGGCACCAGCAGCCAAAACCTGCATTGCGATAGGACGAAATGTCTTCTCAGTCAGATACTTTTCATAAATTACCGTTCCCCCTGACATCCTAAAGCCGATCTTGTTAATTGAAGAGGAGATGATCGGGTTCTCGATTCCCACAGAATTAAGTGCATCCAGCAATGCGGGGAGGTTCATCGTAATATAACCGGGTTCGGCACCATACTTTTTCCGGATATAAGCATCGTATTCCTTAAACACATCGAAGAGCTTCAGACCCAGTATCAGGTCAACCACCACATTCTGAATGAATATCACCGGCGTGCTGATCCCCTTGAACATCTTCATCTCGGCATCAATGAAGATTTCCATAAGCTTTATAAAATCCTTACTGATATATGCAATCCCGCCCTTGGTGAAAGTGCTGAAAATATTCCCTGGTACATACTGTTTCACGGTACCCAGGATGCCGAGTTCAGTAACGGCATTTGCGTACTTGTGAGCGTATGGCATACAGGGATATATTTTAAAGTCCCTGTATTGTTCGGGGTTTGCCCGCATATGGTTGCATATATTACCGATGCGGTCATGGGTTGTGCACATGAAAGTGTTGATCCCGGTTTCGATGGCCTGATCGAGCACTCTGATTATGGAGGCGTCATCCTTGAAACGGATAGCCTGCTCTCTTGATTTCTCGTCAGAGAGATGGTTGACAGCAAAAAACTGATTATCTCCAAATAATACCTTATCCATTTTCATGTTTTATCTCTTTGAATCTTCAATTATCAAATCAATCACCTTGTCGGTCTTCAAGGCCCGGGCAAATGAATTGACCTCAGATTGTTTGTTTTTCTTGATACATCCTATAAAATTGTCAATCTGGGAACTGTACTCCTCTCCGCGCAGATAGAAATTGACCGGGATTGCCAGATCAGTGATATATTTGATGGTCCAGCCTTTATCCAGTCCTTCCTTCTGATTGGTCTCCTTGAGATAGATCTTAAGCTCGGTTGCATCACAGATGATCTTGCCCTTTTTCCCCATGACCATTAACGACGTTGACATTTTCCTGTATGTCTCATCGCTCCAGTTTACTGAAAGCATTCCGGTCAGCCCGTCTTCCAGGGTCAGCACTGAATAGACGGCATCTTCCACCTTCTTTGAATATATTTTCTTCAGCCGCGAACCGCTTGCTTTTACAGGTACTCCGATGATTTCCTGTATCAGGTTGATGACATGTGACGCATAATCGAACAGGCAGCCTCCTCCCTCCCTGGGGTCGGAGCGCCATGTCTCTCCCTTTTCACGGACCACAACAGGACCGTATGCCTCACCGGTAAAATGCACCAGCTCGCCAAGAACACCTTCACTCAGGAGTCGTTTCAGCTCCCGGAATGTGCCGATAAAATGGTTGTGAAAACCAACCTGGTTTATTACATTCTTCTCCTGTGCCAACCTGACGAGCTCTTCTCCTTCGCTTACCGTCAGGCTGAGCGGCTTTTCACAGAATGTGTGGATGCCTTTCCCTACGGCATAACTGACCATCTCATAATGAAATTTTGTGGGGGAAGCAATGATGACGCAATCCGGTTTTTCGGTGTCGATCATTTTTTTATAGTCGTCATAGACATTGATCGTGCTGAATTTGCGGAATGCGTCCAGCACTATTGATGATGTGTCACAAACGCCTGTCAGTTCAACATCCGGATGCGGATTTATAATCGCTGCATGCGAAAGGCCCATCTTACCGAGACCGATTACTCCTGCTTTAATTTTCATTTGCTATTTTCAGTTTTTGATATATTTCATTTGTGTCATGTGCAATCTTATCCCAATTGAACCTCATAAAGAGTGTCTCATCAAAGGACCTCAAGTTCACTGCGGATAATTTTCTGGCAAGTGCGTGGCTCAGGGCATCTTCATCCCCAACCCGGAAGTAGTCATCATCATTCAGATTTATCTGTAGGTTTTCCGGTATATCGCTGGCCAGGACGTCAAGATTATAGCTCATTGCCTCAAGCAGGGCAATAGGAAGCCCTTCAGAGAATGAAGAGATAACGAATAACCTGGCAAATGAATATATCTGCTTCAATTTCTCACCCTTGATGAAACCCGTCAGCAAGACACCGTTTGCAGCTGCCAGCGATTTCAGCTTCCTTGAATACTGTGTAGGATAATCCGTGTCACCGACAAGGACGAGCCTGTATCCTGTCAGATGCGCCTTGCTAAAAGACCGGATAAGATAATCAAATCCCTTTTCCTCGAGGAATCGCCCTACCCCAATAATATACTTATGCTTCTCAAGGCCAAGCTCTTCAATGTAATCCGACTGAGTCGACTTTTCCGGCATATTTACACCGTTAAAGATCACCTGAACCTTATCGTCGGACAGCCTGTACTTTCCAGCTATCTTCCTCCTCAGCGCTTCCGATATGAATATTATATAGTCCGAATTTTTTATGCTTATCCGCTCTGATAATGAGAGAAACCATTTTGCGAAATTATCCCACTTCTGTTGTGTATAGCTGATGTTGTGATAGGTAAAGACAACCCTGGCCTTTGAGAGCCTGATCAGAGGAGCGAAAAAGCCGGGACCTGTATTGTGAAAGTGAACAACATCATACCTCTGGAACAGTGAATGCAGAGTGGACAGGAAGGAATGAAGAAAAGTCTCCAAAAACTTATTGCGTGGAACTGCAATGTCCACAAACCTGATATTCTTATAGATTGAAAGTCGGTTTTTGCTGTTAAGGTAAGGGGTCCGGCGGTATACTGTTACGGAATAATCATCCATTTCAGCGAGCCGGGTATATAACTCGAGACAATGAGTTTCAATTCCTCCCTGAATATTCGGGAAGCCACGTGTACCTATAACGCCAATCTTCATCCTTACCTGCTGACTCCGCTATTTGATAACGTCATTTCGGAAAATAACTTATAGTAACCTACCAACATTTTTTCTTCTGAAAACTCATCTTTAATTTTGAAGTAGCTGTTCTCTCCGAACTCCCTGCGTTTGTCCACGGAATCTATCAGCTCCTGGATCCCGGAGGTAATTGATTCTACGTCCTTGCAAGATGCCAGAAAACCGTTATAAGAATCACGTACAAGATATTTGTTGTCTCCCACATCGGTTGCCACTACCGGTAGTCCTGCGGCCATTGCCTCCATTACCGAGTTTGACAACCCCTCAAAGAGTGATGTACTAAGGTAAATATCCGCCTTTAAAAGGATGTCAAATACATTTGCCGGCCGGATCATGACTACTACATTCTTCTCAAGGTCAAGGTGTCTGACCATGTGTCTTATTTCTGACTCCAGGTAGCCGTAACCAACAATACAGTATCTCAGTTTCCTGTCCCGGTTATTCTGGAGAAGTCGTTTGAACGATTGCAGGGCTGTTGAGAAATCCTTTGATTTGACAAAGCGTGAAACGGAAACTATAGTTATCTCATCACCAGTCCTGTAATCCCGTTCAAGAGGCGGTACGTTTATGGCATTATGAATTACAACCGACTTCTCTGGAGCGAATCCTCTTTTCTCAAAGCTTGTTTTTGCTACAAAGCTGTTAAACACCGTTGCATCATTAACCCGGTTATGAAACAGCCTTTCAACTATTAATTTATAGTAAGGAAGTTTCTCGCTTCTTATGCCTCCGACAGTGACGAGATCCCTGGCAAACAGCTTTGTGAGCCCTGCAACGGTGTTTGCAAGTGTAAGATATGAAAGAACCAGATTTATCTTCTGTTGTTTGATTAGCCTGATAAGGCATAAAAATCTGTTGAAAATATTTCTCCTCAGGCAGACATATTTTATTCCATGATGCCTGATGAAATTCAGATTGTCAGGATCAATCTTCTTCCCTTGCCATATCACAAGGGTTACTGACATGAGATCATGAGACAACAGTTTTGCCAGGATTATTGCCTGTTTCTCGGCACCTCCTTTAAGGAGGGTCTTGCACAGAATTAACACTGAAGGTCCTGTAGTCTCCAATTGCCTATTATTTTAATGACAACCGGCCGTGATACCTGTAAACATCAATGACAGTAAGTCCTCCATCGTAATTGAGAGTGTGGGTCCCTCTCAGTTGACCGTTCCAATCCGGTTTTATCTCCCGGACTCGTGTTTCCTTATACTCACCGGTGCTTAAATTTGTTACAAGGTTAATATTAAAGCCCCTCCCGTATCTTACAGAACAGTCCTGCGATGGCCTGTATATCCTGCCATCCTCCACAAATAACCTCCCTGCACATCTGGCATTACTCTCATCTGAGACAACCGGATTGAGAGGATGACTGGTCCACCTGCCTGAGACAGGGTCTTCACTGTAGAAAAGAAACAACTCCGTGCTGCATCCTGATATGCCGTTTGTCCGGTCTACCGTTGCAAACAGCCACCATTTTTCTTCATGAAAGAAAAGAGTTGTATCAGTTGCAGAAATATCTTCCATAATATTCCTCTCAAATTCCCATTTCCATGGAAACTCAGTGCATTTATAAAGCTCAATCGTCCTGTTCTGGCTAGTCTCCGGGATCATATAATAACCGTCTCCCATTTTAAAGGCAAACGGGTAAGACATGTGATATGGTCTCTCAATAATTTTGCCTGACCTTATGAACTTTCCCCCTGAGTCAAGCTCGATAAGTGAAATATGAGCTTTGTTCTTCCTGTAAATAAATTCTTCAACAAAAATATAATAGTTATTATTCTCTGCAACCACAAACGGGTCGGCCCAGAACATTTTCCGGGGAGGATTTATTGTGTCAAATAATCTGAAGTCATCTGAAAAGCTGTTGCTGTCCTTCCTGATGTCGGTCAGGAGTTGCCAGCTGAACGCATCTGTATAGATAAGCTTATTGAACCCAAGCGCCAATACCCTTGCTATGTGTATTGTCAAATCCCGTAGAACCGTCAGAAATGAATATCCGTCAGAAAACATTCCTGTGTCAGTCCTGATTTCTATATGTCTCTCTTTTAATTGATCCAGATAATTCTGTCCATATCTGGCCAATCCCTCTATGATCCGCGGCAGGATAAGCGTTGCCCTCCGGAAGACCCTGTTTCTGTTGACGGTAATTGAGTAATGGTATGTTGACTCCCGTGAACTGTATAACACCTCATTCTCTGACCTGTCAGCCTTCACAATTTCCAGCACGGTATCGGTCAGTGGCTTATTTTTTATCACTTCCCGGAATCCGTGAACCGCTTCACCTGCAACCTCATTTTTGTCCGTTGAGAATGCCCAGACACCGTATGTCGGTATGTCATAAATCTCAACGTCAAGCTGATGCATTCCGAACATAATGATCACATCAGGATCCAGATCGGATATAACCTCCTTTATTACAACTTCAGGTCCTTTGCTGACACCGGTCCTGTCATTAAGATCAATGATCCTTGCTCCTTCTTTGATGACAGACAAATCACATTTCCGTTGAGAGTAGTCAGGGGGGCGAAAAATTAACCTGTCAATAGTCTCGAATACCCGTATAAGGAAAGTAGCCCCGGCATTCCCCCTTTGCCTGATACCGGGCGAGTATGGTGCTTTGCTGACTATCAGGGAGACACTTGAATACTGAGATCCGACAAGGTTTTCAATGGACTGTAAAACCCACTGCGGAACGACAAAATCATTGATAAGGATAACAACACTCAGCCTCTCCTTCATAACGAGTTCCTATGCCTTGCTGTGATGGATTTGAATGAATGTATCAATTGACCGTGAGAACTCATCTTCCAGATTGGATGCTCCTTCAATTTTAATCCATCTGCCATCGTGATACTCATGCCAGAATTTTGATCTCTGAAGGGCAGAGGTTCCTATATGGATCATCTGAAATTCTATCAGATGATATGATTTACCGTCAAATCCTATATCCATACCGATTATCGGGAAGTCAATCTCAAGTGTCAGTTTGCGGGCGAAGTCGAGCAGTCCTGTCATTTCTTGAGCCGGAACCTCAAAGAACTGTCCGCTGCCGCTGGCACGGAAGTCGTTTTTGCGGTTCTTACGGTACATGCAATAGAATCTGCCTCCAAAATAGAGTACCTTATAGTCGCCGCTGAGTCCTGAAATAAAGTTTTGTACCACAAGAGCACTGCTCACCGGTGAAGTATTGTACTGCACATATCCCTTTCGTGAAGGATATATCTGCTTTATTAATTTCTTTATTAGGTTTTTAAAGAAGGTCGTGAACATGTCACTGAGCCCTGCTGCAATTAAGATCCGGCCTGCTCTTTTTACATATCTTCCGTATTCCCGTGTATTATGGGCAAGGTAAACACCTGCACCTGCGGAACTTGACGCCTGTTTTATTACTACCGGAAACCCTCCGTTATAGGAAAGGGCGTCGACCCATGATCCGTAACAATCGCTTTTTATTGTCTTGAGCGCATCGTCGGTAAATTGCAATCGCATAAGCTCCATAAAAACCTTGTCGTGATGTGCTCTGAGGTATTCATGGCATGGCATGACGACGGCACCCTGTTTTTCAAGGAAGAACATCAGGTCCTCTATATAACGCTTATAGAAGGCGCCAGGGGCCTCTGATGTCTGATAAAGGACAAAATGATTCCAATAGTTAAAGTTCAGGTCCAGTTCGTTGAACTTGCACACCTTCACGTCATAATCTCGCTCCCTGAACCATTTACTGATCCTGGCCACATCCATTGAAGTGAAATTTCTGAAGTCAGCTTTTGAGACGAGGAAGTCAGAGGCTTCGTCAGTAAGTATCAATAGTTTCTTCATCGTTTTCAAAGCAGAGCCTAATCTAAATGGAACGTCATTTCTACTTTTTTCTTGTGAGGATTTCCAGGTATTTCAATATCAGTTCCCGATGTGTTTCACATTCAAAATGATTACGAATAATCCTCATTTTTCGACGTGTATAAATAAGTCTTGTCAAAGGGCGGTTCAGAACCTTATCTGCTCTCCGAATGGTGGTTCCCAGTCCGGCAAGTGTTGCCAGATAATATTGTCCATACTCAAGACAATACTTCTCAAACTTCTCTTCAACGAATCCGGGAAGTGTGATTTGTTCCGAACGGTGGAAGAAATCGGTAAGAATCTCCTCAGCCACTGGAGGTTTTGGTATTTTAACCCCATTCCCGCTTTTCATTATCGGTAAAAACTCTACTTCTAAACTTTCACCAATGGTTGCTCTGACTAAAAGGCCTGTACTCCAAAATTCATCATCTCTCCTGTCAAATAGAAAATTGCCCTGACCGTACACAATTATGCCGTTGCCATACTTTTCATATGAGCCTATGCAATGGCTATGCTGACAAACCACAAGGTCAGCACCGCTGCTGACCATCTTTCTGCAAATCTTCTGCAACTCAGGCGAAGGATACCTGTAGTGCTCCTTACCCCCATGATGCAATACAATGACTGTGTCTGACTTAGATTTCAGGGTTGAGATATGCCCAAAGCTTTCAAGCGGATCTAAGGGGTTTGCTCCTGCATGCTCTTCATCTGCTATTGAAAACTCATGCTCTGCAGAGGCATAAACTCCAATCTTGCGGTTCTGTCTCTCAATGATTACTGGTTGTGAGGCTTCATTAATATTGAGCCCTGCTCCCACATATTGTATCTCGTGCCCTGATAGTTGCTCAATAGTGTTCTTAAGCCCCTCTTCTCCGTGATCGAGGATGTGATTATTGGCAATCGTGACAATTGAGGGGTCCAGCAACTTGATCCCCATTATTGAAGAAAGAGGTGCCCCCAAAACGGGTCCGTCTTTTCTGATGGGGTTATCATTATCAGTCAAAGGAACCTCAAGGTTGAAAATTCTAATGTCAGCAGATGACAAAAGATTAAGAAGATGCTTTTCAACGATTCCTTCAATTTTCCCTGATGAAAACAGAGAGTAATTTGACCGTGTTGGCCCCAGGTCTCCAGCTATTATCAATGATGTCGAATCCATTTCCATCAATTATCAATTTCTTGTCAGAAATTCAAGTATCCTCATCATGCTACCATTGAACTCCAGCAATTGTTCAGCTGTTTTGTTTCCCTTTAAAGCAATCCCTGTCAATTTCTCCTGATTATAAATCATCCATTCAAGTTTTGAAGCAATTGACTTGGGGTCATCACATTCAGCAAGAATAAGATCACTGCCATCTTTAAAATATTTCTCCATATCTCCGAACCTTGTTGCCAGGACTGGCTTCCTGAGAGCAAAATACTCACCCAGCTTTGTGGGGAATCCTGCTTTGGTCTGAATTGTATCCGGACGGGTAATCGCCAGAATCTGGCATTGAGACAGATATTTCTTCACCTCACCGGAATCGACCAGCCCTGTAAAAGTAACATAATCCACGATCTCCAGTTTCTCGCACTCTGCTTTTAATCCCGGAATAAGGGTACGGCCAAAAGTGGCATCGCCAACAATAAGAAGTGACACATTCAATCCTTTTTGAATGAGTATTTTAACCGCCATTAATAGATCCTTAAGTCCATCTTTCATATAAGGGGCGCCACTGTAACCTAACGTATACTCAATCGCACTTTTTTCCGGTTGCCAGAATTCAAAATCTGTAAGGTTAGGCTGTATCAGGATTCTGCTTTCATTAATGCCCAATTGCACGAATTGATCCTTGAGGTAATAACTGAACACAATCAACTTGTCTGCCATTCTGTTCAGATACTTGAAATTAAACATGTACGCCGCTCTTGAGATTCTGCCCAGTAATGATTGCCTGTATTGTGATTTATCAATTATTTCAGCAGCAAATTTTACAACTTTGATTTTACCAATTCTGCCAGCCAAATGAATGGGAGTATTAAAAAAAATGTCACCGTTATAAAGCAGGATCGTTATCTGCTTTCTTTGAATGATCAGAGAGGTCAATAAGTACAGCAATCTTAATGAACTTAGAGATTGGTCTGCAATTTTTAAAAGCACATTCTCTGGTCTCTGTTTGAAACCCAAGTACGTGTAAGGAATTCCTTCAGGAGATATGCTTGTGCGGGGCCCTTTGTATCGGGTATTACCAAATGCATGGCCTTTAACCAGGTAGACGCTTATATGTGTTCCGTTTGCCTTTAGCCCGCGACAAAAAAGATTTAGATAATTGGCCCCAGGACCACCTTCCGGAAAATTGGTTGAGGTAATCAGTATGTACTCTTCGGAAATGCTCTTCATTTTTTGGGGAAGGAGTAATCAGTCAGATACTATTAATGCATAGCACGATGTAAAATTAATCTGATCCATGCTTTTCATTGCGAATTGTGAATGAAGTTTTCTATCAGGGTTTGAAGGTTTTCATTGTTTGTTCAGACAGATCCGGGAAATAGCTTAATCAGAGTGGCCTGTGTTTTTGAATTATTGGATCTATCATGGCTCTCTCTGACAATAACTTTCATTTGCAATTAATCTGGATTTGTCTCGTTTTCTTGTGATTTTTATTATAGTTCCCGGAGGACTTTACTGAATACAGGATGAGCTCTGTAACCTCCATAGATAAGGTCATTCCCTCTGATTCCGTAATCGGAATTGCCCTCAATAATCACTGGGCCATCAACTCCAATTGCAACATCCCATCCTACAAGTCTCAGCCCGGGCATAAGCAAAGCAGATTTAGCAATTAATTCTTTAGCTTCCTGTAATAATGGAATCTTAAAGCCCTCAAAAACAGTCTTTGTTAATGGGTGACTGGTAAGTCGTTCAGTGGGATTCATATGAAAATTTGTGTATCCATATCTTTTCAAATCTCCAGATTCCAGATCGACACCAACCATACAACCGCCACTGCCTATATTATCAACAAAAGTATTGTCGGTACTCATTCTAATATATCCGGAAATTACATGCGCCTTTCCATTTTTATCAATAAATGTATCCATCCTGATAGTATTTACTGAAGATGGATTAAGAATATCTAACGAAGGGTGCTGGATTACAGTCTCCTGAAAGATAAATTCAGACTGTGTAATCCTTTTGAAGAGGTCATGAAGACTCTGAGGATTCATCCCCACTTCCTGTGCAGTAATTTTATAAATATCTGAACCCTTAGAGCTTGAATAGATTTTCTTCACAATTACAGAATTCATGGAAGGATTGAGTTCAAATAATGCTCTCATTCGGTGTAGAAAGTCTTCTGAACTTTCTACAATAAATACTTTATTGTTCTGGCAAAAGCTTTTACCATGATTAAACATTAAAACGCGGGGCGTCTTAATATTGAATTGTTTGTAGTACAGATAAAAGTATAGCTTGTTATCCAATACCTCTTTCAGTCTTTGGTCGTTCAGACTGGGAGCAATTCTTTCAGTAAACTTCGCCGGAAGATAGTTTTCAACTTCAACGATATCGTTCTTGAACAGGTAACTCGTAAAATAATGGCTTGGAAATTCCTTATGTATAAATAGGAGTTTGATTAATTCCGTAAGGATCTGGAGAATTGGCTTTCTCTCCGGATCAGAGAATACCTTCAGGAACAGTTTCATTTTTCTTCTCTGCGTTGGTCTGCTCATTTGTCTCGAATTTAGAAAACACTGACTGGTATAATGATATAATCATTCTATTTCATCGACCAGCAAATACTACTGAATCGTAAGGTCGAGCCCCCTTTTAATCATTCAACAACTTGTATTAAACCTTCTGTCAATAGAAAAAAGTATTCATTCTTATACAGAGGATATCTGTTAACAGAGCTGAATTCCCAATCCAACCTTATCCGTAAATTGTATTTCCCTTTATAGCTAGTGATAGTGTTTTATTATATACCTTAACAGAGTCTGCCCAAAAGTAAGGAACGCCGCCCTTTTTAAACTCCCGCATTTCATTATCTTGGAAATATTTTAATATCCTGTATGGAGAAACTCGGTCAACTACCTCGGGAAGGTTATGGCGATAGAGACCAATTCTCCTTGTCCCATCAATATCAATACATTCTTTGGCTAAAGGATCTGAATACCTCCGTGGAAAATACTGATCGTTGGTATCCTCTACTGTATGAAGGAATGATAAATTAGCCAGTGGAACACCTATACCAATAATCTTCCCCTTTTCCAGAAATAACTTATAGAATGGACTATTTTCATCAAATGCCAGTTCACTCTTATAATGATCCTGCGTTAAATACTGAGCCATCTTACCCCAACCCGCAACTGATTTTAATGGATGACAGCTTTGAACCGTATCTGGCATCTGCCTGAATATTTCATTAATTAACCCGGTACTGCAAAGAGTCTTCCTGACATCAAATGTGGAATTTGAATGAAGAACCTGATAATGTTTTCTGGGATAGGTCGGCATCAAGAGGGTACCTTCAGCTCCCAATATCATTTGTAATAAAAATATAAGATCTTCAGGGCGCGAGTCGATTAAATTAATATACTGTAATGATGTGTGTACCATCACAATGTCTCCCCTCCTAAGATTCATGTCATTCAAGATAACTTCAGCAATTTTCTCAAGTTTAATATCCCTCTTACTAATATTGTTCTTCAGATACTTAAGTTCTCCAAATAAAGCTGGGACCTTTTTCCGGGCAACTTGTTTTAATAGCTGTATTCTATTTCTCATAGGTTATAGAATATTTCTTAACAGCCTCAGAATATGTATCAAATTCAATTTCTTCCATACCCTTGCAGATATCCAAAAAAACCGATAAGTGATTCGAGAAAAAGAAATCCTTAGAATGTCCTATTAAAACCAGAGGAATATAATTAACTGACTTAACATTCTTAGATTCTGAGATTACATTTTCTATGGAATTAATTAAATATTTGTTGTCTCTCCGGCAAAAGTCGACGTAATCCCAGCTTTTAGCCTCAATAATCTTAGTTATATTTTGTAGAAGGACCTTTTCATTTGCATTCTTTCCTGGCATGCCTTTAGACAAGAACGCAGGTATAATCTTTTCAGTGCCATGTATCCTCTTTCCGGAGAAAACTCTTCGTATCCTCTTGCTGATTTTGTTTAGTATCCGACGCTCAGTTAAAATTGGAAACTCAACTATCTGTCCTGTGTCGTCTCTTTTACATATGTCCAGTGGCGACACCTTCCATGGCATGTATCTGGAATAGGCATCAGAATAATCCAATACCCTAAGTTTATTATCAGCAACTGTCCCTTTTTGAACGGATGAATCTGATACAAATCCTGCATTTGTCAGGGCTTGAATTATGTTCTTAGATGGCTGCATCTGCAAGTACCCAGCTCTAAAACATATGCATTGATATTTTGGATCAAATGGGATCAGGAGATTCTCCAAGTCCTTTTTGCCCTTTGTCAAGTAGAAAAATGCTTCTTCATAATTATTGCATAATCTTTCAATGGTAGTACGCGAATAGTCCAGATGCCAATTACCATCCTTTAGTTTTGCATCAATCCACTGAGGATGAAAATGTAACTGTACATCGTGTCCCCGTTTAACCGCATCCTGAAGCTGAGACTCAAATAATTGAATATCTGTGCTGAAGAGATGTTCAAATCTTTTCATTGCCCAATAATGACCCATTTCAGCCATTATTGTCAGTTTGGCACCATACAAATCGAAAACATCGAGCATATGGGAAGTGGGGAAATATGCCCAACTATAAAAATCACCATGTCCATTCCCATGTATCTCATAGTCCAAAGTAAAAACAAGGCCTATCTTCTTTTTTTCAGCTCCATTTCTCATAATCTTACCTGGCACTATAACCCCCGTCAACAATCAGATTAGAACCTGTGATCCAAATCGAAGCATCAGATAGTAAGTATATACAGGCATATGCAACATCATCCGGCTTGCCAAAACCTAAGGGGTGATTGTTAAGGATTTCGTTTTTAGAGACAGTCGAAATCTGTTTAAATAGCTGCCGGGTCATATCAGTTTCTACAATGGAAGGAGAAATGGAATTTACTCTAACATTTTTTTTTGCCAATTCCAAGGCCATTGATTTGACGCCGGAGATAATCGCCCCTTTGCTGCAACTATATGCTATAGCAGCCTCCATCCCAACGACTCCCCTTATAGAAGAAATAAAGACCAAACTGCCTCCATTAGAATTAAAGTATTTCTTCTTTGTTATTACTTTAGATAATTCAAAGCCACTGATCAAATTGACAGAAAAGATTTTTTCATACTGCGTCGGGTTTAATAATTGTATGGGAGCTGAAATTTCAATCCCAGCCGAATGCACAAGCCCGTCAAATTTCCCATATTTCTCAACACATTCAGAAATAAGTGGTTCAATTTTATCATAATCGGTCAAATCTGCACTGACATAGGAATGCCTTCCCGGGGATAATTCTTGTAAGGTCTCCGTCAACCTTCTTACATCTCTGGCTATAAGAATGATATCGGCTCCCATCTTGCTGCACGCGATGGCAGTTGCTTTCCCTATACCTGAAGATCCTCCTGTAATAAGGATTCTCTTATTCGTTAATGCAAACGGATTGAAAGTCATCTTATTCCTCGAAGTTTTCCAGTCCAATGAGTTCCATCAGGCTTCTAACATCCGTGATGTTGAATAATTGTTTTGCAGTAAGTCTTTTCCCAAATCTACTGTCGACAAAGGCAATGATCATCATTACATGTAATGAATCATACCCGTCAATTTTCCTGAATTCTGTCTTTTCTGATAATTTTACATTTTCAAACTCAAGAGCCTCCTGCAGTTCATCAAAAAAATCGTTCTTTTTCATAGTCTTAATTTATAATTTAAGCAATTCTTAATATTGTACCACCCCAGGAATAACCAACCCCAAATCCAACTATCAACACTTTATCTCCTTCATTAATAATTCTTTGATCCCTGCAATTCTTAAGTGCAATAGGAATTGTTGAAGAGACTGTATTCCCGGTAGAAACCATATTAATATAAAACTTTTCTTTTGGTATTTGCAATTTCATTCTTAAATAATTAAGCATGTACTTATTTGCCTGATGAAAAATAACATAATCAATTTCATTGAGTGTTGTATTATTCTTCTTAAGTATATTTTCGACCACAAGTGGAACCTTTTCTATGGTGAAGTTAAAAATCTCAGGACCATTCATAAACAAATGATTATTTGACCTGACATTGCCTGAGTCGTCTACCCATTCATTAACTGTTCTTTCTAGCCTGTTTCGCATTCCACCATTCATTAGTATCAGGTTATCCATCCCCTGCCCATCGGTTCCCAGATCAAATTCGAGGATATTCTCAACATCATTTGGACTAACAATAGTAGCCGCAGCAGCGTCTCCGAATATACTTCGATTAGCGCGGTCATTAGGATGAATATGCTTTGAATACGTTTCAGAAGTCACTAGTAGTACATTAACTGCTAAACCGGTATATATTAGACTCTTGGCAAGAGCCAGCCCATAAATAAAACCTGAACATCCAAGATTAAAATCGAGCGCACCAATGTTTGTTCTTAAACCAAGCCTATCTTGCAATATACAAGCGCTAGTAGGTAGCAGATAATCAGGACTTTGGGTGCATAGAAGCACAAAATCGATCTTACTCTTGTCAAAACTGCGAAGAGCTTGATTTGATGCCTCAATAGCCAGATCTAAAGCTGTTTCGTTTTCTTCAGCAATAAATCGCTCTTTAATTCCGACCTTTTCCTCAATCTTTGCGGCAGACCAATCAGGAAATAATGTCTCTAAATCAGTATTGGTTAACTTTTTCTGTGGAAAGAATGTCTCAATTATCATTGCGTTCCTCCTTAATGTAATTTCTTTGTAAAGACAATAGGTTTTTAAAATCAGATCTTATCATTTTTGCATTATGTCTTGACACAGCTAATTCCTTCGCTTTAAGTCCAAGCCTTTTTCTTGTTGATTCATTGTGATATAAATCCAGGATAGCCTTTCTAATGACTTCTTTATCATTATCAATTACATACGCCCACTCATAATTAAGTGCATATTCGGCAAGTGCAGTGTTTCTGGGTGCAAAAACCATCACAGGTGTGCCGCTAATCATGTACTCCGAAACTTTTGTTGGCATAGAAAGCCTTAGAAATTTGGAGTTAAAATCCAAAGGAATAAGTAATAGATCATGTGAAGAAAAGAGCTGAGGTAACTCGTTGTAATCTGGTATAGGCTTGTGAACATGAACAGCAGGATTATTCTTAAATACCAAATCAGCATCGATATAATCCTTTGTATAGATATGAAATTCTATCTCATATTTTTGGGCAGTTAGATCTTTAACAATGTCGGTTATAGCTTTAATGCTTCCAGTAATTGATCTACCAGCCCTGCCGGCATACAATATTTTGAAAGTCGATCCTCTTTCCCAGGATGTTTTTGAGAATGGCAGCCATTTGTCAATATCAACCGGATTGTGTATGTAATTAAATTCTTTATTGTATCTGTGCTGATACTCATCAGCCATTTTTTTACTTATTGCTATACAGACATCAGCACTGTCAACAAGTCTTCTTAGCTCCTTATCAACTTTTGTTTCCCAATAACGACGCAACAATCCGGGATATACCAAGACTGAAGGCCAATCATCCATAAAATGTATAACTAATGGCAAGTTCGTTCTGGTCTTTAAATCTTGTACAAATCTGATTTTGTCCAATGTGGCAAATTGTGCATATATTACTTGTGGACCAAAGTCATCAATCCATTTAATCAATTCAGGAGTAACAACCAGGCTGTTTTTCATATGTTCAATTCCCAAAAAACCAATAAAATGCCTGTAAATACTTCGTAAAGTTTCAAAGATTGAAATATGAGTCATCGTACCTTTGTATACTCTATCATTCAGCTTACTTCCCTCATCAGTATTTGTTTCAACTGGTTTGTCATGTTCAATAGGTTTTGAGTGCCATCTTGCTTCTGCAATTTTGTTATCATTTTTTTTTAACTTTTGAGATATTTTATTTATCAATCCAAAAGGAAATTTATACTTTATCTCACTATCATTTAAACTATATATCCTCTTGCAAATTAATGGATCAGACGTCCCACTTAAATAGGGAATAATTGCTAAACTATCTTGTGGCCAATACTTAAAAAGGTTTGATTGCGTAATACCTCCTCCACTGTTTGTGTGAAAGCTTTCGCCTACAATCAAGACTTTTGGATATGGCTCATGACTACCAGAATAATTACTTTTTTCTCCACTGTTCATTTTAAGTTATTCAAAAATGATATATTCTTCCGCAATTCCTTTAAAATTAACATATAACATTTTTTTGCGACAAATGTTAAGTAGGATCTATTCTGCCTTCCTCTTCACTAGTAGTCCGTTCATAAATTAAGTTGACAATTCTGCTGTTTCGACTTTTTCCT
>WOYI010371090.1_pt1 | contig 21678 bp, 17 predicted proteins | sample 6423411 | NCBI WGS metagenome assembly WOYI01 (sample SAMN13441803, study PRJNA592873) | oil field metagenome | biome: oil field; feature: oil-well bore; material: oil-contaminated soil; isolation source: oil-contaminated soil from oil-well borehole | place: Germany: Wietze | collected 2016-10-18 ... | reverse complement strand
GGGCAATCATCGGAGTGAAGGTTGGTGTCGCGCCAGAGGTGGGGCTGGGAAGGTTTGTCAGCGTGAGGACCAAATTACTGGACTTGGTATTATTACGAAACATGACTGACCCAACAGCAATCGCTGCCACTGCCACCAAGCCAAGCCCGGCATAGATCAATTTCTGCTTGAGTGCTTTGCGCTCTTGTTTTCGGAGGATATTCTCAATCCGCTCAGGAGAGGTGTATTGGACGGTCAGCGCTGTGACGTTATCATCCACATTACGTCCTTCAGCCAAACCGGTCATTTTTACAGCCGCGGCGTTGGGCTGAGTCTCAGTCTGGATGGCGTGAACGATTTCATCTTCACGCACAAAACGTTCCCCCTTGGTATCCGACTTGATCAACCCATCCGAGCAGAGCAGGATGGTATCTCCCAATTTGAGCGGCAAGCCCTGAATCCCAATCTTGGCTGCTGTCTGGCGGTCTTTGTCCTTCAGGTATAGACCAATATCAGCAAATACTTCTTTGCGGATGCCGATCGCGTTCACCAACACATCCGCGTTAGGCGCGTTCGGATCCGTTCCCTTAATGTTGGAATAGGAATGGTCAAGGGTAAGCTGCATCACCTTGCCGGATTCCTGGATCCAATAAGCACGGCTGTCGCCTACGTTACCAACATAAAAGCGATCCTTGTAAAACACACCGACCACCAACGTGGTGGAAGCATCCACATTGCGAGTCACAACGTCTTTATAAACGACATGATTAGCGTACTTTATGGCATTTGTGATCAATAGTGCAATGTCAGATTCATCACTGTTGGTTATGTAGGAAACAACAGAATCGATCGACAGCTGAGCCGCCAGTCCGCCGTTATCCGCGCTGCCAACGCCATCAGCCACAATTGCGACCAACAGGTCTAGCCCTCCAGCAGTTCGCAGTTCAGTTACCTTTCCGCGGTCCTCATACTGACGCCGTGTATCGCCAACGACGCTGCTGAGACCTGTCAGGAATTTTCCTTGCTTTAGTGAAGTTGTCTGAGACATAGAATTCCAATCACTTTCCTAAGTTACACCCTTGGTGGACGATATTTTTGTTCAAGCAGATCGATAATCCTGCCCATTGAAGGTCGTTTCTCGGGGACTGGCTTTAATATAGCCCTGATCAAGTCAGCGATATCATTTGGCAGGTTTGGGTTTTCCTTGATAAATTTTTCATCAAAATTCCGCCCTATCAAAGTGGTGCGGATGTCTTTTGCATTGCCCCGGAAAGGCAGACTACCCGTGAATAATTCATAAACGATAAGTCCGAAACTCCAGACATCCTGGGGTTCTGGTCTCAATGAGAATTCTTCCGGGATTAAGTGTGAAGCCTTCATGACCCTTTCAGGGCTGGCATACTCCAGCGTATAGCTGGATTCAATCAAAGACAGGGAGTTCTTGCCGTCGCTCGCCAGGGCAAAATCAATCAACACCGGTTGAGGAACATAAGAAGGCGTTGGAGCAGCCTTAAATAGGATATTATCGGGTTTAATGTCCCTATGACCGTAGCCCTTGGCATGGATGAAAGCCAGGGTTGTGGCAAGCTGGTAGAGAAACTCGATCTTCCAGTCAAAAGGAAACTTCACAATTTTTTCCATCCACTCTGCCAGAGTCTTGCCTGGTAAGTACTCCATTATGAAAAAGCTGGGCTCGTTTTCCACACCCGTCGCACGCAATACAAACTGAGCTTTATTTAGATGGAAAATCGGATAAAGCCTCAGGATGCCGGGATGCCTCCAGTCAGGTCGGCTCAATAAAGAAGCTTCGTGGCGCAGCAGAACATCCTCATCCACCACGTTCCCGCCGTCACTATGCGCAAACTTGACTGCCGCTTTTAGCTCAGGCTTGTTGACTGGGCGCGCGAGGTAAACTGAAGCGGTTCCTCCGCGCGATGAAAGTGGGCCTTCGATCACAAAGGAGTTGTTAAGCATCAACCCCGATTTAATGTTCACTTATTTCTCCCTTAAATCTTCAAAAAGAGAATCGAAGTCATCTGGCTCACTGGTAGGTCCAAATAAGTCATCTTCCACCACCGTCTGTGTCATACCGCTTAGTCCTGCGGATTCCTGTTCGTGATCATCCATGACCAGTACCTGGGTTTTTCGGTATTCATCCGGCGATGGAACGCTTTTCTCGGGTTTAAACTCTGTTTCCTCGGCAAACTCAAATTTCTCCGATGTTTCAACCTCAATAAAACGGAATAGCGCAGAGCCAAGATCCTGGTAACCAAGTTCCACAAGCTGTCCGCTCTTGAGCGGAACTTCTTCGTGCATATTAATGCGCTGCTCATCCACAAATACAGGGCTCCCGCTGGAAGAGACGGCGATAATCTTCCAACCGTCACGCTTTTTTATCAGGTGTGCATGCTCACCGCTGACCGAGCACTCTGAATTCAGCGTGTAGAAGGTGTAGTCCGAAATGTTTGGATCCCTGCCAAGTTTGACGCTCTCAGTAAAAATGGATTTAACTTCAACAGTCGGACGCAGTATCTCCAATTTAGCTATGGGATTCTTCCTGCGACCTGTTCCACCAACAATGGTTTTCCGGACGTTTTCCATCGCCATGCCGATTTTTCCGCTGGAAGAGAAAGCCTGCCTAATCTTCTTTCTGAAAATGATGATTAGTACAATTGCCAAAGCAATAAAACCTGCGAGTACGTAGACAAGATATTGGGTTGTCTTTAAATTTTGATTGATCTCTTCAGTGGTTTGTTTGGCAACCGTCTCGGGAATAACGTTTCGAATGTTGAAGTTAATCGGTGAAGTAACTGTTTTAACCCCTAATTCATCCGTAATTTCAACCCGGATGCCCATCGGATTATCGCCCTCTGAAGTTATGTCCTTAACATCCCAATCGGCGTGGTAAGAACTGCGGTTTGCATCAGTTCCTGCAAACTCCTGGATAGTTAATTCCCTTGTCGAGGTTATTCCTATAACCCGAATTTGGCTGGGAATTCTTTGAATTCCGTCTGGCCAATCAATCGTGAAATCGATCGGAACGATGTCGTTATCAAAGACAAATCCAGGATCAAGGAAAGTTTCGGCGGTACGGATTACATCTGCGCCCTCGAGAGGAGCTTGGACAGTGACCTTGGCAGGTTGGAGCTCAACCGCATATTTGCTGCTTTGGGTTTCAGCTGTTGAGGCGACACCATTGAGTAGAACGGTAAGGTTTCGGGTTCCGGAAGCTCCACTGGCAGTGCGATAAGAAAGGGTATAAGTTCCTCTGAGATTCTTGAGACTTGAGAAAAGGCTTGCATCCAATTCACTCGAAGTTGCACCGATTGAGCCTGAAGTTCTGGAAATATTTCCGCCAGTTCCATCAGTCAACTGGCTAAAAAAGCCGTAAGCTGCAGATTGTTCAGAAGTCTGCACAACATGGATTTGGGTGCCCGTTTTAGTTGCGGTATCGATAAGAAGGCCTACCATCTCGTCGTTATTGTAAGAAAAGCTGATGTTTCCACTGATTACCACAACCGCGCTCGGTTGAGCACAACCTCTACCGCTTGCTCGGATTTCGTCCAAAGCCATGCTGACGCCGATCAATGGAGTCGTATCATAAGTTAATCTGCTGGTGACCTCACTCAATGGAGCTTTAACAGCACCGAAGTTTGTGGATTTATCGAGAATCTTGTTAGTACCGTTATTATCCGCTTGGATAATAGTGATTTGATCGAGTCCATCGACACCGAACTGCTGGATAAAACGGTTAATTACACCCTGAACAGTATTAAGGTCTGTAAATTTACCGCGATCAAAAACAAAATAGAGGTTCAGTCCTGCTCCCTGTTCGTTGAATACCAATCGGTCAACCTGGTATTGATCTCCCTCTTCACGAACGGAGAAGTTCGACTGAGGGATAGCATTCACCGGGTTCATGTCAGTATCAAGCACTCGAACATTTAGCTGGACCTCGGGAAATCGCGAAACATTCGGCTCTCCGATAACACAAACGGAATTGCCAGAAGTTTGAGATGCAACCTGGGTTGGTTGGATCCCGGGTAATGGAATAAACATAAAAATCAGAATAATTGCCAGGACATTCAGTATCTTCTTCATTCCTCACCTTTCTTGTGCAGAGAAGCTTGAGATAGTAAATTTTGCTAGCTTTCTGCCTTCACGAAAATCTGCCAATCTAATGAGTTGTTCTGTAAGTGGTTTCTAAGGTCTTTTGACCGATTCGCTTTCCCACTCTAACATTCTTATTTGAACAAAGCACATCCGATTGCAGGATTTAACTTATGGGATTATATCCTAACTTCCCTACTTTTGAGCAATATTCGGCTCTGATTTTCAAAATTATTAAGCAACTGTCACCCTTCAACAAAGATGAGCTTAACGCCGCGGTTTGAAGATCCAAAATGGAGCACATCATTCGATCTCAATGCGACAGGCTGAGCATGGATCCGGCGTCCATTAACAAAAGTTCCGTTTTTGCTCCCCAGGTCGTTGATCCAGTATTGACCGGCTCGGTAGATGATGACAGCATGGTTGCGGGAAACAACTGAATTTAGATCCAACGAAGTGAGGTCAATATCCTGCTCTAACGAATGGCTTGACCGTCCGATTTTGTTCTGTGGATAGAGTTGGAACCGAATATTCCTGGGACCTAACAAATAACCTGACTTTTGAGAACTTGCCGTTTGTGGAACTAACCGTAAGAACGATCCGTTTATGATTCTTGCTTGAGATAACGTCCGCGATCCACGGATCAATATATCTCCGGTGCTTTCAACCAGATAAAGTTCAAGAGATTGGTTTTCTTTGACCTGCAGTTTGAGGGCTGAACAGATGGATCTGGTCAGTAGATGGACTGGAACATTATCGGGTAATACCAGATCAATTTGCTTTCCGTTTACGACCAATGTGCAGACGACTTCACCCATGTGCCTTCCTCCACTCAGTCTTTCAACAAGCGGGGCAATTGCAGGTAGGTAAAGGTTGATTTGTGGACAAAGAAACCTCTGCCGGTTGTTTCGGGATAGTCTTTTCTTTGTTGGATCGTCATGCGTAAATTAAAATACGTTGAGTCGTTGTCGTCCACTGAGAGGAAGAAACCGGTCTGATTTTGTTGGCTGACTTTTAGCAGTGGGGAAAGATAAGCTGCACCACCTTTCAGATTAGCCGCCAGATCAGCGATCACAACCAGGAAGTTGCGATCGGAAAGGCGCGAGAGTTGATCACCGAGCTGATCCAAAGTGGCGATCATAGCTGTGTTGTTGCTGGAAAAAGGCGAGCCAACATCATCAATCAGCAATAAATTAGATTTCTCAGGTTCTTCCTGGACTCTTTTCAAGAATTGCTCAGCCTCATAAGCAATCTCCGGTTGCGCGAAGAACACCTTTCCGCCCATTTCCGAAATCCTGTTCTCTATCATTGGTTCACGTTTCATGGCGAAGTAGCTGACCGACCAGGCTGGTTGACTTTTCACTGCGTGCATGTAGAGAGAAGCTAACAGGTTTGTCTTTCCTGACTTTTTCTTGCCAGTAACTGTCCAGAATTGTAATTCCGCCTGGGGATCAACCCAAATTGTCTCAAGGCTTTCGTAGGAAATTCCAACCGGCAAGGAGTAGGCTGGCTGACGCGAACGTTCCGGTTCCACCAGTGCATTAAACTGTTCAATGTCGAGAGTTACTGGCATCGACTGAATTTTCTTCGGCCGCTCTCCCTTCCAGGATTTATCCATCCACTTGGCAGCCCGGTCCGCTACCACAAGCTGTTGCTCGAGTCCAGATTCTTTACCTGGTTTTTGTGAAACCACTTCCTCGGGAGGTGTCTCGCCAAAAACCCCCATGTCTGGCTGGGCTACCTGGCACTCCACAATGCCATCAACCTGCAAATATCCCCGACCAGGCGATTTGGGCAATGGCGGAACACTGATGGTGCCCAACACATCCCCATATTCCTGCCGCTCCGCAAGCTGCAATACAATGCGAGCAGGAATGTTGCCGCTCAAACTGCGTGAAAGCTCTGAGCCTCGGTTTGTTGAAAGAATCAGATGGATGCCTACCGCTCCACCAGAACGAACGAATCGACCTAATTCATCGAATTGATCGGGATATTGATTCTTGAAATCTGCTACATTGTTTAAAAAAACATAGATATGCGGCAGGCTGGCTGAATACCCTAATGGCTCTGAGCGGGAAGAAAGTTCAAGTTTCAAATGATTGATCAGCCGGTTGAGTCTTTCAGCATCATTTTGTCGGATCACTCCACCGCAATGGGGAAACGACTCCAAGCGGCTAAGATTACCAGAGCCAAATTCGAGCACGTAAAATTGCATCTCCTCTGGGGTATGGGTCATGCATAATGAAAAAACCATGCTCAGCATGACATCAGTTTTACCGCTGCCAGGGGCGCCAACAATCCATAAATGCCCACCGTTATCGTTGAAGTCATAGGTAAAGGTGGTCTGAAGGCATTGTTCAGGAAGGTCCAAAAAGCCCAGCGGGACGGTGTTCTTGTCAGCTCCACCCTGAACCCAATTTTCCCCATCGAAAAGCCTGTGTGTTTCGGTGTGTTGGAACACCATAGACATAGGTATTTTTTCGTTTAGCGGTTCCAGATAGATGGGAGCGGCGTGAGGTATTGCAAGTGTTTTACAGGCGTCAGAGATGAGTGAGGTAATAGCATCAAGTTCAGTGGTGAATTGTGCCTTGCTTTTACTATCCTGGTGTGGATAATAATGATAGAGTAGCTTTCGCTGTCCATCAGGTCCAAACTCAAAAATCGAGTACTCTTCGATCTCATTTTCAGCCTGATTGCCGGCATTCGCTGGCAAGCCTGCATACGCTCCGCGGATCGCTGTTACCTCATTTTTAACTTTGATATAACCATGTCCTCTGCCGGATGGAATTGGATAATTTCGTCCTATCAAGCTCATTTCTTCCAAACGATTGACGCGCAAAAGGATGTACCACCCGACATTTGCCTTAAGATCTTCTACTGCGCTATTGACTTCCTGATTAGCCAGAAGAAAGTAGATACCAAATGCACGGCCTTGCCTGCCCAGTTCACGCAATCGCTCCACCAAGTTTGGCAAGACTTTAATTCCTTCAGCAAATTCATCAATGACCACTAATAGATGTGGAAATGCATGGTTGGAGAAACGTCGGTTGAAATCCCAGATATCAGTAACCTTTCCCGCACTGTCAAATGCCGTCTTTCTGCGGGCGACTTCATTTTCAAGTGCCTTTAAGGCACGATCTGCCAAAACTGGGCTGAGATCCGTCACCATGCCAACAGAATGGGGAATGTCGCTAATCTTTTTTAGCTCAGCCGCTCCTGCCTTGAAATCCATGAACATGAAGTTAAGTTCTTTGGGTGAATATTTGTATGCCGCAGCTAAGACGAGAGATTGTAAAAATATACTTTTACCGGAGCCAGTAGCGCCGATCATCATGGCATGATAGGTCCCCAATCCCCCGAGATTTTCAGGGCGGAAATCAATTTCGTAGGTTGCCAATCCAGTACGATCAACCCATTGACCAACCGGGAAAATAACCTGGTTGGTTTCTTTACGATTCTCATTCCAGATTGAAATCACATCCTGAACCGAGAAGATGTCACCAGGCAAAATATCAGAAATCCGCACCACTGAGGGCAAAGTTTCGGTTCTGGTATTGCCCGCCACTTCCAAACTTGACAGGGCGCGCCCAACCGCTACGGACTGGTCTCTGGTCAGCAACTCAGGACGGCTGGTTTTTCGCTGCCCGGTGCCGAGAGCTTCAAATGTTTCAAGGTAAGTCATTTTTTCTTCTGAAGAAATCTCGATTCGCGAGCGCGTGGTTCGAGGTACTCCCCCGCTGGAGATAAAGATCAGGTAGATTCCATAAAGGTAACCCTCCCCAGCCAGTCGACCCACATCCGGGTGCTGGCGGATGGTGCCTTTGTCGTCCATGAAGACAACAATCGCCGGCATCATCGCCGGAAGATTGGGTTCCCCTTGGTTGCGGTTTGCAGCTGACCGATCGGTCATGATCTGTTTGAGGTTATCGAGAAAGGCATTTATTCTGTCCGTGTCCATCAGCAAATTGCGTCCGCTGAAATCTCCATCAAACGATCCGGTGTGAGGGAACCAGCGCATCCATTCCCAGGTTTCTCCCGCCTTGGGTTGATCGGAAACCAGAAACAGTGAAAGGTCGTTGGGCGACTGATGCACGCAAAGATCTATTGCCACGCGCCTGGCAAGGCGCAGCGTCAGGACGCGGTCGGGTGAATTGATAATCAGGCTTCCAACTCTTTTCAGGTCAACGAGTGTGGGGATGTTGTGGACGGTGCGGAATTTTTCTTTCAATTCAACGGGGAACTTAGCCAAAGGTTCATTTTCAAGATTCAGATTTGGCAGCTCAATTTCAAAGGACGGACTGGAATCTCCTGTGCCGACCCTTAGCATCAGGAAGTCCGGATCTCCGGGTCTGCGCCACCAGAGGCGCGGACTTTGCCCTCTGCCAAGCCCTATATGCCTTGTTTGATCCGCATTGGGAAATTCCCGCTCCATAATCTCCCGCTGGAGCGCGATGGTTTCTTCGATTTCTTTTTCAACGTCTGCGAGAGTCTTTTTATAATTCGTCTCCCGCTGCGCCATAGCCTTTTTGTATTTTTTCTTCTGGGAAAGGGTGGAAAATAGGTTTGCCAACGGAAAGCCCAGACCCATCAGAGCCATCGGAAGCAATGCATATAAAGAAAGAGTCGCAGATGGATTATTGTTGAGTTTTTGAACAAGAAACTGCCCAAGAAACATGGAACCCATCATCAATAATGGGGGTAATAGCACCATCAGCAGGTTGATTTGAGGGGGCTGACCTGGTGCCTGGGGAGGAGCCGGCAGACGCATTTTTTCATCAGGAAGCTTAAATGGCTCCCTGGGGATAACATTATAGATATACTTCCCATTTTTTGGCGTGCCGCTGCGAAAATCTTTCCCCAATGGACCCGGTGTTTGGGGAGGCGGCGGAAAAGGCTGTTTTGCATCTGCAAGCTTGATCGGCCCACGGGGAATAGCTTTAGGAACATTCTTTTCGTACTTAGGTACGAAGTTGGGATTATCCATCAATAGTTACTCCGATTTATCCAAACCTGGATGCCACGTCCTGCCATTGCCCGATTTCATTTTGCAGAGACTTGCTCAATTGCTCAAGAGCATCCATATTATGCAAAAGCTGTATCCGGATCTGATCATACTCTTCATAGAATCCCTCCGCGGAGGGTCCTATCCAGGCAGAACCAATGATCCGCTGCACATTAATTGTCAGCTGAGTTATCTCCTCGCGCATGTTCTGCTGTGCGGAAGCCAATCTTGTTCTGGTGTTTTGGACTGACTCTAGGTCCATGTAGAGGATGGTCATAACTCTCCCTTTGCTTGATTACTTTGCTTCAAACCGCCTTACTTTGGCGGATACAACGCCTGCACACTCATACAACTATCACATTCAAGATTGAATCGCTTCAACTCATCAACCAAGTTAAACAGTATCTGTGTGTTTGATTCTCTTTCCGCATGACCACCACTATAGAAATAATTCGATCGGGTCAAGGGCAAAATGGTATTAACTGATTCACCATCCCGCATGATCTCGCATTTTCCCTCCAGGCACCACACTTTGATGTCAATTCGCTCCTTTTCCACCAGCATTTGCCCCCCTCTGACCCAGATTTCTTCCTCAGGCAGCAAAGCAGTAGTAACACAGACCGGCGAACCTTCGGTTGAGACAAACACACTCCCACGTAAGAGGTGAATGTGAGTGGGTGAGTCGTCTATGAACTCAACTTCGCTTGACTTAAAAACGTGGACGATGCCCGAATTGAAAAGTGCATTGAGAACCTGGATCTTTACCCCCACTCGATCTGAAGTTTCGACAGCAACTGGGAAATTAAACGTAGATCCCTTTGATCCGACTTGGGTGTTACTCGTGGCTGGAATCCAGATTTTCGGTAATTCACTGGGTGATGACGATTCGTAATATTGGGTTTCGGTAGCACCGCCAACACCATTAACCACCAGGCTGTAGTGAACGATCGGTGGTGGTGTTTTTGATGCTTGAGACACATCGGGTTCCAAGGCAATCGAAGATGACGTTGAAACAACAGCATTTTCATCAGCTAATACGTTCAATGAGCGTGATTCGATCCAAACACTCAGTTTGTCAGTGATTCCTGAAATGATCTTCACATCTGTCAGCAAACCTATCAAAAAAAAGATAGCGCAAAGAATCACCGCTACAAGAATGCCAAACGCAGCAATGATGAGCGCGTTTGATTTTTTCTTTGGTTGATCACCTGCTGATTTGGTTTCCTTTAAGACTTTTCCTTGTAAAGACACCGAACCCTCTCCCTTTGGCTGTTCGGGATTAACAATCCCTGACGGAGGAGATGGGTCTTTTTCAGGCTTTGATGGGGGAGTAGTTCTCTGAGGTTTGGCAGGCGGCTTACCTGACTGATCTTTCTTTTGGTTCAAATTGGGATTGCTCAATAATTCTTGCATGACATTTCTCAGGTCCCACATACTTTCAAAACGCGCAGTAGGGTCGCCTGCTAGAATTTTTTCTAATAAGGCATCCACCACCCTGGGCAGACCGCTAACCAATGTGCTGGGTGCCGCGACAGTTTCTGTGGACTGCTGAACCAGGAGCGATACGATGTTGGATGCGTCAAATGGCAAGGTTGCTGTTAGTAGTTCATACAACATCACACCAAAACTGTATTGGTCAATAGCTGGTGAATATTTCCCATTCCACACCTCAGGGGCAATATAGGCTGGAAGGCACTCACCCGAACCGGTCAAAGTAATTGTCAGCTTGTTCGAAACCGTGGGCTCCACCAGACTGAAATTGGTCAGACACAGATCACCTTTATCGTTAATTACAACATTTTGAGGTTTAACATCACGGTGGATGATGCCGTGATCATGGCAGTAGGCTAATGCGTCTGCCACCGGAAGAAGAATGCTGAAGACGTCACGCCAGTGCCGAGCAGTTCCAGAGAATTGTTTTAGCGATCCTGCAGCGTAAAATGGCGTCACTGTGAAGGGGATCTCCTGGGCATAGCCTGCGTCGAGTAGAGGGACGACATTAGGATGTTCGACCAGCTTTAACGCCTTTGTAATCCTGGGAAAAGATTCATCCAGATACGGCTTTAAGCTTGTGCGATATGCCTCCCCTATTGAGAGAGTGATCAATACATCCGCGCGCGTTGACTCTGCGATTGCTTTAAAACTAATCGTTGATTTAGTTCTGCTAAGCTGTCCCTCGATCTGGTAACCTTCTATACTGGGTAATTTGCTCTTCTTCTCTTCGCTGTTATCCATAGATGATTACTGCCCACACTTTCATCACGAAATTGTAATCTATTCTTGCAGCGAATTTCATACTATTTCACCAGCCCTGACGAGTCGGGGTGGATAATTACTCCCTTTTGTTTCCAGTTTTCCAGATTATTAGTGACTCTCTGAGACGATTGAGCCTTCGGCACAGAGGAATGAAATGTCGTCCATGCAACTCCCAGCAAGGCGATGCCTGTCATCACCAACCAAGAGATACCAGAAGCCAGGAAGATGTTTTGCACTCCATAAAAAATTAGATAAGAAATTACACAGGCGACAGAAAAGCATGCTACAAGTTTGGCGAACGCGTTTCGATCGTGCTTGAAATGATCTTGGAAACTTTTGTGGACCGCAACGGCAAGTAGGGCACCTAAGAATAATCCTTGAATTGCATGTAAGTAAAGAGGAGCATCATCAACTTTTTTTGGATCAAATAACCAAAAAGCTAATAATGGTAAAACTGAAAGAGCGCCTGCAACTGTCCAACCACCAATCAGTACCAAGCCCTCGTTGCGTAGTAATTTCTCAGGTCCGTGAAACATCATCCCTATTCCAAGCCCAAGCATCAACCATTTGGCAATCTCAAACAACCAGGAATCGTAAGGCGTTGGAACAAACTGATCAAGTAGAGTGGGGAGAATCCCAGCCAGTGCGAAACCAGCCAATCCTGTCGGAAACAGTTTCAGGCTGGTAGTCAGATGATAATTAAGGTAAATGGCCAATCCCGCAATTAACCAAGCAATTGTGCGTCCGATCAAACTGGAAATCCAGTCTGGTTTGAGAAAGTCCACTTCCTGGATGATCACTATTTTTAGCAAGTGGGCTAACCCTAGTGCCAGTCCAAGTATCATGGCAGTGACCCATGGATTAATCTTTAAAACCGGCGGCGTGCCACTCGATTTCACTTGGGCGGTATTTTCTGGCAGAGGCTTTGATTTCGCGGTTTTCTGCTGGAGATGCATTGGCGGCAAAGGTCCCTGAGCCGGTTGAGCAGCAACCCTGGGCTTGATGTAATCAGGTCTCTGGCTCGGGCGAAAGTCGTCCTGAATAGGTAAGGGTGTGGAAATTGTTGGTTGCAACGGCTCCACAATAGGGCGAAGCGGCTGCGGTATTACCTGTGGCGCGGATTCTTCTTGGATCGGCCTGATCCGCGGGGCTTCATATCCCATCTTACTGACATTGCTGTCCTGTTCAACATCCGGCTTGGCGGCTTGAGGATGACCTGTTTCACTCCCATTGCTCTTCTGAGAACCAATCGAGAAAATCAAGCGCTTCATTGCCAATTTCATTTCTTGCATGCTTCGAAACCGGTTAAGAGGTTCAAGTGCGAGGCATTTGAAAAAGAAATGCTGGACTTCAGGAGATAATCCTGCAATCATTTCGGTGGGGTCTGGAATAAGTCCCTCGTTCTGCTTGAAAGCCGCCGCCAGAGGCGTTTCAGTCTTGTTGGCGATTTTGCCCGTCAGCATTTCGTAAAAAACGATACCTACCGAGTACACGTCAGATTGCTCGGTGGCAAGACCGTGCCATTGTTCCGGTGCCATGTAAGCAGGCGTGCCAAAACCGAGCTCAAACAATTCTGGGTCGAAGACGGAATTCGCGAAGAGCGATGCAATCCCCAGATCGGTGAGCATGGGTCTTTTATCCTGATTATGGAAGAGCACGTTGGAAGGCTTGAAATCCAGGTGTAAAATTCCGTTGCGATGTGCAAAGGTCAAAGCGTCAGCGATCGGGCTGAGCACTTGGACCGCAGCTATCAGGGTAAGCTGCTTGCGCATGCGTTGTTTTAGGGTGCCGCCTGGGAGAAATTCGGTAACAAGGTAAGGCACATCCTCAAAAAAACCATGATCCAGCACGGGAGCAAGATTTGGGTGGTTCAGTTGACCCAAAGAATTGGCTAACGGCGTGAAACGCTGGATGATATCTGCCTGTTTCCTGCCATCGAGGTCTTCAGTCCGGATCATTTTGATAACGACATCGCGATTGAGTGCGTTATCGAACGCTTTGTAGACGACAGCCATGCCGCCCTGCCCCAGATCCTTCGCAAGATAATATTGATTAATTGTTTTGCCAGAGTAGTTTTTCATTGTTTGCGGTCTACACCTTTAACAGGTTATTCAGAGTAATCAGAAAATGAATTAATAATCATCTCCAGCACGCGTCGAGCCTTATCGTACCGATCGACATCACAAAGCATCGCTATGCAATAGTAACCGGAAGTGATTTTTAGGAAAGACAGGTCCATATAGCCCATATCTCTTCCACCGTCGAACACACGCTTGATTTTCCGGCTGCCGGTGGCTGTCTTAAGATCAAGCTTATAAGGACCAATGCCATCTTCAGAAACATTCATGCTGTCGGGGATAACCTGGTCCATTTCTGCCTGAAAGATTTCCTCATTACTTGTCTCTATGTCGATGTGTAGTGCTTTCCCATCGATGAGTCCAAGTACACGCGTCATGAAGCCGCGGTCAGTGGTATTTAGTTCGATTGTTTGTCCACCCAGTGGGTATCGGAAAGTATATTTTTTATTGGATGGAACAGCTATTTGAAATTGGGCTTGCTCTGTCATCAATTCACCTTGTAAACTATTTCTGCTTTAGCCTTCATGCGGTGTAAGCAAATTCACTAAGAGGCTGCGTAAGGGGCTGCAAATCCACAACCAATTCACCGGAGTTTGGATCAACAGAAACGGTGGCTTTATATCCCGGTAATACATTGGCAATGTCCTCTTCATAATCAGGTTGGTATGATGTGTGATTTTTGAAGAAATCTTCCCTCTCGCCACCGGTGAGAATTCCATCGTCTTCGTACGCGCTGCCAACCAAAATGTTCTCTTGCCTCTCATAACTTCTGACTTCTGAGTGGACCCTTCCGTCTATCCAATCGGCCATTATGGTTTCAAGTTCAGCTTCACTTTCTTTTCCGCTTATCTTTGGGAACAAGGGCATCTTTCCTTGAGCCGCATCGACTGCATGCTGCATTTCATGTCCAAGAATTGCCGCTAGCTCTACTTTATCTTTCAGTCGCAAGAGATCATCGTCAATTGTAATGGTCAGATCATTACGGTTATGTGCGCCACCAGTTTCTTTAGGCAGGTCTCCAAAATTGACTGTGTATCTTGTTGCAGCATTTGGATCACCCACAATTGTGCCGTCTGGAAACACAAAACAAGTGGAATGTTCAAGAGCTAATTCCTCCAAAGCCTTTCCAGACGGTGTGCCCTGGAGATATTCCCAAACTTCATCAAGAGAGTAAGGTTTGATTATTGCCCGGAATCCGGATGTAAACCCAGTAACATTGATACCTGCAGAAGCAAATAAAGTTTGCCAAATTGTTTGGTTACTCTTAAAGGTCTGAACTGCATTTTGATCTGTAGTAACCCATTGTTCGATTTCATCATTCAAGCGCATCGCATCAAGAGTCAATTCATTAAAAACCGCAAGTCCTCTTAGATTCGTAGACAACCTCGTTTTAAAATCACTGGAGGATTCTCCATCCCACTCAACTTGACTCATTCCAGACGCAATGGTGGAACAACTCTTTTCGATCAAATTTGCCGATTCTCGGAAGCGAACGGCTAAGGCTCTTGTTACCTCAGTGTCCATATGAATAATCGTCATTGTGTTACCCTTTTAAAAATCATTATAAAAAACAGAATAAAAAAAGCCCCTCAGAACGCCAGCATTTCCAATCCCAGATCTGGCGTCCGTTACAAGCTTTGCCGGACGCCAGACGGGGAGCAATTTAACCCATGCGGGCAGACATTTCCTGCCACTGAGCGATCTCACCTTGCAGTGCTTGAGCCAGCTGACCCAGGGCTTCGAGCTGTTGGGTGATCTGACCGCGCAGTTGGTCATACTGCTGCTGGAACTCGGTTGCCGAGTTGCCGATCCAGGCTGAGCCAATAGTTTGGTTGATCTGACCAGTTAGGGTAGCCAATTCGTTGAGCATTGCTTCCTTTTGGGAAACCATTTTCTGCTGGGTTCCCTGTGCTGCTTCAACTTCCATGTGTAGTGTTGCCATAATGTATCCTCCAGTTAATGTTTTTAAATTTGCACTTCTGTGAAATCAGAAGTTAACTCCAATGCGTTTTTTTTCCGGGTCTACCACACACCGGAATCCCAGGTTAGCTGTGCGCGTCCCCGGATTACTATACGAACGATATGAAACCTTCAAATGACGTTCAATATTAAACCAAGAACCTCCTCTCATGACCTTCGCAACTCCCGTGACGGGACCACGTGGGTTGATCAATAAACTACGAGCGTAGTAATCATGCCCGTACCAGTCACTTACCCATTCCCAAACGTTGCCAGCCATATCCAGCAAACCAAAGCTGCTTGCCCCTTTCGGAAAACTCCCGACGGGCGATGTGCTGACCTGGCAGCCTTGGTAATTTGCATATTCACAACTTGGAGCTTCATTGCCCCAAGGATAAATTCTGTCATCTATTCCACGGGCAGCTTTTTCCCATTCCGCCTCGGTTGGTAGTCTCCCCCCAACCCAACGGCAATAAGCAGCAGCACCATACCAACTAATTGAGACAATCGGATGCTCGGAATAATTGCGCATCACCAACCAACAATTACCAGACCATTTGAGCCGCGCGTTCTTCGCCGTATCGTCATACCACTTTGTGCCACCTTCCGATTGATTGCCCATTTCGTTTAAAAACTGGGAATACATCCGGTTGGTAACCGGATATTTATCCATGAGAAACGCATCAAGTGCAACAATATGCATCGGACGGGAATCAAGCGCCTCATCGTTGCGACCGATAGCAGATTTCCCCGCCGGGATGAGCATCATGGGCATCCTGTCCTTCGGTCTCACCCAAGAGCACTCAGTCGGCATTGTGGGTGGGTTAGGCTCTTGCCCCCCACCAGGTTTGGATCCTGACCGTTTCTTCTTTTGGTCTCCCATTTGACCAATTTTTTCCAAGGCATCACAGAAAGCCTGCATGTTTGGATAGCGATCCTCTGGCTCCTTCGAGAGGGCTTTGAACACAACTTGCTCAACGTTCTCGGGGATCCCAGCCTGCACATCGGATGGTCTCACCAATGGTTCTGTGACTTTTTTCAAGACGAGGGCGATCGGGGTGTCTGCCGCATAGGGCTTCACGCCTGTAAGTAATTCATAAAACACCAGGCCGAGGGAGTATTGATCCGAAAGTTTGTTCACTTTGCCCTTGGCTTGCTCTGGAGCCATATACTCCGGTGTGCCTATGCTGATGCCCATTTTGGTCAACTTGAAATCCTGTTTCGCCACGATTTTAGCAATGCCAAAGTCAGAAAGCATCGGAAACCCAGCCTGTGAGATGAGGATGTTTGACGGTTTTACATCCCGGTGGACGATATCTTTCGAGTGAGCATAAGCCAGCGCGCTCGCAATCGGTGCAAGTAACCTTGCAGCCTCAGGGGGCGGCATCACCTTGCCTATGAATTGCTTTAGCGTTCCTCCTTCCATATATTTCATCACAAGCCAGGGTGTGCCTTGATATTCGCCGTAATCAATCACGCTGACAATGTTGGGGTGATTCAGCTTGGCGAGAGCTTTAGCTTCAAATTCAAAACGGTCCAGGATAGTCTTTTGGCTCTCGACCGTCAACACTTCAGTGCGCAGCAGCTTAAAGGCGACCTCGGACTCCAACCTTTTATCGAAAGCCTTATAGACAACAGCCATTCCTCCCTCACCGATTATTTCGATGATGTGGTATCTGTCGATAGATTGCCCGATTAAGTCCGCAGGTCTCACTTTACTCGTTTCACTTATTCCTTAGGTAAAAGTTGATAGACTGAGTGGCGCACTAATTCTGAAGGCAGACCCTGGATGTGCAGCACTTCCCTGGCTTCATCGACAGAAAAGATGCGTCGCACCAGATAGTTGCTTTTTTCACCTACAAGGATGTTTATCTGATACCCTACAGCGTTGTGGTTGTTATGCCGGTTGAAATAAGCTTTGACATCGTATTTTTTTCCGGCAGCAATATCCTTCAGGAAGGCATTCGACTTCCCTTCATCACCTTCCATGAATTCAGAGAGCAAGGCGGCACCCTTGTCAAGCTTATCAGTCTCACACAGATAGACTGCAGCCTCAAGAGCGACGCGTGTACAGTGAAAATTGATCTCAGAATCAGCTTCGCGTAAATCTGAAAGGTAAGTGGTCATGATGTGTTTATGGAGTGTGTCCCGGTTTTGATAATAGGTTAGCAAATACCCTTCTGGTACCCTGGTAAATGAAAGGTTCCAGTCTGGGAGAAAATGGAGATAGACGTTTTTTTCCACGGAGCCGTTGTGGATCATCAGCATATCGTGCGAGTACATGCAGGAATACACCATACCGAGAATCAACTCATCTATGCATTCCTCGCCATTGGGTCCTGTCCAGATAGCACCGGCATCCTTGAGGCTTTTCAGTCCCAATTCCAGTGTTGCTTCTGAAAAGGTCTCCTCCAAGGAGTTATCCATGCCGTAGATCACACCCTGTCCGCACTGGCTGGCAATTATCCATAACTCCGCTTCGCTCAAGGTAATGGAAAATTTTCCTTCAATTTCTTCAATGATCATGCTTTCTCCTAACTTGACCAGGATCCAGAGAAGGATTTAGGCTTTGTCATAGATAAAACTCACCGCAGGCGACTCGTAAGGAACAAACATCGGTTTGGAATTATTTAGCATTTTGTAAGTACCGGGAATATAGTTTCCGGCGTCATCATACAAAGTACCTGCGTGACTATAGCTGACGAGATACCCGCCATCCGTTTCCTTGACACTTTCCACGTACAGAACGTGGCCGGCAGTATCATGAACGTTCATAATGCCGTTATTTGTTCCATGGTCAGCTTCAATCACCATAATGGAACCCGCAACCGGCTTGCTCCCGACCTCAAAACCTGCCTCAATCGCGTTTTCATTCCAATAATGGGCATTCATCTTTCCGGGTTTCCAGAATCCACTCACATCCCGTTTGGTTGCCACATAATTGGTACAGCCACCCAGAATGGAGAGTTTATCATTAGGAGTACGGCTGGACGGAATGCCTTCAGTTGGGGCATTAGCAGAGCCTCCAACACCGCCAGCAGAGCCGCTAGGACCGCCCCCTCCTCCGCCACCACCGGTAGAGCCGCCAGGTTTGGGTAGCCAATCCGGGCGATCCGGCTGCCAGGATGGGCCTTGAATACTACGCTCTACTCCAGGTTCCTTTGTTCCAAAATTTGGCCAAAGCCTGAGAAGACCTCTACCCTCGGGATAGAGCATGAAGGCTAAATAACCTCTGTCACCTGAGCCGGGGATTGGATGCCATGGTTGTATCCAACGTGTGATCCCGCCAATCAAAACACCGCCGATCACTGCTGCAATAGCCCCCAGGTTGTCCATTGCAGACTGCCAAAAGTTCTGAACAGCTACGAACGGGCCAAGCAACTTGCCGGCGATAGCCTCCCATTGCGAAGCCTTCTCGTCAGCAGCGCTGCTCATCAGGCGCATCGCGTTAGCAATCACCTTGATATTGCGATGGATAACTTTAAATTTCTCATCAAATTCTGTCCTGGCATTGCTTTGCCATTCCATGTTATCTATCTGTGAAAGTAGAGCGTCAATCCTGCCGTCGAGATCATCCGCAGTCTGCCTTGCTTTTCCAGCCATCCCCCTGACGGCATCGGTATCCATGAAGATCCTCATTGTTTATACCTCCCGTTGAGTTCGTATAACTTGCCAGTCACAAGCAAAAAAAAGCTACTGGATTAGCCAAGGCGCGATGCGACTTCCTGCCACTGTGCGATTTCCACCTCAAGATCGGCTGCCAGCTCTGAAAGTACCTCGAGCTGACGGTTTAATTGTGTTCTAAGTTGTTCAAAACCCTGCTGAAATTCGTTGGCTGAGTTGCCGATCCAGGCGCTTCCAACCACCTGGTTAACCTGGCTGGCAAGTGAATTCAATTCAGCCAGCATCGCTTCACGTTCAGAGAGCATTTTAGATTTAGCACTTTGAACCGATTCGACGTTCATGTGTAAAGTTGCCATATTCCCTCACTTTTATTTAACTGTTAGATAGCTTGTAAAGAAAACTGTAATTCCGTGCCTTGCGTCTATTTTACACAAATAATTCGGATAATCAAGATATATTCTAACAGAAAATGATATCGAATCTACAAATTCGTCTCGTACTTGCCAAATTGTGGGTGGTTTTTATCCATTTATGTCTTTAACAGTGCTATAATCGGAGCCAACCAAGGGTGGCTAGATTTTTTGTCACCAATCAATCTCAAAATCGAACCTATAGGAGGAAATTCGGTATGGCAAGAATCGCAATGGATCCCGATCAAGTTCGCGCAATGGCGAACACAGCAAATCGAACGGCAGAATCCATACAGGGGCACATGTCACAAATGGTATCTGCAGTCCGGGGGGCTGAATGGCAAAGCCAAGCGCGGGAGGAATTCATCGAACGGATAGAAACGCTTTCGCGAGTCAACACCCAGTCGATGACCGCCTTAAGACTGATGGCAAACGCAGCTAATCAAAAAGCCCGCCAATGGGAAGCCAAGGCCAGTCGATTTAATGCTCCGCTTGAAGCCCTGGACGGAGCGTGGGATTCATTCCTGGATCACTTGAACAACACCTGGCAAGGCTTGCTCAACTCAATTAGCGGAATAGTCACAGGTGGGTTTACAGTTATTGTGGGAGGACTTGCGGGCATAGGCGACTGGTTTGACAATATCAAATTCCCATGGGAACGAGATAAAACACCCGCTCCGACCAGTCCAGAGACTCAACCCGCTCCCACGCCAGAAGCTCCACCCGCTGAACCGCCAGCTCCAGAGCGGCACTACCCTTATCCGCCCAATCAGATTGCACTAAGAGAGACGAAAGATATTAGATCTTGCGCTCGTTATGCTGCAAGTCGGCGACCAGATCTTGGAAGTACTGGATCTGGTCCTCATAAATATGAAGCTGCAGCAAATTATGCACATAAATTTGCAGATAAGGCTTTTCAGATCGGGGAAGGGGAGAGGGGTAACCTCAAAGATGCCATCGGCATAGGTTACGCAATAACCTGGGAACCTGGCTATAAATCGCATGCAGAATATGGGCATGTTGCAATTGTAGAAGAAGTTTACGACAATTACATCGTGATAAGCGAAGCCACAACACTTTGCAAAAATTGCCCCTACATATTTCGAACTAGGGAGATTCCTTTTGAAGAGTTGGCCAATGAAAACGTCACACTTATACCTTAGGAGAAAACCATGGAAAAACAGAACAGCTTTTCAATTGATTTAACCCCTGAGGAACTCGTTACTGCCATAAAATTATGTGGTGGTGGATTGATTTATGCACTTGAAAACCCACTTCAATCACTCGAAGATCAAGAGGCCGAGAAGCGAGAGTTAAGTGCCATTGAAAATCTCACGCGGCAAGGTCTTATCGCCAAAGATACCTTGGGAAATTATGCAATGGACCGTACACTCTCAGAGGTGCTCGATATGATGCGTTACGCAGAGACGATTGTGAGGGTCAGCCAGGAAGGTAATCTCGAACCGTTGAGTATCTACTTAATCTCCGAAGACCAGGTCGTTTGGGCGCCAGCCGGTGAAAATTCAAAACTGGTAGTATTCAAGGACCATGATTCCATTTGGCCTATGGTAGAAGAATTGTTCAAAGACAAGCCTGCTGTTAATATGACTAATGGTTTTCAGATCGAAGCTTTGGAGCTCGAGATCGCCCAGCATTTCTTGTCAGAAAACCGTTTTGAGGACGCTTTACAAGTCTTTACAGATAAGGGTATCGGGAGTGGTGACGCTACTGATCTCCTCACCTGTGTCCTACTAGGAAATTCAAAACTACGTTTGGACCTCACTAAGATTGATCGGATTAAAGATACTGTCTTATCCTCCAAGGTAGATGTGTTCTCCTGCCCCAAAGGCATCTATTGGATAGAGACCTTACTAAAACGTAAAGAAACCGATCCTAAGATGGTCGAGGTCTGTTCAGGAGCGATTCAGGACATCCGTGAGAAATTTCTAAAACTAATTGCCTGAAATCCCCCATCTATAAATTTTACTCCAGCCCGAATCATCGGGCTGGATTGATTCACCTTCAACTAACTGAGTTGGTCGAGCTCCTAGAGGCACGCTTAACAACGCAGGGGGTATAGCATGTGCCTTCCGAGAAGGTTGCTCATTTGCACTGATTGAGTAAGAGGTGTTCTGAAAAAGCCTCCTATGTACTAAGATCTCCGGTCAAAATTCCCCCGTTTAAGACAAAACACGATGGCTGGGCGCAATCATCGTGTGAGAGGTAGAGGTAGACAAAGACCAGACGAGCAGGCGCTGCT
>WOYI011213022.1_pt1 | contig 21697 bp, 23 predicted proteins | sample 6423411 | NCBI WGS metagenome assembly WOYI01 (sample SAMN13441803, study PRJNA592873) | oil field metagenome | biome: oil field; feature: oil-well bore; material: oil-contaminated soil; isolation source: oil-contaminated soil from oil-well borehole | place: Germany: Wietze | collected 2016-10-18 ... | reverse complement strand
CTATCGTGCGCGGCAGTGTCCTGGCCTCCATCAGCTCCGGCATCGCGAACACCTTTACGGGCAACACCATCAACTACAATGGTGATGAAGGTGTTTACATCGATGGCAACTATATCGAGGCCTATGCCTATGCCTATGATACCGATGTGACCGGCAACGTGACGGCCTCAGTGACCGGTACCGGCATCGCGAACACCTTCACCGGCAACACCATCAACTACAATGGTGATGAAGGTGTTTACATCGATGAAAACTATATCGAGGCAGATGCCTACACCGGGTACACCAACGTGACCGGCAACGTGACGGCCTCAGTGACCGGCCCCGGGATCGTGAATACCTTCACCGGCAACGACATCAGCGGCAATGACTACGGGGGCGTTTACATTGATTACAATGAGATTTACGCCAATGCTTACACCAATTACTCCACCGTGGGCGGCAGCGTCCTGGCCTCCATCAGCTCCGGCATCGCGAACACCTTCACCGGCAACACCATCAACTACAATGGTGATGAAGGTGTTTACATCGATGGCAACTATATCGAGGCCTATGCCTATGCCTATGATACCGATGTGACCGGCGACGTGACAGCCTCAGTGACCGGCCCCGGGATCGCGAACACCTTCACCGGCAACACCATCAGCGGCAATGAAGGTGACGGCGTGGCTGTTGACAACTATCTGGAGGCATATGCTTGGAATGATGCCGGAACGATAAAAGGTGACTTGACAGCCGGTGTGACCGGCTCAAACATCAGCAACACTTTCACCGGCAACACCATAAGCGATAACACCGGCACAGGCGTCCATATCGAGGACAACTACATACATGTTTATGTTTATGATAACGGTACTGTGGAGGGTGATACCACACGGATCGTGACAGATTCCGGTATCAGCAACACCTTTACGGGAAATACCGTGAGCAACAATGGAGGCGATGGCATCTATATAGATGACTATATGAACGGCGGCGGTGAGAATACCAGCATGAGTTACTACTTCACCAATAATAACGTAAGTTCAAACGGCGGAGACGGGATTTACATGTACATTGATCCTTCCAATGGCGATGAAATAATGAAGATCATCTTCATGCAGGGCAATACGGTTTCGTTAAACACCGGCGACGGCGTTGATTCCTATGTGAACGGAACGGATCCGGATATGTTCATCGGCGATCTTGGTGGTTACGGTGGCGGGGCAACGCTGCCGACGGGTTATGTGATATCGACGGGTGGAAACACATTTACCCTCAACGGCGACTTGATCTCAAACTGGGACATCAAACAGTCGGGGCTTGATCTTTGGGCATTGGGCAATACATGGACCGATCCTTCAGACCCGCAGAGCACGATAACCGGCGATGTGATCACCTCCTTGGCCCCGTAAATACGGAGTAAATTCCTTTCAGTTATTCCAAAAAGCCCCGGGTAACACACCGGGGCTTTTTTTTAGAAAATCCCCTCTCACCACCAAAGGGGGGATGGGGGGCCAAGTTTTAGGGTCAAATCTTTACAGGCTGTTGCCCAAACAGTAATGGCGCTGAAGGCATTAAAATGCTATAAGACTGCGACGTTAATCATGATATTCGGAGTGCATGGCCATGATGGGAAAACATAGTCAAACCCCAAAACAGTCTTTTTTACGTCGGCATCGATATCGAAAATCGTGTCAGAGCCAGGCATCCCCTGAGGAAGATTCGTGAACTTATAGACTTTGATTTTGCATACTCAGAAGTCAAAGATTGCTATGGCCATAACGGTAATGTTTCCGTTCCTCCACCGGTAATACTCAAATTAATGCTTTTACTTATATTTTACAATGTTCGCTCTGAACGTGAACCGATGGACACCTTACCGGAGCATGATATTCTCGAAGGAGAGAGATCGTGTCGCTTCCCGCCGCCGTCTATCGCCCCCGTAATCCCCAGTTATCCGATTATTACCGCTGCGTGGAAGACTACTTTGAAACCTTTGTCCGTGTCTATGAGGAGTATTTTCCCCGGCAATACGGTTTCTGGCGGCCCTATGTCGAGCAGGTGATCTATCGGTATCTCGACTGCGGCGACCCGCACAACGGCTTTGCCCGTGTCAGGCTTGTCCTCGCACTCAAGACGCTTGAGTTGAGCATTATGAAAGGCGGAGCGAACTACCTGGTAGATGTGGACATCAAAGGGTCTTTTGCTCATGTGGATCATAAGTGGCTCATGCGGAAGGTAAAGAGAGAACTGGCAGGCAGAATATACCTGATCCGGTACGCTGATGATTTTGTTATCGGATGCGCCAACAGGAAAGATGCACAGAAGATGTGAGAAATGTTGCCGGATCGGTTGAAGCAGTTTGGTTTGGAGCTATCCCCAAGTGGCTCAACAGGCGAAGTCAGCGGAAGTGTTTCAACTGGGAAGAATTCAAGGAGAGACTCAAGCGTTATCACTTACCAAGACCCGGAATAGTGAAGGGTTACACATGGATTTATGCCGCAGGTGCGTGAACCTGCTTGAAGAGCCGGATGCGGGAAATCCGCAAGTCCGGTTCTGTGAGGGGCTGGAGCCAACGGATGTATGGTTGAGATAATGTGGCACCGCCGGGAAACCAGGCGGCAAACGGAGAAAACAAATATCAACCTAAATATTGGGAGAAACCGGTCTACTCGACTCAATTTTTCAATGTCTCGTTTGCAGGGGCGCTGCTGATCGGCTTTGTCCAGTGCTTCTCCATGGTGCCGGGCGTTTCGCGTGCTGCCGCCACGGGGTATGATCTGCTGAAGACCTCCTCACATTTTAACAACGGGCAGTGGACGCTCCTCATAAGCGGCGGCCTGGTCGCCTTCGTCTCCGCCATGGTTGCAGTAAAAGCGTTTATCGCCTTCGTTTCGCGGTACGGCTTCAGGCACTTCGGATATTACCGGATCGTTCTGGGTTTGTTCTTCCTTGCCGCTTCCGCTGCGTTGGGCACCAGCCTGTAGCCGGATTCCCTGTGGTAGACCCAATTGATGTCCCGATAGAGGGACACTCCTGTGAAGGAACAGATCTTCACCCTTGCTACAACTCAGTAAAGGGCAATGCGGGGTCACGCCCGAACCCAGGGGAAGATGAATGTCTTCTGCATGAAGCACGTATCCATCCAGCGCCTTGTCCCCGAAATCTCCCCGGAATGCCTTGATGCTCTGAGCCATGGCAGGTCGGGGAGTAGACGATAGCTTCACCTCTATCGGGACTACTCTGTAGTTGGACTCGACCACAATGTCCACTTCCATGCCGGACGATGTCCTCCAGAAATACATCTGGGGCTCTATGCCTCGGCTTATAATCGTTTTGAAGATTTCTGTGACCACGGCAGTTTCAAATATGGTGCCACCCATGGGTCCAGAAGCCGCATGCTCCGGATCCTTGAGTCCGGATAGATAACAGAGCGTTCCGACATCCGTAAAATAGATCTTCGACGTCTTTACGAGCCGCTTTCCTACATTTACAAAATACGGCCGCAGCACAAATCCTCTTTTATCCTTTAACCAGTGCACTGATCAGTCCGAGTTTTCGCATCGGCGCCATACCCAGAAATGCCTGTACCTGTTTGGCATCCCGGAAACGATCCCTTCATGATGCCGCACTGTATCGCGGCGACGGCAGCATGCATACGGTCGGAGGCCTGATCGAAGCATTTTGCTCCTTCTTCTTCCCCACCGATAAGAGTGCCGCTGACTCCTGCCAGCTTTAGATCTACAGCCGGGCAGGCAATTAGAGCTGCTTCATAAGCACCCCTGGCGACACCGGTGCCGAAAGCCCCCACGGCGGGTCTGGTTACCCCGACAGCATAACGGTAAAGGTTTTTCCAACCGGAGTGGATTTGGCAATCCATCCCTTGAATCCAAGGGGTAGTCGTAGTCGGTGGCGAATCGTCCTTCATCAATCCGGAAGAAGTTCGGCATAATAAGCGCGTCATTAGGACAGATGGATTCGCAATCATGACAGGCCAGACAGATTTTCCCGAAGTATTCGGGGAATCCTTCAAACGATGCTTTGTAACTGCCGCATCCCAGACAGCGTTTGCTCTCGCTCATGACCTGGTCCTGGGTGAAAGGCAGCGCTTCTTCCGAGTCCGGATTCGCCAGGCGCTTCGAGGCCTCAAGCTTTTCTACCTCCGTGCGTTTGATATCTTGAAGATGTTTAAAGTGAGAGGCGTTACGTAAGGGGAGGTCTTTGTAAGATACTTCCATCTTCTCCGGAAGCTCAGCTTTTTTACCCTTAATGAAGGCGTCTATACTCAGCGCTGCTTTGCAGCCGGCTCCTATGGCGGAGGCGACGAGAGCGGGACCGGTTACGGCGTCACCGCCGGCAAAAATACCTTTTTCCGTTGTTTGGCCGAGAACATCGGCGCCAATCCAATTGTTCGCCCGGGGAATATTTTCCAGACCAGTCAAATTTATATCCTGACCGATGGCGGCTATCAGGGTTTCGCACTGAACATCAAACTCACTTCCCTTAACCGGAACCGGCTTTGGTCTTCCCGAAGCATCAGGGCTCCCCAGTTCTATCTTCGTGCAGGTCACAGTCACTGCATTGCTGCTTCCTCCCAATTTAACGGGAGCACACAGAAACTGAATTTTCACACCTTCGTCTTTAGCGGCTTTTACTTCTTCTTCATAGGCGGGCATTTCCGCGGCTGTTCTTCTGTATAAAATCGTCACCTCGGAACCCATTCTACGGGCGGTTCGCGCGGCGTCAATGGCGGTATTACCGCCGCCGATAACCACAACTTTCTTGCCAATCTTTGTCGGGTTCTTTTCTCTTACGGCCTTTAGAAATGCAAGGCCGGAAAGAACTTTGCCTTCTTCACTGTCAACGCCGAGCGCGGTGCTGCCCTGCGCGCCGATGGCCATGTAAACTGCTTTGAACTGCTTTCTCAAGTCATCAGGGGACATACTCTGCCGGTAACTGCGGGGAAAGGATTATTTCGCGTGAGAACTTTCCACGCTTCGGCAAGGGAAGCGCCGTCATTGAGGAGTTTCACATATTCCCGAATATCTATACCCGCGGGACAGTTAAACTGGCAGGCTGGCGCCTGAACATTGGAGTACTGGCTCTTGGGCACCATGTCAATACCGTCGCCTGGACAATTCCTCATGCACACGCCGCAGCCCAGGCATTTGTCTTCATCCACAATTATGGTGAACGGCGCACCGACAACGTCCGGATCGACCATTTTTTTGAATCTGCTTGGACGAAAGTTTCTTTTCTGCAACTCAATTTTGATGGTCTCGTAAAAAGTCGCTTTTGCCCTTTTTTGTCATTCCCGCGAAGGCGGGAATCCAGTTATTTCAATAGGTTCTGGATACCGGCCTTCACCGGTATGACGGTTTTTCGACTTTTTACGACTTCATCAATTTTTACTTTTGAACCTTTGCCAAATGTAGAAGACATTTATTTTCCCTCCCCTTTCATAATATTTTCAGAAATGGTGGTTATTTTTTTGATTACTTCACCCCCGGTACTACAATATTCACTGGCTTCATTAATTTATCAAGGTGTTTTTCATAGATTCTCTTCTTATACAGAAGGCAGAATATTTTGAAATAAAGTTCCGGGGTCAGACGTTTCATCATTCGCATATTTCGCTCGTCTTTCTGGGTAACCACGTATAATAAACGATTCTTCTGTCAATGTTCTTCTCCAGCCGCAGCCGGTGCCGAACAACTTTATCAGATTCGCCACTTTATTGGCGTTCTGATCCATCTGGCTATAAGTAAAACGCTCGTTCTCATAAAGAAGAAATGTTTTATCAGGAATCTGAGCGGCACGTTCCTCAAGAAGTGCAGCCCGGAACATATCTACCGGTATTTTAACATTGCCGGTTCCGTCAAGATTTTATCAATGTGCCGCGGGAGGGTTCTCCCTGCGGCACTGTCCGCCCTAATGATTAAAAATGTCTACTTTCGGCAAAGATGCCGCCTTCGCCTTCTTTGCAAAAACCCAACGCCTCTGCCTGGTGGAGCTCACCATAGGCGCTTGCATCATGAACCTCTGCGAAATGCACATCCTGGGGACCAAGTCCCGACTTTGCATAGGCTATCTTACTCAAACGTTCGCCGATATCAATATCATCAAAAGCGCGTTCGCGTCCCGATCCGAGAATCGACGCCCGCACCTTTACTGCCTGCGACGTGAGTCCGAGTTTTTTCACTGTCTCTCCATCGCAAAGTATTGCCGATGCGGCTCCATCTCCGATAGGTGCGCACATCGCCCGGGTCAGCGGCCAGGTGACGATGCGGTCTGCCAGCACCTTTTCGGGTGTTACAGTAAAATTATACTGAGCATTGGGGTTCAATGAGGAATGAAAATGATTCTTGGATGCGATAATGGCAAGTTGTTCAATGGTTCTCCCGTACTTTTTCATGTGCTGGCGCGCGGCGAATCCGTAAACGTCCATGAAAGGCGAATGGTCGCCCGAAAACAATTTTCTCATTTCCTTTACAGTATCCGAACCGACGGCATCGCTAAGGCGTAGGAATACTTTGAACATGTCCCGGTATTCATTGAATCTATCTTTGAGGGTTGTTTGCTTCTTTTTTTTACTTTTATCTTTTGGGGCCAGAGCTGCATATTTTGCCACATGGGCTTGCAAATCCTTTTTATCCTGATCCGTCATGCCATAGAAGGAGATATTGGCAATTATTTCTGCGATATTTTCAATATCCAGTCCTCCGAGAAATCCGGCAAAAACTTTCATTTTGTTGGAGTCGTAAAGTTTTTCAGCTATCGTAAAGATTCTTAATCCGGAACATTTTTTTCGCTTGTCGGGGGTCTCCCAGCATATATCCATGATGACAAAGAACTGTCTTGCGATGGTTGTCTGAGTGGGTCCACCTGACGAGGTATCCGGTTTTGAGTTTCAAGTCTGTTCCGTTATTCATTATCACATGACTTCTTTCAGCCAGGCAGCTATTGGTGGCACTACCTCATCGACATTATTGGTCATAACCAGGTGTTCCGTATTTTTAAAGAACAGATATTTCTTTTTACACGTCAGCCGTTTAAAAATGTCGTCAACGTACTTGTTCGGGAATATGGTATCATTCTCAGCTTGAATAAGCATAATAGGCACCGTAATTTTCTCGACCGGTTGGGCAAGATCCGTGTGCATGAGTGATCCCAGCGCTCTGATGCTGATCCATTTAAAGGTCATAGGATCATTTTTGAAGAGCGTCGATGCATCTGTACCGCTTTTAGATTTTTCCCTGGAAAGATCAAGATACAGTGAGATGGGGATGGCATAACTCTTATATACGTTGGCCAAAAACTCGGCAAGCGGAACCATAAACAGGGGTGGCCTTAGTTGCGACAGCGCCAGATTATCTTTTCCGTTGAGGTCGGCAAGGTTATGGCACACCGCTGCCGCGATCGAATTATCGCGCGCCGCCGCATAAAAAGCGACTATGCCGCCCTGGCTGCTGCCGGCAATAGCGACTTTGCCGCCGAATCTCTCCCTCGCGTATTTCACAACGGCAAGCGTATCATCAACGATTTCATTAACTGTATAATCCCCCCGAGTCCCGCTGCTCAAACCATGACCGCGTGGATCAAATCCTACCACATTAAATCCCTGTTTAAAGATTTTATACATGACTTCAATATAAAATCTGGCATAAACTGAAGTGCCGGGAATGAATACCACTGTTGGTGCATTTTTACCGGCAGAAAACACATCAAGGTGAAGTTTGAAACCGTTGGCATCAAGATAAGTTTCGGTAAGAGCGCTGCGATCAATGATGATTTTCTCGTTTCTTAAAAAATCGTTAAATGATTGCTCTGCCGCAGTTTTATCAGGAATCTTTGTATTCATGTGCATCCTGCTGATTGTGTACCAGGATAGGTGAAAAGCCACCACAATCAAAACCGCGATTAATAAAATTTTTTTCTTCATAGCCATTGTACCTCCGGTTTTTTTCTCGATACGGTGTTTGTAAATCTATATGCGGGATACCCCATTACCAGACTTGCATAAATTAGTTTGTCTTTTGGAACATTAAGCTTTTTCCTCAATTTGCCGCTATACCGCAGGGACCTGTCAAACAAGTTCCCAAACCAAGAGCATGAGCATAATTGATGATGGTTGTTGCGGCAATGTTGCAGTTGTCGGACGCGAACCGGGCTTTTTTCGGTGCGTGAATCCAAAAATAGTATTTGCCGTTTCTTCTATCAGATGTTTGTCGGTTACCACGATATAGCCTACATTCTGATCATTGCTTGCCGTGGGAGCGTATCGGGCCAGATCAAGTACCTGCTCAATGACGTCGCGTGGCACCGGCGCGTTTTTGAATTGCCTGATGCTCCTTCTGCTGGTGATAATATCGCGGTACACATCCGGCTGGAGGTTCTTTCTATTCACCCCATGATTTGTTCCACCCGGAGTTTCGAATTCAATGCCCTTGAAATAGGCGGAAGAGTTTGCCATTCCCGGCTTGATGACGGTGCCCGCTGTTGTTTCGATGGCGATTTTCTCTGTCGGGCTAAGTTTGGCGGCCACCCAGGCGTGATTGCTTTCTCTTGCCAGTTGCCGGTAGTTCCATAGCGTATACGCGATATCCTCAAATTTGAATTCGAAATTACAATGTGGACACTCGATATGCATGCCATTTCCCTTGTCTCTGAAGCGACTTTTTTTCTATCCGAATTTCTGTTGATTGAACAATAATAAAAATATTACGCCCTCTTTATCACAGCCACGCTTTTTGCAAAATATTTTTATTATCAATCAAAAGTCGCATATAATCCAATTCCAAAGATATCATTTCCGTATCCTCGCGGCGCAGCCATTCGGAAAGCCAGGCAAAACGAAGCGCGACAATAAATTCCAACAAATACAGCCAGCTTTTTTGGGAAATAATTTTTGCCTTTTTCATGTCGGCAATAAAACATCTAACGAGATCGCCGGTGAGACTTTGCGGATCTTCCACTCCGATACAGCCGATTAAATTGGCCGCGTCATAGAGTTCACTTTTATATCCGCAGAATTCCCAGTCAATCACGCATTTAATATTGTCGGCGGACCAGATAACATTCAGCGGATGATAATCGCCGTGACAAAAAGCCACAGGCAGTTTTTCATACATGGGCATAAAATCTATTTCCAGAAACCTGGCCACGTTTTTAATTTCATCTTTAATATCTTTATTATAAAGATTAATTTCGCGGATTAGTTTGTAGATGTAATCTTTGAGAGAAAAGACGTTGCCTGGATTTTGAAAAGGCAGGCTTTTCGATTTACGGCGCAAATCAATCAAGAATAGGGCCAGCGCCGGACCTCGCCATTTATCATAAATGTATTTTTCGCGGTCAAGTTCGACACCCGGCACAAAAGGAATCATTTGCCAGAAATTGTTTCTGTGTTCGATGATAAAATCTCCTTTTCCCGATGCCAGATAAGGCTGCACGTCCACCAGATTTTTCTTTGCTAAAAAATCAAGAGTTGTGGCTATCCGTTTTTTGTTCTCGAGAGATTTCGGCGGAATTTGCTCCAGCACGAAATATTTACCATTTTCATCCTCCAGAACAATGCGAAAAACAGAACGTTCCGGGCTTCCCTGCATAGGAATATTTTTGTGTATTCTTTTTAGATTTACCTGCCAGAGAGTGGCTACGGATTTCAAAAATTCTTTGCGGAAAGGAATTACCTCGGTAACACGAACAACGGATTTTGGCTTTTTCTCTGCATGTTTTTTCAGTGCGGCGATTTTCTTTGATTGAGGAAGTTGCTTAATTTCCAGTTCCAGACGCAGTGCTTCAGTTTTTTCCATCTTCGCACTGGTTGTTAATAGTTCCACAGGTCTTCGGGAGCGTGTATATTTTGACGCCGTTCCCTGATTATGAGCGGCAAAGCGTTTTTCAATGTTATTGGTTATGCCCGTGTACAAGCTATCGTCGGAACAACGCAGAATGTACACAACCCATGTTTTATCCTTTTTGCCGGTCTTGGTATTCATGACGTTATTTTCCTACAATAGAGCTGCTAACATTGCCATTTAAATTTTTTGGAGACAGTTGTTCCATCGATAAGCACAGCACGTTTTGTGGACAGGATTTCATTGGTGAAACTCAAATATTGCAAACGTAATGCAGTAATATTTTTTAAATTAATAATGCCCCGCGGCTTGCTTTGGGATTCATATTCATGATTGACATACAAAAGACTTCTTTATATGTTTCCATCATGAAAAAGTGGTGCCCAATGAAACGAATACTATTTTCTGTAGTCTGCATTTTTTTAATACCTGCTGTTTTTGCTGAGGCGGGTATGGCCGATAAAAATGCCCCATTGATTCAAGCCGCGGAAAAAGGAAACCTTCCGGAAGTTCAGGTTGCACTGAATAACGGAGCCGATATTAACGCAACGTTGATCAAAAAATATTATGGCATTTTTGTAAAAGGCGTAACGGCATTGATAGCGGCATCGGAGAACGGCCATGCGGAGGTGGTCAAATTCCTTTTGGAAAAGGGCGCTGATGTAAATATTAAAAATACCGACGGCTTAACTGCCCTGATGGTGACATCACAAAAAGGCCATATGGACGTAATCAAGCTCCTTTTGGAAAAGGGCGCTGATGTAAATGTAGAAGATACCAACGGCGTAACTTCTCTCATGGTAACATCGCAAGACGGCCATACGGAGATCGTCAAACTCCTTCTGGCGAAAGGCGCTGATGTAAATGTAAAAAATACTGATGGCTTAACCGCCCTCATGGTGGCATCGCAAAACGGCCATACGGAGATCGTCAAACTCCTTCTGGCGAAAGGCGCTGATGTAAAGGCAAAGAGTCGTGACGGCGTAACTGCCCTGATGATGGCTTCGGAAAAGGGTCATACGGAGATTGTCAAACTTCTTTTGGAAAAACGCGCTGATGTAAAGGCAAAGAGTCGTGACGACGTTACTGCCCTCATGGTAACATCGCAAAACGGCCATACGGAGATCGTTAAACTCCTTTTAGATAAAGGCGCTGATGTAAATGTAAAAAGATCCTCAGATGGTGGCACTGCCTTGATGATGGCATCGGAGAATGGTCATACGGAGATCGTTAAACTTCTTTTGAATAAGGGTGCTAATCTAAATGCAAAGACGACGATTGACGATATTGACTATACTGCCCTGGGTATAGCGAAACTGAAGGGCAAAAAAGATATAATAGAAATGTTGGAAAAAGCCGGTGCAAAGGAATAATTGGTGCCCCTGGCGTGAGTCGAACACGCGGCCCACAGATTAGGAATCTGTCGCTCTATCCTACTGAGCTACAGGGGCAACCGTATATAGAAGTTGTCGCGATTTAACATTCTTTTTTGGGGCTGTCAATCATCAAGAAGGATGTCCCGCAATGACATCTTAATTTGATTTCGGTTCGAATTGATTTTTTGCTGACCAGAACGCCGGCAGATGGCGCAATAAATATAAAAGACTCCTGTGATGCTGCCAGATACGTTTGCGGAATTTTTTGCGCCACTCGCTGTCGGAATAAAAACGTTTTACATGTTCGTTGTATAGTTGATCGAGTCTTTCCCTGGATGCGATGTCTTTAGGAACAAATACAAAGTTCAGACAGTTCATTAGCCGCCAGTCTTCATAAAAAATTCCGTCTTCTTTGATTGTGTTCCAGAGAGGCGCGCCGGGAAAGGGCGTGAATTTGGCCATGTTCATATCATCCAGTCCCAGCGAAATGATAAAGTCAGATGTGCGCTTGATGGACTCTTCCGTCTCGCCCGGCAGTCCCATCATAAAAAGCCCTTTGGCGCGTAAGCCCGCTTTTTGAATTCTTAAGATAGTATCGCGAACAGCATCCAGTGAGACGTCTGATTTATGCCTTTGTAGCATTTCCGGATCAGCCGATTCTATTCCCAATGAGACCATGAGGCATCCGGCACTTTTCAGCATTTTCAGCAAATCATCATCCGTGTAACCCACGCGCACGGCACAGTTGAAATTAATTCCCAGAGGATAGCGGCTGATTTTTTCGCAAAGTTCAACTATCCGCTGGCGGTTGGTAGTGAACAAATCATCGTAAATGTTAATGTGTCGCACGCCGAATTTGTTTCGTAAGTGTTTCATGTGCTCGTAAATGTAATCGGCGGAATTGTAACGGAAACCTTTTTTGAAAACGGAACGGTCGCAATAAGAACATTGATACATGCAGCCACGCGAGGTAATCATTGTTGCTCCGGGCGTGTTGATGTAACTGAATAACGGCAGATGATAGTCAAGGGGGAATCCATTAAGTTTTTCATAAGCCGGAAATGGCAGAAAATCCAAATCCTGTATTTTCGGGCGCGGATCATTGACGATGACGTCCGCTTTTTGCCACCGGATCAATCCTTTGATTTCAGCAGGGTCAAGACCGGCAGCAAGCTCGGACATTGTTATTTCACCTTCGCCGGCAACCAGAAAATCAAAATCCGGGTAATCCCGCAGAAGTTTTTCTTCCAAAGCGGAAACATGGACTCCGCCGCATACCGTCATCGTGTTGGGAGATAGTCCTTTAATTATTTCCGCCAGATCAGCGGCATCGGGGAATGATGATGTTGTTGCCGAGAATCCGACAATATGAGGTTGATAAGATAAAATCGTTTGCGCCTGTTTTTGTAAATCTGTCTGAGCGCCGGGGCCCAGGCAATCGTAAACAAAGACATCATGTTTTTTCTGTGTCAGATAGGCGGCAATGGAAAGCAGGCCCTGCGGCACCATCCGGTTGGCAATGTCGGTAATATCACGCTTGCCGGGGAACCAGTTGAATCCCCGCGGATGAACAAGGACGATTCGTTTTTTTTGTTGAGAGGTAACCATAGTCATTTTGTTGATGCCACAACAAAAACCTGTTTGCCCGAAGCGTGGCGGTTATAATGCACGAGAAGGGCGGATGGTTTTCCCCTAAGTGCCCGGGCTATGCCAAAAGCAGCAGCCGTGGAATTAATTCCACAGAATGGCAGGTAATCATCAATTCCCCAGCCGTTTTGCTTCCAGAAATCAGCATCGATTTTATTTACGCGGAACCCGGGCAGAAAAAAGCGATTTTTTATCTGCCCTGCGCTTTCTTTGGGAAGGACGGCGGAAATAAGTTCTTTGCTCCGGCTTAAAATATTTTCGTTTGTACAAGATTCTTCCGGCTGGATTAGTTTGTCGTTGAAATCCACCACCATAATATTGCCGATATTTTTCTCATCGTCCCGGCCCAGCAAAAGCCAGGAACTGCTTTCTCCCATCCGCAGTGCACGGGAATTGTCCGGCGTCAGATTAACTCTTTCCCGGTATTCCTCAACCGTGGGCGTGAAAATATCACAGCCGCCGACCAGCGCCAGTTCTATTTCTCCGCTTTCCAGATAGCTTTGCGCCAGCCACAGAGCCGATTCAAAGGATAATTCTTCCTGAGAGATGGTCAGGACTGTTCCCGTAACTTCGCAAATTTTTGCCAGAACAAATGCGGCGGCATTGCTGACCGAATTAGCAAACTGATTGGGGCTGGGGAATCCGCCGCCATGCTTAAATACCTCAGTAATAAAAGGCATTATTTCATCAACATTTCCCAATCCCGTGGCCAGAAAGATTCCTGTTTTTTTCCCTTTTAAATAATCGAGCGATACTTTTTGCAGGCAAGCCAGTCCTCCGCAGGCGACCATCTTGATGAATCTTCCGGCGCGGCGCATCGGCTGTCCCATGATTTCGTTGACCAGGCCGTCGGGATTCAGAGGCAATTTGTCTTCTTCCCAAATCGCGTCGCGATTGGGCGTGAGCGCCGGTCCGATATAACTTGCCGCGATCACCGGTATGGATTTCTGGATTATTATTTGATTATTATTTTTTGTGCTCATAATAATTTTCATTTTTTGCGTGTCCCCCGCTGGCGGGGGATTAAGGGGGTGGAAGCCTTAAGGCTGCGCGGGAAATAATCCTTGCAATATCCACCTCCGTCACTGCGTGACACCTCCGCCAGCGGAGGATATTCAATGACATCGTTTTAAGATTGCGAGTCCCGACAAGTCGGGACTCGCAATGACATTTCCTATTTTACTCCTTGATAATCAAATAACTCGAGCATGTTCCGCCGAAGCCGAAAAAGGTGAATAAATAAGCTCCGTCGCGCGCTTCGATGTTTGTCTGAGAGGGCGCGAAACCAATTTCCGGATCAATTTCGGTAAAGCCGAAACTGCGCGGGATAAATCCTTCTTCACAGCAGGAAAGCCAAGTGGCTGTTTCCACCGCGCCTGCCGCGCCCAGCGTGTGGCCTATAGCTCCTTTAAGGGAAACCACCGGAGGAAGTTTTTCTCCAAAAAGTTTGACCAGACCTCTTCCCTCGGAGAGGTCGTTGTCTCTTGTGCCTGTGCCGTGGGCCTTAATGGCCACAACATCGCCGGCAGATACACCCGCTGATGTCAGTGTTTGTTGGACAACCTCGCTGACGGTTACGCCGTCAATTCCCGCCGAAGTCATACTTTTGATGTCGTTGTACTGATAACTGCCGGCAAATTTATATTTTGCTGAAGGTAATTTATCCGCATCCAGAATAACAACGGCGGCGGCTTCACCGATTTGCATACCGGCACGTGTCGCGCAAAAAGGCCGGCATTGGTCGTAGTCAAAAAGAAGAAGGCTGGCAAATCCATGCAGGGTCATGTTCAGTAGTGGTTCAAATCCTACAACTATTGCCCGGCGAATTTTCTTCCGCTTGATCAGATCGGCGGCAACAACCAAAGCATGCGAACTCGAAACACAGGCCATGCTGAAGGTCAATGCCATTCCCGTGATGCCATATTTATTGACGATTAAATCGGCCACCTCGCCGGGCCCCCGGTTGCGGCAGGAAATCGCCGGTGATTCCTTATCGGGATTTTTACGGACAGCTTCGATAAATTCATATTCATTGCGGATAAAGAGACCGCCTGTGGTGCCTACCAGTACACTGGATTCGGCAATTTCCTCCGCGGAAAGATTCGCCCGCGTAAAAGCTTCCGTAAGCGCGCTCTCCAGCATGGCCATGGATTTATCGAAAGGATTGCCGGAATAGGAAACTTCGAAAGCCTTATATTCGCGGTTGATTAAATGAGAGGAGACGCCTGCCGCTGCCGGAGGCGCTTTTCCCGCGATTAAATTACATGCTGAATCAGGAGCGCTCCACCCCAGTGAAGTTACAGCACCCCAGCCACGCACATCAATATCCCCATTGGTCATCTTTTAACCTTCGGTGCGTCGATGATAAAATCGGCCAGCGAGTCAAACGATTGCATCGCTTTGGCCGCCGTCGAGGCGTTTTTCAGTTCCACGCCGAACTCAAATCTTATTTCCATGGCGATTTCCATGGCGTCGAGACTATCCAGTTGTAGCGGTCCGGGACCGCCGATAAAGGGAACATCGGTGGGTACATCCTCCGGCTTCACGTCTGTAATTTCGCAGGCCCTGATAATCAATTCCTTGAGCTTAAATATTAATTCCTCCCTCGATGATATATTCAATTCTTTTAACTTCTGATTTACATCCATTTGACTCTCCTTCCCGCTATAAAGAAACAAGCAAGCGCGAAAAACAGCAAGACGGCCAGTTTAGGCAATATCGTGCTGAATTCCGCGTTGCGTAAAAAAACATCCAGATAAGACTGATGCGCCCAGTATATCGGCGATATCATCGCCAGTTTTTGCATCGCATGCGACATCACAAAGTGCGGCACCATGATGCCGCCCAGCACGCCCATCAGAATGGCGCCCGTTGCCGCCAGAGTCGACGTCTGCTCCAGCGTTTTGGCCAGTGTCGCGATCAGGACACCAAAGCCGGTTGTTGCGGCCGCCACGACCAGTGTAACAGGGATTAAATGCCAGACATGGGTTCCCAATTGAAAGGGCGTATTAATAATATGAGGTACGATGAAAGCGCCAACAAACAGCATTAAGACAAACTGGATAACATTGATGACGTAATAAGGAATAATTTTCCCCAGGGCAATCGTATTGGGGTTGACCGAATATGTAAAAAGACGCTGAAGGGTGCCGTTATTTTTTTCCTTTAAAAAGCCCATGGACATGGGAATGGCAATAAAAAACATCGCGAATATCGCGTAAGCCGGCACCGTCAGCTGAAGAGGGCTGGGGACATCCATTTCTTTCTTTGTTTTCTCAGTAACCATACCGGCCACCAGGGCATCAATGTTGTCTATGCCCATGACGACTTCCACGGTCAGGCTGGTCATCATCGAACGGACGGCGACTTTGTAGCCTGTATCGAATACGGGATCAAAGTAAAGTTCCACAGGTCGTGTTCCTTCCTCGAAACCTTTGGGAATGATCACCAGTACCTGCGTTTTTCCATACTCAAAAATACGGTCTTTATCAAAACCTGGCGGCAGTTCAACTCGTTTAATCATCTTATTCGACTGTATTTTTTGCTCCAGCAGGTTCGCTTTGGGTGATTTGCATTCGTTTTCAATAACCGTAGTAATTTTTTTTTCATATATTTTGTCCGCGTAGAGGCCTTTAAACGCCAGAGTCATGAAAAAAATCAGGGCCAGCGGCATGAAAAAAAGAAGCAGGATCGTCTGCTTGTCGCGAAGCATGATCAACGTTTCTTTCTTGACGATTTCTTTCAGTTGCCGTTTAATCATCACGCAATCCCCTTCCCGTCTTTTCCAGGAAGAATTTTTCCAGATTGTCTATTGCGGACATCGACCCGTCGAAAATGATCTTGCCCCTGTCCAGCAATGTTATATTGGAGCACAGGCGGGCGGCTTCTTCCATGATATGCGTGGATAACAAAATAGTCATGCCCGATGAATTAAGTTTCATCAGCGTTTCGTAAATATGGTTACGGCTTTGCGGATCGACGCCAACAGTCGGTTCGTCAAGCAGCAGAAGTTTCGGCGAATGCAGCAGCGCCACGGCCAGATTCAATCGTCTTTGCATTCCTCCCGAATAAGTGGAAACCAGCTTGTCGGCATGATCGGTAAGTCCTGTCTGGGCAAGCACATAATCCGATCTTTCGGCGACCTGTTTATCGGAGAGACTGGCCATCACACCGAAGAAATGCAGATTCTCCAGGGCCGTCAGAGACATGTAAAGCGCAATGGACTGAGGCGCGCAGCCGATAGACATCAAAGCGGTGTTATCGGGCATTTTATTCCCGAGAATAAAAACTTCTCCCGAGTAGCCTCTTAAAACGCCAGTAATAATTTTCATCAGCGTGGTTTTACCCGCTCCATTGGGGCCCAAAAGCGCGTGAATCTTTCCCTGTTCCACCGACATGGAAAAATTATGCAGGGCATATTCGATTCCTCCGGCTGCCGATTTATCAGCCGGTGAATGATAAGAAAAAGATATTCCGGAAATTTCCAGAGCCTTCATGCTTTGAGTTTCCTGACAACTTTTTGCAAATTGTTGAAAAATGCTTCTTCACGGTTCGCGCAGGTCAGCATCAATTCTCCCGCTTTGGCAAATGTCGCTTCCTCTTTGCCTCTTTTCTTGATGATACGCGCGGATACCACGGAAAACTCGCGCCAGTTGTTGCCAATAGCATCCATCTCTTCTGCCAGACCGGCAAGCTCGTCTGAACCGAACAGTTCAGCCGCTTCATGCATAAAGGCGGCATACATGTAACGAAATCCGGCGCCACCCGTACCCGTCTCTTCCACCCATCGGATTAAACCGGCAAGATGACGACAGGCTTCTTGAAAACCAAGTTTATCGGGACTTTTAACGACTCTTTTTGCTAAAAAACGAATACCCCGAACACCAAAAATCGGCAGGGGGATTTTCAGCATTGCGTTGCAGGAATCCTTCATTCCCTTGATACACGCTCCCCGCAAATCAGGATGGGGATTTACGGATTTGTTATAATACATATGACCGCGGGGGTTCAAAGGACCAGGTACGAAACGTGCCTGCTGCAGGCCATCCGCCGTACAATCTACCACAGCAAATGTCGGGTCGCTGATGCGAAAGCCGCATTCGATCTCACGCAAAACAATGATGTTGTGTCCGCTAAAATTATGGCGGTGACGTTCGGATACATAGGGAAGCCAGTAAAGATTAGTAGCCAAACCGACAATCTTTCCGGTTTTAAGCACTTGTCTTAGTTCGTCCATGCCTTTTTGTGGATCGCGATAAGTCTTGATCACAAAATTCGCACCCAGCCTTTTGGCCGCCTTGCGAAAGACCGATCCGGGTTTAGACCGAAAAGCAGTGACCGGCAAATGTGAAAGTTTAATAAACGGCAGATAGCCGAAAAAAATACCGCTGCCGATACCGAACACCATCGGCTCGGAAATATCCACGCCCTGATGGCGAAACAGGGCGGATGTAACACCTGTCTCACAATGCGCGGCCTGCTGATGGACAAATGGTTTACCATCGGTTGCGAGTTCCGTAGTCATAAAAAATAGCATCCTTCCTCAATTTTAGATATTCGGCACGGTTTTTAATTCTTCCAGTGTAATTCTTAGAGCCTTTGTGTAACGATTTAAAACAGATGGTTTAAGTTTGGCAAATATCTTGGGGCGCAAATGCCTGTTGACCCGAAACGCCGCTATACCCGCTGCCTTGGCCAGCATCTTCGGGGTCAGCTGCCGCATCTCCATATAATAACAAAGAGGGCTTTTCTGACCGGCAATTACTGCTTTTCTGATTTCCTCGAGATTGGCGCGATTACCGGAAACAAGCAGGGCTACAGATACTTTTTCCGCCCAGGGAGCTTCTGTCTCCAGGACATATTGCCCTTTATCGTTTTGCGTGTAATACGCTTTCGGCAACCCATCATTAAAAAGTTCATCTTCTAATTCCATGGCCGGTTCCTTTTGATTGTATTGAAGTTTTTCTTCTTATACTAATTTCAGTAAGGTGCAAAGTGATTTTTCACCTGAAAGAATCTGATAACTTCCATTGATTGTAACAAAAAACAGACAAAAACTGATGAGGAAATTTTTATGTTACTTCAGACCTTTAGCTTTCCCACTACATCCCGCAGGTTCTTGAAAAGTTCTTCTTCTCTGCCCGCGCAAATCAGCATCAGGCCGCCAACTTTGTCGAATGTTTCTTCTTGCCTGGTTTTCCTCTGTTTTACAATGCGCGCCGAAGACACGGCAAATTCACGCCAGACATCACCAATGGCCGTCATCTCATTGGATAATTCGTTTAGTTCATGGGAGTTGAATAATTCGGAAGCTTCCTGTAGAAATGCGGCGAAAATATAGCGGAACCCCGCGCCGCCCGTGCCCATTTCTTCCTGCAAGCGCAGGATGTGAGCAAGTTGCCGGCAGGCTTCGACATAGCCCAGCTTTTCCGGCCATTTAACAATTTTTTTAGCAACGTAACGCATTCCCTTGACGCCGAAAAGCGGAATGGGAATCCCGAGCATCTGCTTGCAGGTGTCCTGCATACCGGTGATGCAGGCCTTTCTGATGTCGGGATTGGGGTTAACGGAGATTGGATAATACATCAAGCCGCGCGGTTCCATCGGTCCGCGCGCGAAACGAGCCCTTTCCATGTCGTGTGTCGAACAATCCGTCGTATATTCCAGCAGGGCCGGATCGCTTATCCGGAAGCCGTTTTCATTTTCATACAGGACGATAAAGTTGTGTCCGCTAAAATTAAAACGATAGCGTCGGGGAAAGAACGAAAGCCAGTAGACGTTGGTTGTTACAGCGACAATCTGTCCGGTCCGTATAACGCGGCGCAACTCGTCCATGCCTTTTTGCGGATTGCGAAAACGTTCTCTGAAAACCTTTACGCCCAGTCTTTGGGCTGCTTTTTTGAAGACCAGTCCCGGAATCGACCGGAAAGTGCTTATGGGCAGTCCTGTCTGTTTGATAAATGGCAGATGGCCGAAAAAAATACCGCTGCCGATACCGAAAATCATCGGTTCGGAAATATCCAAACCTTTATCGCGAAACAGCGCGGATGTAACTCCCGTCTCGCAATGCGCGGACGTGAGATGGATATATTTTCTGCCGTTGGCTAATGTTTCTTCTGTCGTCATGAATAGCGCTTACCTTTCTCTTGGATTTTTGGGTACGGTTTTCAACTCTTCCATCGTGATGTCGAGGGCTTTCGCGTAACTATCCAGGACATCGGGCTTTAGTTTGGCAAATATTTCCGGACGCAGGTGCCTTTTGACCCGGAATGCGGCAATGCCTGCTGTTTTCCCCAAAATATCCGGTGTCATCTGCCGCAGTTCCATATAATAAGCAAGCGGACTTTTCTGGCCGGCAAGCACCGCTTGTCTGGTTTCTTCCTCTTTGACCTTATATTCATCATAAGCCATTTTGTTGATCATTTCATCTACCACCCAGCCCTTGCTGGGCACCATGACATATTTCCCATTATCATCGAGGGCGTAATTTCCTTTTTTTATCCCTGCGGAGTAATCGATTACATCATCCTGAGGAACATCATTCACTTTCATGGACAACTCCTGTTAATCATGGTGACTTTTTCATTTGTTCGTATTTCTTATACTAAAATTAATAAAGCGAAAAGTAAAAAAGTACTTTCTCGTGACCATTCCACTTAATTGATTTTCTTGCCTAAAAACGGCTCAAAATGATGCCACTCGAAAGGATGTCTGCGGGCAAATTCTGCCAGATCGGCGGCATAAGCCTGTGCTGATTCCAGTACCGCTTTTTTTCTGTCCGCGCGCGTGGCGGCAACAACCTTTCGTCCACGCGATACTTTGATATGATATTTTCCGATGGCTTCCTGATACACAAAAAAAGTCATCAGCGGCGCGCCGGTCATCAGGGCAAACAAATGCGGCGTATCGGGCAGATTTACTTTATGACCGAGAAAATCTATAGGGACATAACTCTGCTGTCCCCAGAGACGGTCGCCGGTCATGGACACAATGCCGCCTTCGCGTAAAAAATTGATTCCTTCGATTAAAGCAAAAGGCGATTTATCATCTTCGGATGTTGCCACGATTCGGATGCCGCTTTTCGCCATACTTTCTTTCTGAATATTTTCAATCTGCTCTTTGTGTTTTGCTCCCAGATAAAGCATGATCGGCAGGCCTTTACGGTTTAGCGTTTGCGCGGCAAGTTCCCAGTTGCCGATGTGCGACATCAGTAAGATAGCGCCTGTCTTTTTCTGCACCGCCTCTTCCAGATATTCCCAGCCTTCTTTGACAAATTCGATATCCTCTTCGTCCAGGCGGATGAAACGGTGAATGTAGACATCGGTGAATTTATGATACTGCCTCCACGCACACCAGAGGTGATAGAAAAAGTTTCTTTCGGGAAAAAGAGCTCCGTAAAATTTCAGGCTATCCGCCACGCGCACCGGGAAAAGGAAAAAGTAACCGGTAGCGATAAACCAGGAAAAGATGCGGAAAAACCACAACCCCAGCCACCGTGTTAAATAAAAAAATATTTTGTAAGGTATTTTTTTCATTTTCTTTGTCATTGCGAAGCGGCTCTCAGCCGCTGTGGCAATCTTTAAGGGTTTCGTTATTCCCGACTTTTGTCCGGCGTATGCCGGATGATTGGGCATAGTGCCCCTATAGTGACCTTTAGGTTATTCAGGGATAATCCAGTTTTTCTTAAATGAGTGTTATAATCTTTAATTTTCCCCAAAACTCCTTTGAAATTCAATTTATAGCAGTGCGCGAAACTATCACATTTGTTCTGAAGACTCAAGTTTGATGGTCTCGTAAAAAGTCGCTTTTGCCCTTTTTTGTCATTCCTCTATG
>WOYI010629843.1_pt1 | contig 21714 bp, 19 predicted proteins | sample 6423411 | NCBI WGS metagenome assembly WOYI01 (sample SAMN13441803, study PRJNA592873) | oil field metagenome | biome: oil field; feature: oil-well bore; material: oil-contaminated soil; isolation source: oil-contaminated soil from oil-well borehole | place: Germany: Wietze | collected 2016-10-18 ... | reverse complement strand
CAAGCGCATCTGGGGGGCAACGGCTGCCATCCTGATGGCGCTGCGCCATGCCTTGGGGATGGGGCCTACATTGAGTGAGGAGGGAGTATGAATCAGGTGGGGGTTACAGCGCTGTATGCCGGCATCAGTGGTTTGTTGATGCTGTTCCTGGCAGGCCGTGTGGCGCAACTGCGCATGCGTCACAGCGTCTTGTTCGGCCATGGCCAGGTTGTGGAGTTGGAGCGGGCTATCCGGGTGCATGGCAATGCGGTGGAATATGTGCCGCTGGGGTTGTTGTTGCTGCTGATCGCCGAGCTCGGTGGTGTGGGGGGCTTCTGGTTGCACCTCTTTGGTCTGTTGCTGGTGGGCGGACGGGCGCTGCATGCCTATGGCCTGTCGCAATTCGAGGGAACCTCTCTGGGTCGGATTACAGGCATTTCATTGACTTGGCTCGCCTTGCTGGGATTGTCGCTGAGCGTCCTGTTCCTTGGGCTGTGATGTGAGCAGCCCTGCCGCAGGCCAGCACCGTGCCCTGGGAGCATACGACATCCGGGGGCTGGTGCCCGAAGAAGTGGATGAGACCCTGGCCTACCGTGTGGGTCGCGCCATGGTGCGTTGCCTGGGCCCCGGAATGTATGTGGTTGGCAGGGACATGCGTCCCAGCAGCGCAGCACTGGCCCAGGCCCTGGCCAGCGGCCTGTGTGCCCAGGGGGGGGATTGTCTGGATCTGGGGCTTGTGGCCACGGAGGAGGTCTATTATGCCATCCTGCAGCGCCGCCTGAGAGGCGGGGTCATGGTGACGGCCAGCCACAACCCGCTGCCATACAATGGCATGAAGATTGTCGGCCCTGGGGCCATGCCACTGGATCGTCATGGTGGGCTGGGGGCGTTGCGCCAGGCTGTTTGGCAGGATGGCCCCGCTGCTGGTGGTCGTGGCCGTCTGTGGCAGGGTTCGGTGCGCGATGCCTACCTGGACTATCTGCTGGGTCAGGTGGATGTTCAGGCTCTGGCGGGGATGCGGGTGGTGGCCGAGTGCGGCTGTGGTATGGCCGGGCCTCTGGTGCGGGCATTGGGCGACCGGGTGCCCTTTGCGCTGATCAGCCTGCACGAAGAGCCTGATCAGACCCTGCCCATGGACATACCCAACCCCATGCTCAAGGAGCAGCAGGACCGCATCGCCGAGACGGCGCGCCGGTATGGCGGCCAGTTGACGCTGGCCTTCGATGGCGATGGCGATCGCTGTTTTTTCTTCGATGAGCATGGCACCATGGTGGACGGCTATTACGTCCTTGGCCTGCTGATCGCTGCTTGTGCGATGCCTGGCGAGACGGTGGTCCTGGAGCGACGGCTGTTGTGGTATTCCCTGGATGTGGCATCCCGGCGGGGTGTGCGGGTGGTGCTGGCCAAGGCTGGGCATGGCTTCATCAAGTCGGCCATGCGCCGCCATGGAGCGGTCTATGGTGGGGAGATGAGCGGTCATCATTTTTTCCGCAGCTTCGGTTTCTGTGACAGCGGCATGCTGCCATGGCTGCATGTGCTGGCGGTCATGCAACAGCGCGGCTGTGGTCTTGCCGACTTGGTGCGCACGGCTCGCGAAGCATTTCCCATCAGCGGAGAGCGCAACAGGCCGCTCCATGGCGACACCAAAGAGACATTGCTGTTCGTCCAGCATGCCTTGCAAAAAGAGGCCCTGGAGAGTGACTGGACGGATGGGCTCAGCATGACATTTCCCAAATGGCGGTTCAATCTGCGCGCTTCCAATACCGAGTCCCTGCTGCGGCTCAATGTGGAAACCAGGGGTGATCCCCGGTTATTGGATGACAAGGTCGTCTTGCTCGATGCCTTGCTCGAGGAACATGAGCGTATCCCTGCACCAGACCAAACCGGCACAAGGGTGCGATATGGCTGAGGTGGCCCTGCCTGTTGCAGGCAGCAGGAAGGCGGTGTTCATCAAGACCTGGGGCTGTCAAATGAACGAATACGACAGCGCCAAAATGGCCGAGACCCTGGAGGCCAGCGAGATGGTTCTGGTGGACCGGGCCGATGCGGCCGATGCTGTGGTGTTCAATACATGCTCAGTGCGTGAGAAGGCCCAGGAAAAACTCTTTGACGAACTGGGGCGCCACCGGACATGGAAGGCTGGCAGAGCGGGGCGCTTGCTGGCCGTGGGTGGCTGTGTGGCGAGTCAGGAAGGGGAGGCCATCTTGCGGCGTGCCCCTTTCGTGGATGTGGTGTTTGGTCCCCAGACCATGCACCGCCTGCCGGCGCTATTGCGCCGGGCATGGCGGGGACAGGCTGGGCCGACGGTGGACCTCTATGCCGAGGATCTGGAAAAGTTCGAGCACTGGACGGATGTATCGCAGGACAGAACCAAAATGGGTTCCTCTGCTGCCGCGGCGCTGGTTTCCATCATGGAGGGTTGCAGCAAGAGTTGCAGTTTTTGCATTGTTCCTTATACTCGTGGTGAAGAGGTTTCGAGACCACTGCAGTCGGTGGTGGACGAGGTGCGCCGCCTGGTGGCGCAGGGAGCAGCAGAGATTACCTTGTTGGGCCAGAATGTCAATAGCTACCGTGGCGTGCTGCCTGATGGAGGGGTGGCGAGCTTTCCTCTGCTGCTGCACCATGTGGCGGCCCTGCCAGGAATCCTCCGGATGCGCTTTACCACCTCCCATCCCCTGAGCTTTTCGGACGAGCTCATCGACACCTTTGCCCAGCTGCCGCAATTGGCGCAGCATGTGCATCTTCCGGTGCAAAGTGGTTCCGACCGGATGCTGCAGGCCATGGGGCGGGGACACAGCGTTGCCACCTATCGGGATCGTCTGACCAGATTGCGTCAGGTGCGGCCCGGTATCTCCATCTCATCGGACTTCATCGTGGGGTATCCCGGAGAGACCGAGGCCGATTTCCTGGATACCCTCTCCTTGGTGGACGAGATGCAGATCGACCAGGGTTTCAGCTTTCTCTATAGCCCCAGGCCCGGCACGCCAGCTGCCACGCTGGAAGACCCCGTGCCTCTGGTTGAAAAAAAACGCAGGCTCTGGCGGTTGCAGGATCGCTTGCGCTACCATGGTGCCCGCTTCCAGGAAAAGCTCGTGGGCACTGCTGATGTCGTGCTCCTTGAGCGGGTCGATGAGGACCATCCGGACTGGTTGATGGGACACACCAGCAGCAACAGGATGATCCGTATCCCAGCCCACAGAACCCTGCTGGGACAGTGGGTTCGGGTGATTGTGGTGGCCTATCATCAGGGCTTGCTGATGGGGGAATTGGTGCATGCGCCTGTGGCCCGTGCTGTCTAGGAGGCAGTAGCCCGACTGTGGCGGGTCGCGTACGTCGCCAGGAGATTCAGCTATGGCCCCAGGACAATGGCCGGCTGAGCAACCTGTGTGGTCAGTTCGATGAGCACCTGAAGAGCCTGGAAGAATGTCTGGGTGTGCACATCCGCAATCGCGGCCATCGCTTCTGGATTGCCGGCAGTCACGATGAGATCGTGCTGGCGCGGCGGGCCCTGGAAGGCTTGTATCGCCTTACGGAGCACGAGACATTGGATGCATCGCGTGTCAATACCTATCTGGGGGCGACAGTCGCCGAGGTCCTGCCTGGGGCCTGCACCCAGGAGGAGCGCTGTGATGCCCTGCATGGCCAGGTGAGCGGAATCCAGCCGGTCCGGCCCATGACCACCACCCAGGCCGATTATCTGGCAGCCATTCAATGCCACGACGTGGTCTTTGGGGAGGGGCCGGCTGGCACGGGAAAAACCTTTCTTGCCGTGGCCGCCGCGGTGACTGCCTTGCAGCTGGATCAGGTGGAGCGTATCGTGTTGGCGCGGCCGGCTGTGGAAGCAGGCGAGCATCTTGGTTTCTTGCCTGGCGATCTGGCCCAGAAGGTCGATCCCTATCTGCGCCCCCTGTTCGACGCTTTGACCCAGACCCTGGGCGCCCAGCGCCTGGCTCGACTCCTGGAGCAAGGCTTGATCGAGGTGGCCCCACTGGCCTTCATGCGTGGCCGGACCCTGTCGCGCTCCTTTGTGATTCTGGATGAAGCCCAGAATACGACCATCGAACAGATGAAGATGTTCTTGACGCGCTTGGGACAGCATTCCAAGGCGGTGGTGGCAGGCGATGTCAGCCAGGTGGATCTGCTGCCCCGGGTGCCATCCGGCTTGAGCCATGCGCTTTCCATCCTCGAGGGCATTGGCGGGGTCGCCGTGATCCGCTTCGGCAAACAGGATGTGCGGCGTCATGCCCTGGTGCAGCGTATCCTGACAGCCTATGAGCATGCCAAGGGGTCGGAGCGGGAAGCCGAGACACGGTCCCGGTACACCGAAGGCTGTGTGCAGCAGCGGGAAGAACAGGCATGAAGGCCCGGCACGGGATCACCTCTGCAGGTAAGGTGAAGCCTCCTTACAGGATTGATGTCCAGTATGCCTGTGCTGCCGTAGCATCACCCAGTGCCGTACAGTTCCAGGAATGGGTCAGCCAGGCCCTGACGGGTCGTTGCCAGCGGGCCGGGCTGACCATTCGGCTGGTGGACGCTGATGAGAGTGCCGCATTGAACAGGCAGTTTCGTGGCCAGGACAAGGCCACCAATGTCCTGTCCTTCACGGCGGATGACCCATCCCGGGCAACGGTTCCCTACCTTGGGGATGTGGTGATCTGTGTGCCGGTGGTCATCACCGAGGCCGCGGAACAACATAAAGCCGTGCCGGCCCATTTTGCCCACATGACGGTCCACGGGGTTTTGCATCTGCTGGGTCATGACCATGTGTTGCCCCAGGAGGCCGAGATCATGGAAGCCATGGAGCGCGAGATTCTGCAGGCCATGGGGTACGCTGATCCCTATGAATGATCGACCTCCCAGTACCAGCGGTCCTGGGGCGGACTCTTGGTATCAGCGTCTGCGCAGGATGCTGATCAAGGAGCCCCAGGACCGTGCCGAGCTGCGAGCCATGCTGCGGCGGGCCCAGGTCCACGGTCTGGTGGATGCGGACGCCGAAGCCATGATGGAAGGCGTGATCAGCGTCTGCGAGATGCAGGTGCGGCAGGTCATGGTGCCGCGCGCCCAGATGACGACCATCGCACGCCAGGCAGGCTATGCCGATGCGGTACGGCTGGCGGTGGACTCTGGCTACTCGCGCTTTCCTGTGATCGACGAGAAGGGTGGTGAGGTGGTGGGTATCCTGCTGGCCAAGGATTTGCTGCGGTATGCGGGATCCAAGGAACCCTTCCGGATTCGTGAGCTGTTGCGCCCAGCCATCTTCGTGCCCGAGAGCAAACGCCTCAATGTCCTTTTGGCCGAGTTTCGCCTGAGCCGCAACCACATGGTGATCGTGGTGGATGAGTTCGGGGGCACGGCGGGACTGGTGACCATCGAGGATGTGCTGGAACAGATCGTAGGCGATATCGGCGATGAGACCGATCGTCTGGCACGCGATTTCATCGTGCCTCGGGGTGATGAGCGCTATCTGATCCAGGCCATGACCGAGATTGCCGAGTTCAACGATTACTTCGGCACGCAATGGGATGATTCCGAGCTGGATACCATTGGTGGCCTGATCACCCAGCGCCTGGGTCGCATGCCCAGGCGCGGTGAGCAGGTGACCATCGACGACTTCGAGTTCACGGTGGTTCGCGCCGACAGCCGGCGCATCCATCTGGTGGAGGCACACCGCCTGCTGCCCACAGCAGGCGAGGCCACTGCTTGAAGAGATCATGGGCCCATGGGCTCATTGCCTGCAGCTGCGTGGCAGCAGGCGGATCAACCGTCCTTGCCTTTGCTCCCTTCGAGATGCGCTGGGCTGCAGAAAGCCTCGTGTTGCTGGCCATCTTGCTGTATCGGGTAACCTGGCGACAGGCAGCCCTGGTGAGTTTTTTGTTTGGCCTTGGTTTCTTTGGTTGCGGCATCTGGTGGATCTATATCAGCGTGCATCGCTTTGGCGGCGCGCCTGTGCCACTGGCTGTGGCGGCCGCAGCCGGCCTCATCGTGCTCCTTGCTCTCCTGACCAGCCTTGTGGGACTTATCACAGCCATCATGGCGCCGCCAGGACCAGGCAGGCTGTTGGTGTTGCCCGCAGCCTGGGTGGGCGTGGAATGGCTGCGCAGCTGGATCTTGAGTGGTTTTCCCTGGCTGCTGCTGGGCTACAGCCAGGTGGATACCCATTTTGGTGCCATGGCTCCCGTGGGTGGTGTCCTGCTGGTCTCCGGGCTTGCAGTCTTCTGGTTTGCAACGCATGCCTGGCTGGTCATGGTAGGTGGATGGCGGCGCTGGTTGGGTTTGATTGGTGCCATATTGTGCGTTGGCGTAGTCCAGCCATTCATGCATCGGGAATGGACCAAACCGATGGGCCCGAAGCTGGACGTTGCCCTGGTGCAAGGCGACATCCCCCAGGACATGAAATGGAGCAGCGCAGCAGCGCTGTTCATCCTGCAGCGTTATCTGGCCATGACGACCCCCTTGTTGGGAACCCCGCTGGTGGTCTGGCCCGAGGCAGCCCTGCCGTTACCAGCCGATATGCTCTGGGAGGATTGGCTGGAGCCTCTGGATGAAAAGGCGCGCCAGATGGGCACCACGCTGTTGCTGGGTGCGCTCAAGCAAGTCCCTGCAGGGCCGTCTGGACAAAAAGACACCAAGGAGCAATACGGCAATGCCCTGTTGGCCCTGGGCAGGGATCGGGGGGTTTATCTCAAGCGGCACCTGGTGCCGTTTGGGGAATATTTTCCTCTGCCGGCCTGGGGCAAGGCCTTTTTGAAGCTCCTGAGCCTGCCCTATGAGGATCTGCTGGCCGGGCCGTTTCGACAGGCGCCGCTTGTGGTGCATGGTCAGCGTGTGGGGGCTTCCATCTGTTATGAGGACGCCTTCGGCAGCGAACGACGCCTGGATGAACCCAGCGCCTTTTTGGTCAATGTCTCCAACGATGCCTGGTTTGGCGACTCCATCGCCCCTCACCAGCATCTGGAGATCGGCAGAATGCGCGCCCTGGAGCTGAACAGGCCCATGCTGCGCGCCGCCAACACGGGCATTACAGCGCTGCTGGATCATCACGGTCGCATCAAGGGCATCATCCCTCAGTTCACTGTGGGCGTGTTGCATGGCAGTGTCCAGGGACGCAGCGGCGAGACGCCATACAGCCGCTATGGGGATGCACCCGTGCTGATCCTTGTGGCGCTGACGATGATGGCCAGCGCCACAGTCAGGCTCTCAGGTCTCAGGCGCTCCAGGGCTTAGATGGCGCCGCCTTGCTTGAGCAAACCAGGAGCTTCTTGCTGGAGCAGGGGTGTGGCCTGTGCCAGGGCGCTCAGTACCGCCCGAAAAGCGGCCGCCACCACATCGCTATCGATGCCCACGCCATGGCTGGTGATCCTGTTGTCCACCGTCAGCTGGATATAGGCTGCGGCCCGGGCAGCAGCACCTGGCCCGATGGCATGCTGCCGGTAATCGCCGATCTGCAGGGACAAGCCGAGATGGTTGGCCATGGCATGAACGAAGGCCTCCAGTGGACCGGAGCCCTGCCCATGGACCATGGTCTCCTGCTGCCGATGGAGGATGACAGCACTCACTTGGCGCTGCTGCTGAGAGCCGCTGGCCAGGGGCTCGTCACGATAACTCAGCAGGGCAGCACAGCCTTCTGGTTGCAGATAACGGGCCTCGAAGGTTTGCCACAGGTCGTCTGGCAGCAGTTCCTTGCCAGTGCGATCGGCAATCTCCTGGACGATCTCCCGAAACTCGATCTGCAAAGCGCGCGGCAACTCGAGGGCGTATTCCTGCTCCATGATGTAGGCGACACCACCCTTGCCGGACTGGCTGTTGATGCGGATCACGCCCTCGTAGGTACGGCCCACGTCGGCCGGATCGATGGGCAAATAGGGCACTTCCCAATATTGATGATTTTTTTGGGCCACAAAGCCCTTCTTGATGGCATCCTGGTGGGAACCGGAAAAGGCGGTGAAGACCAGCTCCCCGGCATAGGGGTGCCGGGGATGGACCGGCAGCTTGGTGCAGTCCTCGGCGGTGCGGACCACCCTGTTGATCTCGGAAAAATCGAGCCCGGGTTCCACTCCCTGGGTGTACAGGTTGAGGGCAAGGGTCACCAGATCCACATTGCCGGTGCGCTCCCCATTGCCGAACAGCGTGCCTTCCACGCGATCGGCCCCGGCCATGAGGCCCAGTTCGGCGGCAGCCACCGCCGTACCCCGGTCGTTGTGGGGGTGCAGGCTCAGGATCACCGCCTCGCGCCTGCTGAAATGGCGGTGCATCCATTCGATCTGGTCGGCATAGACGTTGGGTGGCGCCATTTCCACCGTGGCGGGCAGATTGATGATGCAAGGCTGCTGGCCCGTGGGCTGCCAGACATCCATGACCGCCTCGCAGATCTCAAGGGCATAATCCAGCTCGGTGCCTGTGAAACTTTCTGGGGAATACTGGAAGACCCACTGGGTCTCGGGGTATTTGGCGGCTTCTTCCCTCAGCAGGGTAGCACCCTGCACGGCCAGCGCCTTGATGGCGTTGCGGTCCGCGCCGAACACCACCCGGCGCTGCAGCTCGGATGTGGAGTTATAGACATGGACGATGGCGCGACGCACCCCGCGCAGTGCGGCGAAGGTCTGCTCCACCAGCTCCTTGCGGGCCTGCACCAGCACCTGGACGGTCAGTTCATCCGGGATCAGCTGTTGTTCGATCAGCTCCCGGCAAAAGGTGAAATCGGTCTGGGAGGCGGCGGGAAACCCGATCTCGATCTCACGAAAACCGATTTGCAGCAGCAGATCGAACAGGCGGCGCTTGCGCGCGCTGCTCAATGGCTCGATCAGGGCCTGGTTGCCATCCCGTAGATCGACACTGCACCACATAGGGGGCTTGGTGATGGGGTTGTCGGGCCAGGCGCGATCAACAAGTGGCATGGCTGGAAACGGGCGATATTTGCTGGCTGGTGATCTCATGATCTCCTCCCTGCGGATGTCACGAGGCTGCAAGGGCTTGTGCTTGAATCCTATAAACTAACACAATGTCATGTTCGCGGCCAGTGGCCCTAGGAGGGGTTTTCCAGGCTCAGGTACTGGTCGTGGCCATTGTAGGCAAAGGCTTCGGCATAGCGCCCCCAGCCGATGACCACATGGAGTGTCTGCCGTGCTGCCTCCGGGGACATGTGATCTTCCAGCTCGTTCAGAAAACGGGTGATGGGTGCTTTGTGCATGGAGCGCTGGTCCAGCACGCGGCAGATGTGGGCCGCCAGCGGACAGTAGGCCAGCAGGTGGCGGTGAAAGATGCGCTTGCGGTCATCCACGCCTGCCTGGGCGAACTCGCGTCCGGCCGGGGTGAGCTGGATGTCGCCACCTTCGATGTCGGCAAGTCGCAGCATCTGCAATGTCTCGGCCAGGGGAAAGAGGTCATCCACCGCCATGCGCAGGGAATGGGCGAGGATGGGCAGGTCGGCGCGGCCATCATAGAGCGGACTGTCCAGCACCTCGATGAGACCGGCGAGATCATTGATCTCCGCCTGGGGCAACATGATACCGATGCCAGCACCAGGCAGATGATCGCTGCGACCAGCACCGGTTGTGGGTCGTTGCCGTCCGGCCTGCACTGTCATCGCCACGTAGGTGCGTTCCACCAGTTCGGCAAAGACAGGGTCCAGCCGATCGCGGGGGTGGGGCATATCGATACGGATCTCGCTGGTGATACGCCCTGGGTTGCTGGAAAAGATCAGCACCCGGTCGCACATGAAGATGGCTTCTTCGATGTTGTGTGTAACCAGGATCACAGCCTTGATGGGCATCTGGCCTTCCGACCACAGGTCGATGAAGTCGGTGCGCAGCGTCTCGGCGGTGAGCACGTCAAGCGCGGAAAAGGGCTCGTCCATGAGCAGGATGTTGGGGTGCACCACCAATGCCCGGGCAAAGCCGACCCTTTGGCGCATGCCGCCGGAGAGCTCCCGGGGATAGGCCGATTCGAAGCCATCGAGGCCGATCATGTCGATGGCCCCCAGTGCCCGGCTCCGGATCTCTTCTTCGGGCAGACCCAGGGCCTTGAGGCCGATCTGCACGTTTTCGATGACAGTCATCCATGGAAACAGGGCAAAGCTCTGGAAGACCATGGCAATGCCCTGGGCAGGCCCCGTCACCGGCGTGCCCAGGTAGGTGATCTCGCCTGCCGTGGGCATGGAAAGCCCGGCGATGAGGCGCAGCAGGGTGCTTTTGCCCGAGCCGGAGCGGCCCAGCAGGCCGATGATCTCACCTTCCTGGACGGTGAGCTGGACACCATCCAGGACCAACAACTCGCCCCCGTCAGGCTTGGGGAAGGACTGGCGGACATCGCGCATCTGCAGCAACGGACCGGTATTCTGGGCGATGTGGTGGGCAATGGCGGGATTGTGCATGGTTTGGACCGTGATGCTCAGTTGAACTGGAAGCGCCGCTCGGCATAGCGGTACAGGGGGCGCCACAGGAGCTGGTTGATCAGCACCACAAAAAAGCTCATGGTGGCGATTCCCAGTACCAGGTGATCGAAATCACCTTGTGTCGTGGCCATCGAGATATAGGACCCCAGGCCATGGGCCATGAGGCGCTCGTCGCCCCAGGAGACCACCTCAGCCACGATGCTGGCGTTCCAGGCACCTCCTGCAGCGGTAATCGCCCCTGTGAAGTAGAAAGGGGCGATGGCCGGCAGGGCCAGGGTACGCCACCACAACCAGCCTTTCAACTGCAGGTTGCGGCTTGCATCCTTGAGTTCCCTGGGCATGGCCATGGCCCCGGCTATCACGTTGAACAGGATGTACCATTGCGCCCCGAGAATCAACAGCGGGCTCAACCACAGCTCCGGATTCAGTCGCAACTTCACGATGAGCAAGGCTACCACGGGAAAGAGCAGGTTGGCCGGGAAGGCCGAGACGAGCTGGACGATGGGTTGCAACGTGGTAGCCAGGCGCAGGTTGGTGCCGATCCAGACCCCAACCGGCACCCAGATGAGGGTGGCCAGGGCCAGCATGGCAAAGACCCTGGCCAAGGTGGCCAGCCCACGAAGGGCTACGAGCCCCAGATCATGCGCCGGCAGATCGAAGATGACGTAGTGTGCCACGCTCCACAGCGCCAGCAGGCAGATGGCCAGAAAAATGAGCAGCCACAGCTGCTGCATGCGCCGCTGCCAGCTGTTGGGGCGGACCTTGTGGAGGTATTGCGCCAGCCGGCCCTGGGCAGCCGGAGGCCGATAGCCCCTGTTCCACAGGGTGGCCAAGGGCTTGGCCAACATGGCAAAGAGTGCCGAGCGACGCAGCATGGTGAGCACCCAGGAACGTGGCGCTGGCTTGTCTGGGTCTTGCTCGGCGGCAAAGCGTTGCGACCAGCACAACAGGGGACGGAAGAACAGCTGGTCGGTCAGCAGGAGGACGATGGCCATGGTGACAATGGCCCAGGCGATGGCAGCCATGTTCTGTTGTGCAATGGCAACGGCGATGTAGGAGCCGATGCCCGGTAGGCTGATCTGGGTCTCGCCCACACTGATGCTCTCCGAAGCCACCACGAAGAACCAGCCCCCCGCCATGGAAATCATCATGTTCCAGGTCAGCTGGGGGACGGCAAAGGGTACTTCCACTTTCCAAAAGCGCATCCATGGCGAAAAGTGCAGGTTGCGCGAGGCCTCGATCAGTTCCTTGGGGACCGAACGCAGTGATTGGTAGAAACCGAAGGCCATGTTCCAGGCCTGGCTGGTGAAAATGGCGAAGATGGCGGCGCATTCCGCACCAAAAGCCCTGCCCGGGGTGAGCGAGAGAAAAAACACCACCGCCACCGACAGGAAGCCCAGGATGGGGACAGACTGCAGAATGTCCAGCATGGGGATGAGCAGCATGCCGGCACGCTTGCTCTTGGCAGCCCAGGTGGCATAGCTCAGCGTGAACAGGAGCGAGAGCGCCATGGCCAGCACCATGCGCATGACGGTCTGGGCAGCGTAGCGCGGTAGATGGCTGGGCTCCAGAGGGAGGGGGGCGGCTGTGATGGCAGATAATGGTTGCAGAGCTCCCCTGCTTGCAGTGGTCAGTAGGGTCAGCAAACCCAGAATGAGCAGGGCAGCGACCAGGTCCCAGCGATTGAACCGAGACCTGGTCCAGGCGACGGCAACCGGTATGTGTCCATATTTCATTCCTGCTCCATGGGCTTAGGCTATCGCTATTCATGTGTTTGGGGTGTTTGGCATGGGGCGGGACAAGCCGTTTCCGAACGCCGCAGTGTAGCACCGCGGAGCCTTCCTCTGCTGCCCCGATGCATGAGGAGCCACAGCGCGCCATGAAGCGGCATTTCTCTCTTCACAGTCTCTCTTCACAGGCTGTCACACCACAAGCCAGACTGTTCAGCCAGGAGAGGGGCGAACCCCAGGGCTTGTGGTGTTGTTATCAGCTGTTTGCGGCCTGTATCGCGGCATCCAGCGGCTGCGAAAAGCAGCGACGATCAAGGCGGGATAGGTGGGTTGCCCCAGGCTGCCATTGTAGCGCTGCAGGGCAGGCAGAAGATCGCCCTGTTCCTTGTCCAGGTATTGCCTCAGGATGGCGCATCCAAAGCGGATGTTGGTGTGGATATCAAACAGATCGCCCACCATGGCTCCAAGCTCGGCTGCCCAGAATGGCATGACCTGCATGAGCCCCATGGCACCCTTGGCAGAAAGGGCCAGGGGATCGAAGCGGCTTTCCACATCGATCACAGCCAGGACCAGTTCCGGCATGAGGTCGTGGCGCTGTGATTCCATATAAACCAGGTGCAGGATGCGCAGGCGTTCCTCCTCGTCGGGGATACGCTGGCGCAGCCGCTGGGACATATCCGTCAACCATGCCTGCGGTATCGCATGTTTCGGCTGGATGATGGCCTGGGGATGGGTAGAGTGGGGATGGGGGATAGATGACCTGGCGATAGGGGCATGGTGTTGCGCCCAGGTGGCTGGAGACAACAGGAGTGCAAGTCCGGCGCAGGCAGGCTGCAGCCAGGGCCAGGGATCAGGCCAGGTGCTGGAGCAATTCCTGCAAGACCGCATGGCGCGTATCGACCGTGGCATTGGGTTCATGGCGGCCCTGGTATTCCAAGGCATGCTGTTCCAGGAGACGGGCACTGACCACGACCCGCCAGGGAATGCCGAGCAGCTCGAGATCGCTGAACATGACCCCGGGGCGTAGGCCGCGATCATCCAGCAGGCAGGAGATGCCCTGAGCTTCCAGGTGATCGTGCAGTGACTGGGCCTCGCTCATGACCGCCTCATCGGACTGGTTGCCCGTGCGCAGCGGGGCGATGGCCACCTGAAAAGGGGCCATGGCCTTGGGCCAGGCGATGCCCCGGGCATCGTGACATTGTTCGATGGCAGCCGCCACGATGCGGCTGATACCGATGCCATAGCAGCCCATCAGCATGGGGTGTCCCTGACCCTTTTCATCGGTTATCATGGCCCCCAGGGCTGCGGAGTATTTGCTGCCCAGCTGGAAGATATGGCCCACCTCGATGCCCCGGGCCAGTTGCAGGGGTTTGCCTGTGACCGGGCTGGGATCTCCTTGCTGCACGGTACGCAGATCGGCTGTATGCGGGATGTGGCTTGCTGGGGCCAGCGCTGCTGCCCCTTCATCCCAGATCACGGCCTCCCAGCGCTGGTCATGCCATGGGGCAGAGAGCATGCCAAGCCTTTGCAGTTCTTCATCCTGCAGGATATGCAATGGCTGGGCCAGTTGGCTCAATTTGCCAGCCTTGGTGGGGTGCAACCGATCACCTGAACCAAGGACAAGGGCCACTGGGCCGCCATGGCACCCCATGGCCGCCACGACGATCGGTTTTTGGTATGCCGCTGCCTGGCCAGGACGGGCCTGGGCCAGTTCCAGGTTGGCCGCATAGCTGCTGTCCGGGTCGTAGACGATCACATCCTCGCCGCTGTCGGCCAGAATGTGGAACTCGTGGGAGACAGCGCCACCGATGGCGCCGGAGTCGGCGCTCACCCGGCGGTGGGCCAGGCCAAGCCGCTCGAAGATGCGTTGGTAGGCCTGCGCCATGTCCTGGTAGGTTTTTTCCAGGGAGGCAGGGTTGTCATGGAAGGAATAGGCGTCTTTCATCAGGAACTCGCGGGCGCGCATCACACCGAAGCGGGGCCGGATCTCGTCGCGAAATTTGGTCTGGATCTGGTAGAGTGTGATGGGCAGCTGATGACGGCTCTTGATGGTGCGCCGGGCGAGATCGGTGATGATCTCCTCATGGGTAGGGCCAAGGCAAAAGCCGCGCTGATGGCGATCGGTGAAGCGCAGCAGTTCCGGTCCGTAGGCCCCCCAGCGGCCTGAGGCCTGCCACAGTTCCGCTGGCTGCACCATGGGCAACAGACACTCGGTACAGCCGATGGCGTTCATTTCCTGGCGCACCACCTCTTCCACCCGGCGCAGGACACGCAATCCCAACGGCAGCCAACTGTAGATGCCCGAGGCCACCTGGTCGATGAGCCCGGCACGCAGCATCAGGCGATGGCTTGCGATCTCGGCGTGGGCAGGATCAGCCCTCAGGGTCACCAGATGCAGGGTGGATGCCTTCATGGGGGCTCAGTTTAACAGAATGGCATCCACTGGGGTGATAGTCCATGGGCTACAGCTGCATCAGCGTAAAAACCGGGATTGGCGTACCCAGCTTTGGGGGCCAGGGGGCTTGGTGATCCCAGACCAAGGCAGCATATTGACCATTTTCAGTCTTTTGCTTGGCATGCATCTCATATATCATGATTAGTTCTCTAGGATGGGAGCTGGGGGATTGATATGCATGTGCCTCGTGAGGTTGCAAAGACAGAGCAGCGTGAGGACAAGGGCAGGGACAGGGGAGCTTGGATGGAGCTGACAGGGGCACAGATCGTCGTACAGGCCCTGATCCAGGAAGGAGTGATCGATATCTTCGGCTATCCGGGCGGAGCGGTTCTGGATCTCTATGATGCTCTGGATCAACAGGATGCCATCCGTCATGTGCTGGTGCGCCATGAGCAGGGGGCCGTGCATGCAGCCGATGGCTACGCCAGGGCCTCGGGGCGCACCGGGGTGGCTCTGGTGACCTCGGGGCCTGGGGTGACCAACGCGGTGACAGGCATTGCCACGGCCTACATGGATTCCATCCCCCTGGTGGTGCTCTCTGGGCAGGTGCCCACGAGGGTCATCGGCAGCGACGCCTTCCAGGAAGTGGACGCGGTGGGCATTACCAGACCCTGCGTCAAGCACAATTTCCTGGTCAAGGATGTGGCCGAGCTCGCCGTGACCATCAAGAAGGCCTTTCATATCGCAGGATCCGGCCGTCCTGGCCCTGTGCTGGTAGACATCCCCAAGGATGTGAGCCAGGCCAAAAGACGCTTCGTCTATCCCAAGGAGATCGAGCTGCGCTCCTATCGCCCCGTGACCAGGGGGCACCCCGGCCAGATCCGCCGCGCCTTGCAGCTGATGCTGACGGCAAGGCGGCCTGTGCTCTATACAGGGGGCGGCGTGATTCTGGATCGGGCCGCCGCCGAACTCACCGAGCTGGCGCGGCTTTTGGGTTTTCCCGTGACCAATACGCTGATGGGTCTCGGCGGCTTCCCCGGTACCGATCCCCTGTTTTTGGGCATGCTGGGGATGCATGGCACCTACGAGGCCAACATGGCCATGCACGAGGCGGATGTCGTGGTGGCCATCGGCGCTCGTTTCGACGACCGTGTGGTGGGCAACGTGAGCAAGTTCTGCCCCAGGGCCAAGATCATCCATATGGACATCGACCCTGCCTCCATCTCCAAGACCGTCAAGGTGGATGTGCCCATCGTGGGTTCGGTGAAGCTGGTGTTGAGCGACATGCTCACCTTGCTGCATCAGTCGGGCAGGCGTCCAGACGGCGAGGCGCTGGCGGCGTGGTGGGCCGCCATCGAGGGTTGGCGCAGCGCCGATTGCCTGCGCTACGACCGACACAGTGCGGTCATCAAGCCACAACAGGTGATCGAGCAGCTCTACCAGCTGAGCAATGGTGAGGCCATCGTCACCTCGGATGTGGGCCAGCACCAGATGTGGGCAGCCCAGTTCTACAAGTTCGATCGGCCCAACCGCTGGATCAACTCGGGCGGCCTCGGCACCATGGGTTTTGGTCTGCCGGCAGCCATCGGGGCCAAGCTGGCCTGCCCGGATGACCAGGTGATCTGTGTCACAGGCGAGGCCAGCATCATCATGTGCATCCAGGAGCTGTCCACCGCTTTGCAGTACCAGGTGCCCATCACGGTGGTCAACCTCAACAACCGCTACATGGGCATGGTGCGTCAATGGCAGGAGTTTTTCTATGCCAAGCGCTATGCCATGAGCTATATGGCAGCCCTGCCGGATTTCGTGAAACTGGCCGAGAGTTTCGGGCATGTGGGCTTCCAGGTGAAGGAGCCGGAACAACTGCGTGCCACGCTGGAACAGGCACTGGCCATGCGCGATCGGCTGGTTTTCGTGGATGTGCTTACCGATCCCACAGAAAACGTCTATCCCATGATCCCCACCGGCGCTGGCCATAATGAAATGATCCTGGTGTGATGCGGCATATCATCTCGGTCCTGCTGGAAAACGAATCAGGCGCTCTGTCCCGGGTGGCCGGGCTTTTCTCGGCCCGGGGCTACAACATCGAGCTTTTGACCGTGGGCCCCACCCAGGATCCTTCGCTGTCGCGCATGACCATCGTCACCTCGGGCAGCGACGAGATCGTGGAACAGATCCTCAAGCAGCTCAACAAGCTCATCGAGGTGGTCAAGGTGCTGCTGCTCACGGAAAAGGAGCATGTGGAGCGCGAGCTCCTCTTGGTCAAGGTAATGGCCCAAGGAGCCATGCGCGATGAGATCATACGGTTAACCGAGATCTTCCGTGGCCATATCGTGGATGTGACCGAGACCTGCTACACGGTGGAGGTTACCGGTGATGGCGAGAAAATCAAGGCCTTCCTGCGCACCCTGCCCACAGCGGATATCCAGGAAGTGGTGCGTACCGGCGTGGCCGCCATTGCCCGGGGGGAGACGACCTGGCGCCTGCCCTGAACCACATGCCTGAAACCTGCCTAAAAGCCTGAAATAACTAAATGATGCATTGGGAGGAATGATCATCGCTACCGATGGCTTGACAGCGGCACTAGAGGCCCTGGCTGCGGGCCAGGACACAATCCCCTCTGCTGATCTTTCTCCCAGGCAGCGCAGGCTCATTGCCAGGTTGCAAGCCAGGCTGGCACCCGGATCGGCTGGACAGATATCCCCATTGTTCTGGCAGGAGGTGTTCCAGCAGCTTGGTGAAGCGGCCACGGTGTTTCGCGGCGATGGACGGGCTGTGGCGGTCAACGCGGCCTGCTGTGCGTTGTTCGGTTATTCCCAGGAGGAATGTACCGAGCCCACATTCAACTGGCTGAATCGGTTCGACAAGTCCGACCTGCCGCGCATCGCTGCCGAGATTGGCAAGCTGGCCGAAGGGCAGGCCCGGCGTGTCTATTATGAAGCCACCATGACCACCAAGGATGGCCGCCGGCTCTTGATCGGCAATACAGACACCTGTCTGGGTATATGGCCTGACCAGGATCCGGAGCCGCTTTTTTTGTGCCTCATGACCAACGAGACGCAACGCCGCATCGAGTTGCTGCAAGCTCTTGAGACCCACAAGAAAGAATTGCTGGAGGCCCGGGGTACATGGTATGCCGCGTTGGAGCAGTTGCCCTTACCGATAGCCGCTCTGGACGAAACGGGTGTGCGGCTGTTCATGAACAGGTCCTATCAGGCCATGATCGGCGCCACGCAGCTGGATCAGATCGTCCTGGAACCACAACAGCAGGCGCGCCTTCGCGCCCTGTTGCAGCAGGCCAGGTCCGATCATGCCATCACAGGCGAGTTTTGCCTCAGGCATCCCCAGCGCGGTGCGCTGCCGCTCATATGTGCCATGACGCGCCTGCCGGACGACATGCGGCGCCATCTTGGGATCACGTATCTGCTCACGCTGAGCGATATCAGCGCCCTCAAGGAACGGGAGCGCGCCATGGAAGAGCAGCGCGCCTATTTCCGCGACCTTTTCGATTCAGCGCCTGTGGCCATCTTGGTGGGGGATTCCCATGGTCATGTGCATGACGCCAACAAGACACATGCCGGCTTGTTGGATATTTCCACAGAAGAGCTTTATAGTCCGGGTTTCAATCAGTTTGACTTCACGCCGCCCGAATACCACGAACTGGATCGCAGCAAGATCAGCGCTTTCGTGGCTACCCGTCAACCGGTCATGTGGGAAAAGGAATACCAGCGGCGTGATGGCAGCCGCGTTTGGGTCGAGGTGCGCATGAAGAGCTTCGACCAACCCTTGCCTGGCCAGGAGGATCGCTGGATTGTCACCATGGCCGATGTCACCAGACGCAAGCAGCTGGCCCTTGCCCTGCAAAAGGTCATCGATACGGTGCGCCAGGGGCTGCTTGCCCTGCGCTCTGGGGATTTCAGCATGCGCTGGCATGAACGGTTCGAGGCCGAGCATGCCGTCCTGGGCGAGGCCATGGACAGCCTGGCCGGGGTGCTCCAGCAGACCGCCTTGCAGTTGCAGGGCAGCGCAGGAGCTGTGCGGCAGGCAGCCCATGCCGTGGAACAGGGCGCCCACAGCCTGAGCCAACGCCTGCAAGAGGAGGCCGTCTCCCTGGAGCAGTCCAGCAACGCCACATCACAGACCAATGTCTCGGCTGGTGACAATGCGCAACGCGCCGCCAGGGCCACTGAGCTTGCCCATTTGGTGACAGAGGCGGCGTTCCATGCCGCAGGCTCCGCGGATGAAGCCCTGACCACCATGACGGCCATCGCCAGCAGCAGCCAGGAGGTGGGGTCCTTTCTGCAGGTCATCCGCAGCATTGCCTTCCATACCAATATCCTGGCACTCAACGCCACCATCGAGGCGGCCCATGCCGGGGAAGCGGGCCGGGGTTTTGCCGTGGTGGCAGGCGAGGTGCGCCGACTGTCCCAGGGTAGCGCCCGGGCCGCCGCGGATGTGGCGCGGGTGATGGCGCGCAATGCGCAGATCGTCGAGGCCGGGCAACGGGCCGTGACCACGATGCATCAGGCACTGACAGGCATCAAGGGGCGCAACACGGGGCTGGGGCAGTTGCTGGAAGCGATCACCCAGGCCAGCACCGAGCAGTCAGGTGCCATGGATCAGATTGCCGAGGCCCTGCGGGATATCACGCGGCTGACCCAGAACAACGCGGCGCTGGTGGAACAGCTGGTCGATGCTGCCGCCTCGCTGTCCCGGGAAGCAACTGACCTGGTGCAACAGGCCTCGACCATGGGGCATGCCACTCACCAGAAAAACCAGATATAATGAAATGGTGGGACGTGAGGGGAGATCCAAGGGGCGGTTGCCCGGGTCGTCACTGAGCGCTGCTGCGGAAGCGCAAAAGGCAGCCCATTGAGTTACCTTAAAGGAAGCAATAACGGGAGATGTCACATGAGTGTACTTGTTGGCCGTCAAGCACCGGACTTCACCACCAAGGCCGTCATGCCCGACGGGACGATCAAAAACGATTTCACCCTGTCGAGTTTTCGCGGTAAATACGTGGTGTTATTCTTTTATCCATTGGACTTTACCTTTGTCTGCCCCTCCGAGATCATCGCCCATGACAACAGGCGACAGAAGTTCGAGGAGTTGGGTGTGCAGCTGGTGGGGGCATCCATCGATTCAGCCAACAGCCATTATGCTTGGCGTGAAATGCCCCGGGACAAGGGCGGTATCGGCAAGGTCGGGTTTCCCATCATCGCCGATGTGCAACATGCGATCGTCAAGGCCTATGGCATCGAGCATCCAACCGAGGGGATCGCTTTCCGTGGCTCTTTCCTGATCGATAAATCTGGTGTGGTGCAGCATCAGGTGGTCAATAATCTGCCCCTGGGGCGCAATGTGGATGAGATGTTGCGCATGGTCGAGGCATTGCAGTACACAGAAGAGCATGGCGAGGTATGCCCGGCCGGCTGGAGCAAGGGCAAAGAAGGCATGAAGCCCACCGCAGAGGGTGTGGCAGGTTACCTGAGCAAGAACGCCACTCAACTCTGAGGAGCATATCCGCCTACCGGCCCTGTCTTGGTATGGGGCCGGTTGCCTCTGGTTGCGCCGCCGCCTGTGTTCGTGGTGGTGAGCAGGGCGAAGTGCTGTTCTGCTTTGCTGAGCCAGCAGCGCAAAGCGGCTGCATCGAGCCTGTGGCGGCTTGTTCTACCCGTTCCAGGCAAGAGTCGAAAAGGGGATACCAGTGAAGGTTTTTTACGAAAAGGATGGCGATCTGAGCTTGGTCGCCAGAAAAAAGGTAGCGATCATCGGTTTTGGTTCCCAGGGGCATGCCCATGCCCTGAACCTGCGCGACAGTGGCGTGCCGGTGGTGGTAGGCCTGCCGGAACGTTCCGCCTCGCGCTCCAAGGCCCAGGCCATGGGGTTCCAGGTCATGGAGCCCGCCGAAGCGGTTCGCTCCAGCACCATGGTCATGATCCTGGTGCCCGATGAGCGCCAGGGCGAGTTGTACCGCAAGGACCTTGCCGACAACCTCCCTGCGGGGGCAACGCTTGCCTTTGCCCACGGTTTCAATATTCATTATGGCCAGATTGAACCCCGGGAAGATCTGGACGTGGTGCTGATCGCCCCCAAGGGCCCTGGCCACCTGGTGCGGAGCACCTATGAGCGCGGCTCGGGGGTGCCCGCCCTGATCGCGGTGGCCCAGGATGCCTCCGGAATGGCGCAACAGTTGGCCATGGCCTATGCCTGTGCCATCGGTGCCGGCCGGGCCGGTATCATTGCCACCTCGTTTCGGGAAGAAACGGAAACCGACCTGTTCGGTGAGCAGGCCGTGTTGTGCGGCGGCCTGTCGGCGCTGGTGCAAGCCGGTTTCGACACCCTGGTGGAGGCCGGCTACGCGCCAGAGATGGCCTATTTCGAATGCCTGCACGAGCTCAAGCTGATCGTCGACCTCATGTATGAGGGCGGCTTGCGTACCATGCGCTATTCCATCTCCAACACCGCAGAATACGGCGATATTTCCAGGGGTCCACGGGTGATCGGCACCGAGGCCCGCGCGGCCATGCGCCAGATCCTGGGCGAGATTCAGTCCGGCGCCTTTGCCAAGGAGTTCATCCTGGAGCATATCGCCGGTGCCCCAAGCCTGAAGCGGTCACGCCAGCATCTGCAGGATGCCCCCCTGGAACAGACCGGAGAAAAGCTGCGCGCCATGATGCCGTGGATCAGCAAGGAGCGCCTGGTGGACCGTAACCGCAACTGAGCATTGGTGTGTGGTGTGCCCGCGCGGAGCTCCCATGGGGTGCCTCACGCTCTCAGACAGCCGCCACTGACGTCCCCTTTTCCGCCTCTCCGGCCAGCCGGAGCCCTGCTGGGGCTCACTGCTGGCGAAAGCCATGCAAAGAGCTTCTGGAAATATGACCAAGGCCACCAGGATGCTTGGCATGATCCGGGCGCAAGTGGTTTGCCGCCTCAAGAAAATGAAAGAAAAAAGGGAAAGTCCCACTTGAAACCCCTTGGACAATTCAAACACGGTCTTGTGCGGTGGCGGCTGCAGATCTTTTTTTGGCTGGCTTCCATTGTCGTTGGCTGCGCGTCGATTTTCTTCGCGCAGCTGGCAGATACCATGAGCTTTTTACAGAAGGCGTGGTTTGCACATTTTGTGTTGTTTTATATAGTGCTCGCACCACTTGGCGTCGGCCTATTGGTATGGTTGACGGAAAAATTTTTTCCTCAAGCAAGTGGCAGCGGCATTCCCC
>WOYI011455851.1_pt2 | contig 21730 bp, 25 predicted proteins | sample 6423411 | NCBI WGS metagenome assembly WOYI01 (sample SAMN13441803, study PRJNA592873) | oil field metagenome | biome: oil field; feature: oil-well bore; material: oil-contaminated soil; isolation source: oil-contaminated soil from oil-well borehole | place: Germany: Wietze | collected 2016-10-18 ... | reverse complement strand
GGCCTGTCGGTGTGCGCCGTTCGGGTGCAAAAATTTACCAGTTGATAAAAAAATGATTCGCTGGCAGCCTTTCGGGCAGGAAAAGACCAGGGGAGGCCGCCTTGACCAACAGCCAGCTCACTCCGGGCATCGCCGCCGGGCGATTGGCGGCCGGGGACTATGCCCGGAATTTCGCCGACATCGCCCCGCGCCTCGACGCGCATGAGGCCCGGGTGGCGGCGGATCGCTGCTATTTCTGCCACGACGCGCCCTGCATGACCGCCTGTCCGACCTCGATCGACATTCCCCTTTTCATCCGCCAGATCGCGACCGGGACGCCCGAGGCGGCGGCCAGGACGATCTTCTCGCAGAACATCCTCGGCGGCATGTGCGCCCGCGTCTGCCCGACCGAGCAGCTTTGCGAGGAGGTCTGCGTGCGCGAGGTGGCCGAGGGCAAGCCGGTCGAGATCGGGCGGCTGCAACGCTATGCCACGGATACGCTGATGGCGACGGGCGTCCATCCCTTCGTCCGCGCGAAGGCGACGGGCAAGACGGTGGCGGTGGTCGGCGCCGGGCCGGCGGGGCTTTCGGCGGCTCATCGGCTGGCGATGAAGGGCCATGACGTGGTGATCCACGATCCGCGCCCCAAGGCCGGCGGGCTCAACGAATACGGCATTGCCAGCTACAAGACGCCGGGCGGCTTCGCCGGGGCCGAGGTCGAGTGGCTTCTGAAGATCGGCGGGATCAGGGTGGAGCATGGCAAGTCTCTCGGGGCGGGGCTGACGCTCGACGGGCTGCGCGCCGATTTCGATGCGGTCGTGCTCGCCATCGGTCTGGCCGGCGTCAACGCGCTGCGGGCCGAGGGAGAGGATCTGCCGAACGTCCTCTCTGCCGTCGATTTCATCGCCGAGCTGCGCCAGCAGGACGACAAGTCGAAGCTGCCCGTCGGCCGCAATGTCGTCGTCATCGGCGGCGGCATGACGGCCATCGACGCGGCGGTGCAGTCGAAGCTTCTCGGCGCCGAGAACGTCACCATCGTCTACCGGCGCGGGCAGGACCGGATGTCCGCCTCGCTCCACGAGCAGGAGCATGCGACCTCGGTCGGCGTCCGCATCCTCCATCACGCCGCTCCGGTCCGGGTGATCGGCGACGGGGCCGCGCGGGAGGTCGAATTCGCCTATACCGAAGACGGGCCGAAGGGCCTGACGCTGAAAGGCGAGACCTTCCGGCTGAAGGCCGATCAGGTGATGAAGGCCATCGGCCAGACGCTTTCGGGTGCGCCCGAGGGGCTGACGCTCGAAGGCGGCAAGATCGCCGTGACCGGGGCGGGGCGGACCAGCGTCGCGGGCGTCTGGGCGGCCGGCGACTGCGCGAGCGGAGGCGAGGATCTGACCGTCACCGCCGTCGCCGAGGGCCGGGACGCGGCCGAGGATATTCATGCGAGCCTGATGGAGGCGGCGGGCTGAAGCCCGCCCTACGGGAGAAAGATCAATGGCTGACCTGACAACCAATTTCATCGGCATCACCTCCCCGAACCCGTTCTGGCTTGCCTCGGCGCCGCCGACGGACAAGGAATACAACGTCCGCCGCGCCTTCGAGGCCGGATGGGGCGGGGTCGTCTGGAAGACGCTCGGCTCCGAAGGCCCGCCCGTCGTCAACGTCAACGGCCCGCGCTACGGCGCGATCTGGGGGGCGGACCGGCGATTGCTGGGGCTCAACAACATCGAGCTGATCACCGACCGGCCGCTCGAGGTGAACCTGCGCGAGATCAAGTCGGTGAAGCGCGACTGGCCCGACCGGGCGCTGGTGATTTCCCTCATGGTGCCCTGCGACGAGGAAAGCTGGAAGGACATCCTGCACCGGATCGAGGATACCGGCGCCGACGGGGTGGAACTCAATTTCGGCTGCCCGCACGGGATGAGCGAGCGCGGCATGGGCTCGGCCGTGGGCCAGGTGCCGGAATATATCGAGATGGTGACGCGTTGGGTGAAGCAGTATTCCCGCATGCCCTGCATCGTGAAGCTGACGCCGAACATCGCCGATATCCGCAAGCCCGCCGAGGCGGCGAAGCGCGGCGGGGCCGATGCGGTCAGCCTCATCAACACGATCAACTCGATCACCGGCGTCAACCTCGACAGCTTCAGCCCGGAGCCTTCGATCGACGGCAAGGGCGCCCATGGCGGCTATTGCGGGCCGGCGGTGAAGCCCATCGCCTTGTCGATGGTGTCCGAGATCGCGCGTCACGCCGAGACGCGCGGCCTGCCGATCTCCGGCATCGGCGGCGTCACCACCTGGCGCGACGCGGCCGAGTTCATGGCGCTGGGCGCCGGCAACGTGCAGGTCTGCACGGCGGCGATGACCTACGGCTTCAAGGTCGTCCAGGAGATGATCTCGGGTCTCAGCCAGTACATGGACGGGAAGGGCATGGCCTCGACCGCCGACCTCGTCGGCCGCGCGGTGCCGAACGTCACCGACTGGAACCAGCTCAACCTCAACTACGTCACCAAGGCCGAGATCGACCAGGCTCTCTGCATCAAGTGCGGCCGCTGCTATGCCGCCTGCGAGGACACGTCGCACCAGGCCATCGCGATGTCGGAGGACCGGACCTTCACCGTGAAGGACGAGGAATGCGTCGCCTGCAACCTCTGCATCGACGTCTGTCCGGTCGAGGCCTGCATCACCATGCGGGTGCTCGGCAGGGGCGAGGTCGATCCCAGGACCGGCAGGACCGTCGGCGACTATGCCAACTGGACGACCCATCCGAACAACCCCATGGCGCAGGCGGCCGAGTAGGCCTCACCTGATGGTGTTTTGACGCAAGCCCGCCGTCCATGGTCCCCTTTCCCCGTCGGCGCCTCCCGGCCGGCGGGAAAGGAACGAAAATGCTTCGACATGCCGCGATGGTGGCGATCATCGTCTTCGCCCGGCCCGCCCTGGCCGAGGGCTGGGCGATGAAGCCCGGTGACGTGAGCCTCACATCCTCCGAGATCGCCGCCTTCATCGCGAAGAACGAGGTGCGGTTCTACGATGGCGGCCAGTCGGACTACGGGGCCGACGGGACCTATGCCTATGTCTATTCCAACGAGGACCGCGCCGAGGGGCGCTACCGGATCGAGGCGGATGGCTCGGTCTGCGTCGATTTCGTCAACGGCTTCTCGCGCTGCGATCTCTATGTCCGCAACGGCGACCGGGTGCTGCTGATCGACGAGAAGGGCGACCGCTATCCGCTGCAGCCCTGGGGATGACCGGAGTAAGGTGGGTTTAAACCCACCTTACGGGGCGAGGAGCTTGCGAAAGAGCGTGTCGAGGAACCCCTCCGCCTCCTCGTAGGGATCGTGGCCGGGGCCGAGGACGGCGCGGATCTGGACGTCGAAATCGGCGTAGTGCTGGGTCAGCGCCCAGATCGAGAAGATCAGGTGATGCGGCGGCAGGTCGGCGATGCGCCCGGCCTCGGCCCAGCGGGTGAGGATGGCGGCCTTCTCGTCCACCAGCGATTTCAGATCGCCTTCGAGCGCGTCCATCATCCGCGGCGCGCCCTGCAGGACCTCGTTCGCGAAGAGCCGGCTTTCGCGCGGATAGTCGCGGCTGAGTTCGAGCTTGCGGCGGACGTAGTCGAGGATCTCCTCCACCGGATCGCCGGCCGGATCGAGCGCCCGGAGGGGGGCGAGCCAGGCATCCATCAGGGTGGAGAGAAGCTCCACATGGATCGCCTCCTTGGAGGGGAAATAGTAAAGCAGGTTCGGCTTCGACAGCCCCGCCCCTTCGGCGATCTGGTCGAGCGTCGCGCCGCGGAAGCCGTGCTGGGAAAACACCTCCAGCGCCGCCTCGAGGATGGTCTGGCGGTTCTTCTGCTGAATGCGCGTCAGCGGCCGCTCGGCCGGCCCTTCATCCTCCACGCGATCCCTCCTGCCCGGTGTCTTTTTCTGCTAGCCTGTTCCCGACCGATTGGTCAAACGGCTTTTCCGGGATCGATCCGGGACGGGGTTGGCATGCCGCCTCCTCTGTGCGGGAAAGAGGGCCCGCCCCCCGAGAAGAAACGAATGAGCCATCGCGCCGACCGGAGAGCAACCAGCGGAGAGATCATGCGCCCGACCTGCAAAGCCACGCAATCCATCGACGAGCCCCATCTGCGCGCCACGCGGTTCGACTTCGAACTGGGGGCCGAGACCGGCTGGCATGTCCACGGCGCGGACTATGTCATCGTCGCCGTCACCGATTGCGAGATGCTGCTCGAGGAGCCGGGAGGCGGGACGCGGCGGGTCACGGTGCCGGCCGGCACCGCCTATGCCCGCAAGGCGGGGGTGGAGCATAACGTCGTCAATGCCGGCCCCGCCCCGATGACCTTCGTCGAGGTGGAATTGCTGTGACCGACTGCCCCCTGCCGATCTCCGACGGGCCGCGCATGGTCGCCGAAATGACACCCGAGCTTCTGCAAGCCGGTTATGTCTTCTGCACGACCCGCGCGCCGGGCGCACTCATCGACGAGGCGCTGGCGATCTTCCGTGAGGAGGAAGGCCTGTCGCTGATCCTGCCGAAGGACCGCGCCGCCGCGGCCGGTTTCGCGACCGATGCGGTCATGCGCTGCATCCGGCTCAACGTCTATTCGGCGCTCGACGGGGTTGGGCTGACCGCCGCGGTGGCGGGCGCGCTGGCCAGGGCGGGGATCGCCTGCAACATGGTCGCCGCCTTCCACCACGATCACGCCTTCGTCCCCGGGGACCGGGCGGACGAGGCGCTGGCGCTGCTGGTCGCCTTGCAGGCAGGCAGCGCCGCGACGCCCTGAACCGGGGCCGCCCGGCGCGGTGGCCCCGTCCGGTTCCGGTGTCAGACGGTCGCGTCGGCCGGCACCGCCGGCCGCCTGGTGGCCGTGACGCCGGATCCGGCCACGGCGTCCTTCGCCCCCCCGGCGGAAGCTCAGCCCCGGAAAACCGGCATAGACGCGCCGGCAGACGTCGGAGGACATGTCGGGGGGAGGGCGGGCCGGGACCGCGCCGGTTCCGGCCGACGGGGAGGGGAGGCGGCGGCAGATCATGACCCCCATGCGCCCCCCGCCCTGCGCCGCCCTGAGCCCTGGCGCTGTTCCTCCTGACGCCCTCCGCGCCGCTTCGGGCCGAGACCCTCGGCTGCGCCGGCGGGAACTTCACCGTCATCGCCGACAGCCACGACGTCGCCTCGACCGCCTGTCATGCCGTGACCTCGACCCGCGAGGCCCTCGCGGAATGCGGGCTGGGGCCATCACGGCCGATCGCGGGTTCGGTCGTGAACGACACCCCCCCGTGCATCCGCAATTCGGCGCCTGTCTCGGTTTTTTCGATGCCCGGACCGACTGCGATGCCCGGACCGACTGAATCGAGCTGACCGAACCGACGCGCTATCCGGCGGATCTCGTCTTGCGCGGCCTCGTCGCGCATGAGGTCGCCCATGCCCTCGTGGCACAGACCGTCGACGCGGCGAGGATCGCCCCGGCCGATCACGACTTCCTCGCCGCCGTCTTCGAGATGGACGCCTACGGGGAGGCGGCGCGGACCCCGCTCCTTGCCGCCGATCCCGTGCGCCCGAAGGGATCGCGCGACATGGTGAACCCCGGCATCTGCGCGCCGGCCCCGCGGGTCTTCGCCAACAATGCCTGGGAGCTGTTCCGGGCCGCGGACGACGGTTGCGCGATGATACGGGATATCCCTGGCGGACAGGTGTCGCTGCCGTTCAAGTGACGCGAGGGCAAGTGACGCACGGGCAAGCGACCCGCCGGCGCCCCGCACGCCCCCGGCCGGGGGCCTATGACGGAACCGCCGCGATGCCGCGCAGGATGATCGTCTTGACGCTGTCCTTCGCCGCCTTCCACTGCCGGTCCGACAAGGGCTTGCCGCCGTTCAGCGTCTCGATCTGGTGGCCGAAATCGGCGTAGTGCTGGGTCGTGGCCCAGAGCATGTAGAGAAGGTGGCGCGGATCGACCGGCGCCATCTTGCCCTCGTCCACCCAGCGCTGGATCACCCGCGCCCGGCCCTCCGTCCAGTCGCGGAGCGTGGTCTCGAGGTAGTCCTGGATGACCGGCGCGCCGTGCATCACCTCGGAGGCCCAGACCTTCGAGCCGAAGGGATGCCGGCGCGAGATCTCCATCTTCGCGTCGATATAGGCGCCGATCCCCTCGACCGGGCCGGGGGCGTTGTCGAAGACATCCGCCGCATGCAGCCAGATCTCGAAGATCTGCTGGACGACCTTGCGGTAAAGCTCTTCCTTCGTCGCGAAATAGTAGTGCAGGTTGGCCTTCGGCAGCCCCGCCATGTCTGCGATGAGCTGCATCGTCGCGCCGCCGAACCCGGCTTCCGCGAATACTTTTTCGGCAGCCGCGAGGATCACCCGCTCATTTTCCCGGCGGATCGCGTTTCGCTTCGTCAGGCGTTCGGGTGCGCTCATGGGGCCAGAGATTTTCGTTGACCGGTTGGTCAGGTTATGGTGCTCTCGACCCTGACCATACGGTCAGAAAACGAGTCGTCGCAAGGGGCATCAAGACCCCGCCGCAGCTGACAGGAGACGGATATGCCCGCACCCGGAGAGAACCTCAGGATCAATGGCGCGCGCCTTTGGGAGTCGCTGATGGAAATGGCCAGGATCGGGCCGGGCGTCGCGGGCGGCAACAACCGCCAGACGCTGACCGATGCCGACGGCGAGGGGCGCAAGCTGTTCAAGAAATGGTGCGACGCGGCGGGGCTGGTGATGGGCGTCGACCAGATGGGCACGATGTTCGCGACGCGGGCAGGCGAGGACCCGGACGCGCTGCCGGTCTACATGGGCTCGCATCTCGACACCCAGCCGACGGGCGGGAAATACGACGGGGTTCTGGGGGTTCTCGGCGCCTTGGAAGCGGTGCGGACGATGAACGACCTTGGCGTGAAGACCAGGCACCCGGTCGTCGTGGTGAACTGGACCAACGAGGAGGGGACGCGCTTCGCCCCCGCCATGCTCGCCTCCGGCGTATTCGCCGGAATGCACGAACAGGACTGGGCCTATGCGCGCACCGATGCCGACGGCAAGGCCTTCGGCGATGAGCTTAAACGCATCGGCTGGGTCGGGGACGAGGCGGTCGGCGCCCGCAAGATGCATGCGCTCTTCGAGCTGCATATCGAACAGGGCCCGATCCTCGAGGCCGAGGGCAAGGATATCGGCGTCGTGACCCACGGACAGGGCCTCTGGTGGCTCGAGGTGCGGCTGACCGGCAAGGACGCCCATACCGGATCGACGCCGATGAACATGCGGGTCAATGCCGGCCTCGGCATGGCGCGGATCACCGAGGCGGTGCACGAGATCGCGATGGCGCATCAGCCGAACGCGGTGGGGGCGGTCGGACAGGCGAATGTCTACCCGAATTCGCGCAACGTCATCCCCGGCCGCGCGGTCTTCACCATCGACATCCGCTCGCCCGACCTCGCCAAGCTTTCCTCGATGCGCGAGGAGATCGAGCTTGCGGCCGCCCAGATCGCCCGCGACCTCGGCCTCGGGATCGAGATCGAGCCGACCGGGCATTTCGATCCCGTGACCTTCGACCCGGGCTGCGTTCAGGCGGTGCGGTCGGCGGCGGAGCGGCTGGGCTATTCCCACAGGGACATCGTCTCGGGCGCCGGCCACGACGCCTGCTGGATCAACCGCGTGGCGCCGACGGCGATGATCATGTGCCCCTGCGTGGACGGATTGTCGCATAACGAAGCTGAGGAGATTAGCCCGGAATGGGCGGCGGCGGGGACGGATGTGCTGTTGCACGCGGTGCTGGAGACGGCGGAGGTGGTGGGGTGAGGGTGATGCCGCGCAACGCAGTCCCGGACCTGATCCGGGACCTCTACTTCGACCGGGCAAGAGGTCCCGGATCAGGTCCGGGACTGCGTAAACCTTGTGTTAACCGTTCCGCGCCACGACTGGCGCATGGCATTCTACACCTACATCATGAGCTGCGCGTCGAATACGGCGATCTACATCGGCGTGACGGGCGATCTCCTGAAACGGGTGGCCGAGCACAAGTCCGGCTTCGGCAGCGAGCACACCTCCAAGTACCGTATTCGCAAGCTCGTCTATTTCGAGGTCCACGAAACCTTGCCGGAGGCGATCGCGCGCGAACGTCAACTGAAGCGCTGGCGCCGGGTGTGGAAGGACGAGTTGATCGCGAAAACAAATCCGAGATGGTCCGACTTGACGATGGAGGTCTCGTTTCTCTGAGGCCCCGGATCAAGTCCGGGGCTGCGTCAGCCAGAGGGAGACGGAAATGACCACAGTCATCAAGAACGGCACCATCGTCACCGCCGATCTGACCTACAGGGCGGATGTGCTCATCGAGGGCGGCCGGATCGCCGAGATCGGCGAGGGCCTCAAGGGCGACAAGATCCTCGACGCGACCGGCTGCTATGTGATGCCGGGGGGGATCGACCCGCATACGCATCTGGAGATGCCCTTCATGGGCACCTATTCCACCGACGATTTCGAATCCGGCACCCGCGCGGCCTTGGCGGGTGGAACCACGATGGTCGTCGATTTCGTGCTGCCTTCGCCGGGGCAGGGGCTGATCGACGCCAAGAAGATGTGGCACAACAAGTCCACCCGCGCGAACTGCGACTATTCCTACCACATGGCGGTGACCTGGTGGGGCGAGCAGGTCTTCGACGAGATGAAGACCGTGATCGAGCAAGAGGGCATCACCACCTTCAAGCATTTCATGGCCTACAAGGGTGCCTTGATGGTCAATGACGACGAGATGTATGCCTCGTTCAAGCGGCTGGGCGAGTTGGGCGGCATCGCGCTCGTCCACGCCGAGAACGGCGACGTGGTGGCGGAACTCAGCGCGAGGCTGCTGGCGGAGGGCAATACCGGGCCGGAGGCCCATGCCTATTCGCGGCCCCCCCAGGTCGAGGGCGAGGCCACGAACCGCGCGATCATGATCGCCGACATGGCGGGGGTGCCGCTTTATGTGGTGCATACTTCCTGCGAGGACAGTCACGAGGCGATCCGGCGGGCGCGGATGGGAGGAAAGCGGGTCTGGGGCGAGCCGTTGATCCAGCACCTGACGCTCGATGAATCGGAGTATTTCAACAAGGACTGGGATCACGCCGCCCGCCGGGTGATGTCGCCGCCCTTCCGCAACAGGAAGCACCAGGACAGCCTCTGGGCCGGGCTTCAGTCCGGCTCGCTCTCGGTCGTCGCGACCGACCACTGCGCCTTCACCACCGAGCAGAAGCGCTATGGCGTCGGCGATTTCACCAAGATCCCGAACGGCACGGGGGGGCTTGAGGACCGGATGCCGATGCTCTGGACCCATGGCGTGGAAACCGGCCGGCTGACGATGAACGAATTCGTGGCCGTCACCTCGACGAACATCGCCAAGATCCTGAATTGCTACCCGAAAAAGGGCGCGTTCCTTGTCGGTGCGGACGCCGATATCGTGGTCTGGGACCCCGAGCGGACGAAGGTGATTTCCGCGAAGTCGCAGCAATCGGCGATCGACTACAACGTCTTCGAGGGCCAAAAGGTCAAGGGGCTGCCGCGCTACACGCTGACCCGTGGGATGGTCGCGGTGAACGACGGCAAGGTCGAGACGCAGGAGGGCCACGGCGAGTTCGTCGCGCGCAAGGCGGGGAACCCGGTGAACGCGGCCTTGTCGTCGTGGAAGGCGCTGACCTCGCCCCGGCCGGTGACGCGGTCCGGCATTCCCGCGAGCGGTGTCTGAATGAAGGATACCGCAGGTATCGCGACGCCGGTGATCGAGGCGAAGGGGATGGGGCTGACCTTCGAGACCAATGACGGCCCGGTCCATGCGCTGAAGGATGTGAACCTCACCGTCGGGAAGGGCGAGTTCGTGTCGTTCATCGGGCCGTCGGGCTGCGGCAAGACCACGTTCCTGCGCGCCATCGCCGCTCTGGAGCATCCGACCGAAGGCACGCTGACGGTCAACGGGATGACGCCTGACGCGGCCCGGCAGGCGCGGGCCTATGGCTATGTGTTTCAGGCGGCGGGGCTCTATCCGTGGCGGACGATTGCCGGGAATATCCGGCTTCCCCTTGAAATCATGGGGTTTTCCAGGGATGAGCAGGAGGAGCGGGTGGAGCGCGTCCTGGCGCTTGTCGATCTCGACGGGTTCGGCAGGAAGTTTCCCTGGCAGTTGTCGGGCGGGATGCAGCAGCGCGCCTCGATCGCCCGGGCGCTGGCGTTCGACGCGGATATCCTGCTGATGGACGAGCCCTTCGGAGCTTTGGACGAGATCGTCCGCGACCGGCTGAACGAGGAGGTGCTGAAGCTCTGGGCGCGGACGGAGAAGACCATCGGTTTCGTCACCCATTCGATCCCGGAGGCGGTGTATCTGTCCACCAGGATCGTTGTGATGTCGCCCCGTCCGGGGCGGATCACCGATGTGATCGAGAGCCCGCTGCCCAAGGACAGGCCGCTCGATATTCGCGACAGTCCCGAGTTCATCGCCATCGCGCACCGGGTGCGCGAGGGCTTGCGCGCGGGGCATGGCGATGAGGTCTGAGGCCCGTCAGGTCCGCGTCGGTATCGCGTGGTTTTCCTGTAGGTTTTCCGTAGCTACAGGGCGCGCGTTGCTTTCCGGGGCCGCGCAACGCCTCCGGGTGCGGCGCGGGGGGCTGTCTGCCCCCCGGCCCCGGACCGGGTCCGGGGCTCCCCCCGAGGATATTTCCGGCAAGATGAAGGGCGCGGTGAAGCCATGAGGTCGCTCGCCCCGATCCTGACCGTCCTCGCCGCCATCGTCGCGCTCTGGTATGCGGGCACGGTCCGGCTGAACGCGCAGTGGACCTACGACCAGGCGGCGCGGGCCGGGGTCGAGGTGACGTTTCGCGAGCTTCTGGCCGACACGATGGCGCAGGAGCGCCCCGTGCTGCCGGCGCCGCACCAGGTGGCGCAGGGGCTTTGGGACGGGGTTTTCGGGCAGAAGCCGAGTTCGAAGCGGAGCCTTGTCTATCACGGGCAGGTGACGCTGTCGGCGACCCTCGTCGGGTTCGTCATCGGCACCCTGGCGGGGATCCTCCTGGCGGTGGGGATCGTCCACAACCGGGCGATGGACCTGAGCGTGATGCCCTGGGCCATCGCCAGCCAGACCATTCCGATCCTCGCCATCGCGCCGATGGTGATCGTGGTTCTGGCCTCGATCGGGGTGACCGGGCTTTTGCCGAAGGCGGTGATCTCGGCTTACCTGTCGTTCTTTCCGGTCGTGGTCGGCATGGTGAAGGGCTTGCGGTCACCCGACGCGATGCAGCTTGACCTCTTGCGGACCTATAGTGCGAGCCCGGCGGCGACGTTCTGGAAGCTGAGGCTGCCCGCCTCGATGCCCTATCTTTTCGCCTCGCTCAAAGTGTCGGTGGCGGCCTCGCTGGTCGGCGCCATCGTCGGCGAATTGCCGGCGGGGGCCTCGGCCGGGCTTGGCGCGCGGCTCCTGTCGGGGAGCTATTACGGCCAGACGATCCAGATCTGGGCGGCGCTCTTTGCCGCGGCGATCCTCGCGGCGGGGCTGGTGACGGTCATCGGCGTGATCGAGCGCGGCACGCTCCGGCGGATGGGGATGGACCGATGAGCTGGCTCTGGGGGGCGGTGATCTTCTGGCTCGCGGCCTGGGCGTTCAACGTCTGGCTGGCGAACCGGCCGGTGGCGCGGAGCCGCGCGGTGCAGCTGTTCATTCCGGCGCTTTTCGGGGTGACGCTGCTGATCCTCTGGGAGGGGATCGTCAGGGGCCTGGACGTGCCGGGCGTGATCCTGCCCGCGCCCTCGGCGATCTGGGCGACGATCCGCGCCTCGCTGCCGGTCCTTGCGGGGGATTTCGTCCAGACGATCCTGAAAGGGGCGCTCTCGGGCTATCTCATCGGCTGCGGCGCGGCGGTCCTGACGGCGATCGCCATCGACCGCTCGCCCTTCCTGCAGCGCGGGCTTCTGCCCATCGGCAATTTCGTCGCCGCCCTGCCGATCGTCGGCATCGCGCCGATCCTCGTGATGTGGTTCGGCTTCGACTGGCAGTCGAAGGCCGCCGTCGTCGTCGTCATGGTCTTCTTCCCGGTTCTGGTGAACACGGTGGCGGGGCTTGCCGCTTCCGAACGGATGCAGCGCGACCTGATGGCGACCTGGGGCGCCTCTTACTGGCAGACGCTGGTCAAGCTCAGGCTTCCGGCGGCGATGCCCTTCATCTTCAACGGGCTGAAGATCGCCACGACTCTGGCGCTGATCGGCGCTATCGTGGCGGAGTTCTTCGGCTCGCCGACGCGCGGCATGGGGTTTCGGATTTCGACCGCCGTCGGGCAACTCTCGCTCGACATGGTGTGGGCGGAAATTGCCGTGGCGGCCCTGGCCGGCTCGGCATTCTACGGGGTGGTGGCGCTGATCGAAAAGGGCGTCACCTTCTGGCATCCCTCGCAAAGAGGGCGGACGTGACAACAAGGAGGCTATAGACATGAAAAAACTGCTGACTTCGGTTCTGGCCGCGGGGCTTCTCGCCACCGCCGCCGAGGCCGCCGACGATGTGTCCCTGCAGCTGAAATGGGTGACGCAGGCCCAGTTCGCGGGCTACTACGTCGCCAAGGACAAGGGCTTTTACGACGAGGAGGGGCTGAACGTCACCATCCTGCCGGGTGGCCCGGACATCGCGCCGACCCAGGTCGTCGCCGGCGGTGGTGCCGACGTGGTCATCGACTGGATGCCCTCGGCTTTGGCCGCGCGGGAAAAGGGCCTGCCACTTGTCAATATCGCCCAGCCCTTCAAGTCGTCGGGCATGATGCTGACCTGCCTCAAGGAAACCGGCGTGGCGAGCCCGGAGGACTTCAAGGGCAAGACGCTCGGCGTCTGGTTCTTCGGCAACGAATACCCGTTCCTGAGCTGGATGGCCCATCTCGGCATCCCGACGACGGGCGGGGCCGACGGGGTCGAGGTGCTGAAGCAGGGCTTCAACGTCGATCCCCTGCTGCAAAAGCAGGCCGCCTGCATTTCCACCATGACCTACAACGAATACTGGCAGGTGATCGACGCCGGCATCGCGCCCGAGGATCTCGTCACCTTCAAGTACGAGGACGAGGGCGTGGCGACGCTCGAGGACGGGCTTTACGTCCTGGAGGAAAAGCTGACCGATCCGGCCTTCGAGGACAAGATGGTGCGCTTCGTGCGCGCCTCGATGAAGGGCTGGAAATGGGCCGAGGAAAACCCGGACGACGCGGCGATGATCGTGCTCGACAACGACGAGACCGGCGCCCAGACCGAGACCCACCAGAAGCGGATGATGGGCGAGGTCGCCAAGCTGACCGCGGGTTCCAACGGCGCGCTCGATCCGGCCGACTATGAGCGCACCGTGGCGACGCTGCTTGGCGGCGGCTCCGACCCGGTGATCACCAAGGCGCCGGAAGGGGCCTGGACGCACCAGATCACCGACAAGGCGCTCGAGTAACCGCCCTTGCGGTCTGGAAAGACCGGGACCGGCGCGCGGAGCAGGGGCTTCGCGCGCCTTTTTGTTTGTTGCGCGCCTGATCGGCGTCAAGGCGCCGCCGGCGGTCACGGCGAGGATGAAATCCGGGCGGGGCTCCGGTGCCGTCGCCTTTTCGGACCATCAACAGGACGGCCGGGCCCGCGGATGCGGCCGGCCGGAAGGAGAAAGAGAATGCGCTTGCCCGACAGAACCGAAGATCGACACCCGCATCTGCCGGGGTTTGCCCTGATCCTCGTCATGGCGCTCGCCGCCTGCGCCGAACCGCAGCTCGAGGAATGCGAGGAGGGCGTGAGCGGGTTGAGCGGCGCGACCACGCTGGTGCCGGCCAACTGCTGAGCGGCGGATGGGGGTGGCCCCGGAAGGCCGCCCCGTTTCGCTCACGGGCAGGGCCGCACGTAGTAGGTGCCGTCGCCGCGCGCATAGGCGCATTCCTGCGTCGCGTTGTTCTGCGCGACGAGGGTGCCGATCGTGGCGCCGGCCAGCGCGCCGATGATCATCCAGTCGTCGTCGTTCTCGAGCGCCTTGGCGGTCAGTCCGCCGAGCGCGGCGCCGGTGAGCCCGCCAACCACCATCTGTTCCTGCCGGGTCATGCCTTCGCAGGCCGCGAGCGCGAGGATCGCGGTCAGGGCGAGCATCCTGGATGGGAAAGTCATCTTGTCCTCCTGTCTTGCCGCAACCGAGTATCGGGCGCGCGGGCGGCGGCGGATTGATCGCGGTCAACGCGATGCCCCGCGCGGCGCCTTTTCGCTTGCCCTCGGGCGCGGATCGCGGTCTATCTCGGGGCAGAGGGTCTCAGGCGGGGGCGATTGCGATGCGGCGGAAGACGGCGGGATTCGGGATCGGGCGGGGCGCGCGGCTGGCGCTGGTCCTGGCGGGGCTGGCCACCGTCTCGGCCTGCAACCGCGACCGGCTCGACCTGACCGAATGCATCGACGGCCGCCCGGCGGTGAAGCGCACGCTGGACGTGGCGCCGCCGAATTGCTGAGCGTCGGGTGCTGCGCGTCATGCGCTGAAAATCCGACGCCAAGGCTCGCAAATCACTTGAAAAACCTGTAAAGTCCTCGCGGGTCGCACGGATCGGCCGGACAGGGGCGAGGCGATATGGCGCGATCGGCGCTGACGGGGACGAGGGTGCGCGAACGGCGGCTCCGGATCGGCATGAAACAGGCCGATCTGGCGCGGGCCGTGGCGATCTCGCCGGCCTATCTCAACCTCATCGAGCATAACCGGCGCCGGGTCGGGCCGGAATTGCTGACGGCCCTTTCGGCGGCCCTCGGGGTCGAGGAGGCGGCCCTGGCCGAAGGCGCGGAAAGCGCGCTTTTCGAAGGGCTGCGGGAGGGGGCGGCGTCGGTCGCCGCCGCCGGGCCGGACGAGGGGGCGCCGGAGCTGGACCGGATCGAGGAATTCGTCGGCCGCTTCCCCGGCTGGGCGGCGCTTCTTGCCGACCGGCAGGCGCGGATCGGCGCGCTCGAACGCACGGTCGAGGCGCTCAGCGAACGCATGGCGCATGACCCGTTTCTCTCGGCCTCGCTCCATGAGGTCGTCTCGGCCGTGACCTCGGTCCGCTCCACCGCCGCGATCCTCGCCGAAAGCGAGGAGATCGCCCCGGACTGGCGCGCGCGCTTCCACCGCAACATCTACGAGGACAGCATCCGCCTGTCGGAGGCCGCCGCCGCCCTCGTCGCCTATCTCGATGCGAGCCAGGAGAGCGAGACGGGCCTGTCCTCGCCGCAGGAGGAGGTCGAGGCCTGGCTGGCGCGCGCCCACTATCACCTCGCCGGGCTCGAGCGCGCGCATCCGACGCCGGCGGAGAGCCTCGTGAGCGGGGTGCCGGACCTCGCGAGCGGCGCGGCGCGCAAGCTCGCGCGCGCCCATGTCGCGCGCTACCGGGCCGACGCGCTGGCGCTGCCGCTCGAACCGTTCCTGAAGGCGCTGGCGGCGGACGGGCCGGACCCGGCCGCGCTGGCGCGGCGGATGGGAACCGGCCTCGCCCCGGTCTTCCGCCGGCTCGCGACGCTGCCCGAAGGCGCCGGCCCTCCCGCCGGCCTCGTCATCTGCGATGCCTCCGGCACGCTCACCTTCCGCCGCCCGGCACCGGGCTTCACCCTGCCGCGCCACGGTGCGGCCTGTCCGCTCTGGCCGCTCTACGAGGCGCTCGCCCGGCCCACGGTGCCGATCCGGGCGCCGGTGGAGATGGCGGGACGGGTGCCGGTCCGCTTCCTCACCTATGCCTATAGCGAGCCGCGCCATCCCGGCGGCTTCGACGGGCCGCAGGTGGTCGAGGCGCTGATGCTGATCCTGCCCGCGACCGAGGCCCGGACCGGCGCCGAGCGCCCGATCGGCTCGTCCTGCCGGATCTGCCCGCGCGGCGGCTGCGTCGCCCGGCGCGAACCCTCGATCCTGGCCGAGGGCGGCTGAGTCGGGATGCCTCCGGCGGGGATATTTGACCCAAGTGGAAACGAAGCCGCGCCCCGGCTTCCACTTGGGTCAAATATCCCCCGCGGAGCGTCCGCCCGCGAGGCCGGGCGGTGCCGGGCGGAGGGGCGCAAGCGCGCGGGGCGCGCGATCCGGGCCGGGCCGGGCCCTATAGGTTTTGACAGGGCCGGGCCGGATCGGTGATAGTCGCGCCGAGGGGATGGAGGCGAGGGAGGAAGACGGCATGACGAGACGTGTCCTCCTCATCGAGGACGAGCCGCATATCGCCGAGGCGATCCGCTACATCCTCGTCCGCGACGGCTGGTCGGTGGCGAGCCATGGCGAGGGCGGGAGCGCGCTCGAGGTGATCCGCCGCGAGGTGCCGGATGTCGTGGTGCTCGACGTGATGCTGCCGGGCCGGTCGGGCTACGAGATCCTCGAGGAGATGCGCGCCGATCCGGACCTTGCCACGCTGCCGGTCCTGGTCCTGTCGGCGCGCGGCCAGAGCGCCGACCGGGCGCTGGCCGAGGGCGCCGGGGCGTCGCGCTTCATCGCCAAGCCCTTCGCCAATGCCGAGATCGTCGCGGCGCTCCGGCAGATGGCGGGCGCATGACCGTCCGGGCCGGGGAGCGGGCCGCATGAAGGCGAATGGGCCGCCGAAATTCCTCGCGCGCCGCTCCTATCGCCGCCGCCGGGTGATCGACGCCGCCCGGCTTATGCCGGTGCTCGGCCTCTTTCTCGTCCTTCTGCCGATTCTCTGGCGCCCGGCCGCGACGCCCGAGCCCGATACCGCGCGCGGCGGGCTCTATCTCTTCGCGGTCTGGCTCCTCCTCATCGTCGTCGCCTTCGTCCTCGCCCGCCGCCTGTCGCGCGTCGACCGGGACGGCGAGTCGGGCGCTCCGGGCGCCGCGGGGCAGCAGGAGCCGCACTGATGGTGCCGTTCAACATCCTCGTCGCGGTCTGCCTCGCCTATGTCTGCCTGCTCTTCCTCGTCGCCTTCGCCGCCGAGCGGCGGGCCGAGCGGGGCCGGGCGGGCTGGCTGCGCTCGCCGGTCATCTACACGCTGTCGTTGTCGATCTACTGCACCGCCTGGACCTTCTACGGCGCGGTCGGTTATGCCGCGCGCTCGGGGCTCGAATTCGTCACCATCTATCTCGGGCCGACGCTGGTGCTGGTCGGCTGGTGGCTGGTCCTGCGCAAGCTCGTCCGGATCGGCCAGGCGCAGCGCGTGACCTCGATCGCCGACCTCATCTCGTCGCGCTACGGCAAGTCGAACCTTCTCGGCGTCATCGTCACGGTGATCGCCGTCGTCGCCGCGACGCCCTACATCGCGCTCCAGCTCCAGTCGGTCACGCTCTCCTTCGGCGTCTTCGCCTCCGGCACGCCCGAGGGCTGGGCGCTGCCCGACCAGAGCGCCACCGCGCTCTGGGTCGCGGGCGGGCTCACGCTCTTCACCATCCTCTTCGGCACCCGCAACCTCGACGCCAACGAGCGCCACCACGGCGTCGTCATGGCGATCGCGCTTGAGGCGGTGGTGAAGCTCGTGGCGCTTCTGGCCGTCGGGGTCTTCGTCGTCTGGGGCGTCGCCGGCGGCATCGGCGACGTGATCGCCCGGATCGACGCCTCGTCCATCGCCGACTGGCCGCTGATGCCCGGCCGCTGGATCGGGCTGACCTTCGTCTCCGCCGCCGCGATCCTGACCCTGCCGCGGATGTTCCAGGTGATGGTCGTCGAGAACTCGGACGAGCGCCACCTCGCCACCGCCTCCTGGGCCTTTCCGCTTTACCTGATGCTGATGAGCCTGTTCGTGCTGCCCATCACCGTCGTCGGCCTCTCGGTCCTGCCGGAGGGCGCGAACCCCGACCTCTTCGTCCTGACGCTGCCGCTCGCCGAGGGGCAGGGCAAGCTCGCGATGCTCGCCTTCCTCGGCGGCTTTTCCTCGGCGACCTCGATGGTGATCGTCGCGGCCATCGCGCTGGCGACGATGGTGTCGAACCACATCGTCACGCCCTTGTGGCTGAGCTTGCGCGAAGGCGGCGCGCGGGCGCCGGGCGATGTGCGCGGCCTCGTCCTGATGTCGCGGCGGGTGTCGATCGCGGCGATCCTGGCGCTCGGCTACGGCTATTACCACATGTCGGGCGGCTCGGCGGCGCTGGCGGCGATCGGGCTCATCTCCTTCGTCGGGGTGGCGCAGATCCTGCCGGCGATGATCGGCGGCATCTTCTGGCGGGGGGCGACCGGGGTCGGCGCGGCGATGGGCCTCGTCACCGGGTTCCTCGTCTGGCTCTACGCGCTCTACCTGCCCTCCTTCGGCTCCGGCGGGCTTCTGTCCGAGGCGCTGTTGCGCGAGGGTCCGGGCGGGATCGGCTGGCTCCGCCCGCAGGCGCTGTTCGGGGTCGACGGGCTCGATCCGCTGCTCCATGCGATTTTCTGGTCGATGTCGCTGAATACCGGGATCTTCGTCGCGGGCTCGCTTCTCACCTTCCCGAGCCCGGTCGAGCGGATGCAGGGCCTCGCCTTCGTCAACGCGTTCGAGCACGACGCGGGCGCGCGCGGCTGGAGCCGGGGGGGCGCGGAAGCCGAGGACCTCCTGACCATGAGCCAGGGCATCCTCGGCGCCGAGGAGGCGCAGCGCTTCTTCCAGGCCGAGGCCGCGGCGCAGGGCAAGGCGGGCTTCCTGCCCGACACCACCCCCGAATTCATCGAACGGCTGGAGCGGCGCCTCGCCGGGGCGGTCGGCACCGCGACCGCGCATGCGATGATCGCCCAGTTCGCCGTGGGTGCGGCCGTTTCGGCGCAGGACCTGATGGCGGTCGCCTCGGAGGCGCAGCAGATCCTCGAATACTCGACCCAGCTCGAGGCGAAGTCCGAGGAACTGGCGCGCACCGCGCGGCAGTTGCAGGAGGCGAACGAGAAGCTGAAGGACCTTTCGGTGCAGAAGGACACGTTCCTGAGCCAGATCAGCCACGAGTTGCGCACCCCGATGACCTCGATCCGGGCGTTTTCGGAGATCCTGATGGACCCGGACCTGCCGGGCGAGATGCAGCAGAAATATGCCGAAGTCATCCATGACGAGACGATCCGGCTGACCCGGCTTCTCGACGACCTTCTCGACCTGTCGGTGCTGGAGAACCGCAAGGTGCAGCTCAGCGTCAAGGTGGCGAACCTGCACGATCTTCTCAACAAGGCGGTGCAGGCGGCCTCGAACACCCGGCCCGAGCGCGCCTTCACCCTCCACCGCGATTTCCCGGCCGAGCACATGCCGGTCATCACAGATACCGACCGGCTGGTGCAGGTCTTCATCAACCTCGTCTCGAACGCGCGGAAATACTGCGATGCGGAGCGGCCCGAACTGACCATCGCCGCGCGCCGGCGCGGCGGGCGGATCATCGTCGATTTCATCGACAACGGATCGGGGATCCCCAAGGCCTCGCAGCGGCTGATCTTCGAGAAGTTCGCCCGGCTGACCGATACCGCGCGGGCCGGGGGGGCGGGGCTCGGCCTCGCCATCTGCCGCGAGATCATGGCCAATCTCGGCGGCACGATCGCCTATCTGCCGGGACAGGGCGGGGCCGCGTTCCGCGTCTCGCTGCCGGTCCGGCCGGAAAGTGCGGCGACGGCCGAGGCCGCGTGAGGTCCGGGTAAGGTGGGTCGAGACCCACCTTACGGCGGCCTGGCCGGGGGAGGGCGCGCGCCGGGGGGGCGGGTAAGGTGGGTCTTGACCCACCTTACGGTCGCGGCGGTGAGCGCGGCGGGGTCGGGGCGCGTCTCAACCCTTTGGTAACCCTGATCCGACTAGTCTGGCGCAGACCCGCATCCCGGGCCCGGGGACGGAGGAATGACGAAAACCGCGTCGGATACAGTGCTGAAACGCAAGGCGGAGGCCGGACGCTCCCAGCCCGGGGGCGCGCCGCGCACGCCCGTGCGCCTCTTCGGCCAGGCTGTCGCCAAGTCCGCGCAGGACATGCTGAAGCTCCCCGTGACGGTCATCGACGCGGTCGAACTGCGCGCGTCCCTCGCCGAATTGCCCGAGCGGCTGAGCGAACGCTCGCTCCTCGTGGTGATGGAGGGGCCGGGCGAGGCGCTCGGGCTCATGGCGCTCTCGCCCGAGACGCTCGCGAGCCTGATCGAGGTGCAGACGACGGGCCGGATCGGCGCGGCGGAGGTGCCGTCGCGGCGCCCGACGCGCACCGATGCGGCGATGTCGGTGCGCTTCGTCGACCGGGTGATGGCGGAGCTGGAACTGGCGCTGGCCTGCGACGCCGCGATCGCCTGGGCCGGCGGGTTCCGCTATGCCTCGTTCCTCGACGATCCGCGACCGCTCGGCCTCCTGCTCGAGGATACCGCCTACCGGGTGCTGCAACTGACGCTGGGCTACGGTGTCGACGGTGCGCGCCGCGGCACGGTCCTGATGGCGGTTCCGGCCGAGGGGCGGGGCCGGATGCCGGCCCGTCCCGATGCCGCGGCCGGCGCCGATCCCGGCGCGGCGGCGGCCACGACGGAATGGGTCGAGCGGATCGAGGCGGCCGTCTACGGCGCCGAGGCGCAGATCGAGGCGGTGCTCGACCGCGTGCGCCTGCCGCTTTCGGCGGTGCTGGCGCTGAAGCCGGGGGCGATGGTGCCGCTGTCGAAATCCGCGCTCACGCGGGTCCGGGTCGAGGGGCGGGGCCATCGCTTCGTCGCCTGGGGGCGGCTCGGCCAATGCCAGGGCCATCTCGCCGTCAGGGTGCATCTGAGCCTGCAGGAGGATGGCGAGGAGCGGGCGGAGTTCGAGCCGGCAGCCGAGACTTCCGCCCCGGCCCGGCCCGTCGCCCGTCCGCAAGCGCCGCCGCGCATCGCGGAGGCGGCCGAGGCGCGGCCGGAGGGCGGGGCCTCCGACCCGGCCGCGACGCCTGAACGCAGCCGGGCCGCCTCGGGCTGAGGCGGTGCGGGCACCGGTCGGCGGTCCGAGCATAGGAAGGTGGGCACCCCCCCCGATCAGCGCCGCCCGACCCTTGGCGCCTGCCGGGAGCGACCTGGTTGCCTCTGCAGGCGCAGCGCCGGTCCGGGACGGTCGAGAGATCGGGGTGAATGGCCCCGGCGCGCGGGAGGCGGGCGGGATCGGGAGACCTGTCGCGAACTCCGAACCCGCCGGCTTCCCGGTTTCGGCCCAGATCGGCTCTGCCGGATCGTGCCGGGGCGCTGTCCCTTGTCGGGAGGAGGCCGGGCCGGTCAGGCCCGCGCGGCGAAGCCGTCGATGCGCGGGCGGAAGGGTTCGAGGTCGTAGCCCCAGCGCGCCGCCGTGGCGATCAGCGTCTCGGTCGGCAGCCGCCCCGCGAGGCTCATCGCCCAGACGATGGAGGAGCGGTTGCCCGAGGCGCAATAGGCGAAGACCGGCCCCTCGGCCGCATCGATCGCCGCGCGCTGGGCCGCGACGTTGTCGTCGCTGATGGCGCCGCCCACGACAGGGTTCACGACGAAGCGCAAGCCCGCCGCCTCGACCGCCGCGCGCAGCGCCTCGGTCTGCAGTTCGGGCGGAATCTCGGCGTCGGGCCGGTTGTCGATCACCGTGGTGAAGCCGGCGGCCTTTATAACCGCCACATCCTCGGGCGCGATCTGCGGCGAGACGGCATAGTCGTCGGTCAGGTGTCGGATCTCCATCGTCACTCCTCAGGCGGTGGCGGGGCGGCCGATGCGGCCCCGTATCGTGGGCGTGGCGACCATACCCGCGATCATGGCGAGAAGGAAGACGATGCCTTGCCAGCCGCCGAAGCCGAGGACGGCCATGGACGGGCCGGGGCAGAGGCCCGAGAGCCCCCAGCCCATGCCGAAGAGGACCGAGCCGACGACGAGATCGGGCTCGGCCACCGGCTTCGGCAGGTCGGGCATCGGCGTGCCGAGCGC
>WOYI010669527.1_pt1 | contig 21741 bp, 21 predicted proteins | sample 6423411 | NCBI WGS metagenome assembly WOYI01 (sample SAMN13441803, study PRJNA592873) | oil field metagenome | biome: oil field; feature: oil-well bore; material: oil-contaminated soil; isolation source: oil-contaminated soil from oil-well borehole | place: Germany: Wietze | collected 2016-10-18 ... | reverse complement strand
CGCCGTAGCGAGAGCGCCGCCAAGCGTTCGTGACAAGGTGCGTTGGGGGCAAATCCGGGGAGTTGGGTGAGCCCAATGACCTAAGATTTGCCCGCAGCGCGCCGCCGGCACGGGCGTTTGGCGACGCTCGCAGCAGGCGGGCGATTTTTTCTCAGCCTCTCAGTCGCGGTGCACGTCATGCGTCACGAATGGATGCTCGCTGTCGGGTGCGTCCAGCCAGTGCGGAAGGCTCAGCGTATGGCGCATGTCGTCCAGGCCGCTGCGCCAAAGCTGGCGCATGCTGCCGGCGCTGAACCCGTAGTCCAAGTCGTGGCCATCGTGCGGCACTGGCCGAGGGGATTGCCGCGCTGACGAACGAGCCGGTATTGCACGGCGACAACGGCTCGACGCTCAAGGCCACCACGGTATTGGCGATGTTGAACTGGCTGGGCGTCAAGCCCTCGTACTCGCGACCGCGCGTGAGCGAGGACAATGCCTTTGCCGAGTCCGTGTTTCGCACCGCCAAGTACCGCCCGGAGTTTCCGGCCAACGGCTTGGCCGACCTCGACGCGGCGCGCGCCTGGGCGGCCCGCTTCACCCACTGGTACAACGTCGAGCACCGCCACAGCGGCATCCGCTACGTCACGCCTGCCCAGCGCCACGCCGGCGAAGACCGCGCCATCCTGGCCGCACGCCACGCGCTCTACATGCGGGCGCGCGACGACAACCCTGCTCGCTGGTCTGGCCCCACACGCAACGGGTCCCAGATCGGCGCGGTCACCCTCAACCCCGAACGCGACGCGGTCGTCACCGCGCACGCCGCGGCAGATAGACCCCCCCCTGGCTGCATGAAAGAGGCGACAACTAACTTGACACGCGCTCGAACAGGCTCCTAGCCTCTGGCTCGCAGGGGTGATTTCAACCACGAGGTGTCGGTCCATGCGCTCGGTTAGAGTTCTTGCTGCTACTTGCTTTATCGCATTGAGCACAACGGCGCTTCCTACACTTGCGCTCACGCAGCCACCGTCTCCGGAGAAGATCGTGCAGGGCCTTGGAGAGCGGTTTCCTGCGGCGAAGGACATCAGCAAGAGCCCGGACTTTCACGTGTACAAGTTCCGAAAGGATGGCATCACTTACATCCAGGTCAACCGATTGGACGGCCAGGTCGTTGCAGCCATCGCTGGCGCTGAGGGGCATTATTCGGCGCTTCCCATTGGAAGCCTGCCGATCCGTTCGGTGATCATGGGCGGCGCTAATCCCGCTTACTTCGGTGCTCCACCCCAGCCGAGCGCATCCGGAGACGGCCAGTGCCCTTGTGGCGGCCAAGTGGTCTACTCGGGACCCGATGGAACCATCGTGGTCGTCACGGATCGCAACGGGAATGTCATCCAGGTGATCTTCATTCCGCGCACTGCACGGCAATAGCATGCGTGTAGAGCCGAGGGCGGTGAAGGCCCGGCCTTGCACGCCCTCAGCATGTTTCCTCGACCTCCGGGGATTGAACAGCGTCTACTGCATGTACCAGCCGTGGCTGACCACGATGCTCTGCCCGGTCAGCGCTGCCGAGGGGAAGGTGGCCAGGTACAGCGCGGTCTGCGCGATGTCCTCCACCGTGGTGAAGGTGGCATCCACGGTGTCCTTGAGCATCACGTTCTTGATCACGTCGGCCTCGCTGATACCCAGCTCCTTCGCCTGTTCGGGGATCTGCTTCTCCACCAGCGGCGTGCGCACGAAACCCGGGCAGATCACGTGCGAGCGCACGTTGTGCGGCGCGCCCTCCTTGGCCAGCGTGCGCGCCAGGCCGAGCAGGCCGTGCTTGGCAGTGACGTAGGCGGATTTGAGCTTCGAGGCCTCGTGCGAGTGCACCGAGCCCATGTAGATCACGATACCGCCGCGGTCGCCCTGGTACATGTGCTTGAGCGCCGCCTTGGTGGTGAGGAAGCCACCATCGAGATGGATCGCCAGCATCTTCTTCCAGTCGGCGTAGGCGAACTGCTCGATCGGATTGATGATCTGCACGCCGGCATTGGAAATGAGGATATCCAACGCGCCGAAGGCAGCCATCACCTTGTCGGTGCCGGCGTTCACCGCCGCCTCGTCGGTGACGTCCATGACGACACCGATCGCCTTGCCGCCTGCGGCGATGATCTCCGCCGCCGTGGCGTCGGCGGCCTGCTGGTTGATGTCGCAGATCGCCACCGCGGCGCCCTGCTTCGCGTACAGCTCGGCGATCGCCTTGCCGAGGCCGCTCGCCGCGCCGGTAATCAATGCCACCTTGCCATCCAGACTTGCCATGGGGGTTCTCCTGCTGGGGGGGGGGATTTTGCAATGCATCATTGTGCGCCCGGCCGGCGCCGCGGGCCAAGTACGGCGTCGACCAGGCGGCTCAGAGGCTGTGAAGAATTCGCTCGCCGTAGCAAGAGCGTCGTCAGGCGCTCGCCGCAGGCGAGCGTTTTTTCGAGCCGCTCAGCCCGCGTCGGGGACCAGGTAGGTGTAGGCGGTCAGGCCGGCGGCGAGGTCGGCGTACAGCGCGTCTGCCGATGCCCCGGTCACGCCCGCCGCGGCGATGCGCGCGCGGTAGCTCGCACGCAGCGCGGCGAGGTCGTAGCCGACGTAGTCCAGCATCAGGTCGGTGGTGTCGCCGCGGCGCCGGTGTGCGAACACGAAGTGCTCGCCCTCGCTGCCATCGACTGCCCGCACGTTCACCGCGTCGGTGTCGCCGAACAGGTTGTGGATGTCGCCAAGCGTCTCCTGGTACGCGCCCACCATGAACAGGCCCAGGCAATAGGTTTCGCCGGGATTGAGCGCGTGCAGCGGCAGGCTCACATCCACGCCTTCGGCGTCGACGTAGTGGTCGATGCGGCCATCGGAATCGCAGGTGAGATCGACGATCACGCCGCGTCGGGTGGGCGCTTCGTCGAGCCGCGCGATGGGTGCAATCGGGAAAATCTGCTCGATTGCCCATACATCCGGCACCGACTCGAACACCGAGAAGTTGACGAAGTACTTGTCCACCAGCTTCTCGTCCAGCTCGTCCAGCGCCTGCCGATGCGCGCGCTCGGCCGGCAGCAGCCGGGCGCGCACCGCGTTGGCGACGGCGTAGTAGAGCTCGTCCAGTCGCGCGCGGTCGGCCAGCGCCAGCTGGCCCAGCGCGTACAGCGCCTGGCCTTCGGCCAGGTGGTGTTGCGCCTCGTGGTACAGCTCCAGCGGCGGACGTGCATCCAGTTCGGCATGCACTTCACGCAGGTGGCGCAGCACCGCCGGCTCGTCCGCGCGCGCCGGCTCGATGACGCCGGCCGGCACGCTCTCCACCTCGCTCACGTCGACCACCAGCACCGCATGGTGCGCGGTCATCGCACGGCCCGCCTCGGTGAGGATGTGCGGTGCGCTCAGGCCGTCGGCGGCCACCGCCTCGGCCAGCGACTGCACGATGGTCGCCGCGTACTGCTCGATCGAGTAGTTGATCGAGTTGTGGCTGCGCGAGCGCGAGCCCTCGTAGTCCACGCCCAGGCCACCACCGACGTCGACGATCTCCAGCGGCACGCCCATCCGGCTCAGCTCGACGAAGTAGCGGGTGGCCTCGCGCATGCCGTTGGCGATGTCGCGCACGTTGGAGATCTGCGAGCCCATGTGGAAGTGCTGCAGCTTCAGCGTGTGCTTGAGGCCCGCCGCGTCGAGCCGCTCGATCAGCGCAAGCACCTGGCTCGGCGAGAGGCCGAACTTGCCCTTGTCGCCGCCGGTGTTCTGCCACTTGCCGGCGCCGATGGATGCCAGCCGCACGCGCACGCCGAGCAGCGGCTCCACCTCCAGCGCCCTGGCCTCGGCGAACACGTGGTCCAGCTCGGAGAGCTTCTCGATCACGATGTGCACGCGCAGGCCGAGCTTCTTGCCGATCAGCGCCAGGCGGATGTACTCGCGGTCCTTGTAGCCGTTGCAGATCACGATGGAGCCGGGCCGCGCCATCGCCAGCACTGCCATCAGTTCGGGCTTGGAGCCGGCTTCGAGGCCAAAGCCGGTGGTGCCGGCGTGCACCAGCTCGCTGACCACGCTGTGCTGCTGGTTCACCTTGATCGGGTAGATGGCGGTATAGCCGCCCGCGTACTGCCACTCACCGATCGCCTTGGCGAACGCGCCCTGCAGCTTGGCCAGACGGTCGGCCAGGATGTCGGGAAAGCGCACCAGCAGCGGCAGGCGCAGGCCTTCGGCGCGCGCCTGGCTGACGATCTGCGGCAGCGACAGCGTGGGGCCGGTCGCACCGCGCGGGCGCATCACGATTTCACCGGCATCGCTGACGTCGACATAGCCGTCGCTCCAGTGCAACACGGCATAGGTGTGACGGGCGGCGGCGCTGTTCCAGGAACTCGCCATGGACGGTATCTCCTTGTGCAAACGGAATCTGAGGATGCTCTGATCAACCAGGCGCAGGTGTCACCTGCTCTGTTTGTTCGCAGGCCACAGGGGTGACGGCGAAGGCAGACTTGGACGTCTGTCGAGTCGACACACCGAAGGCCTGTGGACAAACAGAGCCGGCCCCCAACACGTTGAAATTGTAGAGAAGGGGCGATGTTCCAAAGGCTGTCAGGTCGCGCCGCGCGGCTTGGACAGACGGCCAGTCTGCCCGGCGCCCCGCGCCACACCCTGCCAGCCTTTGGAACATCATGCCGCCTACGCCTGGTTGGTTAGAGCATCCTTGACGTCGCAGCGGCGAGCCTCGACGAGATGCCCGACGAGAGCGCGAAGCCTGGCCGGCCGGAAGCCTCGCACGCCGCGCGGCCGGCCGGGCCTGTCGGAGCGCCCGCAGCCGCGAGGCCGGGGGAGCCGGGCACGCATTGTAACGGCCGCACATGACCAAGGTAGCGCAGGCCGCGGCGGCACGTTCACCGCCGAACTGGCTACAATTGCCGGCATTTGCCGTACCCCCATCCCCTCAAGCGTCCCTCAGGAACAGCCGTCATGTCGCAGCAGCCAAGGCCGAATGAAGTCAGCTGGTTCACCGAAGCCCACCAGGCATCCGGCTCCTCCATCGGTTATCGCGTGGAGAAACTGCTGCACGCGGAGAAGACCCCGTTCCAGACCATCGAGATCTACCAGACCACCGACTGGGGCAACCTGATGGTGATCGACGGCTGCATCATGCTGACCCGCCGCGACAACTTCCTCTACCACGAAATGATGGCCCACCCAGCGCTGTTCACCCATGCGCGCGCCAAGCGCGTGGTGATCATCGGCGGCGGCGACTGCGGCACGCTGCGCGAGGTGCTCAAGCATGAGGAAGTGGAGTCCGCCGTGCAGGTGGAGATCGACGAGCGCGTCACCCGCCTGGCCGAGGAGTACTTTCCCGAGCTGTGCGACGCCAACCACGATCCGCGCGCGCAACTGCTGTTCATCGACGGCATCAAGTACATGGTCGAAGCCGAGCCGGAGTCGCTGGACCTGATCATCGTCGACTCGACCGACCCGGTCGGTCCGGCCGAGGGCCTGTTCAACGCCGCGTTCTACACCAGCTGCTTCAAGGCGCTGCGCCACGGCGGCATCCTGGTGCAGCAGTCGGAGTCGCCGATCGCGCACCTGGAGCTGATCAAGTCGATGCGCGCGGCGATGCGCACGGCCGGCTTCGCCGCGGTGAAGACGCTGCCGTTCCCGCAGCCGTGCTATCCGACCGGCTGGTGGAGCTGCACCATGGCGCGCAAGGGCGGCGACCTGGCCGGCTTCCGCGAGCGCGGCGCTTCAGCCAAGGGCTTCGCCACGCGCTACTACAACGCCGACATGCACAAGGCCGCGCTGGCGCTGCCGGAGTTCATGCGCGAGGCACTGGGCGAATAAGCCCCGAAACCCGCGCGATCCGGCAAAGACCACGGCGTCCGCAGTCGGCGCGCGATTTTTTCCCAGCCCGTCAGAACAGCGTCTGGCGCACCTTCGGCAGCAGCACGATGATCAGGGTACCGAGCGGCCCGATCAGCAGCGACAGGCCAAACCACAGCAGGCCGCTGCGATTCTTGCCCTGCGCCAGCCCGGCATTGATCAGGGCCAGCGTGCCCCAGCCGGCGAACCAGGGCATGGCCCCGTCGATATGATTGAAGGTATCCACATGCCTCTCCCATCATGTTGCGCAGCCCGCGCACGCGCGGCCTGAAGACTTTGGATGGTAACAAGCGTGCGCTGCGCTTCCCGCCGCATCGCGCCGCTCGATCAGCCGGGCTTAATGCGCGCGCGCTACGCTTGCCGCCTTGCTTGCCACCGGGAGTCATGCGATGCGAGCGCATCACTGGTCCTTACTGTGCCTGGGCCTCGCCCTGGCCACATCGTCCGCGGCAGCCGCCGAAGCCTCCTCCGAAGCGGCACGGACGAAGGCGCTGCTGGCCTACCAGCATGACCTGGTCAGCGTACTGGCGCCGCGCGCCGACGCCATGCCGCTGCTCGGCGCCGCGCTGCTGGCCCGGCCGCTGCAAAAGCAACCCAGGTACAACGATTTCCATAGCCTCATCCAGCGCGCCGCGCAGGCTGCCGACAGCACGCCTGCCGTGCAGTGGGCGCGCCTGGTCGATTGCGATGCCAAGGCCGGCACCTGCCCCAACGCCGACGCATTGCAGGCGCTCACCGACACGGCGGCGGACAACGCCGCGGTGTGGCTGATCAAGCTCGGCACCGATACCGCCAATGGCAAGAACGAGGCCGCGCGCGCCGACCTGCACCGGGCGGCCGGCGCCCGGCTCTACGACGACTACACCGGCACCGCGCTGAAAGCCCTGGCCAGCACGGCCGGCATCCTGCCGGCGCCTGCGGACACCATCGACCCGACCGCCGCGGCCGGCCCGTACGGCGTGCAGGTGGTGCTGGTCTACGGCGTGGCCGGGCTGTTGCCGCAACCGCAGCCGGGCATGCAGGCAGCGGCGCGCATGTGCGCCGAAGGCAAGGACGACGCCACCATCACGACCGACTGCCTGCAGCTGGCCAAGGTGCTCGAGTGGGGCTCCAGCCCGCTGTCGCGCTCGCTGGGCCTGCACCTGCGCGAAACCCTGGCGGACGATCCGGCCGAGCGGGCTGCCGCGCGCATCGAGCGCGCCAACCTGACCTGGCAGGTGCAGAACTTCGCCCGGCTGTCCGACCGCGCGCCGCAGGACAAGGCGCTGGCCCAGCACCTGTTGGCGCTGGCCCGCAACGGCGGCACGGAGATGAGCCTGGTGCTGGCGGCGCTGCGCGATGCCGGCATCCCTGCCGATGCCCCCGGCCGCGCCGCGGCCGGCACTGACGCGGACGCCCCGCCGGCGCCCTAGGAGCCTGTCGGACTTTGCTCGGCAGCGGCCGCGGCGATCGTCGCGCCGGACCACCAAAGCCCGGTCGCATGGTTCCCCGGGCCGGGTTCTCACAGTAGGCTGTGGCCCACCTACCTGCGGGGAGTCGGCCGATGCTTACGGTGCTGGTGGCAAGCAGCAAGGGCGGATGCGGCAAGAGCACGCTGGTGACGCAACTGGCGTCGCACTGGGCCCAGGCCGGCAAGCGCACGGCCATCGTCGACGCCGACCGCCAGCAGTCCAGCTTCCGCTGGGCGGCGCGGCGCCCGGACAACGTGCCCGGCGTGCTCGCCCTGCGGGGCAGCCGCAAGGCCCTGCAGAAACTTCCCGCCAATATCGAGCGTACCCTCATCGACACCCCCGCCGGCGTCACCGAACGCGACCTCGAGCCCTATGTCGAAATCGCCGACGTGCTGCTGGTACCGGTGCTGCCGTCGAGCTTCGACATGGACGCCACGCTGGCCTTCATCGACGAGCTCGGGCAGATCCCCCGCATCAAGCGCGGCAAGCTGCCGGTGGCGCTGGTCGCCAACCGGCTCAAGCCATGGACCCACGCCAGCCAGGACGCGGTCGTCCAGCTCGGCGAGTTGTCGCCGTTCCCGATCGCCGGGCAGTTGCGCGACAGCCAGGCCTACGTGTTGCTGGCGGCGCTGGGCAAGGGCATCTTCGATTACCAGTCCGAACAGGTGCGCAGCCATCAGGACGACTGGAAGGCCCTGCTGCGCTGGATCAAGCGCGCCCCCTGAACATCTTCGCCAGGCGCCACGGGCGCCGCATTCCACCAGGAGTTCCGCATGCTCGAACTGATCCTCTTGCGCCACGCCGAGGCCCTGCCGGCCACCGCGGGCGACGATGACCGGCAGCGCCGGCTCAGCGGCCACGGCGAACAGGAGGCGCGCGCCGCAGGCAAGTGGCTGGCCAGTCACGGCGCGCGGCCACATCGCGTGCTGTGCTCGCCGGCCGAGCGCACCCGCGCCACCGCCACCCTCGCACTGGAAGCACTCGGCGAGATGCCCGAGCTGAACCTGGTCGACGAAATCTACGACGCTACCCCGGGCGATCTGCTGGCCCTGCTCGACCAGCACGACGAGGTCGGCACGGTGATGCTGGTGGGCCACAACCCCGGCATCGAACGGCTGGTGGCGCTGCTGGTGGAGGGTCGCTCGGACGACTTCCGCGGCATGCCCCCAGGTGGTCTGGCCGTGCTGCACCTCAATGGCGCGCTGGAGCCCGGCAACGCGCGACTGGAGGCTTTCTGGTCGCCATGATGCGGGCGGCCTGGCTGACCCTGTACGGGGTGGTGCGGCCGGTGCTGTCCCGGCTGGAACCGGCCAGCCGCACGCTGCAATGCGCCACCCTCTGCCAGATCGAGGTGCGCGGGCAGATCCAGCGCAGCGACGACGGCATCGACGGCCCTCCCATCGCCCCCAGCGACACGGTGAACCCGGGCCCGCTGACCACGCTCGACGAGGCTGCCGACTGAGCGGCACACCGTATCATCGCCGCATGTCGATGCGGGCTCTTCTTCCGATCCTGCTGCTCGTGCTGGCGCTGCAGGGATGCACCGTGCCGCGCCAACTGGTGCGTCGCGCCAGTGCGATCGTCGCCGCCACCACGCTACCCTCGCTCGACTGCGCACGCGCCGACCACTGCGCGGCGCCGTCGGCAGTGCTGCAGGCGGCGGATCTCGCGCTGGCCAGCACCGCCGCCGGCCAGCCGCAGCACGTGGTCACCCTGCTCGCCGACAGCGAGGACGCGCTGGCCGCGCGCATCCACCTGATCCAGGCGGCACGCCGCTCGATCGACGTGCAGACCTACATCTGGGACCAGGACGACGTCGGCCAGCTGATGCTCGACCAACTGGTGCAGGCGGCGCGGCGCGGCGTGCGGGTGCGCATCCTGGCCGACCAGCTGTTCTCCTTCGGCGATATCGCCCTGCTCGACCGCCTTGCCCGTGCCGACCGCCACCTCACGGTGAAGCTGTACAACCCCACCTTCCACGATGCCGACACCAGCCCGGCTGAATTCGCCGCCGGCATCGTGTGCTGCTTCATGAAGTTCAACCAGCGCATGCACAACAAGCTGTTGCTGGTGGACGACACCGTCGGCATCACCGGCGGGCGCAACTACCAGGATCGTTACTTCAACTGGGACGGCGACTTCGACTACGTCGACCGCGACGTGATGGTCGGCGGGCCGGCCGCGCTCGACATGGCTGCCAGCTTTGCACTGTTCTGGAAGCACAAGCGCTCCGTACCGCTGGTCGCGCTGCGCGACGTGAACCGCTACATCCTGGCCCATCCCGCCGCACCCGGCTGGCCAGCCCCGCGGTTCCGCCGGCCCGGTCGCGTGGCGAGGCTGGAGCACGAGGCGCAGGATCCGGCGTGGATCCGCCAACACCTGCTCGATCCGGCCTTCCACACCGGCCAGGTGGAATTCTTCAGCGACCTGCCGGCCAAGACCGACGCGCCCACCCGCAGGCACGCGCTCGACTTCACCCACCATGTGATGCAGCTGGTGGCCAGCGCAAAGCACGAGGTGCTGCTGCAGACGCCCTACCTGGTGATGAGCGACCGGGCGCAGCAGATCTTCAAGTCCATGCACCAGCGCGCCGACCCGCCGCGCATCCGCGTGTCGACCAACTCGCTGGCGTCCACCGACGCGTTCGCGGTGTACGCGATGTCGTACAAGCATCGCAAGCGCTACCTGCGCAAGTACGGCTTCGAGATCCAGGAGATGAAACCGCACGCGGCCAGCGCCGAGGAAGACTACGCGCTGGCGAACGACGACCTGCCACCGGCTGTCGCTGCCACTGCGCATGCGCGCCACCGCTTTGCCGGTGTGGAGGCGCGCGGCCTGTTCGGCAGCCGCGGCCGCAGCAATCGGCCGGCGCCGCTGCTCGAGAGCGGCCTGCGCTTCGGCCTGCACGCCAAGTCGATCGTGGTGGACGACAGTTTTGCGATGGTCGGCTCGCACAACTTCGACCCGCGCTCGGACCACTTCAACACCGAGGCCGGCGTGATCGTGCATGACCACGGCTTCGCCAACGCCGTGCGCAGCTCCATCCTGCGCCTCACCGGCCCGCAGAACGCCTGGGTGATCGCACCGCGCAAGCCGGTGGTGCCGGTGCTCACCGACGTCAACCAGGCGATCGGTGCCGTTTCGGAGAAGCTGCCGCTGTTCGACTTCTGGCCGTACCGATACGCCACCAGCTATGACATCAAGCCCGGCTGCACGCCGATGGCGCCAAGCGATCCGGCCTTCTTCAGCTGCTACGAGCCGGTCGGCGATTTTCCCGGCGTGGCGCTGTCGCCCAAGCGGATCTACACCCGCCTGATCACCGCCTTCGGCTCGGCCGGCAGCGGCATTCTGTAGCCATGCCCCGATCAGTCCGGCGCAGGCACCCCTAACGATCGACTGCACCGAAGCGCATCGGCAGCTCGCCGCTGAGGCCCTGCGGATGACCCGGCGGCACGGCGAAGCGCCAGCCGGCCACCATCGCCCGCGCGTGCGCATCGAGCACGGCGTCGCCGCTGGAACGCGCCACCGCCGCGTCAAGCACGCGACCGGCTCCATCCACCCGCACCGCTAGAATCACGCGGCCATCGAGATGACCTTGCAGGACGTCGTAGCGCGAGGACAGCGCCGGCATGCTCACCGGCACCAGCTCTGGCAGCGATGGCGTGGTGGCCGCCGCATCGGATGACGGCGGCGGCGGCGCGCCCATCACCCGGGGCGGCACACGGGCGGGCCGGGCGAGATGGTGACGGGCGGTGGGCGCGGGTGCCACGTGCACGGCATGCACCGCGTGTCTCGGGCCGGCCCACTCGCGGGTACGAGCGCTCAGCCACTGCGTGCCCACCACGCCGATCAGCAGCGCCAGCACACTCAGCAGCGTGGTGACGCGAAGGCGGGGAGTGATTCGCATGCGGGCAGCTGGCGCGGCCGTCTGGACGTCCAGACCGCTCAGCGCTCCAGGATCGCGGTGACACCCATGCCGCCAGCAGCACAGATCGAAATGAGCCCGCGGCCCGTGCCCTTCTGCTCCAGCAACTTCGCCAGCGTGGCGATCACGCGCGCGCCGGTGGCGGCGAACGGATGACCGGTGGCGAGGCTGGAGCCGTGCACGTTGAGCCTGGCCGGATCGATGCGGCCCAGCGGCGCATCCAGCCCCAGCCGTTGCTTGCAGTAATCGGCGCTTTCCCACGCGCGCAGCGTGCACAGCACCTGCGCCGCGAAGGCCTCGTGGATCTCGTAGTAGTCGAAGTCCTGCAGGGTCAGGCCGTGCCGCGCCAGCATGCGCGGCACGGCCACGGTGGGCGCCATCAGCAGACCCTCGCCGCGCACGAAATCCACCGCGGCCACCTCGGCGTCGCGCAGCCAGGCCTGCACGGTCAGGCCGCGCGCCGCGGCCCAGCTGTCGCTGGCCAGCAGCACCGCCGCGGCGCCGTCGGACAGGCCGGTGGAGTTGCCCGCGGTCAGCGTGCCCTGGCCGGAGCTCCTGTCGAACACCGGCTTCAGCATGGCGAGCTTCTCCAGTGTGGCGTCCGGGCGCAGGAAGCCATCGCGCCTGATGCCACGGAACGGCACGATCAGATCGTCGAAGAAGCCGGCGTCGTAGGCGGCGGCGAGCTTGCGGTGGCTCTCCAGCGCGAGCTGATCCTGCGCCTGCCGCGTGATGTGCCACTCCTTCGCCATCTTCTCGCAGTGCTGGCCCATCGACATGCCGGTGCGCGGCTCGGTCACGCCGGGGAAGGACGGCTTGAGTTCGCCCGGCGAGAAGCCGGCGAAGGCGGTCTTGAGTTTCTCCAGCGGCGTCCTGGCGCGGTTCACTGCCAGCAAGCGCTTGCGCAGGCGCTCGCCGTAGACGATCGGCACGTCGCTGGTGGTGTCCGCGCCGGCAGCGATGCCCGCCTCGATCTGCCCGGCAGCGATCTTGTTGGCGACGATGATCGCGTTGTCCAGCGAGGTGCCGCAGGCGCGCGCGGTGGTGATCGCCGGCGTGGTCGGCGCCAGCCCCGAGGAGAGCACCGCCTCGCGCGCCAGGTTCCAGTCGAACGCATGCCGGATCACCGCGCCCAGCGCCACCTCGCCCAGCTCCACGCCGTGCAGGGCGAGGCGCTCCACCAACGCGCCGAGTACCTTCACCGACATGCCGAAATTGCCGACCTCGGCGTACGCAGTATTGTTGCGACAGAACGGAATCCGCACGCCACCGATCACGCCGACGCGTCGCTGCGAGTTGTCCATGGGCTCAAAACATCCGGGCGAGTATCGAGCCTGCAAGGCTAACCCGCGCTGCTGCCTCGGGAAAGCCTGCCAGCAGGCCATCCGTGCGATGCGGTTCAGCGCTGCGAACCGGGCCGCAGCCATAACCGCTGGTAAGCTAGGCGGCCCTCCTGCGCCGGACATCGCCCTTGGACAGTTCGTCCCTTCTCGCCCTGCCCGTGGTGCTCGCGATCGAGAGCGGCGCCGGTGATGCGTGCCATCGCAGCACGCTCACCCGCGACGAAGCGGCCGAGCTGGCCACACACATCGCCGCCGACCTGCAGACCCTGGTGCCCGCCGCCACCGAGGCGCGGCTGGCCGTGGCCGGCGCGCTGTTCGATGCGGTGGAACTGCTGCGGCCGGGCTTCCCGGTGTGGGCCACGCTGGACGAACTGGCGCGTCGCGTGCCGCGCGGTCATCTCGAAAATGTCGTCGCCTTCGGCACCCACGAGGGCCGCATGCCGGCACTGCCGCTGGAACCGACGGCCGCCTACGCCGACGGCCCGATGCGCCTGCTGCCGCTCAGCCTGCTCGCCCCCGAACCGCTCGCCAGCACGCTGGCCGAGCAGCTGGAGCTGGACCTGATCGGCCGCGGCGAAGCGGGCCAGCGCACCGCCGACTGGCTGATCCGCACGCTCGGCGTGCCGCTGGAACACGTGCGCTACCTCAGCCGCAACGACCTGCTCGCGCTTACCTGCGTGCAGTACGAACACGTGAACCTGGCGCCGCTGTGGAACCTGCTGGAAACCGCGCTGCTCACGCCGTACCGCGAGGAATCCACACTGAGCGCACGCGGCCTGCCCCTGCGCTACCGCGAGGGCGGGGTGCTGGTGCAATCACCGGCGCAGTGGCTGGCCGAGCGCCACGAGGCGGATCGCGCGCACGCCTTCGCCGGCATCGTGTTCGAGCTGCGCCAGTACGCCGCCCTGCTCGACGCGCACGCGCTGCCGCTGCGCCTGGCTCCGGCCGATGGCGTCGGCGCGCTGGCGCGCGACGGCTATCTGGCGGAAACGTTCGGCGAGGCGGATGCCGCCTACGAGTCGCCGGTGCTGGTGGCGCACGAAGCCCCCGGCCTGGGGGTGGTCGCGGTGACCGCCGCGCAACGCGGCGACGGCGGTCGCGCGCGCGTGCTGGCACACGGCTATCCGCTGCAGCCGCGCGCGCTGGGTGCGCTGGTCAGCGCGCTGGCCGAACAGTTCGGCATTGCGCCCGACCTGCACGCACTGGGCCGCATCCAGCTCGATGCCGACGGCTGCCTCGGCGCAGCGGACACGCCGCTGCACTGAGCGGGTGTAGACAAAATCGCCCGCCTACGGCGAGCGTCGCCCAACGCCCGTGCCGGCGGCGCGCTGCGGCGCTCGAGTTTTTCTCAGCCTCTGAGTCGGCGCGGCGGGCTGATTCGAGCGGCGAATCGGCGCTCCTCAGATCGCAGCGGCGGATCGATGTATCGCGTCGCCCGGCACCCGCTGCGGCACGCGCCGCGCGGCATCATCGAACAGCTTGGCGGCGATGATCTCGAAATCGTTGCAGGCGGCGTGGGTGAATGCGCCACGACCGCTGCAGTTGCCCTTCACGCAGACCCCGGAGACGCGGCTGGCGAGCATGCCGTCGACGCGGATGTAGCCGTGCGCGTCGGTGGCCACGCCGGCGCGGTCCAGCTCTTAGGTCGTCGGTGTTCGGGCGCCGGCCCGCCGCCGGCAGCACGTGGCTGGCGTGTCGCTGCAGTCCAGCTTCACCGCTACGCCCGTCGGCGTGCGGGGCGAAGGCGATGCACTCGGCACCGGTGCGCGCGGCGATGTTCTCGCTCTGCACGATCTCGCGAATCGCCGGCAACACGTCCTCGTCCTCGCGGACGATCAAGCGCGACGGCCGCTCGATCGCCGTTCCCTGCGCGCCGACGCGGCGGAACATCTGCGCGAATTCCGGCCCGCGGCAGCTGGACACGCTGCCGCGGCACCTGGCCATGGCAGCATGTCCAGCTGCAGCATCGAGGTGCTGGCGAGGCAGCGATGCCATCGACACCGGGCAGCGCGGCGCGGCTGCCCAGGTGGAGCACGTGGCGTGGCGCGCGGATCGTCATCTCGCCGACCTGCAGCGTGTCCGGCGCCGCGAAGCGCGGGTGAGCGCGCGGTACGTTGCGCCGCTCCATGGCATGGAGCCAGCGTTCGACAATGCGGCGCGGGTTCATCGTCACCGCATGCGACCGCGCCATCACCTTGGGAAAAATCCGTCGTGACCCCGCCGCCCGCGTCAGGGGCCGGGAAAAATCGCTCGCCGTCGCGAGATTTTTCACACCCTCTCAGCCGCCGCGTTCCAGCGCCTGCTCGTACATGAAGTAGTGGCAGCGCTCCATGCCGAGACCGGCATAGGTCGCCTGGGCGCGCTCGTTCCCGGTTTCCACGTACAGCCGCAGGCCGACCGCGCCGGCCGCGCGGGCGCGCCGCGCCACGTCGGCGTACAGCGCGCGGAACACGCCGTTGCGCCGCGCGGACTCCGCCACGTACACGCTCTGGATCCACCAGAAGTCGCCGCAGCGCCAGTCGCTCCACTCGTAGGTCACCATCAGGCAGCCGACGGGCACGCCATCCTGCTCGGCGACGAGGTAGAAGCCGCGCCGTGGTTCATCGAACACGGCGGCCATGCCGCGTGTGAGCAGGTCCGGGGCGAGCTGCTTGTGCTCGGTTTCCCACGCCATGGCGGCGTTCCAGTGCACCAGCTGGGCCAGGTCTTCGCGGCGGGCGTCGCGGACGGTCACGGTCATGCGGGGTCTCTCCGGGTCAGGTCTTGTTCGGCCGGCGCGTGCGCGAGGCGCCGAGCTTGCGGGTGAGCGTGTTGCGGCCCACGCCGAGCGCGGCGGCGGCGTGCTGGCGATGGTTGTCGTGGGCGCGCAGGGCCACCTGCATCAGGGTGTGGTCCAGCGCCTCGCGGGCGCGGGCGTGGATGTCCGCCTCGCCGCGCGCGAGCGCCTGCTCGGCCCAGTCGCGCAGGGCGTGGGTCCAGTCGTCGCCGCCGGCGGCGGGGGCGGCGGTGCCCAGGTCGCCGGGCAGGATCTCGGCGCCCGGCGCGATCACCGCGAGGCGCCGGCACAGGTTTTCCAGCTCGCGCACGTTGCCGGGGAAATCGCGCTGGGCGATCGCCTTCAGCGCCGCCTTGCCGAAGCGCTTGGGTGGCAGCTTCAGCTCCACCGCCGCGGCGGCGAGGAAGTGTTCGGCCAGCTTCGGGATGTCGCTGCGGCGCTGACGCAGCGGTGGCAGCGCGATGCGCACCACGTCGAGGCGATGCAGCAGGTCGGCGCGGAACTGCCCGCCGGCCACGCGGGCGGCCAGATCCTGGTGCGTGGCGGCGACGACACGCACGTCGCCGCGCATCAACTCGCGCCCGCCCACCCGGTAGAACTCGCCGCCGGCCAGCACGCGCAGCAGGCGCGTCTGCAATGCCAGCGGCATGTCGCCGATCTCGTCGAGGAACAGCGTGCCGCCCTCGGCCTGCTCGAAGCGGCCGGCGTGGCGACGGGTGGCGCCGGTGAAGGCGCCGGCCTCGTGGCCGAACAGCTCGCTCTCCAGCAGCTCCGACGGGATCGCCGCCGTATTGAGCGCCACGAAGGGCTTGTCGCGCCGCGCGCTCTCCTCATGCAGCGCCCGTGCCACCAGCTCCTTGCCGGTGCCGGTCTCGCCGGTGATCAGCACACTGAGGTCGCTGGCGGCCACGCGACCGATCAGCCGAAACACCTCGCGCATCGCGCTGCTCTCGCCGAACAGGGTGTGCCGCGGCGTTTCCAGCTTCGCCGGTGACGGCGCCGGCGCCACGTCGGCCAGCGCGCGCTCCACCGCGGCCACCGCCTGGTCGAGGTCAAACGGCTTGGCCAGGTAATCCGCTGCGCCGTGACGGTACGCCGCCGCCGCCGTGGCGACATCGGTGTAGGCGCTCATCACGATCACCGGGCCGATGCCCTGTGCCTTGAGTTCGGCGAGCAGGGTCAGGCCGTCCTCGCCGGGCATGCGCACGTCGGTCAGCAGCAGCGCGGGGCGCGTGGTCTTCAGCGCGGCGCGCACGCTGGCCACCTCGCCGAACTCGCGCACGGCATGGCCGGCATCGCGCAACGCCTCGACCAGCACGAAGCGCACGCCGCGATCGTCGTCGATCACCCAGACGTCGCGGGGAGCGGAGGCATCAGTCATCGTTCGGTCCCGTGGTGGTATCGACCGGCGCGCGCTGCGGCGGCGGCAGCGGCAGGTAGAGCGAGAGCACGGTTTCGCCGGGCCGGCCCTGCCAGCGCAGTTCGCCGCCGTGCTCGTGGGCGATCTCGCGCGACAGCGCCAGGCCGAGTCCGGTGCCATCCGGCCGGCCGGACACCAGCGGCTGGAACAGCGTGTCGCGCAACGCGGGCGGCACGCCGGCGCCGTCGTCGATCACGTCCAGCCGCAGCGCGCTGCGCAGCATCCGTTCGCCCAGCCGCACGCCGTGCTCGGCCCGGGTGCGCAGGGTGAGCGTGCGGGCGCCGGCCTCGCGCGCATTGCGCGCCAGGTTCAGCAGCACCTGCAGCAGGCGGTCGGCGTCGGCCGGAAAATCCGGCAGGCTGGGGTCGTAGTCGTGGCGCAGGACGAGCGGCGCGGGCTCGGCCTGCAGCAGATCGGCCAGCCGCTCCAGCAGGTGATGGATGTTCACCGGCGCCAGCCGCGGCGCGCCGTCGTGATGCAGCAGGCGATTGGCCAGCGTGGCCAGCCGATCGGCCTCGGCGATCACCATGCCGGCCAGCGCCTTCAGGTCCTCATCGTCCAGCCGCCGCTGCAACAACTGCGCCGCCCCGCGCAGGCCGGCCAGCGGATTCTTCACCTCGTGGGCGAAGCCGCGCAGCGTCGCCGACAACGGCGAGGCCGCCGCGGCCGGCTCGGCCAGCGCATGCACTTCCAGCAACAGTTGCCCGTCGAACGGCTGCAGGCTCAGGTCGACCTGCCATGCAGTGCCGCGCTGCGTGGTCAACGCCACGCTGCGCAATTGCAGCGAGCGCTCCTCGGCCAGCGCCCGCCGCACCTGCACCAGCACCGCCTCGTCCGCGAACATCAGCGCCGCCGGTTGCCCGACCACACTGCGGGTGCCCAGCGCCAGCCGCTCGGCCAGCCCCGGATTCAGCCATGTCACGCGCAACCCGGCGTCGACCAGGGCCAGCCCGGTCGCCATCTGCTCCGCCAACGGGCGCCAGGACGCGCTGCTCATTGCACCATCATGGGGAATGCATCGCACTGGTGCAATGCACCTTCTTCGGCCAGCTTGAACCCGTGCCGCACGAAGTACGGCTGCTTCATCGTATCGATCCCGCTCGATTGCCGGTGCGGAACCGTTTTCGCAGCTGCGGGGGGCTTTTTCAGCGTTGCCTTAGCTCATAAAGCCGTGCTCTCGGTTGTCGGCAATATCCATGAAGCGCCCCTGTACTGGAGCAAGAAACGGCACACGAACGGTGCCCTGGCGATGAGTGAGGACGGTGCGCGCACGTTTGCGCTGCAGAGCGGCGTCGGCGTCAAACAGTACGTGAGCGTCGCCACCGCCCAGGCAGTGCGTACCTCGGTGGAAGGAAGCAGCGCCGCGGCGGCCGCACTGCCGTCACCGGCGCAAAAGGACACGACGCCGGAGCCAGGACGTTCCACCCGCTGAACCCGCTGTGGGCGCGCCGCAACCATGCACCGCAACCCGCCGATGGCGCGGCCGGAGGCGACGTTGGAGCTATGGCGCGACCTCTTCCTGCCATGCGCACGAAGCCGCTGCAAATGCGCCACGGCCGAGCGGTGCCTGCCACGCACCAGCCCGTCAGGCATTCGCGAGCTTGCGCCGACGCCTGGCCGCACGCCGTTCACGACGCCGTTCACGGCGCGCCCGCGCCCGCTCGGCCAGGCACGAGAAGATGACGTACAGCGCCGGCGTGCTGAGCAGGGTCAGGGTCTGCGAAATGAGCAGGCCGCCGATCATCGCGATGCCCAGCGGGCGGCGCAGCTCGGAGCCTTCGCCCAGGCCGACGGCGATCGGCAGGGCGCCCAGGATGGCCACCATCGAGGTCATCATGATCGGCCGGAAGCGCACGATGCAGGCCTCACGCACGGCCTCCAGCGGGCTCTTGCCGTGCTCGCGCTGCGCCACCAGGGCGAAATCGATCATCATGATGGCGTTCTTCTTGACGATGCCGATCAGCAGCACCAGCGCGATCATCGCCACCACCGACAGCTCGGTATGGGTCACCACCAGCGCGGCGAGCGCGCCGACGCCCGCCGCCGGCAGCGTGGAGAGGATGGTGATGGGGTGGATCAGGCTCTCGTAGAGCATGCCCAGCACGATGTAGACGGTGACGATGGCGCCGAGGATCAGCCACAGCATGTCACCCTGCGACTGCTGGAAGCGGCGGAAATCGTCGCCCAGCGAGAGGTGGATGTCGCCCGGCACGCGGATGTCCTGCACGGTCTGCTGGATCGCCGGCAGCGCCTCGCTCATGCTCGCGCCCGGGGCGAGGTTGAAGCTGAGGTCCATCGTGGTCTGCTGGCCGGAGTGGTGGATCTGCGAGGGCGCCAGGCCCGGTTCCTGATGCGCCACCGCGCTGATCGGCACCATCTTGCCGCTGGTCGAGCGCACGTAGATGCGGTTGAGCGCCTCGGGCGTGGCGGTCTGCTCGGGCAGCGCGTTGATCACCACCTTGTACTGGTTGATGTCCGAGTAGATGGTGGATACCTGGCGCTGGCCGAACGCATCGTAGAGTGCGCCGTCGATGGTGCCGACCGATACCCCCAGGCGCGCGGCCTTGTCGCGGTCGATCACGATGTTCTGGCGCAGGCCGCCCTCCTCCACATCGGAGCCGACGTCGCGGAACATCGGGTTTTTCGCCAGCGCCTTCACCAGCCGCGGCAGCCACAGCTGCAGTTCGTCCAGATCGTCGCCCTGCAGCGACACCTGGTACTGCGCGCCCTGGTTGCCGCTTCCACCGCCGCTGGGCAGGTCCTGGATCGGACGCAGTCGCAGGTTGAGGTCCGGATAGTTGGCGGCCTTGGCACTCAGGCGATCCAGCACGGCGAAGGTGTCGTCCTTGCGGCCGGCGGCGTGGGTCTTCAGCTCGATGTCGAACGAGCCGCTGGCCCCCAGTCGGCTGGTGCCCAGGCGCGAGCCCACGCGGGCGACGTCCGGATCGGCCAGCAGCATGTCCACCAGCCGCCGCTGGCGCTTGAGCATGTCGTTGAACGACACGGTGGCGCCGGAGTTGGCGAAGCCGTGGATGAGGCCGGTGTCCTGCGGTGGGAACAGGCCGCCCTTCACCTGCCCGGCCAGCACGAAGGTGAGCACGATCAGCGCCAGCGGCGTCAGCGACAGCGCCAGCGCATGGCGCAGCGAAAAATCCAGCGCGCGCGTGTAGATGCGCAGCATGCCGCCGTGCATGCGGTCGATCGCGGCATTGAGGCGCACGAATCGCGCCGGATGGCCCGCCGCCGCATGACCCCGCAGGAAGCGCCCGCACAGCGCCGGCGTGAGCGTGAGCGACACCACCGCTGACACGGCGATCGCCGCGATCAGCGTCATGGTGAACTCCTTGAAGAACATGCCCACGATGCCGCTGGCGAACAGCAGCGGAATGAACACCGCGATCAGCGAGGCGGTGATCGAGACGATGGTGAAGCCGATCTCGCGCCCGCCCTTGAGCGCGGCCTCGATCCGCGGCATCCCCTCGTCGATGTGGCGGATGATGTTCTCGATCACCACGATCGCGTCGTCCACCACGAAGCCGATCGCGATCACCAGCGCCAGCAGGGTGAGGTTGTTGAGCGTGTAGCCCAGCAGGTACATCGCCGTCGCCGCCCCGGCCAGCGACAGCGGCACGGCGGCGGCGGCGATCATCGTGGGCGCCAGCCGGCGCAGGAACAGCGCCATGGTGAGCACCACCATCGCCAGGCTGATCAGCAGCGTCACCTGCACCTCGCGCAGCGAGGCGCGGATGGTGGGCGTGCCGTCGAAGTACGGCGTGAGCGTGGTGGCCGGCTGCAGGAAGTTGCGCAGTTCGGGGATCGCGGCACGCACGCGGTCCACCGTTGCGATCACGTTGGCGTCGGCCTTCTTGTAGACGTACAGCAGCACTGCCGGCTTGCCGTTGAAGGTGGCCGCCTGGTAGGCGTCCTGCTGGCCGGCGTAGACGTGGGCCACGTCGGACAGGCGTACCGGCGTACCGTCCTTCGCCGAGACGATCAGCCCGGCGAAGTCGGCGGCGGTCTTCAGCTGGTCGGTGGCGGTGACGAACAGGTTGGTGATGCCGTTGCTCAAGGTGCCCAGCGGCGAGCTGACGTTGGCGGCGATGAGCGCGTTGCGCAGCTGGTCGGGTGACAGGCCCATCGCGTTGAGCTTGCGCAGGTTCACGTCGACGCGGATCGCCGGCGTGGCCGCACCGGCGATGTCCACCGAGGAGACGCCGTCGAGCTGGCGCAGGCGCGGCATCAGCAGGGTATCGGCGACGTTGTACAGATCTGCCGCGGACTGCGTCTGCGAGGTGAGCGCGAACACGATCACCGCGTCGTCGTTGGGGTTGGCCTTTTCCAGGCTGGGTGCATTGGTGAGCCCGCTGGGCAGGTCCGGCGCAGCCGCGCTGATGGCCGACTGCACGTCGCGGGCGGCGGCGTCCAGGCGGCGATCGCTGTTGAAGATCATGAAGACGAACGTGCGTCCTTCCGAGCTGTTCGAGCGCAGCGTGTCGATGCCGGGCACCTGGCCGAGGTGCCGCTCCAGTGGCGCGGCGACGGTGGCGGCCATGGTGCTGGCGTCGGCGCCGGGCTGGCTGGCCTGCACGAAGATCACCGGGAACTGGATCGCCGGCAGCGCCGAGACGCCCAGCAGGCTGTAGCAGAGCGTGCCGACCGCAAACAGCCCGATGGCCAGCAGCGAGACGCCGATGGGGCGGCGCACGAAAAGAGCGGAGAGGTTCATGCGGAAACTTGGGCCTGGTCGCGGGGAAGGACGCGGCGCGCGCGGCGTTCGCGAATCATCGCATCCCCAACGCGCGAAGAGGCCATCGGTTGAACCATCGCCACGCCGACGCGCCCGGCTCGCGAAGGCCGCAAACACACACGGCCCGGAATGGGTGGGCCGTGTGCACAAAGCCGCCGGGGCGGGCCCTAGCAGCCTGTCGGACTTTGCTCGGCCGGGCAGCCTTACGCCGCGCCGCGCGCGGCGTGGGCCAGCGCGC
>WOYI010201286.1_pt1 | contig 21753 bp, 19 predicted proteins | sample 6423411 | NCBI WGS metagenome assembly WOYI01 (sample SAMN13441803, study PRJNA592873) | oil field metagenome | biome: oil field; feature: oil-well bore; material: oil-contaminated soil; isolation source: oil-contaminated soil from oil-well borehole | place: Germany: Wietze | collected 2016-10-18 ... | reverse complement strand
CAGACAACCGGCGGTGCAAACTTCCGTGCAATGACCGTCGCACGGCTCGACATGAATCGTCACGGTAGCGGCGGGATATCGATCCATAACTCTACTTTTGAGTTCGCGGGTAATCCTGTGGGAAGCCTCCACCGTCATTTGCGGATCAACCTTGATATGAAATTCGATAAAACGGAAATTGCCGGCTTTGCGCGTCCTAAGCTGATGATACCCGTGGATTTCCGGCTTATGGCCGATAATCGCACTGCGGATCCACCCCTCTTCATCCGGAGGCAACTTCACATCCATGAGGTCGCCAAGCGCCTGGGACGTTAAATCGTAAGCCGCCTTCAGAATAAACACCGCCACAAAGATTGCCGCAACCGGGTCCAGCCAGTGGATGCGTGGATCAACAAAAAAGAAATGACTGGTCCAGATAATGGCCAGGCTGACCATCACCCCCATGGACGTATAGACATCGGTTCGCAAATGCCAGGCGTCGGCCGTGAGGGCGATGGAATCCGCTTCTTTGCCAACCGCAAAAAGCCGCTGCGACACAAAAAAATTGAGGACGGCCGACAAAAACATCACCGCAACGCCCCAGCCGGGCGATTCCACTTCCCCGGCGGACATCAGCTTTCTGAGCGCCTCAAAAATAATCCAGAACGCCGCGATAAAAATCAGCACGGCCTCGATCAAACCGGAAATGCATTCGACTTTGCCGTGACCGAAGGGATGGATGTCGTCGGCCGGAAGATAGGATTTTTTGACGGAAAACATGGCGATGACCGCCGCCAGTAAATCCATCCCGGAATGAATCGCCTCGGAAATAATGGAGACGGAGCTGATCAGCATGCCGACAATCACTTTGAAAACCACCAGGATGGAATTGGATGCGACCGACAACATCGCCACCCGTTCTTTACGCTGTTGGATGGATGCCAATGCGGATTCTCCCTGTACCGGATTTTTTTCAACATATCACGACCGAAAAGAAAATTCCCGACTTTATTTTAGCCTGCAAAACGCAGGGATTATCTTTGCACAAAGAAGAAACTGTGATACGCAACTTGCCGTAACGAGGGCCAAGCATGATGAGTAAAAAAAACCTTTTCCCTTACTTTCCCGACGGGTCTTCCCGCAATTGGCAAGACTGGCGCTGGCAACTGCAAAACCGCGTCACCTCACTGACAATCCTGACCAGGATTATGGGCCGGCCGGTGCGTCAGGGGGAAAAGCTGCGCCGTGTGCTGGCTTCCTATCCCATGGCAATCACACCTTATTACTTGTCCCTTGTCGGACCGGACGACAACGATCCGCTGGCTCTGCAATGCATTCCGTCCAGGGATGAAGTTGCCAATTTTACGAAACACCTTGCCGATCCGCTTGATGAAGACCGTTATATGCCGGCGCCGAAACTGATCCATCGCTATCCCGACCGCGTCGTGGCCATGGTCACAAAAAACTGTGCCCTGTATTGCCGGCATTGCAACCGCAAGCGTTTCTGGAAATCTCCTGAAGCGCCTCCCCTGAAAAGTCGCTTGGACAAAATGGTCCGCTATGTGGCAAAAACACCTCAGATTCGGGAGGTCATCCTCTCCGGCGGCGACCCGCTCATTTACGACGATGCCAAGCTGGAAATGATCCTGTCGTCGTTTGCGTCCATCCCGCACGTCAAGGTGCTGCGCATGGGCAGCCGGACGCCGGCGGTTTTGCCGATGAGGATCACCCAAAACCTCTGCCGAATCCTGAAGCGGTATCGGCCCTTATGGTTTAACACCCAATTCAATCATCCTTCAGAAATAACCGGGGACGCCGCACGCGCCTGCAATATGATCCAGGACGCGGGCATTCCGGTTTCCAACCAGTCGGTTTTGCTTAAAGGCGTGAATGATTCGCCGGACGTCATGCAACGTCTCTTACACCAGCTGCAAGAGATATCTGTCCGTCCTTACTACCTTTTTCACTGTGAACCCGTCCAGGGCTGCGGCCATTTTCGCACCGATATTCAGACGGGAGTGGAAATGATGGAAACCCTCCGCAGGCGCTGTTCCGGGCTGGCCCTTCCGCAATATGTGGCCGACCTGCCGGGCCGGGCGGGAAAAGCCCCCCTTCTGGCTCTGTCCCCGTCGATAAAAAATGATTTGCGAAAACATCAAGATTTTTTTGACAATTTTCAATAATTAGATTAGGAAGAGCACAAATAATTTAAAGCAAATTCACGCATTGCCAGTGATGAAGGAGAAGAAATATTTATGTACACCGCCAGTGATTTAAGAAAAGGGCTGCGCCTGAAAATCGACGGTGATCCCTATGTGATTACCGAATTCAATTTCGTGAAACCCGGCAAGGGACAGGCCCTGTACCGCACAAAGCTCAAAAACATGATCAACGGCAACCAGTTCGAACGCACCTTCCGCTCCGTGGACAACTTTGAACCGGCCGATCTGCGCGAAAAGAAAATGCAGTATCTTTATAAAGAAGGCGACAAGTACTGCTTCATGGACAACGAAAACTACGAGCAAGTTTATCTGACGGAAGCACAGGTTGACGATGCAGTCAATTATATGACCGACAATATCGAAGTTGAAATCCTGCTTTTCGAAGACCGGCCCATCGGCATCAGCCTGCCCAATTTTGTTGAACTGTTTGTCACGGAAGCAGAACCCTGGGCCAAGGGTGACACCGTTTCCGGCGCAACTAAACCGGTCAAAGTACAGACGGGCGCAACCATTCTGGTGCCAACATTCGTCTCCGAGGGAGAAAAAATCCGCATTGACACGCGCACGGGGGAATATCTGACACGCGTCAAGGGCTGATTCAATTTGAACACCATTCAACAGGACGATCAATTTTATCTGGCGCGCAAGACCAAAGCGTTGCAAACGCGCGCCGGATTCCTTCAGCGCCTCCGCCATTTTTTCAGCGAGCGCAATTTTCTGGAAGTCGAAACGCCCATCCGCATCCCATCCCCCGCTCCGGAAGAATACATTGAAGCCATTCCATCGGAAAACTGGTTTTTACAGACTTCGCCGGAACTTTGCATGAAAAGGCTTCTGGCCGCGGGATATCCCCGGATTTTCCAGTTCTGCAAATGCTTTCGGGCTGATGAAAGAGGCAACCGTCACCTGCCGGAATTCACCATGCTGGAATGGTACGCAGCGTCCTTTGGCTATCTGGACCTTATGGATCAATGCGAGGCCCTGCTCACAACCATATTGAAGGACATGGGTCATCCGCAAAATATCATCTGGCAGGGCAAAACCATCCGCCTGTCGTCGCCCTGGGAAAGAATCACCGTGACGGAAGCCTTTTCCAGATACGCACCCATCCCCTTACAGGACGCTTTGGCCAAAGATCAGTTTGACGAAATATTAATCCAGCATATTGAACCGCATCTGGGCTGTGATCGTCCCACCTTCCTTTACGATTACCCGTCCAAAATGGCGGCGCTGGCTAAAATAAAAGAAACGGATCCGACGGTTGCGGAGCGCTTTGAACTCTATATCGGCGGCATGGAAATCGCCAACGGCTTTTCGGAATTGACCGACACCCGGGAGCAGAGACGGCGCTTTGAAGAAGCATTGGAGGCGCGGGCGGCCAGGCATCAGGTCCGTTATGCCATGCCGGAAAATTTTCTGGCGGCTCTGGAGCACCTGCAGCCCAGCGCCGGCATTGCGCTGGGCATAGACCGGATGATCATGATTCTGACCGACACGGCGCACATCGACGACATTATCGCCTTTCCACCGGAAGCGCTTTAACCTTTGTTGAGAAAAGATCTATTGACAAGTCATTTTTTTTCCTTTACGTTACAGGGCAAATTTAAACTGGATTTGGAGATAATAAAGTGAAAGATATTGGAACTTTAGACATGGGAAGTAGTTTTCACGGCTCTCTTCTGGGTATGATTCTGGATGCCGGTTTGATGGTTAAATTTGTTTTACTGATCCTGCTTGTCCTCTCCATTATTTCCTGGACAATTATTTTTATAAAATTCAGGTATTATCGAAAGATCAGGATAGAAAACGAGGCTTTCGATTCCGATTATAAACGCAGCAATAAACTGTCCGAACTTCTCCCGGCGGCAAAAAAATATTCATGTTCGACCACCGCTGAAGTTTTCCGCGTCGGCTACACGGAACTGACCAAAGTGAACAAGCTGTCAAAAGACACCGCGCGAACCGAAGAGATCAGCCTGTCTTCCCTGGACAACGTTCAACGGGCGCTCAACCGGGCCTCCAGCACGGAAATGACCAAACTGGAAAGCGCCCTGGGATTTCTGGCCACAACCGGTTCGGCAAGCCCCTTCATCGGCTTATTCGGCACCATCTGGGGCATTATGGAAACCTTCAAATCCATCGGCGCCCGCGGTTCGGCAACCCTGGCCGTTGTCGCCCCCGGCATCTCGGAAGCCCTGATCGCCACCGCCGCGGGTCTGGCCGCAGCCATCCCGGCGGTCATTTTCTATAATTACTTTTTGAATAAGTCCAGAACCATGGTGCAGGAAATGGATAATTTTGCGGACGAATTTTTAAATATCGTCGAGCGTTATCTGATCCGGAAATAAGTAAATTCAAGGCGAAGTGAAATGAGACACGCGCGCAGAAGAGATTCTGAAAAAAAATCGATGGCGGACATTAACGTCACACCGCTTGTTGACGTCATGCTGGTGCTGCTGATTATCTTCATGGTTACCGCGCCCATGCTTTCCATGGGTATCGATGTCAACCTGCCGCGCGTCAAGTCAAAAAGCATCGATCTGGCCGAAGAAAAACTGGTCCTGAGCATTAATGAAAACAAGGATATTTACTTGAACAAAACCAGGCTGCCGCTTCAGGATCTGAACGCCAAGCTTGCGGCCATTTTCGCTGAGCGCGTTGACCGGGAAGTTTTCCTCCGCGCGGATAAAACCGTCCCTTACGGCTTTGTGGTCGAAGTCATGTCTGAAATACGCAAGGCCGGCGTCGATAAACTGGGAATGATTACCGAGCCGCCCGAGGGCTTAAAATGACCTCCCGGACGCCCTATAAAAGTTTTTTCGGCAATACCGGCAATCCCTACAACATGCTTCTGGCCTCCCTGCTTCTCCACCTGATTGTTCTTGCCGCCGTTATCATGACGGTGCCCGGCGCATCACGGCAGCTAACTTTCGGGGCGCCTTATTCCGTGGCACTGGTGGGCCCCGAAGTCATGCATTCGTCCTATCAGGAAACCCCGGCACAGCAAAACATATTAAAAACAAGCTCATCGGATCACCCCGTCATTCTAAAGCGCAGTACCGACGCTTCTCAGACTGCCCCAATAATAAAAAAAGACGATAGCGGCAAATTGGATATTGAAAAAGCAATCAGCGCCATTAAAGAGAAACAGCTTTCCAGCGCTGAAGATAAACGCAGCATGAAAACCCCGGCTGCTCCCGGGACATCCGCAGCTGCGGTCGAAAGCCAATCGCGGCAAAATGATTATAATCGTTTTGTCTGGTCCAAAGTCAAAAAAAACTGGACGATGCCGGCTGCTTTGATGCCCAAAAATAACGTGGAAGCCATCATCGAAGTTCGAATCGCCCAAAGCGGCGCCGTGGAATACATCGGTTTCGAAAAACATTCCGGCAACCGCTATTTTGACGAATCCGCCCTTCGCGCGGTTAAAAAATCTATCCCCTTTCCACCGCTTTCGGGATGGGTGCCCAACCGCTCCATTGAAATCGGCATCCGGTTTCATTCTGCGGAGTTACGCTGACAACCCCACTTTAAGGATAGTAAATACTTATGGGTAAAAAATATCGCCTGGCCATTTTCTTTCTCCCGGCTTTCTTATTGATTTTCATCGCGAACAGCGCCGTCATGGCTAAAGTGTATATCGATATTGACGCGCCCGGTTTTCAACAATTCCCCATTGCGATCTGTGATTTTCAATATAAGAAAGCGGATGAGGCCGCAGCCATATCTTTGAACACGGCGCTCACCGACAAGATCCGGCAATACATGGACCTGTCCGGAATCTTTAATCTTTTAGACAAAAAAAGTTTTCTGGAAGGTGTTGAACCGGGAACGCCGGAAATCATTCGTTTTTCCGACTGGTCTATTATCGGTGCGGATTTTCTGCTGCGGGGCGATCTGGCCGTCAAAGGAAAAGATGTGATCGTCGAAAGCCGCCTGTATGATGTAACGCGCGGCCAGATCCTTTTCAACAAACAATATTCAGATAAAATGGAGGGTATGCAGGCCTTGGGACTGGCTATCGCCTCCGATATCCTTCTGGCCTTAACCGGAGATGAAGGCGACTTCCGCACAAAAATCGCTTTCGTGATTAAAAAAAGGCCCGGTTCCGATATTTATACGATGGCCTATGACGCATCCGATCTTAAAAATTTAACAAATGATTATAGCATTGTTGCGGCGCCGCGCTGGTCGCCGGATGGTCAATATTTTGCTTTTACATCTTACAAAAACGGCCGGCCCGAGGTTTTTCTGCGTCAGACAAAAACCGGAAAAGAGAAAGTCGTTGCTTCATTTCATGGCCTTAATTTGTGCGGTTCTTTCTCCCCGGACAGCAAGAAACTATTACTGACTCTGAGCAAGGACGACAATGAGGAAATCTACATTCTGGACATCAACAGCATGAAACTGAAGCGCTTGACCCATAGTTTTTCCATCGATGTTTCCCCCGCCTGGTCTCCGGACGGTAATAAAATTGCTTTTGTGTCGAACCGTTCCGGTTCGCCGCAAATATTTGTCATGGATACGGACGGCAACAATGTAAAAAGAATCACTTACGAAGGTAATTATAATACGTCTCCGTCCTGGTCTCCCCGCGGCGGAAGGATTGCCTATGAAGGCCTGATTAACCGAAAGTATCAGATTTTCTCCGTGGACGAGGAGGGTAATAATCTGATTCAATTGACCTTTGATGATGCGGATAATGAGTACCCATCCTGGTCGCCCTCCGGCAGACAGATTGTTTTCAGCTCCCGGCAAAACTCAAAAAGCCGGATCAGCATCATGAATTCCAATGGGTTGAATATTCGCGTTCTGAAGGAGAGCAAGGATCATTTAGTCATGCCGGCCTGGTCGCCCAGGTTAAAATAATATCATGTTGGGGTTGTTATTTTTTAATCTTTGCCGTATATAGAACCCATCATGATTAATTCTGCATGGAACCCGGAAAGGGAAAGGCCGCCGGACGGCCTGATATCACTATCAAAAGTATTATATATTCATTCAATTTTAATATAATTATTGACGTCAACCTGTGAGATATGTTTTAACTTAAAAGAATATAAATCAACAATGAAAGGAGAATTTTATGAAGAAGCATTTAACATGGATTGGATTATTAATGGTTCTTGCATTTAGTTTGGCCCTGTTTAGCGGTTGCGCGGAAAAAAAGGCGGTCGTGAAGGATGAAGCTGCCACACAGGAGCAGAAGGTAGCGGCGGCCCAGGATGCGGCTCCGGCAGTCGCTCAGCAAGCAGCGACGGCAGCCGTCACGGATGATGAAGCAGCCAAAAGAGCGAAAGAGCAGGCTGCGAAAGATGAAGCCGCCAGAAAGGCCGCCGCCAGAGAAGCCTGGCTCAAAAAAAATGCGGAAGCGCTCACCGATCTGAATGTACAAAATATCTATTTTGATTATGACAAATCCAGCATCCGCCCCGACGCGCGTGAAATATTGAAGGCCAACGCCGAAATCTTCAACAAGAACGGCAACGCCACCATCGTTGTGGAAGGACACTGCGATGAAAGAGGCACCGCCGAATACAACATGGCTCTGGGTGAAAGGCGCGCTCAGGAAACCAAACAGTACTTGGTCAATCTGGGCATCAACGCGTCGCGTATTGAAACCATCAGCTATGGAGAGGAACGCCCGCTGGATAACCGCAGCATCGAGGAAGCCTGGGCACAGAACAGACGCGTTCAGTTTCTTTTGAAGCAGTAAAGTTCCACAACGGGAGAAAATGTTGAAGCGCTCTTCATTTTTTATATTGCCGGTCATGGTATTTTCACTTGCCGCCTGCGCGACCTCCTCCGATTTGAAGGCCGTCCGCACGGAACTGAACCAGCAGATGGAAGCAAAATTTGCCGATACGGACACCCGGGTGGACGCCCGGGTGTCCGCTTTGCAAAAGGAACAGGCAAAAACCGCAGAGGATTTGTCTTCGCTACGCAAAACACAGGCAAACACAGGCGCCAACTTCTCGGAGTTGCGCGATCAGGTCCAGCAGTTGCGCGGCCAGATTGAAACTTTGAAAAAGGAAACGAGTCGGGACCCCAAGAAAGACAATGAATATCAGGAAAAAATCGACAAACTATCGCTGAAGATCAATTTCATTGAAAACTTTCTGGAAATCGGAAAAAAAGACTCCGCCGCTGATGGGGATGGCTCTGCATCAGGCAAAGAACCAACAGGCATACAGGGCAAAGCCGCCCTGTATGCAGCGGCCTATCAAACCTTCAAGAATGGCCATTACACGAAAGCCCGGGAAGCTTTTCAGGATTTTCTGGAGAACTACCCCACGGGAGAGTATTCCGACAATGCCCAATTCTGGATTGGCGAATGTTATTTTTTTGAAAAGAAGTACGATAAAGCTATTCTGGAATACGAAAAAGTGACAAAAAAATTCCCGAGCAGCAATAAGGTTCCTTATGCGCTGTTAAAGCAGGGAATTTCTTTCCAGAATCTGGGCGATAAGATAAGCGCCAAACTCCTTCTGCAGCAGGTCATTAAGGATTATCCCAACACCAGTCAGGCGCGGATCGCTCGTTCCAAGCTTGCGGAAACAAAGTAAACCGAAATCCATAAGGGGCTTTGCACAAAGCTCCTTTCCGGTTCTCTAATCCAATCTCCTGCTTTTCATTCCGGCCGGAACAGGCAATTCGAAAACCGACCCATCCGTCGCTTTTTCCAATTTCCAATCGGAATATTTAACTGAGACGGACATTTTGTTGTCCGCCCATTGAATGTTGATCGTTTCGGCAAGGGGACTTGACGGAGCATAATCCTCATACTGCACCTGATATGCTTCTTTGCCGTCGGGCCCGTATCGGATAAATTTTGCCACGCTTCCGTTTTGCATCGTCCAGACTTTTTGCAAAAATCCCGAAGGGGTTTTCATGTCCGTACGGAGCAAACGGCCTTCTGCAAAACGCTCATAGGAAATATTTTCCCCAGCTGGAACCGGATAAGCGCCGGAGAGAATCATAACAATGTCTTCGACCTTCAAAGCCCAGGGTAGAAAGCGGGCCACATTTTCGGCAGAGGGCTTGCCCGTATAAAACTCACCTAGCGAAGGAATGAATATCCTCATCTCGTCAGGTGTCGCGGTCAGGAAAAGATCGGGTGTGCCGATCACCGGCAGCATTTCCAGGCGCAGATAGGACGGTCTTTGTAAAATCAGCGCGGCCCTGAGCGGATAACGCCCTTCGGCCGTCGTCAGCTCAATCTGCGCCGTGGCGACAATCCTGTCTGTTTCCTGAAGGGCGAGGGGAATGCTCTCCAGGGCATCAGGCGGCCGGCCGGATTCCATAACGGCCCTCCCGGCGCATCCGCAGGTCAACGCCAACAGACATAAAACCATAATAAATCGTTTGCAGGGGAAAGATCGATGAAACATACTCAAAACACTTCCTGGAATCAAGGGATGCAGACAACAACCGCTCTATTTTTGCAGACGCTCGATTTTGACATTGAGCGCCTGGTTGTCCGGATCAATTTTTGCGGCCTTCCGGTAGTAGTCCAGGGCCTCTTGATTCCGGCCGGTTTTTAAATAGACATCGCCAAGATGCTCCATCACATTGGGGTCATCCGGCAGGAGTTCCAGCGCTCTTTTCAGATACTTCAGGGCGCCGTCATATTTATTTTTTTTGAAATACACCCAGCCCAGCGAGTCCAGGATGTATCCGTTGTCCGGTTTGATCTTCAAAGCCTGAACAATCAATTGTTCGGCTTCGTCCAGACGAATGCCCCGGTCGGCGTAACTGTAACCGATAAAATTCAGCGCATCCGCATTTTGCGGATCAAGGTCCAGCACTTTTTCCATCGCTTTGACGCTGTCCTCGAAACGGTTCGTTTTTTCCAGGAGCGTCCCCAGGATATAATGCAGATCCGTATTGCGGGGGAAAATCCGGATGCCCTCCCGGACCGTTTTTTCCGCCGCCGACATGTCTTTTTTCTCTTCATACAACGCCGACAGATAGAGATACAAAACGGCCTGATCGTTTTTCCTGCCAATCGCCCGGGTAATGACCCCGATGGCGCCTGAGAGATCGCCTTTTTTCTTGATCAGCTTCGCCGTCTGAATCTGCGCATTGGCATAGAGTTCGAAGGCCGGGGATATTTTTTGATATTCGCTTACAGCCTTCTCCAAGTCTCCTTTTTGCTCCAGGGCGTTGGCCAGGAGATATCGCAATTTGTCGTCGCCCGGCGCGGTGGCCAGCAGGGAGGAAAATTGAGCGGCCGCTGCATCGTACCGGCGCATATCGTAGTATAAAAGGCCCAGAGCCGTCATCACCTGACGGTTGTCGGGATCGATTTTCAAAATATCCTGAAATTCTTTTTCCGCCGCCTCTTCTTGGTTCGATTTCATCAGCAGTTCCGCGATTTTCACGCGAAAAACGATCCGTGCGGGATGGATTTCCAGATAGCGGCGATAAACACGAACGGCCTCTTCATACTTATTTTGCGTTTCGTAAAGCGAAGCCAATCCTGTCCAGGCCGCTTCAAATGCCGGGCGGAGCGTCGTGATCTTTCGATACAGCACCTCCGCGTCGGACGGACGGTTCATTTGGGTCAGCGTTTTGGCGTAGTAATACATCCCGATGATATTTTCGGGATCCAGTTCCAGTAATTTTCGATAAGCTTTCTCGGCTGAATCGTATTGTTTTTCCTGGCTGTAAATCGTCGCCAGATACAGATAAGCAACCACATTCTTCGGATCCATCTCCGTAACGGTTTGATATTCCCGAATCGCCTTGTCATAGTCGCGCAGATTAAAATACAAACCGCCCATAATGGAACGGAGCTCGATATTACCGGGATTTTTCGCCAGGGCCGACTCCCCCAGAGGTAAGGCCAGGTCGACATTACTGTTCTCAACATACAGAGACACCAGCTCGGTTGTCAGATAAGGCGAGTCGGGATAAGCGGCGAGCGCCTGTTTCATGTGATCGATAGCCCCGTCCAGATCGCCGTCCAATCTGGACAAAACGGCCAGGGAATAATGATAGGCGGCTTCCCGGGAATACGGTTCCGGAACGGACGGATGCGATACCGGACGGACGGCGGTTGAAGAAGCGCAGCCGGCAAGTATCGCGGACAGCATCAACCCGCAGAGCATGAACATGATGGATTTTTTTTGCATAAGATACGCCTGCATCTGTTTCTCACGGCTGAGAAAATATTATTTTCAGGATGCGCCTTCCGGATTTTTCTTCTTGATCAGGGTCGATACCGGAACGATCGAAACGCCTTTTTCCCGGTAAACTTTATGGGCATCCCGGATGGCCCGGATCGTCTCAGGATGGGGATGGCCGATCACAATGAGCGGCGATTCCCCGCCCGACGCTTCGGCCGCTTCCATCAGAATTTGATAAATTTTAGAATAGTCGCGCTCATTATCCAGAAAGATTTTTCGTGAGGCAACCGTCAGGTGAACTTTTTGCGCAGCCGCAGTTGTTTTTGAATTATGGGTTGTCCGCGAATCGATGAAAAACAAATCCCGCTTCTTCAGTTGTTTAAACACCAGGATCAGCTTGTCCTCATCCGCCATGAATTTGGACCCCATGTGGTTGTTGACGCCGGAAACAAAGGGGACACTATCCATATTTTTCTCCAATTGGAAAACAATTTCTTCATGATTCATATCCGTAAAGAGAGCGCCGCTGCCCGGCTTTTCCTTCGGGTAGGAAAGCGGTTCCATGGGCAGATGCAGCAGAGTTTCCCGATGAGCCTTATGCAGCATCTGGGCCGCTTCGCGGGAATGGGCAACCAGCGGTAAAATGGCGAAGGTAATGTCGGCGTCAATGCCGAGCAGTTCACGCACCGGCTTCATATCGTAACCGATGTCGTCAATAATGATCGCCATCTGTCTTCCCGGCGCCCGGGGCGGCACGGCTTTGGCCAATTCCCGCTCTGCCGGTTTCCCGGGAACGGAAGGAAGCGGAAGGACTTGATCGGTTGTTTTCGTAGGCTTTCTCGCCCGATCCTTTTCCCTAGCCGCATCCTTTGACGGCGTCGTTTGCTTTTTCCAGACAAGCGGCGGCTTAAGCCCAACCGGCTCTTCAGGATGGAACATCACAACGTAAACAATGGCGGCAACCGCGAGGACAATCAACGCCGCCAGAACGGCCGTTAATATATTTTTCTTTTTTTTCTTTTTCATGGCCGGCAATGATCACTCTCCCGTGAAAAAGGCATCAGTGAACTCCATTCTTTTTCATGATATGCCAGCTTTTCAAAATATCCACGGCCGCCTTCAACTGATTGTCTCCGGCCAGATCAGCCGTATCCTTGAGGCTTTCGGTTTTATTTTCGTCCAGCTGCGTTCCGTCTTCCCTGGCGGGTTTAATGTGTCCCTTGAGATCCTTTTCCCGAAGTCTTTCCTCCAGAGGATTTTCCGGCTCTTCAGACGGCTTCACCAATTTGACGATAATATCCGGTTTAATGCCCTCGGCCTGAATGGACCTGCCGTTGGGCGTATAATACCGGGCTGTCGTCAACTTGAGCGCGGAGCCGTCTTCCAGGGGAATCACGGTCTGCACGGACGCCTTGCCGAAAGTTTGCGTCCCCACAATCAGCGCCCGGCCGTTATCCTGCAGCGCGCCGGCCACAATCTCCGCCGCGCTGGCCGTGCCTTCATTCACCAGGACGACCATGGGAACGCTGACTTCCTTGTCGCCGTTGTCCCGCGCCGTTGTTTTGGTTTCCATCTTTTTCGTCCGGCCGCGGGTGGACACAATAACGCCCGACTTCAGAAACAGGTCGGACACCTCAATGGCCTGGGTCAGAAGTCCGCCCGGATCATTTCTTAAATCCAGCACCAGTCCTTTCATGGGTTTTGTCTTCAGGGCAACGTCAGCCAGCGCTTTGCGCAGGTCATGAGCGGTCCGCTCATGGAAGGACGCAACGCGGATGTAGCCGATATGGTCGTCGAATGTTTTTGCCTTCACGCTTTTAACCTGAATGATCGCCCGGGTCAGGACAATGTCCTTCGGCTGAAGCATATTTTCCCGCAGAACCGTGATGGTCACTTTCGTGTCCTTCGGGCCGCGCAATTTTTTCACGGCTTCCATGATGGTAATATCTTTGGTGGACTTACCGTCGATTTTGATAATCTGATCGCCTGATTTCACGCCCGCCTTAAAGGCCGGGGTGTCCTCAATCGGCGATACGACGGTCAGCACATCCTTTAAGATTGTAATTTCAATACCGATTCCGCCAAAATGTCCCTGGGTTTCCACTTCCAGTTCCTTATAAATTTCAGGCGTCATAAACGCGCTGTGCGGATCAAGAGACTTAATCATGCCGTTGATCGCGCCTTGGATGAGAACGGTGGAATCGATGTCATCCACGTAGTTTTTCTGCACCATATCTAAAACTTCGTTGAATGTTTTAAGCTCCTTGTAGATGTTTTTGTCCCGCGTGGAAACCTTACTGTCGGAATACGGTCCAAAAATGACAAAAAGACCAAAGAAGATGACGGCCAAAACTGGCCATTTACCGAAAATATTTTTCATGCTTTGCCTCACTGTCATCACAAGATTTTACTGCACATCAGGAAATGGGGTTAATATATAAAAGTATATACATTCCTTTGTTGATTTTCCATATATTTCGGCAATCCGGACGGAAATATTCAGAGGATTTTCAGGAAGGGGATGGATGAAATCTGCCGACACTGTTCCTAATCGATCAACCAGGTTGTCCGGCCTGCCGAATCCTTCAACGTGACGCCCTGGGCAGCCAGTTCCCGGCGAATGTCATCGGCCCGGCTCCAATCTTTTTCTTCGCGCGTTTTTTGCCGCTCCGCAATCCGGGCTTCTATCTTGGCCGTATCAAGGCCGCGCTTGGCGGCTTCAAGACTGCGATCGGTATGGAAAAAAAGATCCGGATCCAACTGAAAAACACCGAGCACATCGCCAAAATGCGCAAACAGGTCTGCGGCGGCCGCAAGGATTGCCTGTTTGGCGGAGGCGGGCATCTTTTTGGCCGCGGTGGTAACATGATTGACCAGCCGGGCCGCGTCGAAAACATATCCCAGAGCCTGTGCCGTATTAAAATCATCGTCGAGGGAAGCGTCAAACTTATCTTTTAATTCGCTTAATTTCTTCATCTCGTCCGACGGCTCCGGCGGGCGTTTTTCCTGGTCCGGCGAAACCAGTTTTTCCCGTGTTTCCTTCATCTGCTGCAGGGCGGTATAACCGCGGATCAGCGCCGTCCGGGCCTCTTTGAGCGAGGCATCCGAATAATCCACCGGGCTGCGGTAATGGCTCTGAAGCATAAACAGGCGCAGGACTTCCGGATGGTATTGTTGAATAATCTCCCGGATCGGAAAGATATTCCCCAGGGATTTAGACATTTTTTCGGCATTAATCTTCACAAACCCGTTGTGCATCCAGTAATTGGCCGGAGGCCTTCCCGTTGCCGCCTGGGATTGAGCGATTTCATTTTCGTGGTGCGGAAAAATCAGGTCTTCGCCGCCGCCGTGAATGTCAAAAGTATCGCCCAGATAACGCCGGCTCATCGCCGAACACTCGATGTGCCAGCCCGGTCTGCCCTTTCCCCACGGACTTTCCCAAAACGGTTCGCCTTCCTTGCTCTTTTTCCAAAGAACAAAATCCAGCGGATTTCTTTTCTTGTCATTAACGTCCACGCGGGCGCCGGCCATCATTTCATCCAAGTGGCGTCCCGACAATCCGCCATAGACGGGAAAGTTATGGACTGCGAAAAACACGTCGCCGTCCACGGCGTAGGCAATCCCTTTTTCTTCCAGCGTTTTAATCAGCGCAACCATATCCTCCATGTGGCCGGTGGCTCTCGGCGTTATGGTGGGCGTCAAAACATTGAGAGCGGCCATATCTTCATCGTGCAGCTGGATATACCGTTCGGCGATCTGATCGATGCCGACGCCTTCCCGATTTGCCCGATCGATGATTTTGTCGTCGATGTCGGTAAAGTTTTTGACATAGGTCACGTTATAGCCGCGCGCTTTCAAATGGCGAAACACCACGTCAAACACTACGGCGGCGCGGGCATGACCGATATGACAGACATCATAGGCCGTAATGCCGCAAACATACATGCCGACGGCGCCTTCCCGAACCGGTTGCAGGATTTCTTTTTTTCTTGTTTTCGTATTAAATATTTTCTGAGGCATCGTCCAAGTCTTTCATCAGGGATAAAGCGGGGGCATTTGCAAACCGCTGTCTTCGGGCAGCAAGCAGATCAGGTTCATGTTCTGCACGGCCTGACCGGCGGCCCCCTTAATCAGATTGTCAATAGCGGAAATAATAATCACCCGGTTGGTCCGCGGATCAACCGCCAGACCGATATCACAGTAATTTGATCCGCAAACGGAAGAAATATTGGGATAGGTTCCCTGCGGAAGAATCCGCACAAATTTTTCCCCGGCATACGCCGAGACATACAGCGCATGCAGATCATCCAGTTTGATGTCTTTTTTCAACGTCGCGTAAATCGTACTCAGGATGCCCCTTTTCACCGGCAGCAAATGCGGCGTGAAAGAAACGGCGAATGTTTCTCCGGCCAGTGCATTCAGTTCCTGTTCAATTTCCGGCGTGTGCCGGTGCTTGCCGACTTTATAGGCTTTAAATCCGCCGTCCACTTCGCAGAAAAGGGAGGCCACAGCCGGATCCCTTCCCGCGCCGCTCACGCCGGAGGCCGAATCGGCAATGATCGTGGAAACATCCAGAAGCTTGTTTTTGAGCGCCGGAGCAAGCCCCAGGATGATGCTGGTCGGATAGCAGCCCGGATTGGCGATCAAACGGGATTTTTCAATGTCCTTCCGGTAAAGTTCAGGAAGCCCATAGACCGCCTGCCCGAAAAGATCGGCGCTAATGTGTTTGGCGTACCACTTTTCGTAAGTGGCCAAATCCCGCAGACGATAATCGGCGGAAAGATCGATGACCTTTTTTCCCGCCTGAATAAAAACGGGTGCAATATTCATGGAGACGCCGTGGGGAAGCGCCAGAAATACCACGTCGCAGAGATTGGCAATCTCCCGGGGAGCGGCGTTGGAATAGGCAAGCGATGTTAAACCGGAAAGTGAAGGATAAACCTCCGCTACCGGCACACCGTCATAGCGCCTGGAGGTTGCGGCCGTCAGTTCCACCTGGGGATGCCCGGATAAAATCCGCATGAGCTCCTGTCCCGTATAACCGCTGGCGCCGAAAATCGCTGCTTTAATTTTCATAAAAAACTCCAAAAAAAAGGGGAGCCTGAAAGCCCCCCTGGTTAATTACCGTTTGGAGAATTGGAATCTCTTGCGGGCTCCCGGCTGACCGTATTTCTTCCTCTCCTTGATGCGGGCGTCACGCGTCAGGAAACCGGCTTTTTTCAGGATGGAACGCAATTCCGCGTCATATTCCAGAAGCGCCTTGGAAATTCCGTGTTTAACCGCGCCGGCCTGACCGGCAACGCCGCCGCCGTTCACATTAACAAACAAATCAAACTGGTCTTTTTTACCAGTAATTTCAAGAGGTTGCCGTATGATCATTTTCAGACTCGGACGGGTAAAATACTCCTCATAATTCCTTTTATTCACCACGATATTGCCGCTGCCTGCCTTCATATAAACACGGGCAATAGCGCTCTTTCTCTTACCGGTTGCATAAAAACGTTGTACTGTCATGACTTCTCCCAAAATAATTTATAATCCATCAATAGCCGGCCGAAATTAGACCATCAGGGTCTTTGGACACTGGGCTTCATGTGGGTGCACATTGCCGCTGTAAACTTTCAATTTTTTCAGCATTTTTCTGCCCAGGTTGTTTTTGGGCAACATTCCCGCTACCGCAATGCGAATCAGATTTTCCGGCTTTTGAGCCAGCATCTTCCCGGCAGCCGTTTCTCTTAATCCTCCCGGATAACCGGAATAGGAATAATAAATCTTATCGGTCAGTTTTTTGCCGGTCAGCGTAATTTTTTCCGCATTCACCACCACAATAAAATCGCCCGTATCGACGTGCGGCGTATAAATCGCCTTGTGTTTGCCCCGAAGACGCAGGGCAATGTCGCTGGCCAATCTTCCCAATACTTTACCGGCCGCATCAACCACGTACCAGTCCTGTTTTGTCTCTCCTGCCTTCGCTGAAAATGTTTTCATCATTAACCGCCACTTTAGTAAAAAATTTAAAGGTGGAAGCTATGCAATTCCGCTCTGTTTGTCAAGAAAAATATTTAATTCACCCGCAGATTCCAAACCGGCCCCGTCCGGCCGTCCAAACGCTGCAAGCGAAAAGGGTATTTGGGTGGCAGCCCGTTAATCCCCATCCGCTCCATTCATCATTGCATTCCAAACAGTCCCAAGCCGGCCAGGGATAATTTAAACATAATTCTTTGATCATCATACGTCTTGCTGTAGTCCACTCCCACGCCCCAGCACTGTTGTTTATAGGTCAACCCGACCGTATTTTCCACCGTCCGGTCGTTGAACTGATCCCGCCGCAGAACCAGGTTTCCGCTTAACCGTTCGGTGATAACCACTTTTAAAACAGCGTTAATTTCCTCAATAGAATCAATAGTATATCTGTATCCGAACGTCAGGCTGTCGCCGCGCCAATCGTTGAGCCCCAGATCATAATTCATCTCTTTCCAGCCTGCGTAAGGGTTGTATTTGTTGCGGACGGCAAAGGAAAGATAGGGGTGCGGCCTCAGATCAAGCTCTATTCCCAGATCCGAAAAAGGCTGCCTCTCCACCGTGGAACCCGTCGTATCTTTTTTAGCCTCGTTGATGTCATAGACCTGAAACAGCTTAAAGCGCAATAATTCAAGATAGCTGGATGCTCCCGCCCCGGCTTTATTTTTGACTCTGGCGGTTAAGGTATTGGTGAGCGCCCAGGCCACTGCGTTCTGCTCCATTAAAAAATTGGCATTGGGGGCGCTGAAAGACGTAAAATTTTCTATCATGGAACTTAACTTCGGCAGGTAATCGGGAAGGTTTTCCTGGCGGATACCGGGAATGTAGGAATAAAAGACTTCCGGTTTAATTTCATGCCGGACTTTATCCCAGTTTTGCATGTTGACGTTAAAAACGCGGGAAAGCCGGCTGCTGAGATTCAGGCCGGCATTATAAACCGTCCGGTCGCCGCTTCGATTGCCGGAATCGGCCTGTGGGTCGTCGCGGTGCCAGTAAGTTTCGCGCAGGGTGATTTGGGGAATAATTTTCATATAGTTGCCAATGTTAAAAGGCAGCGAAATCGTCGGCGCCACGTCCACATAGTGTCCCTTCTGTCCCTGGCCCCGATAAAAATAGTCATAGGTGCCTGCAAATTCGTAGTATAAAGGCGTTTTGAAAAGCTGCTGCTTGATGCCGGTAAAAACGATTTCCGGATACTGCTGCAGGGTCTGATCGTTGTTCGCCGCCGAGAAATCGTCTGTGAACCGGACACGGGCCATCAGCGTATAGTTATTCCACCCCTTGAACAATCGGGCGGACGATTCCAGATACGGCAGAGACTCATTTCCCTGAAAGGGAACCTTCCGAAACGGATCCGTCTCCGTAGCCGCGTAATGCGACAGATAGTAATTGTGGGAATTGAAATCCCGGAAATACCAGGAATCGGAAACACGTCTTAAGTCCGTGCGGATATAAAACTGTGAATCAAAATTCGTCTGATGATTGATATAATAAGACCAGCGCCGGTGCATCTCCTGCCAGTCGCGGCTTTGCGCGCCGACCACGGCGGTTTCCGTGACATGCTTGTTGTCCTCCATATAGTCGCCGTAAAGGGTGCCGAAAGACTTGTTACCCAGGAAATAGCGGAATTCCGCGCCTTCTTTAAAGCCTCTTTTCCCCATGTAGCGTGAATAAAAAGTCGCATCCATTTGGGGATTAATCGACCAGAAGAAAGGAACCTCGATATCAATGCCGTCTTTATCTTTGGAGTAGGCCAGATAAGGCAAAAGAAAGCCCGTCTGGCGCTTGGTTTTCGCGGGAAAAGCGACAACGGGCGAATAAATGACCGGGACGTTTTTTGCTCTCAGGCGGGCATGCTTCATCAAACCATACCCTTCCAGCGTAACTTTCATCGAACTGCCGGCAATTTCCCAGTCCGGATTTTCCCCGTCGCACGTCGTTGCCACCGGCTGCTCGATGGCATAGGTATTTTCTCCGGTTTTTTCGATCTTATCCCCTTTAACATAAAAATGATTCCGCGCGTAAAAAGCTTTGGAGTGATAGGCCACGCCGGTTTTATCTTCAACATTGACGACAATTTTATCGCCCTGCAGCGAATCCTGGGCCATCTTCAGAAAGGCGTTGCCCCAGGCGGTCGCCAGATTATTTTTTCGATCATATTCAACATTGGCGGCCGTTAGGACATCATCCCCATAAGTAATAACGACGTTGCCTTCCGCCGTATAAACATCCCGTTCGTTGTCGTAGGACATATTGTCCGCTTCGATTTTCACCGGCGCATCTTCGGGCATTTTCATGTCCTGTGCCGCTGCGCCGCCTTTCAGAAACAAGACACCGAAGACAACTCCCAGAACCATTATCATGTAGTGTTTAAATGCGACCCGCAAAATCGTAATCCTTGTATCTGATATGATTCGTCAACAGGAAGCTGCTCTTCACCCCTTAACGCGCTACGCCTTACCACAAGAAAGCGTTTGATGAAACGACTGTTTTACCTCTCCGGCCAGATAAAGCGATCCCCACGCACAGATCATATCATCCGCCCCGGCCATATCCAAAGCCTGATGAATCGCCTGATCAACACTGTCCGCTACGATCGCCTTATGGCCCATCCCTGTCAGGACACGGGCCATTTGCCGTTCGGGAACGGCGCGACCGGTCTGAAGCGGCGGCAAAATCGTGACGGCGGCCAGCGGAGCAATTTTTTGCAGCATCCTGCGGTAATCCTTATCCGCCAGCGCGGCAAAAATCAGAATCAACCGCCGCCAGGAAAAATCTTTTTGCAAGGCCCGGCATAAAACCCTGGCTCCGGAGGGATTATGCGCGCCGTCCAGCAAAAAAAGAGGGTTGACGCGGAGGATTTCCATCCGGCCTTCCCAGCGCGTTTTTCTTAACCCGGCGCGGATGGCCGCGTCATCAATCGTGAGGCCGCCTTCTTCAACGATTTCCAGCACGGCCAGTGCCAGCGCGGCATTGGACAGCTGATGCCCGCCCGGCAAAGCAAGCGCAAGTCCGCATAAATTCCTGCGCATTCCGTGATAATCGGCCAAACCGCCGGCCTGTCCGGCTATTCTGAAATCAGTTCCCAACCGGTAAAATCGGGATTTTCTTTGACGGCAGACCAGGGCCAGTTGCCCTGCCACCTTTTCCTGCGTGGCTCCGGTAATGCAAACGCCCCCCGGTTTGATAATGCCGGCCTTTTCTCCGGCAATCGCCGTCAGCGTTTTGCCCAGATAAGCCGTGTGCTCCAGTCCGATATTGGTAATGACGGAGGCCAGCGGACGGCAAACATTGGTTGCATCAAGTCTGCCGCCAAGGCCTACTTCCATCACCGCTATATCGACCTGCGCCCGCTGAAAATAGATAAACGCCGCCGCGGTCAGCGCTTCGAAATAGGTTAAGGGCAAAGGAGCGCGACGTTTGATTTCCGAAAGGATGCGGCTCCATTCCCGAAGCGGAATTTTTTTACCATTCACGACCATCCGTTCCCGCACGTCGATCAGATGAGGCGATGTGTAAAGTCCCGCCCTGAAACCCGCCTCTTTCAGGATGGCAGCGACCATCGCAGCCGTTGACCCCTTGCCGTTGGTGCCGCCGATGAGCAGCGTTTGATAGTCGTTTTGGGGATTACCGAACTTTTCCAGAAGCCCGGTGATCGCCTCCAGGCCAAAGTGCATGACGTCGATATTCAGACCGGAAAGATAGGCGCCGGGATTAAATGGATTCATGGGATTGCCGGTAAGTTAAATACGAATGACCTGACCATCTTTAATGATGTGGATTTTTCTGTCCGGAATCGATGCGACTTCGCGGTGAATCGCGCCGGCATAGCTGGGTTTCATATGATAAAGATAAATATCCGGATTCACCGTTTTCAACTTTTTCAGCTCCGCCGCCAGCGTCACCGGCGTCAAGTGGCCGGTTTTATCCGCAATGCTTTGCATACGGGCGGGCAGAGACGTTTCTACAAAGACCGCTTTCAGTCTTTTCGTGGTGCTGGCGACTTTCCACACCTCCCCGGTGGGCCCCGTATCTCCCAGAAAAAGAACCGCCTTTTCTTTCGACTCCATCAAAAAGCCCATCGTTTCCACGGTATGATGAACACCGATCGCCCGCACCTGCCAATCCCCCACCTTCTTTTTTCTGCCGGGCGTAAGCATCTCAAACTTGACCAGCGGCGTTTTGGCGCTGGGTATTTTGGAAAAATCCGGCCAGATTACGTTGTTGAACAGATGGCGATGAATACTTTCAATGACCCCCCGGCTGCCGCAGATTCTCAAGGGCCTTTTCCGTTTCGCGTAGCAGAGGTTGTCTGCCAGAAACACAATGTCGCGCACATGATCCAGATGAGCATGGGTTACAAAAATATAATCAATGCGGAGTTGTTCTTCCAGCGTCAA
>WOYI010208807.1_pt1 | contig 21795 bp, 19 predicted proteins | sample 6423411 | NCBI WGS metagenome assembly WOYI01 (sample SAMN13441803, study PRJNA592873) | oil field metagenome | biome: oil field; feature: oil-well bore; material: oil-contaminated soil; isolation source: oil-contaminated soil from oil-well borehole | place: Germany: Wietze | collected 2016-10-18 ... | reverse complement strand
ATCGGTCCTCGCACCGCCGAACGTTCGACTCGACCGCCAAAGCCCGACAGGCTCCTAGATCAGGCCCATGTAGCGCAGCATCAGCAGCATGAAGGCGCTACCCACCGCCAGCAGCACGATGCGGCGCACGCGCGTGACGGTGTGCTGGCGCCGGGTGACCGGCGAGGGATTGCGGGCCGCTGCCAGCGCGTCGCCGTGACGGATCACCGGATCGATGCCGATCTCCTTCAGCAGTTCGCGCGCACGGGTGTAGTCGTCGGCGTGGGTGATCCATACCTGCGGCCACTGCTCGCGGCTCTCGTGCTGCTGGATGTAGCTGAAGCGCTGGTGCGCGCGCCGGTTCCAGCGCGAGACGTTCTGCACCTGGCACGCGATGCCGTGATCGTCGAGCAGGGCGACCAGGCGGTCGATGTTGGGCTGGTGCGGCGAGGTGTAGATCTGGCGCATGGTGCGGGACCGCCGCTGATCAGCTGTCGCGCAGGCGGATCAGGCCTTCCTGCGTGGTGGAGGCGACGAGGCGGCCGTCACGGCTGAAGATCTGCCCGCGCGCCAGGCCGCGCGCGCCCTGCGCGGTGGGGCTGTCGAACGAGTACAGCAGCCACTCGTCCACGCGGAACGGGCGGTGGAACCACATCGCGTGATCCAGGCTGGCCATCTGCACGTTGTGGGTCATGTACGAGATGCCGTGCGGTAGCGTGGCGGTGCCGACCAGGTGGAAGTCCGATGCATACGCCAGCAGCGTGCGATGCAGGATTGCCGAGTCGCTGATCGGCGCCATGAGGCGGAACCAGATGTGCTGGATCGGCGGGCGCTTGACCGGATGCAGGTCGTCACGCGGCCACACCTGGCGGAACTCGAACGGACCGTCGCTGCCCAGCCAGCGCTGCAGCTTCACCGGCAGCAGCGCCAGCGCCTCGGACGGGATGTGGCGCATCGGCTCCAGGTCGTCCGGCGCGGGCACCTCGGGCATCGAGGTCTGGTGCTCGATGCCCGTTTCCGGTTCCTGGAACGAGATCGAGCCGTTGAGGATCGGCTGGCCGTGCTGGATCGCCACCACCCGGCGCGAGGAGAAGGTGCCGCCGTCGCGGGTGCGCTCCACGCTGTAGACGATCGGCGCGTCGATGTTGCCGGCGCGCAGGAAGTACGCGTGCAGCGAATGCGCCTCGCGGCGCGGGTCGACCGTGCGCTGGGCGGCGGACAATGCCTGTCCCAGCACCTGGCCGCCGAACACGAAGCGCGTGCCGATGTCGCGGCTCTGGCCGCGAAAAAGGTTGTCTTCCAGCCGCTCCAGGTCGAGCAGGTCAACCAGTTCCCGGACGTGTTGCTCGCGCATGTGCCACTCGATAGGTGGGGAATGAGCCGGTGATTATAGCGGGCCGGTATAGCGGGCTGGGGAGGGGCGGCCGCGGCTTGCCGGGATGCGCAAGCGCCCGCAAGGCTCAGACCCCGGTCCGCCGCAAGCCGCAGCCCGCCAGCACCGCCTCCCACGGAAACAGCGGCCCCGGATCGAGCTTGCGCGGCACTTCCCGCGACGGATCATCGCTGGCCGGCCTGCGCGCCGTGTCCAGATCCGCGTGCCCGGCGATCTCGCGCAGGGCCGGAAACTCGCGCCGCAGCTGGGCCAGCAGGTCCATCAGCGCGGCGATCTGCACGTCCGGGTAGGGCTCGGTCATCGTCTGCTGGCGCGCATCCCACCAGTGCGGGTAGCGCCCCCGGTTGACCAGCTCGATGCCGATGGAGTGTGGGTTGCAGCCGCGCACGTGGTGTGCCACGCGGGTGCCGGGCACGTAGCGTTCGATGCTGCCGTCGCGATCGATGTAGTAATGCCCGCTGTTGCCGGTGCCGCTCTCGTGCCGCACCCGTTCGCCGTATTCGCGCGCGGTGGCGAGGTCCGGCAGCTCGGTGCAGTGGATCACCACCAGGGTCACCGCGTCGGCCGGGCGTTCGGCGAGGCGGTCGACGTAGGGCAGGGGGCGGTTGCGGATGATCGGCGGCATGGGCGAAAGTCTCGCATGGCGCCGGGTACCATGGACGGCCCGCCCGTCCAGGAGCCGCCATGCGCAGCCCGATCATTCTCTCGCACGGTTCCGACTCCGGCCCCGGTGCCACCAAGGTCAGCGCGCTGGCCGCGCTCGCCGAATCGCTGGGCTGGAGCACGCTGCGGCCCGATTACCGCGAGGACGACGCGCTGGGTTACGCCGGCTCGGTGCCGGCCCGGCTCGCCCGCCTGCGGGCCGCGATCGCGGCACAGTCGGCGCCGCCGGTGCTGGTCGGTTCCAGCATGGGCGCCTTCGTCTCCGGGCTGGCCTCGCTGGAGCATCCGGTCGCCGGCCTGTTCCTGCTGGCGACGCCGGAGAGCATTCCCGGCTGCGAGGTGGATTTCGACGTGACCCCCGACGTGCCCACCGTGCTGATCCACGGCTGGCGCGACGCGCTGTGCCCGCTGGACGACCTGTACACCTTCGCCGCCCGGCGCCAGCTGCCGCTGCTGATCCTCGACGACGACCACCGCCTCGGCGACAGCGTGGACACCATCGTCGGCCAGTTCCGGCTGTTCCTCGATCAGCTGGCGGCCCGCGCATGACGGCGTTCTTCGCCAGCTGCCCGAAGGGCCTGGAATACCTGCTCAAGGACGAACTGGCCGCGCTCGGTGCGCAGGATGTTCGCGAGACCGTCGCCGGGGTGCACTTTGCCGGCACGCTGGAAACCGCCTGCCGCGCCTGCCTGTGGTCGTGCCTGGCCAGCCGCGTGCTGCTGCCGCTGGGCGAGTTCGACGCGGCCACCGACGAGGCGCTGTATGCCGGCGTGCAGGCCATCGACTGGTCGACCCATCTCGCCGCCCGCGCCACGCTGGCGGTCGATGCGCACACCACGCTGAGCAAGCTCGCCCACAGCCAGTACCTCGCCCAGCGGGTGAAGGACGCGGTGGTCGACCAGTTCCGCCAGCGCGACGGTGAGCGTCCCAGCGTGGATACCGACGAGCCGGACGTGCGCATCAACGTGCGCCTGCGCCGCGATCGTGCCACGCTGTCGCTGGATCTCTCCGGCAGCCCGCTGCACCGCCGCGGCTGGCGCGAGCAGCAGGGCGCGGCGCCGCTGAAGGAAAACCTTGCCGCCGCAATGCTGCTGCGTGCCGGCTGGCCGCAGATCTACGCCGAAGGCGGCGCGCTGCTCGACCCGATGTGCGGCTCCGGCACGCTGCTGGTGGAAGGCGCGTGGATGGCCGCGGACGTCGCGCCGGGGCTGCACCGCGAATACTTCGGCTTTCTCGGCTGGGCGCAGCACGACATCGCGCTGTGGAAGCGCCTGCACGAGGAGGCCACGCAGCGCGCCGAGGCCGGCCTGCGCGCGCTGCGGCCGTGCTTCTTCGGTTCCGATGCGGACCCGCGCATGGTGCAGACCGCCAAGCGCAACGCGCAGGAAGCGGGCATCGCCGGTTTCCTTACCCTCGATCGCCACGACGTGCGGCAGGTGGCGCCGCCGCCGGGCGTTTCGCGCGGCCTGCTGATCACCAACCCGCCCTATGGCGAGCGCCTGGGCGAGCGCGAGCAGATGCCGCCGCTGTATCGCGCGCTGGGCGACATGCTGCGCGCCCGCTTCACCGGCTGGCGTGCCGCGGTGCTGGCCGGCGACGTGGAACTGGGTCGCGCCATGCCGCTGCGTGCCGAGAAGAAATACACGCTCTACAACGGCGCGCTGGAGACCGTGCTGCTGATCTTCGAGCTGCACGCGCGCGAGGCGATGCCGCAGCAGCCCAAGCCGCTGTCGCCCGGCGCGCAGATGTTGAAGAACCGGCTGGAGAAGAACCTCCGGCACCTGCGCAAGCGGCTGCAGCGCGAGGGCATCCACTGCTGGCGCGCCTACGACCAGGACCTGCCCGAGTACGCCGCCGCCATCGACGTCTACGCCAATGCCGCGGACGACACCTGGCTGCACATCCAGGAATACCGCGCACCGGTGGAGATCCCGGTGGAAACGGCGCGCACGCGGATGCGCGAGATCACCCGCGTGGCGGGCGAGGTATTCGGCCTGCCGCGCGAGCGCATCGCGCTGAAGACCCGCGAGCGCGGCAAGGGTGGTTCCAAGTACGGTCAGTTCGACCAGCGCGGCGAATTCATCGAGGTGGAAGAGGGCGGCCTGACGTTCCTGGTCAACCTCACCGATTACCTCGACACCGGCCTGTTCATCGACCACCGGCTGGTGCGCGCGCGGTTGCGCGAGCTAGCCAAGGGCCGGCGCTTCCTCAACCTGTTCGCCTACACCGCCACGGCCAGTGTCTACGCGGCGGCCGGCGGCGCGCGCGACACCACCAGCGTGGACCTCTCGGCGACCTATCTCGACTGGGCCTCGCGCAATCTCGCACTGAACGGCTTCACCGGCAGCGCGCACAAGCTGATCCAGGCCGATGCGCTGGAGTTCCTGCGCGGCGAGCGCGATCGCTACGGGGTGATCTACGTCGATCCGCCGACGTTCTCCAACTCCAAACGCGCCGAGGATTTCGACGTGCAGCGCGACCATGTCGCCCTGCTCATGGCCTGCGGCGACCGGCTGGCCAACGATGGCGTGATCGTGTTCTCCAACAACTTCCGCCGCTTCGCGCTGGATCGCGCGGCGCTGGAGGAGCGCTTCACCATCGAGGACTGGAGCGCCCCCAGCATCCCGTTCGATTTCGCCCGCCGGGCCGACATCCATGGCTGCTGGCTGCTGCGGCCGCATGTGGTGGAGGGCGAGGTGAGCCCGTGGGATACCGCCCGGATCAAGCGCCGGTGAGGTTTCAGTGCGCATTAAGTCGGCAAGGCCGAGCATTCACGGGCATAGACGCACACAAGTGGTGACCCGCATGAACAGCAAGAGCAGGATCGCAGCACTCGCCTTGATGATGGCATCGGCACTCTCGCTGCCGCTCGGCGCGGTGGCCGGTGGCTGGGGTCATCATGGCGGCTATCACGGTTACCATGGCGGCGGCCACTACGACGGCGGTTACCACGGCGGTTACCACGGCGGTTACCACCACGGCGGCTATCACCACGGCGGCTACTGGAGCGGCGGTCGCTGGATCGCCGGCGCGATCGTTGCCGGTGCGATGGTGGGCCTGGTCGATGCGGCGGTGAACCCGCAGCCGGTCTACTACGAGCGTCCGGTGGTCTACGCTCGCCCGCGCACGGTGATCTACGAGGATCGCCCGGTGGTCGTGCGCCGTGTGGTCGAGACCCGCACCGTGGTGTACGACGATGGCTACCCGACCCGCTACGTGCGCGATGACGGCTACTACAGCCACTGATCGGCAGCCACTGATCGGCGCGGACGCGGATGATGCAAACGAAGAAGCCCGGCACCTGCCGGGCTTCTTCGTTGCGATGGGCCGGCGGGCTCTCGCCGCGGGCGCATCAGGGCTTGTGCGTGGGCTGCTCGGCCGCGCTGCCGCTGCGCCGCGACTTGGCCGACAGCCGGTCGAACTCGGCCTTGTCGATGATCTGCACCGACTGGATCGCGCACGGTGGCTGTTCGTGCGAGCGCACCGTCTCGCCGACTTCGCCGCAGATGCGGCTGTTGCCCAAGGTTTCGTTGGAAGGGTTGGCGCGGAAGATCAGTCCGGCCGGCCCCAGCCCGAGGCGCGGGCAGTCGCTCTGCAGGTTGACGCGATAGCGCTTGGGTCCGGTGCGCACAGTCGCCGTGCGGTTGTCGACGATGTGCCACTCGTTGATCTGCTCGATGCGGATGCACTCGCTGATCGGCTTGATCGGTGTGCGCGCCTGCGGCGCAGCGACGGCGCCGGCCGCGGCCGCGAGCAGCGGCATCGACAAGGCGGAAACGGGCAATTTCATGGGCTCACCTCGTCATCGGTTTGGCGGAACGTCCATGGGGACCGTTCGCACACGTGCGCCCGGCCTTTGCGCACTATCTGCCCTTATTGATGCGGCCCGCAAATACTATGAAAGCCCGTTCGCTCTGGGCCGAATGCTCTGGGCCGAATCAATAGCCGTATCACAGGATATGAACGTGCCCTGGGGCACCATCGGCCACTGATCCCCGCTGCCCCGGCACCCGCATGACCATGCGCCTTCGCCGCTTCATCCCCGATCAGTGGCCCTCCCGCGGGGGTGCCTTGTGAGGCTGGCGTCCGCGGCCGTCGCCGCCGATATCCAGCAGCGCTTCCACCGCATCCGGCAGCGCACCGTCGCACTCGCTGCGCCCCTGAGTGCGGAAGACCTGATGGTGCAGTCGATGCCCGATGCGAGTCCGGGCAAATGGCACCTTGCCCACACTACCTGGTTCTTCGAGCAGTTCGTGCTGGCGCGCCGCGCCGGACATGCGCCGCGCCGGCCGGCATGGATGGTGCTGTTCAATTCCTACTACCAGTCGGTGGGGCCGATGCATGCCCGGCCGCAGCGCGGCCTGCTGTCGCGGCCGTCGCTGGCCGAGGTGCTCGACTACCGCCGTTACGTCGACGAGGCGGTGAGCGAACAGCTGCTGGCCGGTGACGATCCGGACCTCGCCTCCCTGGTGGAGCTGGGCCTGAACCACGAGCAGCAGCATCAGGAGCTGCTGCTCACCGACATCAAGCACGCGCTGTGGTGCAACCCGCTGCGGCCCGCATATGCGGAGTCGACGGCAGCCGCGCCGGCAGCGGCGGCCGTGGCCATGCGCTTTGTCGCCGGGCGCGAGGGCATCGTCGAGATCGGCCATGCCGGCAGCGGCTTCGCCTTCGACCATGAGACACCACGCCATCGCACCCTGCTGCAGCCACATGCGCTGGCCAACCGGCTGGTGAGCCATGCCGAATACCTCGCCTTCATCCACGACGGCGGCTACCGCGAACCCGGGCTGTGGCTGTCCGATGGCTGGGCCACCGTGCAGGCCGAAGGCTGGCAGCGGCCGCTTTACTGGCAGGACGACCTGGCCAGCGAGTTCACCCTGCATGGTGTGGCGGCGCTCGATCCGGAGGCCCCGGTGAGTCATCTCAGTTACTTCGAGGCCGACGCCTTCGCCCGCTGGGCCGGTGCGCGCCTGCCGACCGAGGCCGAGTGGGAATCCGCCGCCGCCGCGTTGCCCGTGCAGGGCAATTTGCAGGACAGCGGCCACTTCCATCCGCAGCCGGCGCCGAACGGCGATGGGCTGGCGCAGATGTTCGGTGACGTATGGGAATGGACCGCCTCGCCCTATGTCAGCTATCCCGGTTTCCAGCCGTTGCCCGGCTCGCTGGGCGAATACAACGGCAAGTTCATGAACGGCCAATGGGTGCTGCGTGGTGGCTCCTGCGTCACGCCGTGCGACCACGTGCGGGCAAGCTGCCGCAACTTCTTTCCACCTCACGCCCGCTGGCAGTTCAGCGGGATTCGACTGGGGCGCGATCGATGAATTCACAAGGAGCGGATCTTCGCGACGACGACCGTCGTCCACCCGACAACCTGGTGCGGGAGGTCGTCCTGCGCGGCCTGCGGGCGAGCCCGAAGCGGCTGCCGTCGTGGCTGTTCTACGACGAGCGCGGCTCGCACCTGTTCGAGCGGATCTGCGAGCAGCCGGAGTACTACCTCACCCGCTGCGAGATCGCGCTGATGCAGGCGCTGGGTTCACAGATCGCGCAGACGCTGGGCCCGGATGTGCGCCTGGTCGAATACGGCAGCGGCCACGCGATCAAGACCGACATCCTGCTGCAGCAGCTCGCCGCACCGGTGGCCTACGTGCCGGTGGAGATCTCGCCCAAGCCGCTGCGACTGAGCGTACAGCGCCTCGCCGCGCGCTTTCCGCAGGTGCCCATGCAACCGCTGTGTGCCGATTTTACCCGGCCGCTGCGCTTGCCGATCTCGCCGCGCGCCGCGCGCCGCACCGTGATCTATTTCCCCGGTTCCACCATCGGCAACTTCGACGTCGCCGAGGCGGCCACGCTGCTGCGCAAGATGCGCAGCGAGATGGGCGAGAGCGGCGGCATCCTGATCGGTGTCGACCTCAAGAAGGACGCCGCCCTGCTGGAAGCGGCCTACAACGACGCAGCCGGCGTCACTGCCGAGTTCACCCTCAACATGCTGGCCCGCGTGAACCGTTCCACCGGCAGCGACTTCAACCTCGCCCGCTTCCGCCACCGCGCGCGCTACAACCCGATGGCCGGCCGCATCGAGACGCACATCGTCAGCATGGCCGAGCAGAGCGTCAGCATCGGTCGCCAGATGGTGCGCTTTCGCGATGGCGAGGCGATGCAGGTGGAATACAGCTGCAAGTACTCGCTCGAGGATTTCGCCGCGCTGGCCCACCGCGCGGGGCTGGAGGTACGCGACGTCTGGCTCGATCCCGAGCGCATGTTCAGCGTGCAATACCTGGTGCGTGCCGGCGCCGCGCACTGAACTGTCCGGCGGTCAAGTCCGGTGGCCGCCGAGTCGTTGCCCCTGCGGCCTGGTGGACAGCGTTTCGGCCCTCTGTGCGGGCGGCGCTGATTGGAGCCGAACCTGCGCGGTTGCCCCTTTCGGGCTGACATCTCGCGCACCCGGATGAGCTGATGCCGTGCCATGGATTCGCAGCGGCGGATCGGCGACACCAAAGCCTCAGGAGGGCCGCCGCGCGCCGAGCATGATCAGCACTTCCTGCGCGCTGCGGATGCGTTCGGTGGCGCCGGGCAGGTCCAGCGTGACCTTGAGCTTGTCCTGGCCTTCCAGCTTGTACACGCGTGGCAGGCCCTGGATCAGCTTGATGATCAGCAGCGGATCGACCTCGGGGGTCTCGCGGAACAGGATGCGCCCGCCATGGGGGCCGAAATCGAGTTTGCGGATGCCCAGCGGGGTGGCCATCAGCTTCAGCGTGGCCAGTGCGAACAGCGTCCTGGTTGGCTCGGGCAGCAGGCCGAAGCGGTCGATCATCTCCACCTGCAGGTCGCGCAGGTGCTCGTCGCTCTTCGCGCTGGCGATGCGCTTGTACAGCGTCAGGCGGCCGTGCACGTCGGGCAGGTAGTCGTCCGGGATCAATGCCGGCAGGTGCAGCTCGACCTCGGTCTCGTGCTCGGCGCTCAAGTCGAAGTCCGGCACCTTGCCGCTCTTCAGCGCACGCACGGCGCGATCGAGCAGTTCGGTGTACAGGCCGAAGCCGATCTCCTGGATCTGGCCGGACTGCTCGTCGCCCAGCAGTTCGCCGGCGCCGCGGATCTCCAGGTCGTGCGTGGCCAGGGTGAAGCCGGCGCCGAGTTCCTCCAGCGAGGCCAGCGCTTCGAGGCGCTTCTCCGCATCGGCCGTCATCGACTTGCGATCCGGCACCACCAGGTAGGCGTAGGCGCGATGGTGCGAACGGCCGACGCGGCCGCGCAGCTGGTGCAGCTGGGCCAGGCCGAAGCGGTCGGCGCGGTTGATGATGATGGTGTTGGCCGTGGGAATGTCGATGCCGGTTTCGATGATCGTGGTGCACACCAGCACGTTGAAGCGCTGGCGATGGAAATCCGCCATCACGCTTTCCAGCTCGCGCTCGGGCATCTGCCCGTGGGCGATGCCGATGCGCGCCTCGGGAATCAGCTCCTGCAGCTCGCGCGCGGTGCGATCGATCGAGTCCACCTCGTTGTGCAGGAAGTACACCTGGCCGCCGCGCGACAGCTCGCGTTGAAATGCCTCGCGGATCGTCGCCGGATCCCACGCCGCCACAAAGGTGCGCACCGCCATGCGGTGCGCCGGTGGCGTGGTGATCAGCGACAGGTCGCGCAGTCCGGCCATCGCCATGTTGAGCGTGCGCGGGATCGGCGTGGCAGTCATGGTCAAGAGGTCGACCTCGGCGCGCAGTTTCTTCAGCTGCTCCTTCTGGCGCACGCCGAAGCGCTGCTCTTCATCGACGATGACGAGGCCGAGGTTCTTGAACTTGACGTCCGGCTGCAGCAGCTTGTGGGTGCCCACGATCACGTCGATCTCGCCGTCGGCGAGGCGCTTGAGCGCCTCGTTCACGTCCTTGCTCGAGCGGAAGCGCGAGAGCACGTCCACCTTCACCGGCCAGTCGGCGAAGCGGTCGGCGAAGGTGCGATAGTGCTGCTGGGCCAGCAGCGTGGTCGGCACCAGCACGGCCACCTGCTTGCCGGCGGTGGCGGCGGCGAACGCGGCGCGCAGCGCGACCTCGGTCTTGCCGAAGCCCACGTCGCCGCAGATCACCCGGTCCATCGCGCGCGGCGCGGCAAGGTCGGCCAGTACCGCTTCGATGGCCTGTTCCTGGTCGGGCGTTTCCTCGAACGGGAAGCTGGCGCCGAATTCCTCCACCAGCTGGCGATCGATGGCCATCGACTCGCCGCCGCGCGCCGCGCGCTGGGCGTAGATCGCCAGCAGCTCGGCGGCGACGTCGCGCACCTTCTCGGCGGCCTTCCTGCGTGCGCGCTCCCACGCGTCGCCGCCCAGCGAATGCAGCGGCGCCAGCTCCGGCGCGGTGCCGGAGTAGCGGCTGACCAGACCGAGCTGCGCCACCGGCACGTACAACTTGTCGCCCTTGGCGTACTCGATGATCAGGAACTCGCCCTGCATGCCGCCGAGCTCCATCGACTCCAGGCCCTGGTAGCGGCCCACGCCGTGGTCGACGTGCACGATCGGCGAGCCGATCGAAAGCTCGGTGAGGTCGCGGATGATCGCGTCCGGATCGCGCGCCTGGCCGCGGCGGCGCCGGCGCTCACTGCGCACGCGCTCGCCGAACAGTTCGCGTTCGGTCAGCACGGTGATCGCGGGTTTGCTGAGCGCGAAGCCCTGCTCCAGCGGCGCGATGGTGATGGCAAAGTGCGCGCTGGCTCCTTCTCCCCCGGCGTTGCGTGATGCTGCTCCCTCTCCCCCGGCTTTGCCGGGGGAGAGGGTTGGGGTGAGGGGGCTGCTGTTGCTTTCAGGGGAAGGGCCAAGAGCCCCCCTCACCCCAGCCCTCTCCCCCGACTGCGTCAGGGGAGAGGGAGCAGGAGCGGCGCCGAGGAAGGCCGACCATCCGTCGACCTGCGCGGGCTTCATCCCCGCCGCCGCCAGCTGCTCGACCAGCGCCTCGCGCCGGCCGGCCGAATCGGCGGCCACCAGCACGCGGCCCTTGTAGCTGGCGAGGAAATGCCGCAGCGAGGTGCCCGGCTCCTCGCCCTTGCGATTCAGCGCCACCTCGGGCGCCGGCTGGGTGCCGGCGTCCATGCTGTGCTCGTGGCCGGAGGGCACGATCTCCACGCGCAGGCGCTTGTTCCACTGCTCGCGCAACTGCTCGGGCGAGAGGTACAGCTCGGCCGGCGGCAGCACCGGTCGCTCGATGTCGTGGGCGCGTTGGTCATAGCGCTCGGCGGTCTGTGTCCAGAACTGCTCGGCCGCCTCGCCGGCGCCTTCGCCCAGCACGAACAGCGCGTCGCTGGCGAGGTAGTCGAACAGCGTCGCGGTCTGCTCGAAGAACAGCGGCAGGTAGTACTCGATGCCGCCGGGCGTCACGCCTTCCTTCATGTCCTGGTAGAGCGGGCAGCGGCGGATGTCGATCGGGAAGCGCTCACGCAAGCGGGTGCGGAACTCCTTGGCGGCGTTCTCGGTAAGCGGGAACTCGCGACCGGGCAGCAGTTCGACCTTTTCCACCGGCTGCTGCGAGCGCTGGGTTTCCGGGTCGAAGCTGCGGATCGACTCGATCTCATCGTCGAACAGCTCGATGCGGTACGGCTCGGCCGCACCCATCGGGAAGATGTCGATCAGCGCACCGCGCACGGCGAAGTCACCGGCCTCGGCCACCTGCGGCACGTAGCGGTAGCCGGACGATTCCAGCCGGCGCTGCTCGGCCATCAGGTCCAGCTTCTGGCCCTTGGCGAGCATCAGCCCGGCGCCGGTGATGTGGCTGCGCGGGGCGATCCGCTGCATCAACGTGGCCACCGGCACGACCAGTACGCCGCGGCTCACCGCGGGCAACTGGTACAGCGTGGCGATGCGCTGCGAGACGATCTCCGAGTGCGGGCTGAAGATGTCGTAGGGCAGGGTTTCCCAGTCCGGGAAGTGCAGCACCGGCAGGGTGCCGGCGAATAACCGCAGCTCATCCTCCAGCGCATGCGCGCGCTGGGTATCACGAGTCACCGCCACCAGCAGGCCGTTGTGCGAACGCGCCGCCTCGGCGATCAGCAGCGCGCGGGCGGAGCCGTGCGGTGGCGTCCAGTAGCGGCGCTGGCGTGGCGTGGTGGGAAGCGGCGGATGCGTGATCGTGGGGCTGGAAGCGGGCATGGACTGGCGCGTGGCTCATCGACGCGCGGAACGCGCGGGTAAAGCGCGCAAGTGTACTGCGAGCGTGCCGGCCGACCGGCGGCAGCTTGCAGCCGCGTCCACCGCTGTAGGAGCCCGCTTGCGGGCGATGCTCTTGGTTTGATGTCGATTCAGAGCGAAAGGCATCGCCCGCGAGCGGGCTCCTACAGGTGTGCGGCTAGAGCTTGAGCGAGATCTGTGCGGTGCCGGGTTCGTCGCTGGCCGCTCGTCGCTGGAAGCCGAGTTCCTTGCACAGCGTGAGCATCGGGCGGTTTTCCATCAGCACGTAGCCCCAGATCTCGTGCAGGCCGCGGCGGCGGCAGTCGTCGACCAGGCGCTGCATCAGCAGGGCGCCCAGGCCGCGGCGGCTCCAGTCGTGCTCCACCAGCACCGAGAACTCGGCACTGTCGGCCGACTCGTCGACGTAGATGCGGCCCACGCCGCGCATCTCGGCCGGTTTCACCGACTCGTCCATCAGCACGAAGGCGGTCTCCAGCGCCGGATTGATGTTGCACAGGCGATGGGCCATCGGGTCGGGCAGTGCGGACATGGCGTGCAGGAAGCGGCGGCGGATGTCCTCCGGCGACAGCCGCGTGAAACAGCGCTGCAGGGCGGCCACGTCGTCCGGGCGGATGCCACGCAGGAACAGGCTGCGGCCGTCGTGCACGCGCACGAGCTCGCCGCGGCTGGCGGGCGTGCCGCGGGCGAGGCGCGGGGCGAAGCGCTCCGCACTGCGCGGCGGCATCGCACCGGGGGTGGCGGGGAGGGTGGTCGGGACAAGGGCAAGCTGGGCGTTCATGTCCGTACTCTACCGTATTTGGTGCAACGCAACATGAATTTTCGGCGCACTGGCATGGTCCTCCCTCCCCTGTGGATCCTTGTTCGATGCCGTTTCCCCGCGCGTCCGTGCGACGACGCCTCTCCCTTTCCGCCGCGCTGCAGCAACCGCCGCAGTGGGTCGCGCCATGCCCCAGGCCCTCGCCCGGATCCCCTTGGGCTGGTGCACGACCACGATGGGGACCATCGCCCACGCGCGCATCGCCGGCTTCGACCCTGGGCGAGGATACGCCGCAGGGCGGCGACAAGCGTTGGGTGGTTCGCTCCGCACAGCCGAACTTTCGACTCGACCGCCAAAGCCCGGCAGGCTCCCAGGCCGCGCCGCGCCGTCAGTCAGTGACGTCGGGCTCGAAAAAGCTCCAGCGGATGTCGGTGAACTCGGCCTTCATCGCCGCTTCCACCGTGTTGATCGCGTCGATCAGGCCGCGCTCGGAGCTGGCCGGCTGCATCTTCGCCTTCACCGCCACCATCACGTCCGGACCCATCTGCAGGGTGATCAGGTTGAGCAGCTCGGCCACCTCCGGGCGGCTCTCGAGGAAGGCGAGCAGCTCGGCGCGGCGGCGCGGCTCCACGCCCTGGCCGATCAGCAGCGCCTTCACCTCCACCGCCAGCAGCACCGCCACCACCAGCAGCAGCACGCCGATCGCCAGCGTGCCGATGGCGTCATACATCAGGTTGCCGGTGAGCATGGTGGCGCCCACGGCCAGCGTGGCAAAACACAGGCCGAACAGCGCGGCCAGATCCTCGCCGAAGATCACCAGCAGTTCGCTGGAACGCGTCTCGCGGAACCACATCCACAGCGGCTGGTTGCCGCGCGCCTTGTTCACTTCCCGCATGCAGCCGCGCATCGAGATGCCTTCGGCGACGATGCCGAACACCAGCACGCCCAGCGCCAGCCACGGCCACCTCAGCGGCTCGGGGTGGTCGAGCTTGTGCACCCCCTCGTACACCGAAAACATGCCGCCCACGCTGAACAGCAGGATGGCGACCAGAAACGACCAGAAATACATCGCCCGGCCCCAGCCCAGCGGAAATTCATCGGAAGGGGGTCGCCTGGTCTGGCGGATGCCCAGCAGCAGCAGGCCCTGGTTGCCGCAATCGGCCAGCGAGTGCACCGCCTCGGCCAGCATCGCGCCCGAGCCCGTGACCAGGGCGGCGACCAGCTTGGATACGAAGATGGCGAAGTTCGCACCGAGCGCGAGGAAGATCGCCTTGAGCGAGTTGGCATGGCCGGACATGAGGGTGTTCCATCACGAGTATGGGGCGGCAAAGTGTAGCGGCGGCGCTCGCAGTGGGCGGGCGATTTTTTCTCGGCCTCTCAGTGGCTGACGACGCCCACACCGACGCCGACATGGACATTGTTGCGTCCGGCCTGCATTTCCTCGGCCGTCCACGCATGCGCCTGGCTGACGGTGACCAGCGGGAACACGTAGTCAGCCTGGCCGACCTTGCCCGCACGGCTGCCATTGAGCCTGCCGGCGACCGTGATCAGGCCGCCTTCGGGGTAGGCCATCGGCTCGACGAAGCCGTTCATGACGGCGATGAAGCGCCCGTTGCCGCTGTCGCCCACCTTGGGGCGCTGCGAGGAGTCGAGCGGGTAGGCCAATACCTCGATCTCGCTGCGGTCGGCCAGGTTGTTCACGCCGACGATGCGGCCACCCCAGATCACGCTGCCATTGGCGAAGCGCTCCGGCGTGCGCGCGACCTCGAACGGCACGGCAGCCACCGCGTCGGGCGCCTTTTTGTAGATCGGTGCGGGTGCGCAGGCGGCCAGGGACAGCAGGGCGATGGAGGCAAGCAGGGGGCGATGAAGGCGGCGCATGGCAAGGCTCCTGGGCAGCCGGCAAGACGGCACGGCGCGGACACGATGAACGTCATGACGCGGGCTGTCGCGGCCCGCGGGGATGCGTGGCGCAGCTTAGCGCGGCCGGGATGAACGCGGTGGCGGTCGGCGCGGCAGCGGTGCCGCGGCGCTCGCCTCGGCGCTGTCGTTGGCGAGCCAGTCCAGCGTCCACTCGGCCGGCTGGCCCTGGCCGAGCAGCCGCGCCATCGCGCGCAGCGGTTCGCGCAAGGCCAGGTCGAGGTTCCACGGCGCATTGAGGATCACCATGCCCGAACCGTTGAGGCGCAGCGGCGAGTCGTCCGGACGCACCAGCAACTCGGCGCGCAGCACGCGGCGGGCGATGCCGTGCTGCAGGCCGCGCAGGAACGGCTGCACCTGGCTGCGCAGCTTGATCGGGTACCACACCGCATAGATGCCGCTGGGCCAGCGCTCGATCGCCCCCTTCAGCGCCTGCGCGATCCGCCGGTATTCGGTCTCCTGCGCCTCGTACGGCGGATCGATCAGCACCACGCCGCGCTTCTCCTTCGGCGGCACCAGCGCCTTCAGCGCCTCGTAGCCGTTGCGGTGGTGCACGTGCACGCGCGCATCGCGATGGAACAGCTCGCGCAGGCGCGCCGCTTCCTCCGGATGCAGCTCGCACAGCTGCGCACTGTCGTGCTCGCGCAGCGCGCGGGCCGCCTGCAGCGGCGAGCCGGGATAGCGCTTCAGGCCGTCCTCGTTCCCTGGCAGGGCGAGGATGCCGTCCAGCCAGCGGCGCAGCAGCGGCGGCAGCGCGGCCGAGGCGGCGTCGCTGGCGCCCATGTCCGGAAACAGCAGGCGGTGGATGCCGTCCTTGTACTCGCCGGTCTTGCCCGCCTCGCGCCCGTCCAGCGCGTAGCAGCCGCTGCCGGCGTGCGTGTCGATGTAGGCAAACGGAGCGGGCTTGGCTTTCAGCGCCTCGATCAGCGCCAGCAGCACGGTGTGCTTGAGAACATCGGCGAAGTTGCCGGCGTGGAAGGCATGGCGGTAGTTCATGGCGATCACGGCGGGCCGGGCGCGCCAGTATACGGGGCGGCGTGTCGCCCGCCGGCTACTCCACGATGCCGTGACTTTCGGCGGTGCCGAGCAGCTCGGGCTGGGCCGGCTCGTGCGGGTTCCGCTGCAGCAACGGGTGGATGAACACCGCGCCGATGATCACCGCCACGCCCACGTAGAACCACGCGTGCAGCTCGCGCTGCTCGCCCAGCAGCACGATCGCCAGCACGATCGAATACACCGGCTCCAGATTGGTCACCATCTGCACGCCGAAGGCGCTCAAGTGGCGCAGTGCCACCAGCGCCAGCGCGAACGGCAGCAGGGTGCAGCCGAACGACAGTGCCAGCAGCAGCAGCGCGTCGTGCGCGTCGGGCAGCACGAACGCGCTGCCGGCGTGCGGCAGCAGCGGCGCCAGCACGCTAAGGAACAGCGTGCCGGTGCCCAGTTCCAGGCAGGTCACCGTGAGCGGATCGCCATGATCCACCAGCCGTTTGTTGAACGCGCCGAACAGTGCCACGAACAGCGCCGACAACACACCCACCGCGATGCCCATGCGCATGCCGTGCGGCACACCGCCCACCACCATCGCCACGCCCGGCACCACCACCGCGGCGATGACCAGTTCGCGCGGGTCGAACCGCCGCCGTGCGATCCACGGCTCGATGAAGGACAGGAACACCGGCCCCAGCGCGATGCAGGTGGCGCCTACCGAGGCGTTGGACAGCTTGATCGCGCCGTAGAAGGTGAGCCAGTGCAGCGATACCAGCACGCCGATGCCCGCATACGCCCCGCGCAGCCGCGCCGGCATCGCACGCAGGCCGCGCCACACCCTGGGCGCCAGCAGCAGCGACCCGGCCACCAGCAGCATGCGCCACCACACCAGCGGCAGCGCCGGCAGCGAGATCAGCTTGCCGAGGATGGCAGTGAAGCCCCACAGCAGAACACAGAAATGGATCTGCAGGCGGGCCTTGCTGACGGGCTGCATGGGGCATGAGGACGCGGGGAAGGTGCGCCATTCTAGCGGTACGCCCGGGGTTTATTTCGCGCATTGCATTGCCGGCTGCGCGCCTTCAAGCTGCCGGCAACTGCGCAACTGCGCAGCTGCCGCAATACCACCTGGAGGTGTGTTCCGGCGGATCGTGGTGGGGCGAGATCAGCGCGAGCGGCGCGGTGGCAGGGCGGCACCCAGCGCGACCGCACCGCCGGCGCGCAGCGCCAGCGGGCCAGCCTGCACGCCCACGTCCGGATGCTTCAGCGTGCCGCGCACGTAGAGCGGCGAGCGCAATGACAGGATGCGCAGGCCCTTGGTCGGCGGCTTCACGTCCGGGTCCAGCTTTTCGCTGGACATGCTCACGGTGCCGACGACGTCGCTCACCGCATCCTTGGTGCCGAACACGAATGGTGCCGAACACGAATGGTGCCGAACACGAACAGCTGCGTGCGGAACAGGCCGTCGGTGGCCTTCAGGTCGGTGGCGGCGCAACTGATCTCCACCGTGCGGTCGCCGAACGGCTTGCCGAGGATGATGTTGCCGACCTTGAGTCCGGCGGCTTCCAGCAGGTTGCGACTGATCGCACCGTCGTTCATCGGCAGCTTGAGCTCGCCGTCGGCGCTGCCCAGCAGCGCGGCCACCGAATTGCCGCTGGTGTCGAGATCGGCGCGGCCGTTGAGCTCGCCTGGCAGCCTGCCGGGCTTTGGCCGGCCGGCCTGCACATCCGCCTGTGCGGTCCCTATGTCCGTCGCTATGTCCGTCGCTTCTTGGCCCATGGAACCACCATGGGCCGGTGGGCTGGTGCGCATGGTTTCCAAGGTGGGAAACAGCGCCTTGGAAGCCCATGGGAACCGGTTGTCTGCACGCATGGCGGCACTCGGTGGCATGCTGCGCCGGCCCCTTCCAAGGATTATTCATGCCCAACCAACCCGGCATGGGCGGTCGCGGACACGGCTTCGGCCGCCGCGGTCCGGCCACGCTCGAACCGCGGCAGACCCTGCGCGAGCGTTTCGCCGCGCTGCGCAACGTGCCGCCGTTCGTGCGCAGCATCTGGCAGACCAGCCGTTCACTCACGCTGGCCAGCGTGGCGCTGCGCCTGCTGCGCGCGCTGCTGCCGGTGGCCACGCTGTATGTGGGCAAGCTGATCGTCGACGAGGTGGTGCGGCTGGTGCGCGTGGGCGTGCCGCATGGCGATCTCGCCGCGTGGCTGCATGGCGGTGAGCTGGCGCACCTGGCGTTGCTGCTGGGGCTGGAGTTTGCGCTGGCGGTGCTGGCCGACCTGCTGGGCCGGGTGGTGGCGATGGTCGACTCGTTGCTTGGCGAGCTTTATGCCAACACCACCTCGATCCGCCTGATGGAACACGCCGCCTCGCTCGACCTCGAGGATTTCGAGGACGCCGACCTGCAGGACCAGCTGGACCGCGCGCGCCGCCAGGTAGCCGGGCGCGGCAGCCTGCTCTCGCAGCTGCTGCAGCAGGCGCAGGATGTCGTCACCTTGCTGAGCTTCGCGGTGGGGCTGGCGGTGTACGCGCCGTGGCTGATCGTGCTGCTGGCGGTGGCGCTGGTGCCGGCGTTCCTGGGCGAGCTCCATTTCAACGCGCAGAGCTACGCGGTGAACTACCAGTGGACGCCGGAGCGGCGCGAGCTGGACTACCTGCGCATGGTCGGCGCCAGTGCATCGAATGCGAAGGAGGTGAAGAGCTTCGGCCTCAACCCGTTCCTGATCGACCGCTACCGCGTGCTGTCGCAAGACATGTACCGTGCCAACCGCCGCATTGCCCTGCGCCGCGCCAGCTGGGGCGGGCTGTTCACCACGCTGGGCACGCTGGGCTACTACGCTGCGTATGCCTTCATCGCCTGGCGCACGGTGACCGGGCAGTTCTCCATCGGCGACCTCACCTTCCTGTCGACCTCGTTCCGCCGCCTGCGCACGCTGCTGGAAACCTTGCTCACCGGCTTCTCACAGGTGGCCGGGCAGGCGTTGTACCTGGACGACCTGTTCTCGTTCTTCCGCATCCAGCCGGAGATCCTCTCGCCGCCGAACCCGCGGCCGTTCCCGCGGCCGCTGCGCGAGGGCTTCGTGTTCGAGGACGTGGGCTTCCGCTATCCCGACGCCGAACGCTGGGCGGTGCGGCATCTGAACTTCACCCTGCGCGCGGGCGAGGTGCTGGCACTGGTCGGCGAGAACGGCGCCGGCAAGACCACGCTGGTGAAGCTGCTGTCGCGCCTGTACGACCCGGACGAGGGCCGCATCCTGCTCGACGGCCACCCGCTCACCGAGTACGACCTGGACGACTTGCGCCTCAACATCGGCGTGATCTTCCAGGACTTCGTGCGCTACTACTTCAACGCCGCGGACAATATCGCGGTAGGCCGCATCGAGGCGCGCGAGGATCGCGCCCGCATCGCCGATGCCGCCCGCCGCAGCATGGCCGACGAGGTGATCGGCCGGCTGCCCAAGGGCTACGCGCAGATGCTCGGCAAGCTGTTCAAGGGCGGTGTGGATCTCTCCGGCGGGGAATGGCAGAAGATCGCCATCGCCCGCGCCTACATGCGTGCCGCACCGCTGCTGGTGCTGGACGAGCCCACCGCCGCGCTGGATGCACGCTCGGAGTACGAGGTGTTCCAGCGCTTCAAGGAGCTGTCCGCCGGCAAGACCGCGGTGATCATCTCGCACCGATTCTCCACCGTGCGCATGGCCGATCGCATCATCGTGCTGCAGCACGGCGCCATCGAAGAGGTCGGCACCCATGAGGAACTGCTCGCCGCAGGCGGCCACTACGCCGAGCTGTTCGAGCTGCAGGCGGCCGGCTACCGCTGAGCGGCGATCGGCTGGGAGGCGCCGTCACGGCCGCCATCCGTAAAGTTTTGCCGCCAGCGACCGACATCCGGAGACAACACTCCATTTCCGACGCATATCGGGAGCCGGGGTAGCCGCGCCATGGGGGCCGGCGCGTCGTTGCAGCAGGACAGGGGCGTCTCATGCGCGTGTGGCTGGTACCGCTGAAAACCCGCATCGAATCGCTGGCGACGGAATTCGCCAGCCGGTTCCCCGGTGCCTTCGCGCTGGAGCCGGGCAAGGTGGTCGCCATCGGCGGTCGCGACACGCCGGTCCTGCGCTGTGGCGGGCGGGCATTGAACCTGGACTTCTCCGGCCCGGATGCCTTTACCGCCGAGCGCGGCGCCACGGCGACGGTGTTCGTGCGCAGCGGCGACGACTTCGTGCGCGTCACCACCTCGGTGAAGAAGAAGGACGGCGGTCGCGCGGTCGGCACGGTGCTGGACCGCTCGCACCCGGCGTGGGTAAAGCTGCGGGCGAAGCAGTCGTTCACCGGCTACGCGACGATCTTCGGCACCCAGTTCATGACCCGCTACGACCCGATCCTCGACGGTCGTGGCGAGGTGATCGGCGCGCGCTACGTGGGCCTGGACGTGAGCCACATGCGCAGCCTGGGCATGCCGTGGCGCCTTGCGCTGGCTACCGCCGCCGGCAACGTGGCGATCTGGCTTGCCCTGTGGCACCTGCTGCCGGGCGAGCACGCGCGCACGGTGGCGGGCATGGCGCTGCTGGCGTGCGTGGCGGTGCCGGCGCTGGTGTGGGCATTGGTCCGGCGCAACATCAGCGGCCCGATGAGCGAATGCCGCAGCGCCGCCGGCAAGATTGCCGCCGGCGACCTCAGCGCGCAGGTGCCGGTGGATCGGCGCGACGACATCGGCCAGCTGCTGCAGGCCATCAACGGCATCAGCGTCGGGCTCGCCGAGGTGGTGACCAACGTGCGCCAATCCAGCGACAGCATCCACGGCGCCACCGGCCAGATCGCCGCCGGCACCGCCGACCTCTCGCACCGCACGCAGGATCAGGCCGCCTCGCTGGAAGAAACCGCCGCCGCGATGGAAGAACTCACCTCCACCGTGCGCCAGAACGCCGACCACGCCCGCGAGGCCGATGCGCTGGTGTCCTCCGCCGCCCGGCTGGCGAAGGAAGGCGGCGAGCTGGTGGCGCAGGTGGTCACCACCATGGGTGACATCAAGGCCAGCTCGCAGCGCATCGAGGACATCGCCGGCATGATCGACGGCATCGCCTTCCAGACCAACATCCTCGCGCTCAACGCCGCGGTGGAGGCGGCGCGCGCGGGCGAGCACGGCAAGGGCTTCGCGGTGGTCGCCACCGAAGTGCGCGGCCTGGCCCAGCGCACCGCCACCGCCGCACGCGAGATCAAGCAGCTGATCGGCGAGGCGGTGGCCACCGTCGACACCGGCGCCGCGCTGGTCGATCGCACCGGCGACACCACGCGTCGCATCGGCGATGCCATCCAGCGCTCCGCCGGCCTGATGAGCGAGATCGCCGCCGCCAGCGAAGAGCAGAGCAAAGGCATCCAGGAAGTAGGCTCGGCCGTCAGCCAGATGGACGAAGCCACCCAGAGCAACGCGGCGCTCGTCGAGGAATCCGAAGCCGCCGCCCGCAGCCTGCAGGAGCAGGCCGAACGCATGCGCCAGGCGGTGTCGGTATTCCGCACCGCCGACCAGGTGCTGCGCGCGCCGCAGTAGCCGCGTTACTCCCTCTCCCTGTCGGGCTGCGCGCTTGCCTCAAGCGAAGCGAGAAGCCGCGCCCTTCCCCGCCGCGAGCAGGGGAGAGGCAGCGAAGCGGGAGCGCGCCTCGATCAAGGGCTGTTCCGCTTGTCGCGGATTCTGCAGTGCCACGCGCGGAACGATGGATCACGCGGAGCCGACCCGCCGCGCCCTTTTCTGTAGGAGCCCGCTCGCGGGCGATGCCCTTGCTCTGGGTCGGGATTCAGAGCAAGGGCATCGCCCGCGAGCGGGCTCCTACGGTTGCGCGCCTGACCGGGTAGAAACTGGATCATGCCGCTCATGGCCGCGCAACGACGCCAGGGTGTCCGGATTGCCGGCGTAGGTGAGCTTGTCCAGGTTGA
>WOYI011498836.1_pt1 | contig 21812 bp, 28 predicted proteins | sample 6423411 | NCBI WGS metagenome assembly WOYI01 (sample SAMN13441803, study PRJNA592873) | oil field metagenome | biome: oil field; feature: oil-well bore; material: oil-contaminated soil; isolation source: oil-contaminated soil from oil-well borehole | place: Germany: Wietze | collected 2016-10-18 ... | reverse complement strand
CGCGATCCCCGCGAGGTCGGGGACCTCGAGGGAGATGGTCGCGGTGAGAGGCATAGGACGATCCTCCCACGGTGCGAAGATAAGTACTAGTGATGCTCGACTATTGGTGGAGAAGTATCGAACACAAATCCTGTGAAGGAAGAGAGGGAAGAGCAGGAAGGACAGGGCACGGCACGGCAGGGCACAGCACGGCAGGGCACGGCAGCAGGGCAGGCGCGGTAGGGAGTGCGGAAGCCGCGGGAGCACCCGTTGCCAGGTTCCACCCAGTTCGATCGTCCAGCATGGTTCCGACCCCGCTGGTTCCGGTGCGACGTTATCCACCGTGCAGAACGGCGACGTGGGTCCGCTCCATCCGAGGACGCAAGCTAGGCGTCCCGCGTGTGCACGAGTGCCGCGCCCGACTCGAAAGTGCTCGTCCCTTGTTCCAGCAGAAGTCTGCGTCCGCGCGCCCGTCCGCCTCCCATGCCCACCCGCTGGTCGGCTTCCTCCGCGTCAATCGATCGGTGCTCGCGATCGCCGCGACGGCCTTCGCCTTCGCGACCGTTGGCATCCACGAGCTGCCGGCGCAGGCGGCGACCGAGCAGCTCGTCGCCCAGGCGGTGGGCCTGCAGCACGTCTCGGTATCGACCGCCGTCGAGCAGCCGGTGGACCTCCGCCGGGACGGCTACGCCGTCACCAGCTACACCACGGTGCAGTGGCCGATCGACCCCTCGAGTCCGGTGGGCGACCGCTTCGGGCGGCGGGCGGCACCATGCGGGGGATGCTCCGGCTTCCACCACGGAACGGACTTCAACCCGGGGCTCGGCACTCCCGTCTCGGCGATCGCCGACGGTGTGGTCACCGAGGTGGGCGACCCCTCCGGCGAGCTCGGCGTCTATGCGATCATCCGCCACAGCATCGACGGCGTGAGCTTCAGCAGCGTCTACGGGCACATGGAGCTCGGCTCGTTGCGGCTGTCGGTCGGCCAGACCGTGACGCGGGGCCGGCTGCTCGGGCTGGTGGGCGACACCGGCGGGAGCACGGGGCCGCATCTGCACTTCGGCATCCTGGATGCCGCGGGCGACCCGATCGACTCGCTCGCCTGGATCCAGCAGCACGCCAACGCGCCGTACGCGTCCGCGAAGGAGTAGCGGCTCGATAACGTGGCAGGGTGGCCGACCCGATCCTGCGCCCATACCGTGTGCGCCCATACCGTGCGAGCGACCTCGACGAGCTGGTCGCGGTGAACGATGCGGCATACCCCGCGGTGCCGATCACCTCGGCGCCCGAACTGGCCGAGCTGGTCGAGCTGAGCACGGTGCGGGTCGTCGTCGACGACGGGGCGCCCGCCGGGTTCCTGCTCGGGATGCCGCCCGGCCTGTCCTATCAGAGCGAGAACTACCTCTTCTTCAGCGCCCGCGCGCGCGAGCGGGGCACTGCCTTCGTCTACGTGGATCGCATCGTGCTGGCCGCCCATCTGCGCGGCCAGGGCATCGGGCCGCGCCTCTACGACGCCGCATTCGCCGAGGCGCGCCGGATCGGCGCCGCCGAGGTGCTCTGCGAGGTCAACCTGGAGCCGCCGAATCCGGGCTCGCTCTCCTTCCACGAACGGCTCGGATTCGCGGAGGTCGGGCGGCAGTCCACGAAGGGCGGCGCGAACGTGGTCGCGCTGCTGGCCGCGCCGGTACCTGGATGAAGCGGGCTCGCCGCGCCGCGCCGGCTCCGGCATTGACGTGCGGCGCCTCCCGTCTGCCACGCTGTTCCCATGCCTTCCTTGGTGATCACGAGGCTGGACGCCGGCCCGGAGGAGCTCGCGGCGCTGCTGCCACTGCGCGCCCGGGTGATCCGGGTGATGCCCGGATCCGATCGCCCCGACTACGTGCTCTGCTACGCCGAACGTGCGATCCCGTTCCGGCCGCGGGATGCGCGCGGCGAACTGATCGCGGTGCAGGGCCTTGTCATCTGCACGCGGATGGTCGGCGACAGCTTCCATTCGGGGATGAAGGATCTCCTGATCAACATCGCCTATGTGCTCGACACCAGTCTCACCCGGGACCCGCAGCTCGACTTCGGCAAGCTCCAGTTCGCGGCGATCGGCTTCATGGACGACAGCCCAGAGGAGCTGCCGCTGCCGGGCGAGGCGGCGCCGGCATCCTGACCCAGCGTCTGCTCAGCGGCGGAGCACGTCGTCCAGGGCGACCGGCTGCAGGGGGCCCGATCCCGGATGAGCTGCCGGTCGTCGAGGCAGCAGCATGGCGGGCGGAAGCGGGGCGCGGCACCCATTCACGCGCACGAGGAAGCGTCGGCGGTCCACGGGACTCCTTCGGATCGGAGTTGGGCGACAGCATAGCGATCGCACGGCAACAGCGGAGTGCGCGACGGCGTAGACTCTGCTGTCGAACACGGGAGTCCGGTGTGCCGGGCTGAGAGGAAGCTGATCCAAGCTTCGACCGTCGAACCTGATCCGGATCATGCCGGCGCAGGGAGACTTCTCTCGGGGTGCAAGCCCCGAACCCGTGCCCTCACTCATTCACGAGAGGCACGAGACATGACCGCAACTCCTTCCGCTCCTTCACGCCCCTCGCGCGCGAGGATCATCTGGCGCTGGCGCGTCGTCGACATCGTGGTGGCCTCCGTGATCGGTGTCGCCGCAGGCGTCGTCTACTGGGCCTGGCAGTTCCCCGCCGCGGGCTTCGCCGCGGTGCTGCCCGGCGTGCAGAGCCTCGGCTACGGCATCTGGCTGCTGGCAGGGGTGCTGGCGGCTCTCATCATCCGCAAGCCGGGAGCCGCGCTGTTCGCGGAGCTGGTCGCCGCTGTCGTCGAGGCTCTGGTCGGCAACGCATGGGGCGGGCCGATCACCCTTCTCTACGGCGTGGTGGAGGGGCTCGGCGCCGAACTCGTGTTCGCCGTGTTCCTCTACGCGAGCTGGAGGCTGGTGACCGCGATGCCGGCCGGCGCGGTCGCGGGCGTCGGCGGCGGGATTCTCGACCTCGTGCTCTACACGCCGGCCGTCACGGCCGGCTACGCGACCGTCTACCTGAGCTGCTTCGCGGTGTCCGGCGCGGTGCTGGCGGGCCTGCTCGGCTGGCTCATCGTGCGGGCGCTGCGCCCGACCGGCGCGCTCAACCGTTTCGCGGCGGGGCGTCAGCGGGCGGTGTGAGACCCGCTCGATGAACTCAGGATCCGGATGGCGCACCCCGGCCGCCCCTGCGGTCGGGGTCAGGGCGCACGGCTGGGGCTGGCGCCACGCCGGCCGCCGGGACTGGGCGCTGCACGACATCGACCTCGCGCTGGAGCCGGGGGAGCGGGTGCTGCTGCTCGGGCCGTCCGGCTCGGGCAAATCGACGATGCTCGCCGCGCTGGCCGGGGTGCTCGGCGATGATGACGGAAGCAGCGACGAGGGCGACAGCGCCGGCATCCTGACCGTCGACGGGCACGATCCCCGCTCAGCGCGCGGAGCCGCGGGACTGGTGCTGCAGGATCCCGACAGCCAGGTGATCATGTCCCGGGTCGGCGACGACGTGGCCTTCGGCTGCGAGAACCTCGGCGTCCCGCGCGACGAACTGTGGATCCGCGTGCGGGAGGCTCTCGAACTCGTCGGACTCGAGCTGCCGCTCGATCATCCGACCGAAGCGCTGTCGGGCGGCCAGAAGCAGCGGCTCGCGCTCGCAGGGGCACTGGCGATGCGCCCGGGTCTGCTGCTGCTCGACGAACCGACGGCGAACGTCGATCCCTCGGGCGTGCTGGAGGTGCGGGATGCCGTCGCGGCCGTGCTGGCCCGAACGGGCGCGACCGCCGTCATCGTCGAGCACCGCGTGGAATCCTGGCTCGACCTCGCCGACCGCATCGTCGTGCTCGGCGCAGACGGAACCCTGATGGCCGACGGCGAGCCCCGCGCCGTGCTCGCCCAGCGGGGCGCTGCGCTGGCCGCCGCCGGCGTCTGGGTCCCCGGCCGCGAATCCCGGATCGCCCGGCGGCGCGGGCCTGCCGAGCATCCGGCCCTGCTCAGGGCGGAACGGCTCAGTCTCGCCCGTGTCGCGGGCCGCCCGCTCCCTGTGACGGCGCATTCCCCGCTCGACACCACCGTGTCGGCCGGTGAGGTGCTCGCCCTGACCGGCCCGAACGGCTCCGGCAAGACCACCCTCGCGCTCACTCTCGGCGGGCTCCTCGCCCCCTTCGCCGGGGAGGTGCGCGCCGAGCCGCTGCTCGCCGCCGGCGCCGACCCGCGCCCGATCCGGATGCGCTCGCGCGAGCTGCTCACCCGCATCGGCACGGTGTTCCAGACGCCCGAGCACCAGTTCCTGACCTCGACCGTGCGCGACGAGCTCGCGCTCGGCCCGCGCACGCTGCACCTGGCTCCCGCGGCGATCGACGAGCGGGTGGATGAGCTGCTGGCCCGCCTCGGCCTCCACTCGCTGGCCGGGGCCAACCCCTTCACTCTCTCGGGCGGGCAGAAGCGCCGGCTCTCCGTCGGCGCCGTGCTGGCGACCCGGCCGGGCGTGCTCGTGCTCGACGAGCCGACCTTCGGTCAGGACGCGCTCACCTGGGCCGCGGTGGTCGAGCTGATCGAGGAGCTGCGGTCGGGCGGTGCGGCGGTGGTGGCCGCCACCCACGATCCGCGGTTCGCGGCGGCCATCGGCGCGCACGAACTCGCCATGGCCGGGGTGGCGGCATGACGGCGGCGGCGACGGCCCTGCCATCCCGGTCCGGGGTCGCCGCGATCAACCCGGTGGCCAAGATCGCCGCCGCGCTGGTGATCGCGCTGACGCTCGCCTTCTCGGTGGACACGGTCTCCGCCGGGCTCGCGCTGGCGCTCGAAGCCGTGCTCTTGCCCTTCGCGGGCCTGCGGTGGGGTGCGTTCTGGCACCGAACGGCCCCGGTCTGGTTCGCCGCCCCCCTGGCCGGGATCGCCGTGCTGCTCTACGGCAGGCCATCGGGCCGGCTCTACCTGGACTGGTGGTTCGTGGAGGTCACGGACGGCTCGCTGCACCTCGCCATCGCCACGATGCTGCGCGTGCTGGCGATCGCGCTCCCCGCCGTCGCCCTCTTCGCGACCGTGGATGCCACAGAACTCGCCGACGGGCTGGCCCAGATCGTGCGCCTGCCCTCCCGGTTCGTGCTGGGAGCCCTTGCCGCGTTCCGTCTGCTCGGGTTGATGCGCGAGGACTGGCGCGCCCTCGCCATGGCCCGTCGCGCGCGCGGCGCGGCCGATCGCGGACGGCTGCAGCGCTTCGGGGGACTCGTCTTCGCGCTGTTCGTGCTCTCGATCCGGCGGGGGAGCGCCCTGGCCACCGCGATGGAGGCGCGCGGCTTCGGCGGCAGCACGCCGCGCAGCTGGGCGCGGCGATCGAGGTTCGGCATGCGCGAGGTGCTGCTGATCCTGGTGGCGGCGCTGATCGCCGCAGCGGCGGTCACGACCGCCGTCGTGACGGGGCAGTGGGTGATCGGTGGCCGCTGACCTCGACGGCGCCGGGCTCGACGAGCTGGTGACCGCGATCCGGGATGCCGCGCCCGGACGCCGCGCTGTCGTGCTCATCGACGGCCGCTCCGGGGCCGGCAAGAGCGTGCTGGCCGAGTCGCTCGCCCCCCGCTTGGACGCGCAGCTCGTCAGCCTCGACGAGCTGTATCCGGGCTGGGAGGGGCTGCAGGCCGGTTCCGATGCGGTGCACCGGACCGTGCTGCGGGCCCGGGCTCCCGGGTGGACGCGCTGGGACTGGGCGGGCGCGCGGCCGGCGGAATGGCATCCGCTCGACCCGGGGCGCGCCGTCGTGGTCGAGGGATGCGGCGCCCTCAGCCGCGCCAGCCGCCCCCTCGCGACCTTCGGCATCTGGGTGGAGCTCGACGCGGGGGAGCGGCGCCGCCGCTCCTCGGAGCGCGACCACGGGCGTTTCGACCGCTATTGGCAGGTATGGGCGGCGCAGGAGGACGCGTTCATCGCCCGCGAACGCCCGCGCGAGCTCGCCGATCGGGTGCTCGGATGATCATGCCCAGCCGAGCCGCTGCAGTTCCTCGTCGTTCAGCCCGTAGTAGTGCCCGATCTCGTGCACCAGGGTCACGTGCACCTGGTCGTGCAGCTCCTGCATCGTGCGGCAGCTGTGCAGCATCGGCTCCCGGTACACCACGATGCGGTCGGGCAGCTCCCCGAAGCCGTAGCGCTCGCGGTGGGTGAGCGCGACACCGTGGTAGAGGCCGAAGAGGCTGAGCGAGCCGTCCTCCGGCCGGTCCTCGGTGACGAAGGCGACGTTCTCGATGCCCTCCACCATCTCGTCGGGCAGCAGGTCGAGCTCCTCGATCACCAGCTTCTCGAAGGCGTCGCGGTCCAGGTCCAGCATCAGCCGAGAGCCATCAGCCGGGAGCCATCAGTCGAGCCATCAGTCGAGGGCTTCCACGAGCGACCACTGCAGCTCGCCCAGCCACTGGTACACCTCGGCGAGCTCGTTGCCGGGCAGCGGGTCGCCGTCATCCCGGATGCCGAGGCGCTCCGCCAGCACGAGGCGCAGGTCGGTGAGTGCCGGAAGCCAGCGTTCGGCGTCATCCCGTGCCACGGCGATCCGGTCCCCGGCGGAAGCCGACAGTGCGGCCGCGATGAGTCCGGAGTTGGCCCGCTTGCGCTCGACGAGGCCATCGCGCGTGTAGGTGCGGAACTCGGCCGCGGCCTCCGGGTCATCCGGATAGGCGTTCGGGAAGAGCCGGTCGATGGCCGGATCGTCGCCGGGCCCGCCGTCGTCCGCCTGCTCGTGCACGAGTTCGTCGTACTGGGCCAGGAGCGCCGCCAGCAGCCTGCGCTCCATCGGCGTCAACTCGATCAGAACACCGGTGATCTCGGGTTCGATGCGCATCAGCCCGCGTTTCTCATCCGGCCGGTCACGATGCCTGGTCAACGGTCGCCCAGAGCCCGTATTCGTGCATCGCCTCGGCGTGCCGTTCCATCTTCTCGCGGGGACCGGTCGCGACGATCGCCTTGCCGTCGTGATGCACCTGCAGCATCAGGCGTTCCGCCTCTGGCGTGCTGTAGCCGAAGTAGCTGCGGAAGACATGCGTCACGTAGTTCATCAGATTGACCGGATCGTTCCACACGATGGTCTGCCATGGCAGCTCTGAGGCGATCCGAGACGCGGTCGTGGTGTCGCGCTCGAGGTCCGTGCCGGACAGCACCGGCGACGAGACCAGGAACATGGGGTGGATGACGGGACTCGAACCCGCGACATCCGGCACCACAAGCCAGCGCTCTACCAACTGAGCTACACCCACCATGCGCCGACCGCCTCCGAGATGAGGACGCGGACAACCCGACGATTCTACGGTACGACCGACGCCCATGACTCCACCGTGGAGGCGGCCGCCGCCTGCGCCTGCTCGCTCGTCGGGCCGGGTTCGGCCACGAACAGGACCTTGCGGTAGTAGTCGAGCTCGCGGATCGATTCCAGGATGTCGGCGAGCGCCCGGTGCCCGCCGTTCTTGGCCGGCGCCTGGAAGTAGACGCGCGGATACCATCGGCGGGCGAGCTCTTTGATGGAGGAGACGTCGACGCTGCGGTAGTGCAGGTGGCCGTCGACCCGCGGCATGTACCTCGCCAGGAAGGAGCGGTCCGTGCCGATGGTGTTGCCGGCCAGCGGAGCGGTTCCCGCCTCCGGGACGAACTTCAGGATGTACTCGAGCACCTCGTACTCGGCCTCAGCCAGGGTGACCCCGTTCGGGATCTCGTCGATCAGGCCGCTCTCCGCGTGCATCTGGGTGACGTAGTCGCCCATGTGCTCGAGCGCGGAGGCGCCCGGTTTGATGACGATGTCGAACCCGGGGTCGAGCGGCCTCAGATCGTAGTCGGTGACGACGACCGCCACCTCGACGAGTTCGTCGACTTCGAGATCGAGTCCTGTCATCTCGCAGTCGATCCAGACCAGGACATCGGGGTGTGCAGCCACTCGCCCAGCCTACCTGCGGGGGCCGACCCGGGCGGGAGAGGCACCATGTGCCGTCCCCCGGCCCTTCCGGGTCAGGTCACCTCGCCCAGGCCGATGTCCTCGGCCTCGTCCTTCGGCGTCTCCACCTTGCCGTCGATGCGGCGGAGCTGACGGCGCCCGGTCAGGATGAGGGTGGTGGCGACGAGCACCGAGACGCCGCCGACGAAGAACGGCACGGAACCGTTCGTCGCAGCCGCGATCGCCGCGGCGGCGGGCGGAGCCACCGCGCCGCCCATGAACCGGACGAAGGAATAGGTCGAGGAGGCGACGGAACGCGGGAGATCGGTGGCCTCCATGGTCGACTCGGTGAGCACGGTGTTGATCACGCCGAGCATCAGCCCGCCCACCACGACGCACGCGATCAACGCGGCGGTCGTCGTCACGAAGACCCCCGCGACGATGAGGTCGAGCGCGAGCACCCCCATCACGATCGCCAGCACGATCGATCTGGGCAATCGCGCGGTCAGCACCGGAGCGACCCACACGCTCGTGACGGCGACCGCGATGCCCCAGCCGAAGAAGGTGAGGCCGAGGCCGAGTGGGTTGAAGCCGGTGAGCCCGGGGGCGAACGGCGTGTAGGCCAGCAGCACGAAGAAGCCGAAGTTGTAGAAGAACGCCGACAGCGCCAGCACCAGCAAGGGGCGGTTGCCGAGGGCGCGCAGCGGCGCGCTCAGGCGGGTCTTCTCGCGCACCACTCCTTTCTCGCGCGGCAGCAGGATCAGGATCGCGATGAAGGCGACGACCATCAGCCCGGAGACGCCGAAGAACGGTCCGCGCCAACTGATCGAGCCGAGAAGACCGCCGAGGAGCGGGCCGACCGCGATCCCGAGGCCCAAGGCGGCTTCGTAGACGATGACGGCCTGGTTGGTTCCGCCCGATGCGGCGCCGACGATGGTCGCGAGCGCGGTCGAGATGAACAGGGCGTTGCCGAGGCCCCATCCGGCGCGGAATCCGATGATCGCCTCGACCGAGCCGCTCAGCGCGGCCAGCAGGGCGAAGATCACGATGAGTGCCAAGCCGATGAGCAGGGTCAGGCGCGCGCCGAGCCGGCTCGAGACGAAGCTCGTGATGAGCATCATGAGGCCGGTGATGGCGAGATAGCTGGTGAAGAGCAGCTCGGTCTGGGTGGGGCTCGCGTGCAGCTCGGAGGCGATCCCCTTCAGGATCGGATCGACGAGGCCGATGCCCATGAAGGCGATCACGCAGGCGAAGGCGATCGCCCAGACGGTGCGGGGCTGCTTCAGGATGCTCGCGGTCTCGCTGCCGTGGGTGCTGACATCGGCGGTCATGCGTACACCGCGGCATCGCTCGCGGTGCGCGACGTCACCAGCTCGACGGCCCGCTCGAGAATCGCCCACTCCCCGGTGTCGAGATCGGCGAACCAGGGGCCGAGCGCTTCGCTGATCTGGCGCCGCCAGTTCTTGAGCGCCGTACGGCCCGTCGGCGTGATGCGGATCAGCCAGGCTCGCGAGTCTTCGACATCGGCGATCCGGGAGACCATCTCCTCTTCCACCATGGTGGCGATCACCCGGGTCATGCCGGGCTGCGTGACACGGCTGGCCGCCGCGAGTTCGCCGATCCGCATCGGGCCGTCGGCGTCGAGGATGCCGAGGGCGCGCCAGATGGCGGACGGTGTCCGGTTGCCCGTGGCCTGGGCGGCGATGCGCATCAGGCAGCTGGAGGAGACGAGGAGTGATTGGAGGACTTCGCTATGTTTCACAGCCGAAAGTATATACTTGTGTTAAGCAACTTGCTCACCAGCGGCGGAATCGGGAGCCGAGGGGAATCGGATGGCTCCGACCATGGTTGCCCCCTGCGTGATCGTCGACCTCTACACCTCCGCATTCTGCGAGCCATGCCATCTAACGCGCGCCGTGCTCGCGGATGCCGCGCGCCTGGTGCCCGCGGCGCAGATCGTCGAGCGCGATGTGGTGAAGTTCGAGTCGCAGGCCGAGAGCGACGGCGTGCTGGTCACCCCCACCGTCATCGTCCGCACCGCGGACGGCGCCGAGGTGTTCCGCGCCCAGGGCGTGCCCACCCTGCCACAGGTGCTGGCGGCGCTGGCGAAAGCGGTCTGAGGCCCCCCCGGAGAGATTCGAACTCCCGACCAGCCGGGTAGAAACCGGATGCTCTATCCACTGAGCTACGGGGGGATCGGCCCGGTTCGGCTCGCCTGAGAGTCTAGGCGCGCAGTTCCGACGGCACGGCCTGCACCACCTGCGAGCAGGCCGCGCCTTCGAGTAACGTCCGATCCCATGACTGCAACGACGGATCCCCGGGTCGAAGCGCGCCGCTCGGCGCTGGATGCGCGAAATGCGCCGTGGGTGCCGCGGTCGCTCGCGGCACAGCTGGACGTGGTGGCGGCACAGCATCCCGACCGTCCCTATGTGCTGGCCGATGGCCGCTCGCAGAGTTACCGCGAGGTCGCGGAACGCTCGCGCACGATCGCGGCCGGACTCATGTCGCTCGGCGTGCAGCACGGCGACCGGGTCGCGCTGCTGGTCGACAACCGCGCGGAGTACCCGGCGATCAAGTTCGGGGTCGCCAGGGCCGGCGCCATCGCGGTCCCCTTGAACTACTCGTACAAGGCGGACGAGATCGGCGAACGCCTCCGCCAGAGCGCTGCCTCCGTGGTGATCATGGTGGATGCATCGGCTGCCACCGACTTCTTGGCGGCATTCGACCAGCTCGTCCCGGGCTGGGAATCCGGCGTCTCCTCCACCGGGATGCCCGAACTCCGCCACATCGTCCTCGTCGAGGCGCATGCGGGACGTGATGCCCTTGACCTGGGCCGCCTGGGTGATGGAGGTGTCCCTGCTGAGGATGTCGACGCCCGACTCGACCAGCTCGCACCGGACGATGTCTGCGACATCGTCTTCACCTCGGGAACGACCGGCCACGCGCTCGGGGCCGAACTCACCCATGACATGGTGCTCCGCAGCGCGTACGGCTCGGCGTACCACCGCGCATTCGACGACGGATGGCGCATCAGCTTCCCTCTGCCGCTCTACCACGTCTTCGGCTATGTCGAGGGGATGCTCTCGGTGCTGTTCGTCGCCGGGGCCATCGCCCCCTTGCGCGTGTTCAACCCGAAGACGGTGCTGGACATCATCGAGCGCGAGCGGATCAACGAGGCGCTGTTCGTTCCGACCATGACGGTCGCAGTCGTCGACCAGGCGGTGAAGGAGCCGCGCGATCTGAGCAGCCTCGAGTCGGTGTGCTCCGCGGCGGCGCCCGCCCCCGCCTGGCTCTGGGAGCGGGTCATGACCGACCTGGCCCCGCGGATGATCTTCACCGGCTACGGGCAGACCGAGGTGTCAGCTGCGACGGTGATGACGCACCCCGGCGACGACATCGCAACCGTGTCGTCGACCGTCGGCACGACGAAGCTCGGCGGCATCGCTGCGCAGGGTGCGGGTGTCGACGATGTGCGACTGGCCGAGTACCGCACGATCGATCCGTTCTCGGGCGAGGTGCTGCCGGCCGGCCGGACCGGCGAGCTGTCCGTGCGCGGACCCCTGGTCACGCACGGCTACTTCGGGGATCCGGAACGGACGCAGTTCTCGGTGGATGCAGAGGGATGGCTGCGCACGGGCGACCTCGGCTACGTCGACGAGCAGGGCTACCTGCGGCTGGACGGTCGGAGCAGCGAGCTGTTCAAGGTCGGCGGCGAACTCGTGTCACCGCTCGAGGTGGAACAGGTGCTCACCGAGATGCCCGGGATCAGCCAGGCCTTCGTCGCCGGTGTTCCGGACGAGCGCTTCGGCGACGTCGCATGGGCGTGGATCGTCCCGCCCGAGGGTGCAGAGATCGACGAGCAGGCCGTGCTGCGTGAATTGCGCCTGCGCCTCGCTCGGTTCAAAGTCCCGCGAGGCATCACGATCATCGACGCCGCCTCGCTGCCCGTGACCACGACCGGCAAGGTGCAGAAGTTCCTGCTCGTGCGCTCCTTGCGGGCCGAGGGCGCCCGCTCCTAGTCAGAGCCTCTTCAGCATCTGCGTCGCGACCACGTCGTAGCCGAGCGAGGCGTACAGCCGTTGCGCGCCCTGGTTGAAGCCGAAGACGTTGAGCCCGATCGCGGCGGATCCGTCGGCCTTGGCGAGCTCTTCGACCGCCAGCATGGCGGTGCGGCCGAAGCCTCGGCCGCGTTCCGCCTCGTCGATGAAGATGTCATAGACGTATGCGGCACCGCTGCGCTCCGGATGCGGTCCGATCCACAGCGTGCCGACCGGGCGCCCGCCATCCAGAACGATCAGCAGACGATGTCCGGGGGTCCGCATCCCCTCCGGGAGAAGTCCGGCCATCTGCTCCTCGGCCCTGGCCAGCGCGGCCTCCACGGGGATCGAGGATGCCCGCGCCACATCGGCGGCGTAGCCCGCGCGCTGCCTGGCGAGGAACTTCGCGAACTCGTCGTCGGTCATCGGGCGCACGGAGGCTGTCATGCCGGGCAGGCTGTTCGGCAGGGTGACCCCATGCGACGGCGCTCGTCGAGCATGCGGAGGCATCCGGCTAGGAGGCGACCTTCTCGGACTGGAACAGCGACTCGGCAGCGGTCGTGCCGGGCGCGGTGAACGCACCGTCCTGCGCATGGTCGGCCGCGACTCCGGACGCAGACGCGGACGCGGACGCGGCTGATGAGTACTGCTCCTCGGCCCAGCGCTGCTGTTCCAGCACGACGGGGTCGATCGCCGTGTCGGCGTACTGCCAGCGGTCGAGGTCCGCCGCGAACAGCTTCTTGGCGCGGCCCGGGCGGTGCAGCCACTCGACCAGGCGGTCGCGGTACTCATCGAGCGTCTGCTCGGCCTGGTAGCTGTAGCTGACGGAGTTGGTGCGCATCTCGCGCAACTGGTGCGCCGCCCAGTCGGCGGCGAGCCGCGCGCCCGCGATCGGCAGCAGCCGGACCTGCACATCGGCCTGGCTCGCCATCAGCTCGGAGTGCTCCTTGGAAGCCGGTCCCTGGCTGTGCCAGGTGGACGCGCTCTGGCCCGCGGCCACGAGAGCCGCGACGGCGGATGCGCGCGTCTCGAAGTCGCGCTGGGTGATCAGCCGCTTGACGCCGCCGCGCCCGATGCCGGCAGCGATGATGCCGGCGAGCACGATCGCCACGAAGGGGATCACGGCGGTCGTGATGAGCTTCCAGCCCGCGTCGGACCGGATCCAGTCGAGAATGTCGTTCAGCCACGTCATGGGCGGGACGATACGCTCGGCGCATGCGGCTGCCGGTCGTCCGTTCCGCGAGTCGCGGAAACTCTCAGGTAGAGAGTTAATCCCGGAACCGCCTCAGGGCCGCAGCGAATCGATGGCATCGTCGGCAGTCCAGAACTCGCCGACGGGCAGGAAGCCCTGCGCGCGGGGGCGCAGCCGCTTGCTGAAGAAGCGCTCGCCCTCAGCGGTGCGGACGATCTCCACGTAGCCGAGCACAGTCCCGTCGGGGCGGGTGGCCCGCCACATCCGGCCGTGCAGGGCGAGCACGGTCACGCCGGGATGCGCCGAGGCCAGGGGGAGGGGGATCGCGCGTTCGAGGAGTTCCATGACTCGAACATGTCTTCGACCACCGACATCAGGCCGCCGGGAGCACCAGATCGGCGTCGACGACCTTGCCGACCCGGGCCGTCTGGGCGAGCATGATCCCGACCAGCACCACGGCCGCGCCGGCCAGCTGCACCGGCTGGAGTCCTTCTCCGAGCCAGAGCCATGCCACGAGGAAGGCGAACAGCACCTCCGACGACGCGGCGATGCCCGCCGCCGTCGCGGGCAGGTGCCTGAGCGCGTGGAAGCCGAGCAGGAACGGCAGGAACGATCCGAGCACGATCGCCGATGTGAGAGGCAGGAAGAGCGGAACGTCGACGTGACCGTGCGATCCGCCGATGTCGACCGGCTTGACGAAGACCGCGGGGTCCAAGGTCCACCATCCGCTGAGGGCCGCCCAGAACGCCGCGGCGAACAGACCGGTCCAGAAGGCGACGGCCAGGGGCGAGGTCGCCGCCACCTGGCGCTCGCCGACGACGAAGTAGACGGTGAGCGCCACCGCGGCCCCGAGGGCGAGCACCACGCCGAGCGGATCGAGCGTGCTCGACCACAGCTGCGCCACGACCACCAGTCCGGCCAGCACGAGACCGATCGCCACCCACAGCCGGGCCTTGACCTTCTCCTTGAACACGAAGAAGCCGACGAGCGCGACGAACAGCACGCCGGTGTACTCCAGCAGCAATGCGATCCCGACGGGCAGGCGGGCGAGGGCGCCTCCGTAGCACGCCTGCAGCAGCGCGATGCCGGTGATGCCGAGGATCGCCAGCACGAGCAACTGGCGCGGCTTGATCCGGAACGCCTTCCGGTCGGTGATCAGCAGCATGATCCCGGCGAGCACCGCGGTGCCGAGCGAGCGGAACAGGGTGAGCTGCTGCGGCTCCAGCCCGTTGAGAACGAGCAGCTTCGTCGTGGTGCCGTTGGCGCCGAACAGGGCGGCGCTCAGCAGCGCGAAAAGGTACCCCATGGGCGGCCGCTGCATGCATTCAGCCTAGGTCGCGGCACAGATGCCCCCGCTCTTGCGCAAAAGTAGCTAATCACATTAGCATAGGGGCTATGACAATGAGCATCGTTACCGACCTCCGCTTCCTCTCGCGCCAGGAAGGGCGCCTCGCTTATGCCGTCAGCGGCGCCGGTCCGCTGATCGTCGCCGTCCCGGGGATGGGCGATCTGCGCGGCAGCTACCGCGAGTTGGCCGGCCCCCTGGTCGACGCCGGATTCCGCATCGCCGTGATGGACCTCGGCGGGCACGGCGACTCAGACACCACCTTCCGGCGCTTCGGCGACCAGGTGACCTCCGACGACATCCTGGCGCTCATCGACGAACTGGGCGGCCCGGCCGTCATCGTCGGCAACTCGATGGCGGGTTCGGCGGCATTGCTGGCCGCCGCCGACCGCCCGGATGCGATTGCCGGCCTGGTGCTGCTGAGCCCGTTCCTGCGCGAGCGGGCGTCCCGAACCGCTCTGGCCATGAACAGGCTGATGTATCGCGCGCTCTTCGCGGGACCGTGGGGCGCCGCCGCCTGGGCCGGCTACTACCGCACGACGCTCAACCGCGGAACGGCCGCACCCTGGTTGAGGGACCATGCCGCCGCGATCACGGCGTCGATGCGCGAACCGGGGCGCCTGAGATCCTTCCGCGAACTGGCAGTGCAACTCGACCACCACGCGGTCGAAACGCGACTGCCCGAAGTCTCAGCACCGTCGCTCACGATCATGGGCTCCGTCGACCCGGACTACCGCGACCCGGCCGCAGAGCTGGACTTCGCCGCGCGCGCCCTGCACGGCGAGACACTGCTGGTCGAAGGAGCGGCGCACTACCCGCATGCGGCCCGCCCCGAGCTGGTCACCCCCGCGGTGCTGGCGTTCGTCGAGCGGCTGCGCCAGGGCTCCGGATGGCGCTCTCCCGTCGGGAGCGCGCAAGGGGCACCGCGTGCCTAGGGCCGGCCTCAGCCGGGATGCGGTCACCGATCTCGCCGTGGAGCTGGTGGATTCGAGCCCGGACGGCTTCGCCGGCCTCACCCTCGCGGCCGTGGCCGCGCGGGCCGGGGTCGCCGTTCCGAGTCTCTACAAGCACATCGGCTCACTCGCCGATCTGCGCCGCTCCGTGGCGCTGGTGGCGGTGACCGAGCTGCTGCGGCGGAGTTCCGCCACCACGGTCGGCCGGGCCGGGGAGGATGCGCTGCGGGCGCTGGGACGCGAGATCCGCGCCTTCGCGGCGGAGCATCCGGGACTGTATGAGGCGACGCAGGTGGCCCCCGCATTCGACGAGTCGGGCCAGGACGATCCCGCGTCGCTGGCGCTGGCTCAGGCGGCCGTCGACACGGTGGATGTCGTCGGAGCCGTCCTGCGCGGCTTCGGCCTGCCCGATGCGCGGACCGTCGACGCGGTGCGGGTGACGCGCGCCGCGATCCACGGCTTCGTCGAACTGGAGGCGCACGGCGGCTTCGGGATGCCCGACGACGTCGGCCGCAGCTTCGAGGCGCTGCTCGACGTGCTGGTCTCCGGGCTCGTGACGCTGGCGCGGGCGTGACAGCAGGCGTAGCGTCGGCTCCGCAACGAAAGGAGCTCGATGATGAGTTCGATCGCAGCAACCGGTCAGCGCTGGGTCGCCTTCGGCGACGCGGGCGCGACCGGCACCATCCTCCACACCGCCGAGGGCTACGCCGTGCGACTGCTGGATGACGACCGGGCGCGGGGGACCTACCCATCGCTCGACGTCGCCAAGAGCGCCCTGCACGCCGGCATGCCGCCGGGATCGGACTGGCCGGAGTTCCGCGAGCACTGACGGCCTCTCCTTCTCATAGACGACGGGCGTCGTTCCTCCACTCAGCACGGAGGACGGCGCCCGTTCTGCTTCCCGGCCCGCGACGATGGGGCGATCGGATGCCGGGGCGGCTTCCCGGCACGAACGCCGCGCCCGGCATCCGATCCGCGCTGTCGTGCGTCCGGTCTCACCGGTCGTCGTCGCTGTCGGAACGGGCAGGCCGCCGCCGGATCCCCGCCGCCCGCAAATCGGCATCGGCCACCCCGCCGCCGTCGGCGTACCGCGCCTCGTCGAGCACCCAGAGCACGGGGAGCCCGCCGATCGTCAAGGCGTGCTCGCGCAGTTCTGCATCGCGGTCCCCGATCCGGATCGTGCGCGTGCGGTTCACATCGGGCACGCTACCCGCGCTGGTGGGCTGACTGCTCGTCCACAGCCGCGTCGCGACTCGCTGCTGCACCGTTCGCCCACGCCCGCCCCATGGACCCGCTCAGGATCGCACCCTGGACTCACCGATCCGCTTTTCGAAGGAGCATCCATGACCGACACCATCACCCTCACCGGACTCGTCGCCACCACCCCGCGCCACCTCGTGACCGGCGAGGGGTTGCCGATCACGAGCTTCCGGCTCGCCTCCACCCAGCGCCGCTACGACCGCGGAGCGCAGAAATGGATCGACGGCGAGACCAATTGGTACACGATCACCGCCTTCCGCCAGCTCGCCATCAATCTGGTCGGCTCGGTCGTGAAGGGGCAGCGCATCGTCGTGACGGGCAAGCTCCGCATCCGCGACTGGGAGACCGGCGACCGCGCGGGCACCACCATCGAGGTGGACGCCGAGGCGCTGGGGCACGACCTCGCATGGGGCACCTCCGTGTTCACGCGCTCGGTGTCGTCGACGGTCGTGAACGATGCGGATCTGCCGAGCGACCGCGCAGCGGTGCTGGACGGCGATGGCGGTCCGGACGCGGTGGACGCATCGGCGGCCGGCGTATCCGTCGATGCCGATGAGGACGCCGGCGGCGGCACCTCGGCCGACGAACTCGCCGCCGCTCGCTCACGGCGCCCGGTCGAGCTCGCGCTGCCGTTCTAGACTCATCGCGACCCGAGCCGGACCCGCGGCCGGTCGAGGAGGATCATGCCCCGCACCACTGGACTGCTGACGCGCATCGTCCTACCGTTGGCTCTCGGCGGCGCGGTCATGGCGATCCTCGTCGGCTGCGTGCCATCGCCCGTCCCGACGGCGACGCCGGAACCCACCGTCAGTTCCAGCGCGACCCCGGCAGCGCCGACGATCAATCTGGACGGAACGGCCGCTCAGAACCAGGCGTACTTCGACCAGGTGAACGAAGATCTGATCGCCGCAGGGGGCGACCTGGGCGGGCGGCCCTTCATCGACAACCTGGTGAAGGCGGGTTTCCCGAAGGTCGCCATGGAGGTCACCCCCGACCGCACCTCGGTCAACCTGGCAGCCGACAACATCGTGTTCTCCGTTCGACTGGGCGACACCTGCCTCATCGGGCAGTACGGCAACACCGGCTACAGCAGCACCGTGCAGAAGTTGCTCGTCACGGGCCGCTGCCTGGTCGGCATCACTCGCACGATCGACTGGTGACAGCCTCGCGACTGGTGATGGCCTCGCTCCGAAGCGTTCGCGGCCCTTCCGTAGACTGATCCCATGGCCGAATTCATTTATTCGATGGTGCGCGCCCGCAAGGCGGTCGGCGACAAGCTCATCCTCGATGATGTGACCATGTCGTTCCTGCCGGGGGCGAAGATCGGGATGGTCGGCCCGAACGGCGCAGGCAAGTCCACGATCCTGAAGATCATGGCCGGGCTCGACACCCCCAGCAATGGCGAGGCAAGGCTCAGCGCCGGGTACACGGTCGGCATCCTGATGCAGGAGCCCGAGCTCGATGAGAGCAAGACCGTGCTCGAGAACGTGCAGGAGGGCGTGGGCCCCATCCAGGCGAAGCTGGACCGGTTCAACGAGATCTCGGCCGCCATGGCGGATCCGGATGCCGACTTCGACACCCTGCTCGCCGAGATGGGCGAGTTGCAGACCGAGATCGACGCCGCAGACGCCTGGGACCTCGACAACCAGTTGGAGCAGGCGATGGATGCCCTGCGCACCCCCCCGGGAGACGCATCCGTCGCGAACCTCTCCGGGGGCGAGAAGCGCCGCGTCGCGCTGACCAAGCTGCTCCTGCAGAAGCCGGATCTGCTGCTGCTCGACGAGCCCACCAACCACCTCGACGCCGAGAGCGTGCTCTGGCTGGAGCAGCACCTGCAGCAGTACGCGGGCGCCGTGATCGCGGTCACCCACGACCGGTACTTCCTCGACAACGTCGCGCAGTGGATCGCGGAGGTCGACCGCGGCCATCTCTACCCCTACGAGGGCAACTACTCCACCTACCTGGAGAAGAAGGCTCAGCGCCTGGAGGTTCAGGGCAAGAAGGACCAGAAGCTCGCCAAGCGGCTCGCCGACGAACTCGACTGGGTGCGCAGCAACGCCAAGGGCAGGCAGGCGAAGTCCAAGGCGCGTCTCGCCCGCTACGAGGAGATGGCGACCGAGGCGGACCGCACGCGGAAGCTCGACTTCGAGGAGATCCAGATCCCGCCGGGTCCGCGTCTCGGCTCGATCGTCGTCGAGGCGAAGAAGCTGGAGAAGGGCTTCGGCGGCCGCGGGCTGATCGAGGATCTGAGCTTCACCCTCCCGCCGAACGGCATCGTGGGCGTGATCGGACCGAACGGCGTCGGCAAGACCACCCTGATCAAGACGATCGTCGGGTTGGAGCAGATCGACGGCGGCGAGCTGAAGGTCGGCGAGACCGTGCAGATCAGCTACGTCGATCAGAACCGCGGCGGCATCGATCCGAACAAGACGCTGTGGGAGGTGGTCAGCGACGGGCTCGACATCATCACGGTCGGAAAGGTCGAGATCCCGTCCCGCGCCTACGTCAGCAAGTTCGGCTTCAAGGGGCCGGACCAGCAGAAGAAGGCGGGGGTGCTGTCCGGCGGCGAGCGCAACCGGCTCAACCTGGCGCTGACGCTCAAGCAGGGCGGCAACCTGCTGCTGCTCGACGAGCCGACCAACGATCTCGATGTCGAGACGCTGCAGAGTCTCGAGAACGCACTGCTCGAGTTCCCCGGCTGCGCGGTGGTGATCACCCACGACCGGTGGTTCCTCGACCGGATCGCGACCCACATCCTCGCCTATGAGGGCACGGAGGAGAACCCGGCCGCCTGGTACTGGTTCGAGGGCAACTTCGAAGCCTACGAGACGAACAAGATCGAACGCCTCGGGGCGGACGCCGCGAAGCCGCATGCCAGCGTCTACCGCAAGCTGACGAGGGATTGATGTCCGTTCGGAACGCCGCGAGTGAACGGCTGTCGCGTGGAGCCGCAATCCGTGCACTGCGCGCCGCGGGAGCGGCGGTGCGGCAACAGCCATGACCCGCCTCCACATACCTATCCCGCTGCGCTGGGGCGATCTCGACGCCTACGGGCACATCAACAACGTCGAGACCCTGCGCTTGATCGAGGAGGCACGGGTGCGCGCCTTCTGGCGCGGCGGCGACGAATTCGACCAGCCGGCGGCCGTGCTCGATCTGAGCGCGGAGTCGAGCACCTGGTCGCTGGTGGCGCGCAGCGAGGTCGAGTACCTCGCGCCGATGCCGTACACCCGCGCGCCGATCGACGTGGAGGTCTGGCTCGGCCGGATCGCCGGCGCGAGCATCGAGATGTGCTTCGAGCTCTACTCCCCGGCCGGGTTCGTGCCGCGGGTGCTGCACGTGCGGGCCGCCACCTCGATCGTGATGGTGAATGCCGCATCCGGCCGGCCGACGCGCGTCCCGGCGCTGCTGCACGAACTGTGGTCCCCGTACCTGGAAGAACCGCTGCACTTCACGCGCCGCTGATCTGCGGCATGGGGAACCCGCCCGCCGGCGGTCGGGCGGTCGCCGGTGCCGTTGAGATCCCGCCTCCCAAGAAGGCCCGCCAAGGGGACGATCGCGGGCTGTAGTTTAGGAGCAGATGGGCAGCTCCTTCACTCTCGCAGACACCCCCACGCTCGACGACCTCCAGGTCTTCCTCGCTCGCGCCGCACGCATCGAGGAGGGCTCGGTGCGGCTGATCGCGGGCAGCGGGGTTCTCGCCGTGTACGCAGCCGTGTTCTACCCGGTCGGCCTGCTCGACGAGAGCCCGACCGTGCTGGGCCTTCGGACTCTGGCGCTGGCGGATGTGTCGACCGGGTTCGATGTCGTGGTGCCGATCCGCTCCCTGTTGGGCCGGCTCGAGATGGCGCAGCAGGCGCGGCGGGAGAATTCCGCGCTCAGCGGCCCGGTCAGCATCTCGGTGCCGATGGAGGTGAACACGGTCACCTGGTCGGCGATCTCGCCCCCGCGCGGCGGCTGGCGCCCGATCGATGGGACGAGCTCGGCCGTTCTCGAGCGCGCAGCACGGGCGGGCATCGACGAGGTGGCTGCCGCTATCCCGGATGCCGTGGGCGAGCAGATCGTGCGCCGCGTGCGCTCCGAGGTGTGGAGCCGCGGCATCGACGGGCTGGAGCACGTCCCGGCGGGCGCGGCTTTCGCGGCCATGGGGCTCGGCTTCCTGGGTGACGACGAGGTCCGGATGTTCGAGACCGGCCCGTGGACGCGGCTCACCACCCGGCGCGGGCACGTGCTGGTGAGGCGCAGGGCGTGGACCCTCGCCCGCTAGGCCCGTAGCCCTCGCTCAACCAGTCGAGCCGGTCTCGGATTTCCAGGTGGAATTTACCCGCCCGTAATGATTCTCCATATGGGGGACATCTAGCCTGGTGTCGGGTCCCCCACCTGCCCGCCCAATCGATCGGGCTCACCCGCACCCCCAGTGCGTCGGACATCACCTAACTGTTCGGCGCAGCGTCAGCGTTGCCGCGACACCGCCGTCGATCCCGCCGGGTCGTTCGTAGAGCAGTTCTGAACATGGAGTACACGACTCATGTCCAAGTTCTTGGTGCTTTGGCGTTCTCCGATCGTCTATGTCTTCGCTCAGTTGGCACCGTTCGCCCTGCTGGCGATTGCATACCAGAGCGCCGCTGCGAAGCTTGTACATGTGCGCTTCGGTTCGGTCGTGTTTTTTCAGGGGCTTACGCGGCGATTTTGCGAGCTGCGCCTGATCGGCGCAGCCTGCGGCCTCCGCAATTTCAGAAGAAAATCAGTGCCGTTCCGCGATGTGCGGGATCGCGACCATGAGCGGCGAGGACGATTTCCGCATCCGGCCAGGCCGCATCCGCTCGACGAGCGCGCAGCGCGCCAGACCCTTCATCGCGCAGGCGCTGGCGGCGGCCCAGCGCGCCGGCGGAACGGTCTCCCGAAAGGGGACGATCGGGCCGAACCACCGCTCCCGGTTCGGCCGGGGCCAGCGCGCATCGGTGCAGGCTAACCGGCTCATCACCTCCCGCTCGCGCGGCGCCGTCATCAAGGCGCGTGTCGTCCGTCACGGCGGACGGAGCGCGCCGCTTGCGACCCACCTCAGCTATCTGAGCCGCGAGGGCGTCACCCGGGACGGAGAGAAGGCCCGGCTGTTCGGCCCCGGCA
>WOYI010321686.1_pt2 | contig 21840 bp, 23 predicted proteins | sample 6423411 | NCBI WGS metagenome assembly WOYI01 (sample SAMN13441803, study PRJNA592873) | oil field metagenome | biome: oil field; feature: oil-well bore; material: oil-contaminated soil; isolation source: oil-contaminated soil from oil-well borehole | place: Germany: Wietze | collected 2016-10-18 ... | reverse complement strand
CCGCCCTTGAGGGTGGTCGAACCTTCGCCCGACACCGCGCCGGCGAACGTGCCGCCCACGAGGTACTCCCGGGAGGAGACCGCCGTGGTCAGCGGCGCAACCGGCAGCTGAGTTTCATTCGAGGCCGCGACAGTCAACGTCCAGCCGTCCGGGGTCACCACGATCCCGGGCGGAGCGGAGACGACGAAGCCGTTGTCCGGCGGCGGTGGCACCTCGTTGGCCGGAGGCTCCGCCAGTGCGATCTGGGCGGATCCGAGTGGGAGCAGCATGCACGCGACCAATGTGGCGATGCGCAGAATCATGTTCATTCCGTTCGGTTTTGGAGGTGGGTCAGACGGCCTTGGTGACGCCGAGATAGGTGATGATGTCATCGGTGTTCTCGGTGGAGCTGGTCAACGTCGCGTACGAGCGGATGAACGACTGGCCCGCGCACTGGTCGGTCTTGACGCGGACCCCGGTGATGGTGATGCGCGTCGAGTCTCCCTTGAATTTCTTCTTGTCGAGCGCCACCGTGGTCACCGTTCCGGGCTTCAGGTAGACCTTGCCCCCGAGCGACGCCGAGAAGCTGACAGTCGCGTTGGTCAACGGAATTTGGATGCCCGGCGTGATCCCGGCACCGGGGTTGATCTCCACCTCGTCGGAGATGATGCCGCAACCGATCTGCTCGCCCGCCTCGAACGATCCACCCTTCAACTCGGTCGTGCCGGAGCCGGTGATCTTCCCGGTGAACGTGCCGGCGATCAGGTACTCGCGTGAGGAGACGGCGGTGGTCAGCGGTGCAACGGGAAGCTGCGTCTCGTTGCTACCGGCGACCTCCAGGTGCCAACCGTCCGGGGTGTCCAGGATTCCCGGAGGCGCGGACGGAACGGCGCCTTCGGGTGGAAGCGGATTGGTGACGTTCATCGGGACTACGAGGTCAGGAGCCGGAGGCGGGGGAGCGGGCTCTGCCATCGCCAGGGGTGCGGACGCAACTGGCACCAGCACACAGACGGCCAGAGTGGCAAAGTTCTTGAACATGGCGGGAATTCGCCCTCTCGTGGTCGGAATGAGATCCAGCGGATGTTTCGAAACGGAGCCTCTCTGGACCGGGTTTCCAAACGGCAACGGTTGGATGAACAATGAGGGTGCAGCGCCCATCGAAAGAGTGCCCGGGTGGCAGTTACCTGTGAATAATCTTTGTGTATCGTCATATTTTCATCTACCGACGACCCTCGATGGACGGCAACTGGAAATCGGCAGTCCGGTTGCCGTTCATGTTCTGGACGTCTGGTTGATGGACTGTGACTTCCATTCGTCGCCCCAAGGCCGGTGCGTCGGGGCTGCTACGCGTATCGCACATGGAGGAAAGCGCCTTGAAGTCATTTCTGTTGTGCCAGAAGGTGACGGCGGCTTCGCTGATTGCGTTCGGTATCGGATTGACCCACGCCGCGACGGCCACTGCCGATGACATCCTCCCCGACCCGGCGCTGCCCGGTCCCGCGGTGCAGGTCGCTGCCGCACCGATGGCGGACAACGCAGCCCCGCCCGCGGTACTGGCCTGTGCGCAGTTCGCCCAGGTACTGGACGGCTCGGCCACCTACTACGGAGACTTCGCAGACTCGCTCGAAGGCTCCGGTTACGCCGACCCGGCGGTGTCGACCAGCAACATCACCGGGCGGACGGCGTTGCGTGAAGCCGCCGGACTGGCCATGGGTGCGGCCAATACGCCCGGACTGTCGCCCGATATCGCCAATCCGATGCGGACGTGGTCACTCGGTGCGGCCAAGCTGCTCGCCAAGATGGGATTGCGCATCCCCGGCGACAGTTTGAACAGCACCGCGGCGGAGATGAACAATCAGGCCACACGTGTGCAGGAGGCCTGCGCCGCTGCCGGGACACACGCCTGACCCGAATGAGACCCATCGTCGTCGGGGCGGTCGCGCTCGGCCTTGCCGTGGCCGGCTGCTCGGACGGCGCCACGTCCGACAGATCAAATCCACCGAGACCCGTTCCGGATTCGGCACTGCCCGGCCTGCTCCTGAACGCCGCGGACGTCGACGCCGTCCTCGGGACCGAAGGCATCACCCCAAGGTCGCCGGTGGACACGATGGGCGATCACCGCAACCTGCTCCCGAACCTGAACTGCCTCGGGGTGTGGCAGGTCAACGAAGCCCCGATATACGACCCGAGTCATTACAAGTCGGTTCGTCAGCAGATGCTCCGGACGCCCGACAACGACCAATGGGACAGCCTCGTCGTGCAATCGGTCGTTTCCTACCGCACTGCCGATGCGGCGCAGGCGTTCTTCGCCGACTCGCAAGACCGGTGGTCCAAGTGCACCAACCACACGGTGAACATTCGGGTCAACGAGCAGGTGCTGCCGAAGTGGGTGAGCGGCGACCTTGAGCAGACCGACAGCCTGCTCTCGATGCCGTACATCCGGGGGGCCGGGGATCAGACCAGGTCGTGCCAGCGGGCACTCTCGATTGCCTCGAACGTGATCCTCGATATCCAGGCGTGCGTGCCACAGCGGCAGGAATCGATCACGGCGGCCGCCGACATCGCCGGCAAGATCGAGTCGAGGCTCCCCAGACAATGAGATGTGGGACGCCCCGGCTCGGTCGAGCGGGCCAGAGCGGCCGTTCGAACCGATGGCCGATGACCTGCGGGCAGCTGTTACTCTCGTAGACTGTTTGACGCGCGACCCTGCAGGTGACGAACCTGCTGGTAGATCGCGCGAGACTTAACCGAACGCTGGATCAACCAGCCAATAAGCACGCCGCGTGAATGAAGTCGGCTGCGCAGGAGGAAGAGTGCTTTCGGCTTTCATCTCGTCGCTGCGGACTGCCGACCTCAGGCGCAAGATCCTGTTCACCCTCGGGTTGGTCGTGCTGTACCGCGTCGGCGCGACCATCCCGTCGCCGGGAGTCAACTACCCGAACGTCCAGCAGTGCATCGAGCAGGTCAGCGGCGGTGACTCGGCGCAGATCTACTCCCTGATCAACCTGTTCTCCGGCGGCGCCCTGCTGCAGCTGTCGGTGTTCGCGGTCGGCGTCATGCCCTACATCACCGCCAGCATCATCGTGCAGCTGCTGACCGTGGTCATTCCGCGTTTCGAACAGCTCAAAAAAGAGGGCCAGGCCGGTCAGGCCAAGATGACGCAGTACACCCGGTACCTGTCGATCGCGCTGGCGATTCTGCAGGCCACCAGCATCGTCGCGCTGGCCGCCAACGGTGGCCTGATGCAGGGCTGCAGCCTGGACATCATCGACGACACCTCGATCTTCGGCCTCATCGTCATCGTGCTGGTGCTGACGGCAGGCGCCTCACTGGTGATGTGGATGGGCGAGCTGGTCACCGAACGCGGCATCGGCAACGGCATGTCGCTGCTGATCTTCGCCGGTATCGCCGCCCGTATCCCGGCCGAGGGCAAGGCCATCCTGGATGCCCGCGGCGGCATGGTGTTCACCTTCGTCTGCATCGGCGCCCTGGCCATCCTGATCGGCGTGGTGTTCGTCGAGCAGGGCCAGCGCCGCATCCCGGTGCAGTACGCCAAGCGCATGGTGGGCCGGCGGATGTACGGCGGCACTTCTACCTATCTGCCGCTGAAGGTCAACCAGGCCGGTGTCATCCCGGTGATCTTCGCGTCCTCGCTGATCTACATTCCGCAGCTGATCACCCAGCTCATCGACAGCGGCCGAGACAATCCGGGAACGGGCTGGTGGAGCTCCTTCGTCGCCAACCACTTGTCCAACCCGACCAGCCCCACACACATCGCGTTCTACTTCGGCCTGATCGTGTTCTTCACGTACTTCTACGTGTCGATCACGTTCGACCCCGACGAGCGGGCCGACGAGATGAAGAAGTTCGGCGGGTTCATCCCGGGTATCCGCCCCGGTAAGCCGACCGCCGACTATCTGCGCTTCGTGCTGAGCCGCATCACTCTTCCGGGCTCGATCTACCTGGGTGCGATCGCCGTCCTGCCGAACGTGTTCCTGCAGGCCGGTAGCGGTGGCACCACCTTGCAGAACCTGCCGTTCGGCGGCGTTGCCGTGCTGATCATGATCGGTGTGGGGTTGGATACCGTGAAGCAGATCGAGAGTCAGCTGATGCAGCGCAACTATGAAGGGTTCCTCAAATGAGAATTGTGTTACTCGGACCTCCCGGCGCCGGAAAAGGAACCCAGGCCGAGAAGCTCGCCGCGCAGCTCGGAATCCCGCAGATCTCGACCGGTGACCTGTTCCGGCACAACATCGGTGCCGGCACCCCGCTCGGAGTCGAAGCCAAGAAGTACCTGGACGCCGGTGACCTGGTGCCCGCCACGCTGACCAACGCTCTGGTCGATGACCGTATCGATCACGAGGACGCCTCCGGAGGTTTCATCCTCGACGGGTTCCCACGTTCGGTGGAACAGGCCGAAGCGCTTGAGGAGATGCTGGCCAAGCGTGGCGTGAAGCTGGACGCGGTGCTCGAATTCCGGGTGTCCGAGGACGAACTGCTCGACCGTCTCAAGGGCCGCGGCCGCGCCGACGACACCGAAGAGGTCATCCGCAATCGCATGCAGGTGTACAACGTGGAGACCGCGCCGCTGCTGGACTACTACGCCGGTGACCTGAAGACCGTCGAAGCAGTCGGCACTCCGGACGAGGTGTTCGCGCGGGCGCTGCAGGCGCTCGGTCAGTAGTTCGGCGCCCCATGATCTCGGTGCCCGGTCTGCGTCGCAAGGTTGTCGCTCAGCGCAGCCCCGGCGAACTCGACACGATGGCCGCCGCCGGTGCGCTCGTCGCCGCGGCATTGAAGGCCGTGCAGCAAGCCGCCGTCCCCGGCGTCTCCACCGGTGAACTCGACCGGATCGCCGAATCGGTGATCCGCGACGGCGGCGGCATCCCGTCGTTCCTCGGCTACCACGGCTTCCCGGCCACCGTCTGCGCGTCGGTGAACGACCGCGTGGTGCACGGCATTCCCTCCGACGCCGAGAAGCTCGTCGCCGGTGACCTGGTGTCCATCGACTGCGGCGCGATCCTCGACGGTTGGCATGGCGATTCCGCTGTCACCTTCGGTGTCGGCGCCCTGATTCCGGCCGACGAGATGCTCTCGCAGGCCACTAAGGCGTCGATGGAAGCCGGCATCGCCGCGATGCTGCCCGGAAACCGGCTGACCGATATCTCGCACGCGATCGAGGTCGGCACCCGCGACGCCGAGGCGCGTCATGACCGCGAGTACGGCATCGTCGAGGGCTACGGCGGGCATGGCATCGGCCGCGAGATGCACATGGACCCGTTCCTGCCCAATGAGGGCTCGCCGGGACGCGGCCCGTATCTGGAGGTCGGGTCGGTGCTGGCGATCGAACCGATGCTGACGCTGGGCACCCCGCACACCAAGGTGCTCGACGATGACTGGACCGTGGTCACCAGCGACGGGACACGGGCCGCGCACTGGGAGCACACGGTGGCTGTCACCGACAGCGGTCCGCGCATTTTGACGCTGCTGGTGTAGCCCACCCCGGGGTTGGACCGGATCCAAAGAACCTGTGATTCGCGTGCTTCGGTGCCGGGAAAGCGGCGCCGGTGCGGTATGAAAGGTCATGCCCTCTCGCCCCGGCAAACTCGACCCGATCACGCTGGCCCGCGCCAACTGGGAACGCGCCGGGTGGGGAGAGGTCGCCGACGGCATGGTGGCGGTGACCTCGGTGATGCGGGCCCATCAGATCCTGCTGGCCCGGGTCGAGACCGCGCTGCGGCCCTATGATCTCAGTTTCTCCCGCTTCGAATTGCTGCGCCTGTTGGCCTTCAGCAGTAAGGGCGAACTGCCCATCACCAAGGCCTCGGACCGGCTTCAGGTCCACGTCACCAGCGTCACGCACGCGATCCGGCGACTGGAAAGCGATGGGCTGGTGAAGCGACTGCCACACCCTACCGACGGCCGGACCACGCTGGTGCGGCTGACCGAACTGGGCCGCTCCACCGTCGAGGACGCCACCGAGACGCTGAACAAGGATGTCTTCGCCGATATCGGCATCTCGGCGGACGAGTCGCGGTCGCTGGCCACCTCGATCGAGACGTTGCGCCGCCACGCCGGCGACTTCTGACGGGTCAGGAGTTGGACAGCGGGATGGTCGCGGTGACCGTGGTACCGGCGTCCGGCCGCGACCGGATGTGCAGCCGGCCACCGACGATCTCGGCGCGCTCGGCCATCGACAGCAACCCGTAGCCGCCCATCTCGTCACTGCCCAATGGATGCTCGAAGGTATCGAAACCGACACCGTCATCGACGATTTCGAGGCGCGCGGTGTCGGTGTCGCCGCCACGGATGACGGAGTAGGTCAGCTTCGCGCGGGAGGCGCGTGCGTGCTTGACCACATTCTGCAAACACTCCTGGGCGATCCGGTACAACGCGAGCTCGATGTGATCGGGCAACCGATCCTGAGCCAGGTCGACGTCGATGCCCGGCTGCGGTATCGAGCGGGCCAGACTCGCCAGGCCGCCGGCCAGGCCGAGGTCGTCGAGCACGGGCGGCCGCAAGCCGCCGATCGCGGCGTGCGCCTCCTGCAGCGTCAGGTCCACCAGTTCGCGGGCCTTGGCGAGCTGGTCACCGGCCGCCGCCGAGTTGTCGGCCACCGACCGGGTGGCCGCGTCCAGCCAGTAGGACAAGGTGACAAGGCGCTGGGAGATGCCGTCGTGGATATCGCCGGCCAGCCGCCGGCGTTCCAGTTCCTGCGCCTGGATGACCTGGTCGACGAAGTTCTCGTGCGCGCGTTCACGGGCGACGAGCTGGCGATGCAGCCGGGCCTGGTGCAGCGCACCGGCGATCAACCGCCCGATCACCAACAGCAGTTCGACGTCACGTGCGGTGAACTCGCGACGATGCACCGTGTGTACGTTGAGCACCCCGACCAGCCCGCCCGGGTCGGTTTCCATCGGCACGGACACCATCGAGGTGAAATCCGAGCCGCGCAGCGACTCGAATGGCAGGTACCTCGGGTCGGATTCCTTGTCGTGGCCGATCACCACCGGCTGCCGGTTGCTGGCCACCCAGCCGGAGATCCCGCGTCCCAGCGGCAGCCGGATCTTGCCGACTTCGCTGTCGAAGGGCGGGGTGGCACCGGTGAGGGTCAGCGAACGCTCGGTGTCGTCGAGGACGTGTACGAAGCAGACGTCGGTGGCGGTGGCGTCGGTGATCATCCGGGCCGCCGCCGCGGCCAGAGGTTCCACTCCGGGCCCGCTGGAGGTGGCCTGGATCAGCTCGCGCAGCAGGGCGAGTTCGCGATCGGCGGTCAACACGTCTTTGCGGGCCGGGGGCACCTCCCGCTTACGCTGGAGAGCGAAGCGGCCGGGGAGGCTCGTCGCGTCGGTCACCGGTAAATCCCCTCACGGAGCGCGGTGGCCACCGCGCCGGTGCGATCGCTGACGCCGAGCTTGCGGTAGATGGAACTCAGGTGCGTCTTGACGGTCTCCTCGCCGATGACCAGCTTGTGGGCGATACCGCGGTTGGACAGCCCGCTGACCACGTAGGACAGGATCTCGCTCTCGCGCTGCGTCAGGCCCTGCCGGACGCCGGGCCAGAACTCGTCGCGCTGCAGGCGGGCCGCGGTATCGGCGGCACGGGCCGCCATCCCCGGGTCGATCGCCATCTGCCCCCGGTGCACGCATTCCAGCTGACGGACCAGTTCGTCGCTGCTGATGCTCTTGAGCAGATAGCCCGACGCCCCGACCCGCAATGCCTGGAACAGGTACTGCTCATCGTCGTACACCGACAGCATCACGACCTTGCGGTCGGGGTCGCGCTCGCGCAGGCTCAGGCAGAGATCCAGACCGCTGGACCCCTGCATGCGGACATCGCACAACACGATGTCGGGCTGCAGTTCCTGGACCACGGCGACGGCATGGTCGGCGCCGATGGCCTGGCCGACGACCTCGACCCGGTCCCCGAAGGTCGTCAGCATGGCCTTGAGACCCTCGACGACCATCTCATGGTCGTCGACCAGCACAAGGCGCAGCGGGCTGGACGGCGCCATGACATCACCTTAGAGCCGCGAACCGGCCCGGCAGCCCAACTTGGCCTGCCCAATCCCCCTTACGGGGGACGCGGTAGGAGTGTGATGTGGACCACTCTGATGGGGTGACCACGCCACAGGTAAAGGCATTGCCCGCTGCCGTTCCGTTCCGGTGGCTCGGCGACGAACCCGAAGACCCGCGGGCATACCCGCTACGCGCGGTGGTGTTCGACCTCGACGCACTGTCCGACCTCGACGTCGACGGGCATCGCGTGGTCTACAACGCGGCCTTCGAGGCGCTCGGGCTGTCATTTCGGTGGAGTGTCGGGCGCTATCAACAGCTGCTCGCGCTCCCGGACGAACGTCAACGCATCGCCGCCGAACTGCGGAAACGCTGTGTTGGCACGGAGTGTGATGTGCTGGTGAACCGCCTGGTCGCCGAGATCTACGCGACCAAGGACATGATGTTCGGGGACATGATCCTCGACGCCGGGCTGACGCCGAGGCCGGGTCTGGTGGACCTGGTGATGGACGCCTTCGTCGCACACGTGCCCGTCAGCGTCGTCACCACGGGGCGGCGCAGCTGGGCCGAGCCGCTGGTGCGCCAACTTGTCGGGGAGGGCCTGGTGGAATCCGTGGTCACCTCCGATGACGTGAGCGGACCTGCGGGCGCCGACCTGTTCCGGCACGCGCTCGGCGAACTGGGCGTGGCGCCCGCCGATGCTCTCGCGGTCACCGGCTCCCCGGCCGGACTGCGCGCCGCGAATGCCGCGGGGCTTGCCACGGTGCTCATCGGGGCGGGCGCAGGCAGGGCCGGCGGGCGGGCGGCTGCCGCGGTGCGGACCGGCTACAGCGGAACCGACGACGCCCTTCGGCTGGCGACCTGTCGGCGGCTGCACGCACGCTGGTGGGATCAGCACAGCCCCTCGGCGGCCTAGCCGTACCGATTGACAGCGCTTCCGCAGCCGCTTGACGCGTCAGCCGCGCAGCGTCTCGATGATGGCGCTGAAGTCCTTGTCGGCATGCTCGACGGCATAGTCGGCGTAGATCTTGGCGGCGTGGGTGCCCAGTGGTGCCGCGGATCCGGTGGAGGTGACGGCGGCCATCGCCAGCCCGAGGTCCTTGTTCATCAGGGCCGTGGCGAAGCCGGGCTTGAAACCATTGTTCGCCGGTGACGTGGGAACAGGGCCGGGCACCGGGCAGTTGGTGCTCACCGCCCAGCAATTGCCGGTCGCCCCGGTGATCACGTCGAACAGTTTCTGCTTGTCCAACCCCAGCTTCTCGGCCAGCACGAACGCCTCCCCGACGGCGATCTGCTGGACCGCGAGCACCATGTTGTTGCACACCTTGGCCGCCTGACCGGCGCCCGCGCTGCCGCAGTGAATGATCTTGCCCGCCATGGCATCCAGCACCGGCTGGGCCCGCTCGAAGGCATCGTCCTCGCCACCGACCATGAACGCCAGCGTGCCGGCGGCGGCACCCTTGATACCACCGGAGACCGGGGCATCGAGTTGGGCGAAGCCACCGTCGAGGGCCTCGCGGTGAATTTCGCGGGCGTCGTCGACCGAGATGGTCGAGGTGTCGATGAACAGCGCGCCGGGGCTGGCCGCCGGCAGCACCTCGGCGTAGCAGCGTTTGACGATGTCGCCGTTGGGCAGCGAGGTGATCACCACGTCGGCGTCGGCGACGGCGGCCGCGCCGGTATCAAAGGTCTTGACGCCGTTGGCGGCGGCGCTTTCCCGCAATTCGGGTATCAGATCGAAACCGTGGACGGTATGTCCACCGGCGACCAGATTGGCCGCCATCGGCCCGCCCATATTGCCCAGCCCCAGAAAAGCAACGGTGCTCATCAGTGCCCTACCTCTCGTTATCCGGCTGCCTTGGCGCGGGCGGCTTCCGCCCGGCCGATGACCACACGCATGATCTCGTTGGTTCCCTCAAGGATGCGGTGCACCCGCAGATCCCGGAGGATTTTCTCCAACCCGTATTCCTTGAGGTAGCCGTAGCCGCCGTGTAGCTGCAGCGCCTGGTCGGCGACCTGGTAACAGGCATCGGTGACATAGAGCTTGGCCATCGCGCACAGGGTCACCTTGTCGGGATGATTGTTGTCGAGTGCAGAAGCCGCCCGCCACAACATGATCCGCGATGTCTCCAGACTGGTGGCCATGTCGGCCAGCGCGAACCGGATGGTCGGCTCGTCGAGCAGGGCCCCGCCGAACGCCTGCCGGTCGGCCAGATAGGCCACCGTCTTGTCATAGGCGGTCTGCGCGCCGCCCAGCGAGCACGCGGCGACGTTGATGCGGCCGCCGTTGAGGCCGTTCATCGCGATCCCGAAGCCGGTGCCCTCGGTGCCGCCCAGCAGCGCGTCGGCGGGCACCCGGGCGCCCTCCAACACGACCTGGGCGGTCGGTTGGGCGTTCCAGCCCATCTTCTGCTCGTTGGCTCCGAAACTCAGTCCTGGTGTGTCCTTTTCGATGACGAAGGCCGAGATGCCGCGTGGACCGTCGGCACCCGTGCGGGCCATCACCACGTACAGGTCGGACACTCCGGCACCGGAGATGAACTGCTTCACCCCGTCCAGCACATAATGATCCCCGTCCCGAACGGCCCTGGTGCGCAATGCCGCCGCATCCGATCCGGCACCCGGCTCGGTGAGGCAGTAGCTGGCGATGGTCTCCATCGAGGAAAGCTTGGGCACCAACGTCTTGCGCTGTTCGTCGGTGCCGTAGCTGTCCACCATCCATGCGGACATGTTGTGGATGGACAGGAACGCCGCGATGGTCGGGTCGGCTGCGGCGAGTGCTTCGAAGATGCGCACCGCATCCAGGCGGCGCAAACCGCTGCCACCGGCGTCCTCGGAGCAGTAGATGCCGCCCATACCCAGTTCGGCTGCCGCGCGCAGCACATCGGTCGGGAAGTGATGGGTCTCATCCCATTCCAACGCGAAAGGGGCGATGCGTTTTTCGGCGAAGGCGGCAGCCGTCTCGGTGATGACGCGTTCGTCGTCATCCAACTCGAACATGGGTGACTACTTCATCGTGGGGATGACGAACTCGGCCCCATCCTTGATGCCCGACGGCCAGCGCTCGGTGACGGTCTTGACCTTGGTGTAGAACTGGATCGCGGCGGGCCCGTGCTGGTTGAGGTCGCCGAAGCCGGACCGCTTCCAGCCGCCAAAGGTGTGATACGCCACCGGAACCGGGATCGGCACGTTCACGCCGACCATGCCGACCTGCACCCGGGACACGAAGTCGCGGGCGGCGTCACCGTCGCGGGTGAAGATCGCCACGCCGTTGCCGTACTCGTGCTTGGTCGGCAGCTCGAGGGCGGCTTCGTAGTCCTCGGCGCGGACGATGCACAGCACCGGGCCGAAGATCTCGTCGGTGTAGATGGACATGTCGGTGGTGACGTGATCGAACAGGGTGGGCCCGATGAAGTAGCCCTTCGACAGGTCTTGTTCGCCCCCGTCAATGCTGAAGGTGAGCTCGTCGGTGGCGCGCTCGCGACCGTCGACGACGAGTTCGGCGCCGGCCTCCACGCCCTGGGCGATGTAGTCGCGGACCCGCTCGAGCGCGGCCCCGGTGACCAGTGGCCCGTAATCGGCCTTCGGGTCCAGGCTGTGCCCGACGCGCAACTGGTTCACGCGCTCAACCAGGCGCGCCCGTAAGCGGTCCGCAGTTTCTTTGCCGACCGGAACCGCGACGCTGATCGCCATGCACCGCTCGCCGGCGCTGCCGTAGCCGGCACCGATCAATGCGTCCACGGCCTGGTCGAGGTCGGCGTCGGGCAGCACGATCATGTGGTTCTTGGCGCCGCCGAAGCACTGCGAGCGCTTCCCGTGCGCGGCCGCGGTGGAGTAGATGTACTGCGCGATGTCGGAGCTGCCGACGAACCCGACGGCCTTGATGTCGGGGTGGGTGAGGATGGCGTCGACCGCCTCCTTGTCGCCCTGCACCACCTGGAAGACGCCCGGGGGAAGACCTGCCTCGATGAACAGCTCGGCCAACCGCAGCGGCACCGACGGATCACGCTCGGATGGCTTGAGAATGAAGGCATTTCCGCATGCCAGGGCGGGCCCGGCCTTCCACAGCGGGATCATGGCCGGGAAGTTGAACGGGGTGATTCCGGCGACGACGCCGAGCGGCTGGCGGATCGAGTACACGTCGATCCCGGTGCCCGCGCCCTCGGTGAACTCGCCCTTGAGCAGGTGCGGGATACCGATCGCGAACTCGATCACCTCGATGCCGCGCTGGATGTCACCCAGTGAGTCGGGGACGGTCTTGCCGTGCTCGATGGACAGCAGCTGGGCCAGCTCGTCGGCGTTCTGGTTGACCAGGTCGACGAACTTCATGAAGACGCGGCCGCGGCGCTGCGGGTTGAATCCGGCCCACACCTTCTGGGCCTCGACGGCGTTCGCGACGGCGGTCTCGACATCGGCGGTCGATGCGAGCAGCACCTGGGCCTGGACCTCGCCGGTGCTGGGGTTGAGCACATCGGCGGTGCGGGTGGATGCGAGGGTGCTGCGCTCGCCGTTGATGAAGTGCGGAATCTGTGTGGTCATGACGTCCGTCCAAAGGGTGAGCAGAATTCAGGGCCCGGCGCCAGGCCGAGATACTTGCATATCCTAGTAATCGGTGGAGTGGTTTGGCAAGGGCCGGCCGGCTCCCGACCGAATGCGAACATGTTGTGTACTGCCGCTTGTGTACTGCCGCGCCGGCGTCTCTCGACAACGATGTCTCTCGACAACGATGTCTCTCGACAACGATGTCTCTCGACAACGATGTCTCTCGACAGCGCCGGGCGCTACGGGCGGGCGCGCAGGCCTTCCACGAACGCCTGGGTGCCCGCCCAGGTCGGCAGCTGCCCGGCGGCCCGCACCTCATCCAGGGTGGGTGCTGCCGCATCACGCTCCGACAGGTTCAGCGGGTGCTCGGCGGGCCAGTCGATGCCCAGCGAAGTGGCCAGGATGGTGCGCTCACGCTGCGGTGAGTAGCCCGCGGAGCACAGGTACATCACCGTCGAATCATCCTCCAGCGCAAGGAAAGCGTGTCCCAGCCCCTCGGACAGATATACCGAGTTGTGCTTGCGGTCGTCGAGCCGCACAGCGTCCCACTGGCCGAAGGTGGGGGAGCCGACCCGGATGTCGACCACCACGTCGTACACTGCGCCGCGCAGGCAGCTCACGTACTTGGCCTGGCTCGGTGGTAGCTCGGCGAAGTGCACACCGCGCAGTACCCCGGCCGCCGACACCGAGCAATTGGCCTGAGCCAGATCGAATCGGTGTCCGGTCATCGCGGTGAACTCGGGATCGGTGAACCATTCGAAGAACTCACCGCGCGCGTCGGCGTGCACCGTCGGGGTGATCTCCCACGCGCCGGGCACCCTCAGTTCGCGAGCGGTCACTGCCCGCGCTCCGCATACTTCGCCTCGACATCGGCTTTCACAGGGCCCCACCAGGATTCATTGGCCCGGTACCAGTCGACGGTGGCGCGCAGACCGGCCTCGAAGTCGGTGTGTACCGGTTTCCAGCCGAGCTCGTCCCGCAGTACCGAGGAATCGATCGCGTAGCGGAGGTCGTGGCCGGCCCGGTCGGTGACATGATCGAAATCGTCGGGGTCGCGGTCCATCAGCGCCAGCAGCGTGCGCAGCACCGACAGGTTGTCGCGCTCCCCGTCGGCGCCGATCAAATAGGTACGGCCGATGTCGCCGTCGGCCAGGATCCGCCACACCGCCGCGTTGTGATCGTCGACGTGAATCCAGTCGCGCACATTGGCCCCGGCCCCGTACAACTTGGCCCGCCGGCCCGTCAGCAGATTGGTGATCTGGCGTGGAATGAACTTCTCCACGTGCTGGTAGGGCCCGTAGTTGTTGGAGCAGTTCGAGATCGTCGCCCGCACACCGCAAGATCGCACCCACGCCCGCACCAGCAGGTCGGCGGACGCCTTCGTCGACGAATAGGGGCTGGACGGGTTGTACGGCGTGGTTTCGGTGAACCGCGCCGGGTCATCGAGCGCGAGATCGCCGTACACCTCGTCGGTCGACACGTGATGCAGCCGCACCCCGTGGCTGCGTACGGCCTCCAGCACGGTGAAGGTGCCGACGACATTCGAATGCACGAACGGGGCCGGGTCGGCCAGTCCGTTGTCGACGTGGGTCTCCGCGGCGAAGTGCACGACGGCGTCGGCATCGCCGACCAGTTGAGTGACCAACTCGCCGTCGGTGATGTCACCTTCGACGAGCCGGATCTGCTCGGCGACCGGCACCAGTGCCTCCCGGCTTCCGGCGTAGGTGAGCGCATCGAGCACCGTCACCTCGGTGCCCGGATTCTCGCGCAGCGTCTGGTGCACGAAGTTCGCGCCGATGAAACCGGCGCCTCCGGTGACCAGCAACCGCATGGGTGAAACCCTAGCCCGCTGCCGAGAGTTCACCCGGTGTTGGCGTCACCGGCGCCGGCGCCACCAGCGGAAGACAGACGGCGAACCGGGTGTCGCCCGGTTGGGACTGCACCGAGATATTGCCGGCGTGCTTTTCCACCACGATCCGCCAGGCCAGGTCCAGGCCCAGCCCGGTGCCCTCACCGAACGGCTTGGTGGTGAAGAACGGGGTGAAGATGCGCTCGATGATGTCCTCGGGAATGCCCGGGCCGTCATCGCAGATCTCGACGCGGATCATCTGCTCGCTCTCCCGCGAGGTGCGGATGGTCAGCGTCCCGTGACCGTCCATCGCCTGGATGGCGTTGTCGATGATGTTGGTCCACACCTGATTGAGATCGCCTGGGTAGCACTGTAATTCGGGAAGGGTCTTGTCCAGTTCCTTGACAATCGACACCGGCTTGCCCTTACCCGGCCCGCCGATCTTGTCGCCGAACATCATGATGGTGCTGCGCAGCAGTTCGTGGACATCGGCGCTACCGTAGGAGCCGCGGTCCATCTGCGAATACTGCTTGGCGCCTGCCAGCAGGGCCGAGATGCGCTTGCTGGCCTCGGCGATCTCGTTCATCCGAAGCTCGTTGTCGATGGTGTACTTCAGCCAGCCGATCGCCGCCTGCAGCGAGGCAGTGGAGTCGGAATCCTCGATGACCGCCGCGACGCGCTCCAGCCAGGCGGTGTCCAGGCCGACCTCGACGAAGGTGGGCGCGTAGTCCCTGGCGCCGACGATGTCGTGGTCTTCCAGCCAGTCGCCGAGTTCTTCCTCGCGGTCGGAGGCTTCCAGCGCAGACAGTTCAAGATCCTTGTTCTTGGCGACCTGCTCGGCGACCTGGTCCTGCATGTTCACCAGCACCCGCAGTGTCTCCGGGGTGAACTTCGCCTCCGCCACCATCGCGAGCTTGTGACGCATGCGCCCGACGCCCTCGCGCAGGTCCGCGACGGCGCGTGCGGTGGCCGCGGCCGGGTTGTTGAGCTGGTGGGTGAGCCCGGCGGTGACGGTGCCCAGAGCCAGCAGCTTCTCGCGCTGACCGATGATCTGGCTCTGGCGCCGCCCGCCGACCAGATGACCTTCCAGCAGGTGCACCGCCATCGGGAACTGCTCCCGCATGAACTCGGCGAACACTCGGGCCTGCAGCACGAACACCCGCGATATCGGCGCGACCAGTTGCGCCGAGGCGTGATACTGCTGCTCCTCGCCCGGGATGTAGGCCGACCAGGCGCCGAAGTACACGCCGCGCTGGGAGGTGCGGTTGGTTTGGATGTCGACGCCGCCCGAGCGCTTCGACATGATCAGTTCACCCTCGATGAGCACATAGAAGCAGGTCGCCGGGTCGCCCTCGACAACGATCGGCCCCGCCGGGAACATCTCGATGCTGCCGGCCTCGCACAGGGTGTCGAGCTGGTCATCGGAGAGATGCTCGAACAGGAACAGCGTCCGCAGTTCGTCGCGCACACACGTTTCGCCCATTGTCGGAATCTCCTTAGGCTCTGTCGGCCATCACGCTTCGGCCAGGTAGCGGTGCACGAGCATCACCGCCATGGATCCTTCGCCGACGGCGGCCGCCACCCGCTTGGCGGAATCGGCGCGCACATCTCCTGCAACGAACACACCGGGCACACTTGTTTCCAAGTGGTGCGGCGGACGGTCCAATGTCCATCCGACGACGTCGCGCAGGTCGGGTCCGGCGAGGATGAACCCGTGGTCGTCGCGGGCCACCACACCGTCGAGCCAGTCGGTGCGCGGCGTCGCGCCGATGAAGCAGCACAACCGCGTCGAGCAAACCTCTTCGCGGTCGCCGGTATTCGTGTTCTGCAGGGTCAGGCCCATCAGATGGTTTTCCTCGCCGAGGGTGTCGACCACCTCGGTGCAGGTGCGCACGCTGATGTTGGGGGTCGCCTCGATCTGCTGAATCAGGTAATAGGACATCGACGCCTCCAGCGACGGTCCGCGCACCAGCAGGGTGACCGATTTGGCCTGCTTGGCCATGAACATCGCCGCCTGGCCCGCCGAGTTGGCGCCACCGACGATGTAGACGTCCTCGCCGGCGCACTCGGCCGCATCGGACACCGATGCGCCGTAGTACACGCCCCTGCCGATGAGGTTGGATTCGTCGGTCGCCGAACAGCCGGTGATCGACAGTTCGCGGTAGTCCACGCCGGTGGCCAGGATGACCGCCCTGGCACCGATGCTGCGGGGCGTGGTGGTGCTGTCACCCTCGAATGAGATGGTCCGTGCCGTCCCGACGTCGCCGGCCTGCAGCTTGACCGCCTTGCGGGTGGTGATCACCTCGGCGCCGAACCGTTCGGCCTGTCGCCGCGCCGTCGTGGTCAGATCGATCCCCGAGATGCCGTTCTCGAACCCTAGATAGTTCTCGATCCGGGAACTGCGGCCGGCCTGGCCGCCGGTGGTGGCCTGTTCGATCAGCACGGTGTTGAGACCCTCGGAGGCGCCGTACACCGCCGCCGCCAGTCCGGCCGGACCGCCGCCGATTACCGCAAGGTCATACATCTCCAGCGACGGGTTGGTGGACAGCCCCAGGAGGTCGGCGAGTTGGGTGTCGGACGGTTCGACGAGCGGTGTGCCCTTCTCGGTGATGACCACGGGGAGCTGCCTGCCGTCGAGCCCGGCCGCATCGAGCAGTTGCCTGCCCTTGGGTTCCTCGGCGGTGAAGGACTTGAACGGATAGCCGTTACGGGCCAGGAACTGGCGGACCTCCCAGGACCGCGGATTCCACTGATGGCCGATGACCTTGGTGTAGGGAATGGCCCGGTCGCCGACGGCATGCCAGGACTCCAGCAGGCCGTCGATCACCGGGTAGAGCTTTTCCTCCGGCGGGTCCCAGGGCTTGAGCAGATAGTGGTCCAGGTCGACGACGTTGATCGCGTCGATGGCGGCGGTGGTGTCGGCGTAGGCGGTCAGCAGCACCCGCCGGGCCATCGGGTAGAGATCCATCGCGGATTCGAGGAACTCGATACCGCTCATCTGCGGCATCCGGTAGTCGGCGACGAACACCGCGACCGTGTCGCCGCGCAGCTTCAATTCGTGCAGTGTCTTCAGCGCCTCCGGGCCGGATTCGGCGCGCAGGATCCGGTACCGCTCGCCGTAGTGATGGCGAAGATCGCGGGCCACCGCGCGCGAAACGGAAGGGTCGTCGTCGACGGTGAGGATCACGGGTTTGCGGGGCTGGGATGAGGGTCCAGTCATATCGCCTACAATTATGCGCCCGGCGTCAGTGGATATCGGGTCCGGGTATCGGTCGTGGTCCTCGGTGTACCGGTCGGTCAGGGGCGTTTCTGCCCAAGGGCATTACCGGATTTCACGAGCGCCGGCCACGCCCCGTCCGGCCCGCTCCTGCGCGATTTTGGCGCACGCCCGGCAGCGGGTATCGTGGACCAACGGTGCGGCTTGCGCGCCGACTCTCTGCGTGCCTGTCTTGGAACCTCAACGATTTCCCGATCCGGCTCACGTCATTGGTCGGTGGCGATGCTGCGCCGAGCCGAGGGCGCACATGATACGAAAACGAAGGCAAGGATCGCTAACACAGTATGGCCAAGAAAGACGGTGCCATCGAGGTTGAGGGCCGCGTAGTCGAACCCCTGCCCAATGCGATGTTCCGCATTGAGCTGGAGAACGGACACAAGGTTCTGGCCCACATCAGCGGCAAGATGCGGCAGCACTACATCCGCATCCTGCCCGAGGATCGCGTAGTGGTGGAGCTTTCGCCCTACGACCTGTCCCGGGGTCGCATCGTGTACCGGTACAAGTAACCCGCTCCCTCATCACGACCAACCACTACACGACCAACCACAACCTGTGACGAGTACTCACGTGCGCGTCACGACCCAATTCAGAAGGATCGCGAAGCCGTGAAGGTGAACCCGAGCGTCAAGCCGATCTGCGACAAGTGCAGGGTGATCCGCCGGCATGGGCGGGTCATGGTGATCTGCTCCGATCCCCGCCACAAGCAGCGGCAGGGCTGAGCTCTCCTCTTCGGATAGCTGGCCAGCACCACCCACAACTGAATGCAGACCTCCCAGTAACCACTGGGCCGCTGGCATCTTTAGAGATGGAGCAGCTCATTCACGTCCGGCACGGAGGCCGGACCCCGTGAGGGGAACGGACTGGGAACAGACCTCCGCATAGAAAAGGAATCACTGCCTGATGGCACGTCTCATGGGCGTCGATCTTCCGCGCGACAAGCGCATGGAGATCGCGCTGACCTACATTTACGGCGTTGGCCGTACCCGCTCCCAGGAGATCCTGGACGGCACCGGCATCAGCCGGGAACTGCGCACCAAGGACCTGACCGATGATCAGGTATCCCAGCTGCGCGAATACATCGAGGGCAACCTCAAGGTCGAGGGCGATCTGCGCCGCGAGGTGCAGGCCGACATCCGGCGCAAGATCGAGATCGGCTGCTACCAGGGCCTGCGCCACCGTCGTGGACTGCCCGTGCGTGGACAGCGCACCAAGACCAACGCGCGCACCCGCAAGGGCCCGAAGCGCACCATCGCCGGCAAGAAGAAGGCCAGGTAAACCCTAAATGGCACAGGCAAAAAAGGCAGGGCAGGGCGCGTCCGCTCGTAAGGGGCAGAAGACCCGCCGCAGGGAAAAGAAGAACGTCCCGCATGGCGCTGCTCACATCAAGAGCACCTTCAACAACACGATCGTCTCGATCACCGATCCGCAGGGCAACGTCATCGCCTGGGCATCGTCGGGTCACGTCGGCTTCAAGGGTTCGCGCAAGTCGACCCCGTTCGCCGCGCAGCTGGCCGCCGAGAACGCTGCCCGCAAGGCGCAGGAGCACGGCGTCAAGAAGGTCGACGTCTTCGTGAAGGGCCCGGGTTCGGGCCGCGAGACCGCGATCCGTTCACTGCAGGCCGCGGGCCTCGAGGTCGGCGCGATCTCTGACGTCACACCGCAGCCGCACAACGGCTGCCGTCCGCCCAAGCGGCGCCGGGTCTAGAGGAGATAGAGAGAAATGGCTCGTTATACCGGACCCGCGACCCGTAAGTCGCGTCGCCTCGGCGTCGACCTCGTCGGCGGCGATCAGTCGTTCGAAAAGCGCCCCTACCCGCCCGGCCAGCATGGCCGCGCGCGGATCAAGGAGAGCGAATACCGCACCCAGCTGCAGGAGAAGCAGAAGGCTCGCTTCACCTACGGCGTCATGGAGAAGCAGTTCCGCAAGTACTACGAAGAGGCCAACCGCCAGTCGGGTAAGACCGGCGAGAACCTGCTGCGCATCCTCGAAAGCCGGCTGGACAACGTCGTGTACCGCGCAGGACTCGCCCGCACGCGCCGGATGGCGCGCCAGCTGGTCAGTCACGGCCACTTCACCGTCAACGGTGTGAAGGTCGACATCCCGAGCTACCGGGTGTCCCAGTACGACATCATCGATGTCAGGGACAAGTCGATCAACACCCTGCCGTTCGAGGCTGCACGGCAGGCCGCGGGCGAACGCCCGATCCCGGGCTGGCTGCAGGTCGTGGGCGAGCGTCAGCGCGTGCTGGTGCACCAGCTGCCCGAGCGCGCACAGATCCAGGTGCCGCTTACCGAACAGCTCATCGTCGAGTTCTACTCGAAGTAATCGTGTGACCGTCCCAGGTCACGGTGGCCTGGGACACCCAGACGGCATCAAATAGCGGGTGTCGAGAAAGAGATAGAAAAACATGCTGATCTCACAGCGACCCACACTGTCCGAAGAAGTGTTGGCCGACAACCGGTCCCGGTTCACCATCGAACCGCTGGAGCCCGGCTTCGGTTACACCCTCGGAAACTCGCTGCGGCGCACGCTGCTGTCGTCGATCCCGGGCGCGGCCGTCACCAGCATCCGCATCGACGGTGTGCTGCACGAGTTCACCACCGTTCCCGGTGTGAAGGAAGACGTCACCGACATCATCCTGAACCTCAAGGGTCTGGTCGTGTCCTCGGAAGAGGACGAGCCGGTCACCATGTACCTGCGCAAGCAGGGCCCGGGTGCGGTCACCGCCGGTGACATCGTGCCGCCGGCCGGTGTGACGGTGCACAACCCGGAACTGCACATCGCCGCCCTGAACGACAAGGGCAAGCTCGAGGTGGAGCTGGTCGTCGAGCGTGGCCGCGGTTATGTGCCGGCCGTGCAGAACAAGGCATCGGGTGCCGAGATCGGCCGTATCCCGGTCGATTCCATCTACTCGCCCGTGCTGAAGGTGACCTACAAGGTTGAGGCCACCCGCGTCGAGCAGCGCACCGACTTCGACAAGTTGATCCTCGATGTCGAGACCAAGAACTCGATCACCCCGCGTGACGCCCTGGCGTCGGCCGGCAAGACCCTGGTCGAACTCTTCGGCCTGGCACGGGAACTCAACATCGAGGCCGAGGGTATCGAGATCGGGCCGTCGCCGGCCGAGGCCGACCACATCGCCAGCTTCGCGCTGCCGATCGACGACCTGGACCTGACGGTGCGCTCGTACAACTGCCTCAAGCGCGAGGGTGTGCACACGGTTGGTGAGCTGGTTTCTCGTACCGAGTCCGATCTGCTCGACATCCGTAACTTCGGCCAGAAGTCCATCGACGAGGTGAAGGTCAAGCTGCACCACCTGGGTCTCTCGTTGAAGGACAGCCCGGCCACCTTCGATCCGTCCGAGGTTGCCGGCTACGACGTGGCCACCGGCACCTGGACCGGTGACACCGGCTACGACCTGGACACCGACCAGGACTTCGCCGAAACCGAACAGCTCTAAACCCACCAGCGTCAACAGAACCGTCCCGGTCCTACCTGATACGGGGGCCGGCCACATTAGGAGATAGTCGCAATGCCCAAGCCCACTAAGGGTCCTCGCCTCGGCGGGTCGTCCTCGCACCAGAAGGCGCTCCTGGCCAACCTGGCCACCTCGCTCTTCGAGCACGGCCGCATCAAGACCACCGAGCCGAAGGCCCGGGCGTTGCGTCCGTACGCCGAGAAGCTGATCACCCACGCCAAGAAGGGCGATCTGCACAATCGTCGTGAGGTGATGAAGAAGATCCGCGACAAGGATGTGGTGCACACCCTGTTCGCCGAGATCGCACCCTTCTTCGCCGATCGCGAGGGTGGCTACACCCGGATCATCAAGGTGGAGGCACGCAAGGGCGACAACGCCCCGATGGCCGTCATCGAACTGGTGCGGGAGAAGACCGCGACCTCCGAGGCCAACCGTGCTCGCCGCGCGGACGCGTCGCAGAAGGTTGCCGCTGCCGCCCCGCGGGCCGCTGTGGAGCCCGCGGCCGCCGAAGGCCCCACGGCCGACGAGACCATCGAGGCTCCGGCCGACGAGACCATCGAGGCTCCGGCCGAGGAGGCTGTCGAGGCTCCGGCCGATGAGACCATCGAGGCTCCGGCCGAGGAGGCTGTCGCCGAGCAGGACGTGGCCGGCTCCGAGGGTGAAGCCAAGTAGTCAACCGATGAACATGCCCGTCACCGA
>WOYI011369918.1_pt1 | contig 21857 bp, 11 predicted proteins | sample 6423411 | NCBI WGS metagenome assembly WOYI01 (sample SAMN13441803, study PRJNA592873) | oil field metagenome | biome: oil field; feature: oil-well bore; material: oil-contaminated soil; isolation source: oil-contaminated soil from oil-well borehole | place: Germany: Wietze | collected 2016-10-18 ... | reverse complement strand
TCTATCGCGTCGCGACGGCAATCAGCTACCCCCCGCTCAAGCTCGTCTCCGACACTCTCAAGATCAGCCAGAGCACCGCGACCCGCCTCATGACCCGCGCCCGTGATGCGGGCCTCGCACCGGAAGTGCGGATCCAGGAGCCTCGGCAGGCGCCAGCGGTTGACCCGTACAACCCCGGCCGGCCGTTGTGGACGGGACTCTATGAAACTCCGTTGTCCGCTCCGGTCTGAGATGGGCTGAGGACCGGCCGTGTCAAGCCGTTGGGAACAGCGGGACGGTACGGGCGCCCTTTCGCATCCAAACCGCCATCCTCGATCCGTCTCCAGACGCTTTCGTGCAGTTCGTCGTTGGCGCGGATGATGCGCGCGCGCCAGCCGCCTAGTAACCACCAATACCAGCCATTGCTATGGATAAGCCCGAGCGCCCGCTTCTCGAGTGCGAGGCCACGCCGACGTTGCATGACGCGGTCGAAGGTCTTCTCGTCGATGAGGAGCCCGGCGGTTCTTGCCTCGTCGACCATCCATGAAAACGCGACATCAGCCAGGCCGTGGTCGTCGTCGTACTGCCCTCCGACGTCGCTGTGGATTCCCGCAAACCACATCTCTTTGTATCTTCCGGCGGCGCGCGCGACGGCGTCGCCGTCGAAGCGGTAGACCGGGAAGGTGAACCGTGTCTCGTCGATAGACATGGCGTGGCGTGCGACCCCGACGTTGGTGATGCGTGCGGTGAACGGCCATCTGGCCTGCTCGATGATGGCCTTCCAGTTGAGCCATCCAACGGATTTGACCGTGTCCCACACTCCGAGGAAGTGCACCTGGGGATGGTCGCGGTCGAAGGCATTGGGAAACTCGGGGTTTCCGAACCGATCGGTGAATGAGTCGCGCATCTTCCAGAATGCTCTTTCGGCATCTGCTGCCCGTGTGGGTGCGGACGCTTTGGCGGGTTCCGCTGTGCGCTGCTCGGGGGGAACATCAGCGCGCGGGCTGTTCGCGCCTTTGGTCTGTGCGTAGAGCTTGAGCGCGTATGGGGCCAAGTTGCTCGCCCCAGGCCGCAGGAGTCCGACGGTGCGGAGCATGCCGGTTAGCGCGCGTGCCGTGTAAGCGCCACGGGAGAAGCCGAACACGTAGACGTGATCGCCGAAGTGATAGTTTTCGGCGAGCCAGGTGTAAGCCTCTTCGATGTTGTCTTTCACGCCGTACCCGGCGATGAGTCCGGCGAACCGGGTGAGCTTCTTGCCCGTTGATGTGACGGCTCCGCGGGCGCCCATGGTTCCGACACCGGGATCGTAGTAGACGAGCTGATTGGCGCTCTTCGTCGCAACCTCGTAGAGGCGCGCGACGTTGGTCACTCCGGTCTCGGGCTCGTTGTTCGTGCCGTCGAGGCAGATCACCAGATTTCGCCTGCCCACCGGCAGTGCTTTCGCCACCGGCGAGGTCGGTTCTGGCTTGTCATCGCTCATGGTGTCACCCCGTGGGTTGCGTCTTGGCCGTGCGTCGGCGAGTGGCCGGGATGGTGAACCGCACTTCGCTCCAGCGTTTGTGGGCATCGACCGTGACCAGTGGTCCCGGCGCGGGCTTGTCGGCGCGGATGAGATGCGTTCCCGCTTCTTCCAAGGCCGTGATCAATTTCTCTTCCGGAATGGATGGCCACTGGCCGACGGTGCCGAAGGGCATCATGGCGTAGTGCTCGCGGCCGAGGATCGACTTTGCGTACTTCTTTGGTGTCGCGTTGTGCGAACCGTGGTGTCCAATCTTGTAGAGCGCAGGCTCGGTGACGAGCGCCAATGACTCAGGGTTGTTGAGGACGTGCTCCCACGCGCCGTGCTGCGAGTCGCCTACAAACACCAGGCGCGTGCCGCGCACGTCGAGGACGAAGTACACGCTGGTGTTGTTCACGGAGTTTTCCAAGATGGCGGCGGCCGCGAGTAGTTCCTCGGCGTTGCTGAGCTCATCCAGTTTCAGCGCGGCAGCTGTCAGTCGGAGCCGCTCAGGGACCGCCACGTTGACTTCGGCGCGTGGTACGGCGTGGATGTGGTCGAAGAGGGGTCTGGTGTCCGCATTCGTGGGACGTTCGTCGGCAGCTGCCTTGAGCCACGCGACCGATTTCGGTGGCCTCATCTTCTTCACTTCGCCCGGGTCACGGGAAGGTCCGAGGATATGCGCGGTCACACCCGGCAGGGTGGTCGAGATGGTGTTCTTCGCGGGATCGCGGTCGGGGACGTAGCGGGGTGTCGGCTTGTTGAGAAATGTCGTGTCGTTGCGGCCCAGGAGTCGGTCCGTTGCCGGGTCGGATCCTTCGGAGTTGGTCGCGAAGATCTTCGCTACCCGGAGCCGCTCGTGTGAGTCTTCGTCGGCCGCGGCGATCCTCTGCTGTGCTGCACCGATGAGGCCGACGAGTGCGTGCGCAGCAGTGGTGAGTTGGCCGCGGAGGATCTTCCCGTCTCTGTCCCGCGGATCTTCGACGTACGGCACCCACACCTCGTCGACCTCGACCTTCTCCCAGGCCGGGTCAGCGAATCCCGAGATGTGGTCGATGTGGTGGTGGGTGGCGACGATGACGTCGAGATGTGGGGGTTGTCCTGCGGGGGCGGCGGCGGTGAGATCGTCGATGATCAGTCGGACGGATTCGCGGATGGGTCGGACCTGGCCGGCGGGGAAGACGCCACAGTCCACGAGCATCCGCCAGACGGTTCGGAATTGTGTGACCGTGATGAGGAAGGCGTCGCCGAAGCCGACGTTGTACATGCGTACGGCCACAGTCGTGCGAGGGGAGGCAGGCATCAGTCAGTCCACTTCGGCGAGGTTGGCGTGGAACTGGGCAAATGTCATCCGCTGCACAGCGGGCTCGTTGGTCCACGCCGCCATCGCATCGGCCGCCTCCGCATCTTCGAACCATTCCTGCAGCCGGTCGCGTCGCAGGCCGCCCAGGCCATGCCAATACTGGGCGAGTTGCTCTGTCGCACCGGCCTGGGCGGCTTTGGCTGCCAGGGTGCTGAAGTCACCGCTCATCGGGAGCGGCTTCGCGATCAGATATTCGACCTCGCCGTTGACTTTGGCGATGACGGTTGTGCCGGAATAGAGCTGTACGGGCCGTTCACCTTCGCCGACCGGTTCTTCCAACTCGGGGTGATGTTGCAGGTATTGCACGACAACGAAGGGGCGCGGCTGCCCGTCCGCAGCCTGCAGGTACGCCACGTGCTGCCCTGCGATTCGCACGGGGAGGTCCGGGTCCAGACCCAGGCTTAACGCGTGATGCTGTCCCCATTGCTCAAGCGCGGCGGCCATCGGCCCGTTTTCACCGTCTTCGCGTTCGGGTGCGGTTCCCAAGCTTTGCATGTGCAGGGCTTCCTCGTCCGTCAGATCGAGGAAACGCGTCGCTTCGAGGATCAGGGGACTCAGGTCGACTGACGCTTGCCCCGCGGAAAGGTTCAGTGGGGTCTCGGGCGGTTCCCAAAGGAGCGCCTCGTCGGCAAGCGAGGTGACTTCACCGGGATGAATGCCGCGGCGACGCAGCGCTTCGACCAATGTTGCCCGGAGGCGCAGCGTGTCGTCCGGAAAAAGGGCGCGGTCGGCGGTGACGATCGCTCGGACCACGTCGCCGAATCTAACGTCCACCACAGGGAGGAAATCGAACGCGCGAACAACCATCCCGAGGAGTCGGTCCGCATTGATCACGGCTTCGCGCGTCGCGAGCTTCACTAGGTCCGGGGGAAGCGCACCGGGCGGCAATACCCCGCTGCCTCCTGTGGCGAGCCGGCGCAGCGGGGCGATGCTCGCCTTGTAGACCTCCAGGTATGCGTCAAAGACGGCCGCGACGAAGCACGCTCCGCGCTCGTGCGGCTCGGTAGCGTTCAGGTACGCGTCAGGGCTCGGCGCAGTCCGTATCGCCGATCGCAAGGCTTCCCCACGCCCGGTGGATTCACCGAACTCGCGGGCCAGCTCGAACAATGCTGTCGCTTTGATCATTTCGCCTTCGGAATTCGCGATCATGAATTCCACAACCTCCGGGAACAGGAAGTGGTGGAAGAGCGCGACCAGGTCCGCGAACGCCTCGTGCCAGGCGTACACGTCCGCGTTCGTCGCATCCCGATAGCGCCCCCGGATTCGGTGCACGATCGCGTGCGTGACTTCGTGCGCGATGATGTCCACCGACAAGCAGGTGAACATTAGCTGCCCGGGTAGGTTCGCGCCTGGCTCCTTCGCTGATGCGCGGTAGTAGCCGAACAGCACTGCCCCACGGTCCGGGTCGAAGAAGGCGTTCCGGCCCTCGAACGCGTGCGGAACGAGGGCGAGTCGGTCTTTGCCGAGCCAGCGGAATCGTCGGCCGCCGAATCGCTCGAACCGCTCGATCACACTCATCGCGACCGCGTACACGATCTGCTGGTGTGATCTAGGGTCGCTCTCGCTCGGCTTCAAGCCCTGCTGTGCGAGGATGAACGGGTCGTTAAGGTCGACCGGACGAAACCAGGTGTCCCGGTACGCGTCATAGTCGACAACCTGCACCAGATCGCCGACCGGACCGGGAGCCAAATTCGGCTCGAACCGAATGTTGACCGACAGAAGGCGGCCATTCAGCCTGGTCGACATCGGGTCGAAGGCAAACGCCCGCAGGACGCGACGGGCGGGCGTGGGGACCAACGAGAGCCCTGGTTCGACCATTGTCTCTACCTCCGAAGATTGTCAAGCTTCTCTGTGCGTCTGTCACGCAGGCCCGCACAGACGGCGGCCATCGGCCCTGAGCTGATCCGATGTCCATGCCTATCTCTGATGAGGTCTGTCGGCGCACCGTGATACCCCAACCCGCCACTCGCCACGGGTCGGTTGCAGGCCTTCGATCTTCCGGCCATCGCTCGCGCTCAGCCCGCGAGCACAATCTCCTGCGCCTCACCGCGACCAACGTCTCGCGTGTCGACGAGCTCGCACCGATCCGCGTAGTACTTCAGCGTGTCGAGCTCGGGCACGGAGTCGAAACTGTCATCGGCCGTCGACACGAGGGCGTAGCGCTCGCGGGCGTCCGGGCCCTGTGGCGGCAGGAGGGCGTCGAAGATCTCCTCGAGCGTGCCGTTGTGGCTGCCGTGGTGCGAGACCTTGATCACGTCCAGGGGCTGCAGGAGGCCGAGACCGTTCATCGTGCGCCACGATCTCAGCTCGGCGTCGCCGGAGAAGAGCAGCCGCCACCCGCGCCATTCGATCTGCACCACGACGCTCGTATTGTTGTTCGCGGCGTCGATCTCGAGGAGGTTCGCCCTGGTTCCTCCGCGCCGCGACCTCACGAGGTCGAAGTAGGCGCCGGGATCAACGCCGGGAGGGGGATTCGGAAGCGCGCGTTCCGGCTTAGGTGCTTTCAGTCCTGCCGTCGTTTCCGGGGCAACTGTGAGGTTGCCTCCGGCGGGGAGTCGGCGGTAGTAGTCGGACGTGTCTTCCTCGGGTGCGAGGACGGTCAGCTTGGCTTCCTGAAAGGGATGCCGATTTTCGAGCGTCGTCGTGCGGTCGATGTAGTGAGTCTTGTCGGGTGGGGCGATGGTTCGCAGGTGCGCGATGTAATCGGCAGTCTTCAGTCCGAGCGCACCGGTGTCCATCCGGCTGGAGTTGTTCCAGAGGAGTTCCTCGAGTTCGTCATCCGGAGATGCCTGCAGCGTTCGCGCGGCGTCGTCGAGCGCGGCATCCATTTCAAGTCGTCTCTTCTTGGCTTGCGGGTGAGTGTCGTAGTAGTCGGGTTGCGCAGAGCCCGTGAGCCACGAATGCTTGGCACGCAGATCGAGGCCCTTGTTCGACGCGGTGAGGAGACCTTGAGTGTGGTCGAGGTGCTCATGGGTCATGACGTACAGGTCGACCTCGCCGCCCGTTTTCGCAATGATGTCCGCCACGACGACCTCGAACACTTCGTCTTTGTTCGCCTCGCCCGCGAGGAGATTTCCGACGTCGAAGAGGATATTGCGGACGGTTTCGACCCCGGACGGCGCTCGATCGGGGATCGACACGAGGATCGCGTCGCCGAACCCGACGTTGTACGCGCGGACAATGAGATCGCTCATTGGTTCCACTCCTCGAGGTGAAGAAGGCGGTGACTTCGTGAGAGCGTCACGTAGTCCTCCGTGTCGTCGAGCGAGACGCCGTTGGCACTGGCGGAGGCGGAGACATCCAGCAGCCCACCGTCGATCAGTTGGGCGAGGAAGCGGTCTCGGTCCGCTTGGTGCGCGTCGTCGACGATGTCGCTTCGGACGCGAGCGAGACAGCGTCCGGTCTCCCAGAGCCAGCTCACCGTCGTACCGGTTGGGACGAGCCGCTTCTTCTCGACGCCGTGCGGGAGGTGGGCCCTCTCGACGTGATTCCAGGCGACCTTGAGGATCAGCTCACGCTGAAGGGGGTCATTCTGGCCGCCGACCTTCTTGCTGGCGTCCACGCGGGGGAGCACCGTGAACGGCACATCATGGGGGATCCCGATCGCGTCGCGGTGCATCCGGACGTACTCGTATGCGAGATAGTCGCTGTCACGAAGCGCAGGGAGGGAAGCCGGCTCGACGTTCAGATCGTCGGGCGTGTCGCTCTGCATCGCGCTCACGTCTTCGACAAGCTGTCGTTTCACGAACCGCTCTGCGAGGGCCGCGCGTCGCTCACGCCGTTCTTCGGTGGCCGCTTCGTCGGAGACGATCGCTCGATCCGCGGCAAGCGCGGCGCGCCCGACGTCGGCGAACGACAGCTCGCCCGGAGGTAGATAGTCGATTCCGCGGAGCAGCAGACTGCGGAAGAACATGTGGGCGCTGCCCAGAGCTTTGTTGGCGGCCTGATCGGAGGTCCGAAGCTTGCCGTTTTCCAGTGGCGTCTTGATCAACCGGGCATAGCGGGCGTCGTAGATCTGATTTAGCGTGTCGTAGAAGATCGCCGACAGGAGGGTACTGAGGATGTGGGGGCTCGCTCCGGCCAGGGTCGTGATGGTGTCTTCGTTGAAAAGGCCGCGCAGCTGCTGCGGCTGCACCGTGCCGGATCCGACTCGTGACATGCCGAACTTCTCCGCGATCCGGCTGAAGGCGTTCGCGCCGCCGAGGTTGTTCTCGTTCTGCGCGAGCACCGCCTCGCGGAGGGAGCCGCTATCGAGTGCCACGAGGACCGCGATCAGGTCCGCGACGGCCTCGTGGATGGCGATCGACTGTGGCGTGGTGCTGTCGTACAGCGACGGGACCACGGCATCCAGCAGCGCGTGGCCGCACTCGTGGGCCACGATGTCGCGGCTCAGCGCGGTGTAGACGGTGTTACCGGAGTTGGCGGTGAACCAGAAGAACTGCAGGCTGCGCGTGCTGCGGTCGTAGAAGGCGTTGGCCATCCGTCCCGCCCTGGGCACGATGAGAAGCTGTTCCCCGTCGAATGCCCAGGTGACCGGTCGGCCGAGCGCGTCGCCGCCCTCGAACATGTTGATCGTGAGCAGCGCGGTGCCGAACGCGTTGATGGCCAGCGCGGCAGCTGAGGTCAGGTCCTCGGGGGTCGCGTAGCTTCCTCGCTCGGCGTCGTCGCGCTCCGGCGGACGGAACAGGGCGGGCGGGGGCAATGGTGCGCCGGTATTCGGATCGAAGTCCACGACGGCGAGGCGCCGCGACGCGGGGCCGTCGAGGAATCTGTCGCTCGTCCCCGCTCGGAGCGGGAGGTCCTTCGTCTCGCGCAGCCTGCCTCCCAGGAGCTTGCCTTCGTCACCCAGGCTGTCATCCTGGATGAGCAGCTCGACCCTCACTACGGTGCACGGTTCCTTCATGAACTGAGGACCCCTCCTGCGATGGCGCCGAGTCCGGCGACGAGGATCAAGGCGAGCGGCACGCGGTCGCGCCGAGCGCGCGGATGCCACGCCTCCCACCACACGGACGCGCTGGCGGCAATCATCACGAGCGGGTTGTGTCCGACGACCGTGGCGAGCATGAGCGGCCCACACAGTAGGGCGCAGCGGGTCCACGACACGTAACCGACCCGTGCGGCGCCACGGACCCCGCGCAGTCCCGCGGGGGGGATGGGCGGAAGCTTCGCGCAACGCGCGAGCAGGCGGTTTCGTCGCGCCGACCGCCACGCGATCGCCGCAGCGGCGATGAAAGCGAGCTGCCACCCCACGCTCCCGCTCGGAACGCCCGCGACCTGCGCGGCGAGTGCACCGGCGAACCCGACCGCGAACCACAGTGTCGTGGCCACGATGACCACCACCGATGTGAGCGCGGGACGCCAGCGCGGCCGCACCGCGCGCGAGACACGGTCTACGACTGGCACGAGCAGCGGCCACATCATTGCTGCCGTCATCAGCAGCCAGGTGCCCATCCACTCCAGGGACAGCGCATCGACTGGCACGGTCTTGAGACCAGATGGGTTGGCAGCGTGGGGGCCATGATGTGACCCACTGCCGATTCCACCCGCCAGCGAGGCAAGGAGAACCGAGATCCAGGCGACGACAGTCCCCGCCAGCACCACCCGACCGGGAAGCTCAGGATGCGATCGACTCCGCTGGCGCGGGGCCGCGACGACCGCCTGTGCGCTCACGGCTGCGTGTAGACGGTCACTTGACCGATGCGGATCGACTTGCCGTCGTCTTCGCTGTCGGCCCGCCCGGGCTCGGGTACCACCCGCACGATTAGCTGGCCGCCATCCCAGCCCTCTGCCAGCAAAGCGGGTAGAGCACTCGACGCGTCCACCAGGTAGTTGCGTGTCTCACTGTCGGAAGTTCCGGCAAGCCCGAAAGCTGAGAACCGGCCAACAGTGTGCGTTGGCGCGCCTGCTTCGGCCTGCACCTCCACGACGTACGCCGCGTGCGGGTCGTGAGCCGTCGTGCTCGCGAGATCCAGCATGAGACGCGATGGCGGAGCGGCGTCGAGACCGCGGCCTTGGGCGAGCACGATCTCCCGATCTTCGCCGGAAGGCAGATCTTCTGATGCCGCGACCGGCGTCCACTCGGGTGCTTCGTCCAATCCGCGGCCTCCTCCCTCTGCTGCGATGATCCGTTCGCGCTCCGCCATCACATCGTCGGCGATCTCGTCAGGCAGCTCGACCGACTCGTACTCGTAGTCCATCGCAGGTGTCGTGAGGTCCTCGACGTCGGTCATCGAGTACGTCGACGGGGTGGCCTCATCGCCGAACCAGAACTCCGCCGAGTTCCATTGCGACTTCATCGCCGTTGTCGCGATGGGGGACTGCACGTACTCGACAGAGCCGTCCAAGACCCTCCACATCTCCCAGATCCGATCGATGTTCGCGTGGTGCAGCCAGAAGATTGGGTCGCGCCCGGCGGTCGCGGGCGAGCGCATCTCACCTGCGTCGCCGCCGACATCCATGTGAACCCAGTTGTGAGGCTCTTGCTCGGCAAGCCCGAAATAGTCGTCGGGTTCAACTCCGCCGAAGCCGTACTCCATCCGCCGCACATAATGCGGCTGACTGAGGGCAGGTGCTAGCTCGACATTTTCGTCGGGAACCGGACGGGCGGAGCGGTTCGGAGAGAACAGCGGATTCGGGACCGAGTTACCGTCGACGGTTCGAGTGGGGACTCGGAACTCGGCGGGCATTCGACGTCTGGAAGAGGCATCCGCGAAGTAGTCCCAGTACGGCAAAGCCCACTCGCGGTCGCCGGTGAGCTCGCGGATGGTGTTCTCAAACCATGCAAGGTATGCCCGATGCCACGGCAGAAAGTACACGGATGCATGTTGGCATTGCCCCCAAGTGGTGCGTGGTGGCGGGGTCGCTTCCATGCCGTGGGTGTTGGCGGCCCAGAGCCACGATGTCGGTGTGTCCTCGGCGAGGTCCTTCATCAGTTGGACGCCGAGTGCGTAGGTTTCGAGAACCGGATCCCACGCGTCCTCTCGGGCCGCAGCGGAAGTGCCGACACTGAGATTCTCGATGCTCCTGCGAATTCTCATTTGAACCCCCCAGTAGAGCTCCCCATGACCAGGAATACACCCGTCGGGCTGCGGGAGTCCAGGGGGGTGCGCCACTGGCTACGGTGTTGCCATCCGGCCGCTGACGACCAGGGCGAATCCTTTGCGCCCGAAACTCTCCGTCACGCTGCCTGTGCGACGCGATCGGCGGGTGGCCTGTCCCATCACCAAGCGAGCGCTCCGCGCTCGGTTCCCCCGCCGACGTGATATGCCCAAGACTCCCAGGGGTTGTTGACATATGCCATGTCGTTGATCGAGGTGCCGAGGCCCTGTTTGCCCGCAGCCCAGAGCCCGAGTCCGATGAGGAAGCCGACGACTGCTCCCGCCACCATCCATCCGACATACGTCGCGGTGAACACCGGCCCGAAGATGCGGTTCTGCAGGATATGCAGGCTTTCGTGATCGAGAAGATCGCCATGCCGACCCTGCAGATTGCTGATGACGTTGCCCTGCGTGAACGCGAAGCTGCCGAATCCGAAGCCTCCGTCATACACGTGCCTGTTCTGCCGCTTGCTGAGTTGCGACTGGTAGTTGCGATCGCCGCCGTAGAAGAGGTTGACGGTGTGTACCAGGACGCCGAGGGTTGTACCCGCGATTCCCCACGTGGAGTCCGCAAGGAACGCTGCGTAGCCGGTCCAGCTGTCCCACGCATAGATCTCGGTGGCCCCACTGATCACTCCGTTGAGGCCGCCGGCGACGGCGGCGCCGACGGCGAGCCCCGTTGCCAGTCCTGATCCGACGCCGAGACCGACATAGCCGAGCGCGGCCGTCGCGATCCCCACCGTCGCGTACGCGAGCCAAGCGCCAATGGCGCCGAGCAGCCCCGCCTCCAGGCCCAGCAGCAGAGTGTCTCCGAAGCTTCGTCCCTCGGCGATCCCCACGATGACTCCCGTCACGAATCCGACGACGAAGCCGATGCCGGCGACGATGAGGTCGTCAAGCCCGAAGAACTTTCCGGACGGATCACGCAGCATGATCGGGTTGTTTATCGAGTAGCTGTAGAGGTTGAGTGCCTGCGGTAGTCGCCGCGCGTGCTCGGGATTCTCGAGCACGAACCAGTCGGGCGTGATGAACCGGCCCAGTACCGGGCTATACCAGCGTGCGCCGAGCTGCAGCATCCCTCCCTCCGCCTCGAGACCGCCGGCGTACCGGCTCTCGACTCCGGGATTCACCGGCAGGCCGAACGGGGTGAACGCCTGCTGCAGCTCGACGGTGCCCGCCGAGTCGACGGCGCAGATGACCGAGCCGAGGTGGTCCGAAAGCACGCGGGACAGGGTGGCGACGCCACCGGCGCTGACGGTGCGCACCGCGACCACGAGCGTCCCGACCGCGTAGCTCGTCCGCGATCCGCTGGATCCGGTCTCGTAAGCGCCGTCGATCCAGCGGGTGGTCTCGGTCGAGCCGTCAGGGCGAGTGACCTCTCGGCGTACGCGTTGGTCACTCGCGTCGTAGGCGAATGTCAGGATCGTGCCGTCACTGAGCACCATGCGCTCGATGCGATCCCAGGCGTCATACCTGATGTCATGGGCGGCACCGACTTCGATCGCTTTGCCGAGGCCGTCGCGGTCGATGTGCGAGATCCCTTCGGCCCTGATTACATGGGCGATCGCTCGGTCGCCCACCGGGTCAGCCTCGAATCTGGTGGCGCCCATCTCGGCGGATTCGAGCAGGTCGCCGCGGCGGTTGTAGCGATACGGCACAGTGGACGCCTCGGCTCCGCCGAGTCCGCCCGTGAATGTCCGCCACTCGACTAGGCGCAGCAGCGGGTCGTAGCGGTACCGATGCCCCGTCACCTCCGGGGCGCCGCCACCAGGCGCCGCGACCGAGTCCTCGACCGCCACGATCAGGCCGTTGCGGTCGTAGGTGTACTGCTGTCCGCGCAGCGAGGCCCCTCCATGGCGCAGACTGACGCCGACGAGGCGTTTGAGATCGACGGTGTGGGTGTATTCGGCGGTGACGCCGCCGCCGAAGTCGACGTGCGCGGGCAGGCCGTGCATGTCGTAGTCCACCGACTGGACGATCCCTGCCAGGCTCCGCGGTGAGCCGTCGGCGTGGTAGCCGTGCTCGACGCGCTCGCCGTCGGGGTAGATGGTCGCTCGCACGTCCCCGCGCAGACCGAACTCGCGCCGGAGGGTCAGCGGCGCCTCGCCCGGTGCCGAGGTGATCGACTTCTCGAGCGGGCGGCCGAGCCGGTCGTAGGCATAACGCGTCTCGACGCCCGCCTCGATCTGCCGGTCCACACTCGCGCCGTCATAGACGGTCTCGCGGATGACCAGCGGATGCAGCGGGTCGCTCACGTCCGTGACGCTCATCTGGCGTCCTGCCGCATCGAAGGAGTACTCGAGCACCTGTCCACGGGCATCAGCGCGACGGCGCACCCGTCCGGCCGCATCGCGCCAGTAGGTGCGCTCGCCCGCGGTGGTGTCGGCGATGTGGATCGCCGGACCTGGCCCGGCATACGTGTAGGTGGTCGGAGTGGAGCCTTCGGCATCCGTGATCGACAGGATGCGGCCCGCATGGTCGAGCGCGTAATGGGTCGCGACAACCTCCCCGTCGAGGAGCGATTCGACCGCGATGAGGGCGCCGTTGGGGTCGAACCGCTCGACCGCAGGGTCGCCGTCGTCGGCCGTCTCGGCATCCCATTTGAGGATCCGGTCGCCCTGGTAGCTGACGCGGAACCGGCCGCCGTCGGGGTGGTCGAGGCGAGTCACGCGCCCGAGCGCGTCGTACGTGAACCGCACGGACGCCCCGCCGACCGGCGCCGGGCGGACCTCGGGTGTCGGTGCGAGTTCGTTCGGGAATTCCTCGGCTGCGCGAGCGCCGGGCACACGGCGTGCGCGCCCTCCCAGCACCCAGCCACCGCCCTGCGCCGCGGCAGGAGCCGACCTCTGCAGCAGCTCGCCGTGGCCGTCCGTGTAGGCGAACTCCACGAGCATTCCGGTGAGAGATGCCGGATCGGCCGCAGCGAGAACCGCGGGGTCCGCCCCCGGTTCGGATGGCAGGATGCGAATCGTGCAGGGGGGCGTGGCGGGCGTCGAGGGGTTGTGGTCGCGGTGAATGACGAAGGTCGTGAGCGCTTCGGATCCGTCGTCCGTCGTGTCGAACTGGGCGACGAGCCGCCCGATCGTGTCGTACTCGTAGCGCGTTCGCAGCCCTTCGGGCGTCGTGAGCGTCACGGGCTGGGCCGTCCGTGGATCGAAGGCCGCGGTCGAGGCGCGACCGAGGCCGTCGACACTGCGCACCGGGAAGATTCCGTCGGCGTCGTACTGGATCGTCGTGCGCCCCGTGGCGGAGTCGTCCTGCGCGACGACGTTTCCGGCGCTGTCACGCTCGACCGCTTCGACCGTCCGGTACCAGTCCTCGCCGATGCGTTGGAGTCCCCAGTCAGGCGCGATGTGCGCGGCGTACCCGGCAGGGAGCGAATCGGCCAGAATCGCGAGTTCCAAGCGGCGCGTGAGCAGACCGCGTCCGACCGTTCCCTCGGGCAGCCCGACAAGCGGTGCTCCGTCGTAGCGGAGGCGCTCGTCTGCCAGCATCCGTCCCGCGCCGTCCCGGGTCGTGAGTCGCGCCGGAAGCCCGACCCGCCACGTCGCGGCGTCGATCGCGTAGGCGATCGACTGCACTGTCGTGAGCGGCGTGGCGTCGCCCTCGAAGCTCAGCTGGCGCCGTTTGGAGACGATGTTTCCGAACTCGTCGTAGGCGTACGACGTAGCCTCGATGCGGTTCCGGCCGCCGTCCGAGACCTCGATCGCCGTCGCGGACACCGGATGCGGGAAGCACACCCGCACACCCTGGTCGTCGGTGAACTCGTCACGTGCCTGCCATTCGAACCGTGTGGATTCGACCGGATGCCGCAGGCCCGCGGAATCCTCGACGAACACGTCGACGCCGATCATCGAGCCGGCGAGAGCGTGCAGCCGCGTCTGCGACGACACGTCCGTCGTCCGCACACCGGCGGGCCCGCCGGTGTCACCGAGGTGGAAGAGTGTGCGCCGTACCGTCGTCGGTGTTGAGCCGTCGCCCACGCGAGTGACGTCGACGTGCTCGAACCCTCGGAAGATCCGCGCCGCCGGGTCGAAGCATCCGCGCGCGTAGCCGAACCGTGTCTCCGCAGCTTCGCCGGTGATCAGATCGCGGTCGATGAGCCGTGACACGACGTGCACGGGGAACGGGAGATAGGTGCCCCAGTCGTCGGCACCCGTCTCGCCGATCCGCGACTGCGAGGTCGTCGCATAGTGGATCTGGGTCTGGGCGCCATTGCCGTTCGACACTGACGTGAGCAGGTACGGCTTGCCGGTGGCCAGTTCCAGCATCCGAAGTGCAGGAGATCCGATCCTTCGCCACAGCAGGCCGGGGGTTCCCGTGCCGAGCAGGTCGACGAGCTCGAGCGACGCGGCATCCGGCGCGGGGGCGTACGGGATCTCGATGGGCTCGCTCCACGACACCCCCGCGCGATTGAGCCACAGGAGCAGCCGGTCGCCGTCGACGTAAAGCAGGTCGGAGGTCCCATCGCCGTCGAAGTCGGTGACGAAGAGGTTCTTCTCCTGAAAATGCGAGGGGAAGTGAGGCGGATGCTGCATCTCGACGACCGGAGCGAATCGTCCACTGCCCAGGTGCGGCCAGTAGCGCACATATCCCGATCGGATCTCGCCGATTGTGCGCATGCCATCGCCGGCGAAGTCCGCCACGAACACGGCGGTGTCGCCGAGTGACACATCGGGGAAGTCAACGCCGCCGCGCCGCCGGACGAACGTCGGTTCGGCCCACGATCTGTCGCCGTCCGCGAGGAAGAGCGTGAAACCGTGCGGCCCCGTCTGCAGGAGGTCGGTGATCCCGTCGCCGTCGAGGTCGACGAACCGGCTGTCCGTCGCCGAGACCGACAGAGAGATCTGGCCGGCGAGCACCTGCGGGTCGTCGGACCAGCTCCCGTCGCCGAGGTTGCGGGCGACCTTCTGGAGGCGCGAGCCGATCGAGATCAGGTCGGCGCTGCCGTCTCCGTCGAGGTCGGCGAAGGTCACTCCTGGCGCGCCGAGGCGCATACCGGAAGGCGCCTGCGCGATGCGGCGGGCGGCGTCGAACTGCCCCCCACCTCGATTGCGCCACCATCGATGCCCGGTGACGCCGGTCTGCATGACATCGGGGAGCCCGTCGCCGTTGAAGTCGACGAGGGCGGCGTCGCCCGAGCCGATCGGGAGTACGCCGTCGTCCGACGCGATCGGGACCAGGCGTGGAGCGAGAGCGAACGGTGCGTAGTCGAAGGTGAGCGGAACCTGCGGCGTCCTCTCGCCGTCGGCGGCGACGCCGGCGTAGCGCACGGTGGTCAGCAGCGACAGGTCGCTGTGCACGGCGTCTTCATACCCCAGCTCATGCACGCCGGTCAGTGTCGGCGCGGTGCGCGTACTGTGGCGCTCGATGTGGGTGCAGCGCAGGCGCGTCGACACCGGGAAACCAGGACGCGTCGTCGTGTACGCGTCAGCCCGATCGGCGTAGGCCAGCCGCAGCTCGAACACGGACCAGGTCGCGCGCTCAAGATAGAGCTGCCCGCCGTCGCGTCGGTAGGAGTAGCTGACCGTGTTGCCCGCGGCATCCTGTTCCGAGCTGCAGTACCAGGCGAACACTCGCCCGCCATCTTCGACCCGGCTCGCGGCGGCGTTGCCCAGCACGTAGGCGTGTCCATCCTTCGTGCGGATGCGCCACCCGTCGCCTTCGCGGCGCACGTCCCAGAACTGCGTGTCGGACCGCGGCCTGAACCGGCCGCCGCCGACTGCCACGAGCGTGTCGCCGCCGAGGAGCAGATCATCGGTGTCGTCGTAGCTCGGGATGCCGCGCTCTGTGCCGCGGGTGATCGTGAGCAGGCCGGTTAGCTGCCACCCCATGCCGTAGGGGCCGTTGCCCTGGCCTGTGGAGTAGCGGATGCCGAGACTCGGCCGGATTCCGCCGGGACCGGCGGGTGCATCGATGGGCACCGCGTAGTTGCCTGTGCCCCGGAGGAGGTCGGGCTGGAAGGCGTCGGTGAGGCCGCGCAGGCCGCCGCCGCCGCGCGCGCCGTGCAGGTCTGTTCCGGAGGAGGTCTCCATTGTCGGCTACTTCCGCAACTCGAAGGTGTACTGCAGCACGACGGACGCACCGCGCAGCATTTTCGGATCCAGGCCGCCGCTTGCTGTGAGCACGGGGCTGCCGGCCGGGGGCGCGAGGGTGAGCGACCATTCGCCGAACACGTCCCCGCCCATCGCGTCCGCGAGGTCGTTGCCGCCTTCGGCCGCGATGGTGCCTTCGGCGTTCGTCGTGAGCGTCACCGGTCCCTCGCCGGGAAGGTCGATCGTTACGGCGATGCCCGAGAGGTCTACGGTGTCTGCGCCCTCGAGCACGATGGCGAGCGACGCGGTGTGCAGCCCGGTCTCGTTGCGCGGGAAGGAGTCGGCATCCATCTGCCAGGTCATGCCGCCGGTCTGCAGCATGCCGTACCAGACCTCCGGGAAGTCGTAGCGGAGCGCGAAGTCACGGACGTGGATGTCTTCACCGTCTCGAAGCGGCAGCGCGACGATCGAGTCTCGCAACGTGTCGCTGTGGCGAGCCGTATAGTACAGCACGAGCTGCACGTCGGAGATCAGGCGATAGTCGAGGTTGTTGCTTCCCGGAGGAAGCTCCAGCTCCCAGCTCGTGGCGACACCGTGCCCTTCGAACAGGCCCAGGTGGATCGCGTCGCCGCGGAACAGATAGGAGTCGCCGCGCATCGTGTAATCCGAGAGCACCATCGTGTCGATTCCGTGCACCCGCGTGCGCTGGTCGGCGTCCGCCGTGCGATAGTGCGAGACGCCGCCACCGCGAAGAGTGCCGCGGACGCCGCCGGTCGGGAGCAGCCCCACGATCTCGACTTCGACGGATTGCAGGCGCTGACCGTACGTGCCCGGATGCCGGCGGTCGAAGTCGTAGAGCGATGTGTCGAAGCTCAGGACGCCATGCTCGAGGAACTCCCGGAACGCGAACGGGTACTCGTTGCGCAGCGAGACGACCTCTTTGACCGACGACTGCTTCTTGGCCACGGCCGAGATCAGGTGGTACGTGAACGAGTCGATGTCGCGGACGAGGAGATCCGAGCCGAGCAGATCTCCGGTCGCGGGAACCGAGTATTCGGGTCGGATGACGGCGATCGCCTCGTCGGTCTCGAAGTTGTAGGCCCGCTCCATGAGCTTCGCCGCAGCGATCGCCCACTGCTGGTATGTCCGCGCGATGTCGCGCACGATCGCGGCCATCCGTGTCCACAGTTCGGGGGTGAACACTTCGTCGTCGAAGGCGTTGAGAGCGTCGGCGAGAAGTGCGCGGCGCTGCTGCGACGCCTGCGCCTGGAACGCGGCGGCCTGTGCGCGGGCCTGGGATGCCGCCTGCTGCGCCTGCGCGATCGGAATCGCGGCCGCCGCCTCCTGCTTCTGGTCCTCGAGACGGCTCAGCTGATACTCGTACGACTTCTGGCCGCCGATGAGCGTCGCGGCGGCGGCGAGCTTGCCGCCCTCACCGCTCCACTTGCCCGACTCGATCTGCTGGGCGAGACCGCGGATCTCACTCTCGTGCCAGTCCTTGCCTGCGCCGTGCGCGGTCGCGATGGACTGGGAGATGTATTGCCAGTACCCAGCGGACGCGTACTCGGCCCTCGAATCCGCCGCGTTGTCACGCCGGAGCGTGGCGAAATCGACCGAGCGGGCAGCGGCGAGCGCATCGGCCTGCGCGGCCTGCGCGAGCGCGCTCTGCGTCTTGACCTCGGTGTCCGCGAGGGCGAGGGAGCTCTCGAGGTCGCGGCGAGCCGCCGACTCCGCCTCGGCCTGCACCGTGAAGTTGACGTACTCGCGCTCCGCCTGCACCGATTGCTGCGCGAGCCCTTTCGCGACCTGCTGCAGATACTCAAACGTGAACGTCGGGGTGAAGGTCAGCCCGAAGAAGTCGAGCCCTCCGGTGATGTACGCCCACCGCGCCAGCACCGTCAGGGCGATCTCGGCGACGGCCGGGTTCACGTCCACGGGCACCGCGTCAGGCGTTGCGAGGACGAGCTTGGCCACATCGCCGGTCGCGGCAAGCGACGGCGTGGCGTAAAGGGGGGCCGCAGCATCCGGTGTCCCATCCGCGAGTGCGACCTTCGCGTAGATCGCACGGGCTTCGTCGACCCGTTCGAACTTGTACAGCGAGTCGCCCCAGTCGAGCACATTACGGGCGAGCTTGACCCACAGACTGGGCGCTTCGAGCTCTGGGTTGAGGTACGAATAGCCGGCAGCGGCGAGGTAGTTCTCTTCGGCACGCGCATAGTCGCCCAGGGAGTGATAGGCGTCGGCGATACCCATCGGGATGACGAACGAGTAGACGTGAGTGAGGTACGCGGTCGTCACGGCGGCTGAGCTCATCGGGGGGACGAGATCGCGGATGATCCGGATGTCTTTGCGCGGCTCGTACACCTTCGCGACGAGATCGTCCAAGGGAGCCGGACCGTCCTTCTTCCACACCAGATCGGCGATCCCGTCTCCTGCGGGGATGCCGACCGACCAGGTGTCGCGACGTGTGATCGGCTGCGCGAGCTGGTCGATGGGAAGGCTCACGATGGACTCGCTGTCGACCCAGCGCAGCGAGGCGACCGTTGTTGTCGCAGCGTCTATGAAGGCCAGACCGCTCACGTCGGTGACGCCCTCCGCTCCGGGCAGGAACTCGCGGACGGGCACCGCCGCACGCGCGACGGGGAGATCGACACCGAATGCGGCTTCCCTCACGTTCGCGAAGGCAGGGCCGCCCACCCCGAAGCGCCCGATGCCGTCCTGGCGGCCGAACCGCCGCCGGCGGATGGGCGCGACGACGATCGGCTCGGCATCCACCACGGCAGGCGCGACGCCGGTGAAGAGCGCGAGCTTCTCCTTCGCTTCGGCGAATTTCGCCTCGGCGGTGGCCGCATCGCCTGACCGCTGCGCGGCGAGCCCGGAGGCGTGGAGCGCCTGCGCGACGCCCGCGTCGTCTCCCGCGGCGGTGAAGGCTGTCGCGGCACGGAATGCTGCGTCCGCAGCGGCATCGTTGGTACCCACGCCGATGAGGGCGGTGGAGAGGTTCAGGAGTGCGACCGCTTGGAGCGCGGGCTGGTCGTCGGTGAGACCTGCCGCGGCCCGCTCGAGGAACGGTATCGCGGCGGCGGCATCGCCCTTCGCGATGAGCTGGGTGCCCGATTCGATGTCGGTGACGAGGTCGGCGTTCTGACGGCGGAACCCCAGGCCGGCGACAGCAGTGTCGATCTGCGCGCCGATCGGCCGAGCCGCGATCGGTGCGACGGGAGCGGTGACGTCGGGCCGCAGAGCCTCGATGAGCTTCACGGATGCCGACGAGAACGCTGACTCGACCGCGACGCCGAGCGGCAGGGTGACGCGGTAATCCATCCAGCCCCGGCCGGGTGCGACCGCGGGATTGAGCAGCGCGTAGCAGCTAGCCTGAGCATCGCGGTACGAACGCAGGGCGGCGCTGTGTCTGCCGCGGTCTGCCGCCGAGGCGGCCTCGCGCAGGATCGTGCGGATCCGCTCCACGGCGGAGGCCGCGGTGTTCGCGGGGTTGACCGTGAGATCGGCGTACTGCAGCGCGCGGCTATCGAGTGTGGTGATGAAGTTCGCCGCGTGCTTGATGGATCCAGCCATGATGTGTCACTCCGTCTCGGACGCGTCCCGGACGCAGGGCGCTCTCGTTACCTATGAGGCGGCGCTGACATCGTTTGATACGTGCGCGACGAGATCTCGGTGATGCCCTTCGCGGCTGCCACCGCCGTTCGGGAGGGTGACGAGTTGGTTCGGCCGTAGCTATGCTTTCGTCAGCCCGCCGGTGACAACCAGGGCGAATCCCTGGCGCCCGAAACTTTCCGTCACCCTGCGGGCGTAAACCTCGATCGTCCACCGCCCGACAATCGGGGACGGGTGCAACACCATCTCGGTGCTATTGATGCGATCGGCAGCCCCACCCTCGACGGAGGCGCCGCCCGACAGAACGTTTCCCAGGTACACCGAGTCGTCTGGCGCGGTCACAACGAGGTCAAGATCGTTCACCACGGGATCATCGGCTCCGCTTGCACCGGGCGGATCGGTCCACACGAGCGTGACCTTCACAGGGATGCCCGCCTCGGCCACGATGAGCTCGTGTACGCGCTTTTCGCCCGTCACTAGCCCGACCCCGTTGCGCACGTCCGACACCCATGAATTGCGGGCGTGCTCACCGAGGGGAAGAAGGGCCGCCACGTCGAGGACCCCCCAGCCCTCAGCGTCGTTCGGATAGTCCCGCGGACCTCCGGTGGAGGCTGCCGCGTTCAGCAGAACTGCCTTCAGCAGTGCACTCGAAGGAACGAGAGCGTCCCCGGCTTGCTTCGCCCCGGACGGGTGATATCCCTCTACGAAGTACTGGCGTGCGATGAGCGCGGCAGCCGCCACACGGGGCGTGGCATAGCTGCTGGCACATGCAGCGGCTTCGGTTGTTTCGCACAGGGCGCCATTCACCGCGGAGCGGACGTGACATGCGACGCCCATCAGTTCCGGTTTGCGTCGACCGTCGGCAGTCGGTCCCGGATTGCCGTCGCCAACGGCATCGCCGGGGTCGACGGCAGCGCAACTGACGCAGAGGGCGTTCTTGGCAGTTCCGGGAGGCCCCTGTTCCTCGCCGCTGTTACCGCTGGACGCGACGACAAGGTGCTCCTCATTGACCCAGGTGAACTCGTCGACGTATCGGCTGCGTTCCTCGTAGATGGCGGGATTGCCACTTCCCTGCGGTTTGGAGTGATAGCTGTTGTTGTGCACCCTCGCTCCGGCATCACGGGCTTGAGTCAACTCTGCGAACAGCGTCGTGGTCTTCAGATCGAGCCTATTGCCGGACACGAGCTTCGCGGCCCATGCGATCCCCCGGTCGGGTGATGCGCCGGGCCGGTGCGCGTCGTCTCCTACGGCGCACCCGGCGGCAAATGTGGCGTGGTCGCTGGGCGGAGTGCCAACAGCGTTGCGGACCTGCAGCACCTTGCGATGATCGGGACCGGGTGCTTCTGGATCCTGAAAGAAGCAATGGCGGAGGTCCGGTTTGCCGTTGTCTATTAGCCCGAGGACCTGTCCCTCGCCGTCCAGCGCATGAAAGGTGGTCACGGTCCCGGGTTGCCGCGCCGGCCCGTCGTCGACGGTCTCGGGTACCGGCTCCAGCCAGCGCACGTCCGCCACATCGCTGATCGCATCGATCCTGCCGAGATCGGGCAGCTCGAAGCGCAGTGTGAGGCCGCCGCCGATGTCGCGGTCGTCCATGATGACCACGTCCTGCGCTCCGCGTGACTCGAGGACAGGGGCGAGCACGCTGGGGTCACTGTCGGAGAACAGAACAGCATCGAACGTCGGGATGGGCGCCGGTGCATCATCCTCTTCACCGGCGGCGTTACTGGCGAAGACCTGAAGGGTGTGCGATGCCACTTTGAAGCGGCCGCGGAATTCTGCGACAGCTCGGACCCGGGAGTCGGTGCGCAATGCATCGGCATTCCGAGTGGAGAGTCGCTCGATGTAGCTGCTCTTCGGAACGAAGTCGGTCAGCGCGAGCCCGCGGGATCCGCGCAGGTCGGCGACGTCGGCTTGTCCCGCATTTTGCCCGCAAACTGTCTGCTGCGACCTGCTTCTTGAGGTTGCGCGATGTCGTTCGAACCGCCAAACATCCGCGACGGGCGCATTTCTGTCTCTGACTCGAGCGCCGCCCACTGGCGCTGCGCGTCGATGAGAAGGCGCCCCGGCTCCGGGAGTTCCGATTCCACGCGATTTGCATCGACGAGCAGTGGCCAGCCGAGTGGCTCGGCGAGGGTCTCGAGTGCCGCCTGCTCCCAGTCGGCTTCGGAGAGACCGGTCATGTGATCTCTCCTTGAGGGGGCAACGACGGTGGCGCCGGGAATGCCTGGCGTCGGCGTGCACTGTCGGTCGTGGCGTCCGTCACGACGTGA
>WOYI010002467.1_pt1 | contig 21871 bp, 18 predicted proteins | sample 6423411 | NCBI WGS metagenome assembly WOYI01 (sample SAMN13441803, study PRJNA592873) | oil field metagenome | biome: oil field; feature: oil-well bore; material: oil-contaminated soil; isolation source: oil-contaminated soil from oil-well borehole | place: Germany: Wietze | collected 2016-10-18 ... | reverse complement strand
CAGTCATGCAGGCATGGGGGGTTCAAGGTTCAAGAGGGTATCGCCAGGAACTATACACAGTGCCGGCAATAGAGCAGGAATCTGCACGGGATTTCCCGTCATGCTGCAATAAGGCGTTGCTCGTATTTTTTCAAAAGCAATATATATGATTGTACGGCATCATAAACGGATGAAAAGAGATGCTGTGGCATACTTGAATACGAGAAAGAAGGGGGATTTCGCAGCACAAAAGAATGAAGTCGAGAACTATTGTAAATATCGGTTTCAGATCGCTGAAATCTTCCACGACCACCGGGTGAGCGCAACATCTCCGGAGAAACGGAAGGGCTTTGCTGAGATGCTGGATTACTGTGCCGCCAATAACTGCCCCGACGTTGTCATCTACGACCTTGCCGGCCTTGCCAGGGATCTGGATGCCGGGCTTGCAGCGCTCAAATCCTTAAACGACCAATACACGGTTTACTGCGTGAATAACGACTTCTTCGGCTTCCGGGATGACCCGGAGCAGAGGAGAGAGGCTATCGGCAACTTCATCGCGTATATGGACCAGTACCGGGAGAGCACCCGGAAGATCGCCCCCCTCGTCTCAAAGAAGGTGAAGAAAGAGGACGGACGGCCCATCGGGAGGCCGAAGGCGCTCAATGAGGGCCAGATCGAGGCCCTCCTCACGATACGGCAGGCCGGGACGAGCATCAGTCAGATCTGCAGGATGTTCGACGTCAGCAGGAGCACGGTCAGCAAGATCCTCGCGGACTACCCGAAACTGAAGGGGGAGTGGAAGGGGGCCCGACAGGAGCCCGCCGGGGAGATGACGGAGGAGCAGACGGAGTAGCTGTCCTGGTCTCATCCGCTCTTCTGAAAGTTTTTTTCGTACCTGATGCTACGGGGTTTGGTAAGCTGACGCTTACGGTCTTCCTCAGAATTGGTGGGGCATATCATTAAGTCTGATGAGTGGTAACCAACGTAATGCCTTCGGGTACAGGGGGGTTCGCCCGACCACGGAGATGAGCAGGCGGACCTCCGGCAACGCCATTTTGCCCTCTCTCGATCGGGCCGAAACGCTCTAGATTATGCTCTTTTCTCTTATCTATCCGTGTTATCCGGTCGGGTCGTCATCAGGAGGCAGCCGGCACTCACCGTAAATAGGACGACTGCTCCCCGGGGCGTAGCACGTATGCGTGAGAAGTATATACCCGCTCGCAGAGCGGAACCGCACGTTCTCCCCTGCGAAAGATGCCGGCACGATGTAGTAATCACCCTGGGTGATGCACGAGTCGCCGTCCCGGTCCACGAACGCCGGTGCGGAACTGTTCTGGGGTGGCGATGCGATGCGGGACGTCCACCAGTCACTTTCCCCGATCTGCAGGCAGATCCAGAGTATCTCCGGCCCCGGAGCGGTGCTGTGGAGAACTCCGGGCGTAGTACGTTTGGGGGCGTAGGAACTGTTTGCTATCGTTACGATATAGTCGTCATCGGAATTGCGTTCGACGACCGTCGAGAAGATGAAAGACATCGTTTCCGGTTTGATAAGGTACCTGACCGGAGGTTCCACGGAGTAGTCCCAGTCGAAGGGTGACTTCTGCTCCTTGTACCTGTAGACCTCTCTTCCGTCGGTATACAGGGTGATGCACATCACACAACCTCTCAAGGCATCTTCGTGAGTGATGTCCTCTGGTTTAAATGTAAGTGTTCGAGACTCATGCGGTTGAAGGATAACTGATCCTTCTCCCCGGTAGAGCGACCTATCGGCCATGGGATCGTTTAATGTCCACACATACTCAACGGACCGGTTGCTGTTGCCGGTATTCTCCAGGGTGAACGTGAAGTTGTTGTCAAGATCGCAGTATGCATCCCTGACGATGACCGTGCCGAACAGCGTGGATACGCAGCCTGATGCCAGAACAATCACACATACGAGGATAGAGAACATTAGAATGCTCTTCATTGTAGCCCTTCTTCATAGACCCTTTTTACATCTCTGTGAACATTGTAGCCTTGCAGCCGCCGGTTCGCTGGAAAAAGGAGGGGGGTTTGCATAGCAACTTAACGCTCCGCTAACTCATTGGCGAAGACGTAGGCTATGTATGGCTCCTCGATGTTGTTGTGGGTTGCTGTTCCGGAAAAGACATAGATCGGCCAAACTGCCTCCTGCATCACGCTCCTTGGCTCCGTCCAGTATCCGAGCGACACTTCCTCAATTACGATGCAATCAAACTCAGCGGCCACAGATGGGCGAACCGTCTTTGCTGCGATGAGATCCGCATATGCCTGCTCCGGAGATTTGATGCTGACGCTTCCGTCCGGCACGACCTCTCTCCACGTCTTCACAAGCCCGACGGCTTCACCGCCGTCGGCCAGGATCACCGCAAATTCATCCCCGTATACCGGGAGTCCGTCGAGTGTTCGGCCGAAGCGCACCGCTTTCGTCACATCGTACGACACCTTCGGCTCGGTGGCACCGGCTTCCCAGACCTCCTGCTTCTGATTCACCCCGACGCTCACGATCTGTGCATCCGGGGACTCCATCTGTGTCTTCTTGAGGAACTCAAGGGCGATCTTCTCCGCTTCCGTATCCGAAGGCAACTTGGGCTGCTGGGTCACTTCGTTCGGGAACTCTTTGTCGAGGATGTGGTAGACCACCGCGCCGGAATGCGCGTATACTGAAATCTGCTCTTCCGGCTGCTTGGACGTGTCCACGACGAGCACCTCACCCGTGTCCTTGTTGGAAACCCTTGGGGTTCCCGACAGGTCGAACCTGCTTGCTATCTCTTTAACCTGTTCTTCCGTGATCTGGATGGGATTGACCCGATATACCAGGTAAGACTCCTTTACCTGCGGCAATTCGGCAGCAAGCGAGTATGTGGCATCATCTGCACTTGTCGTTCTGGGGAGACTCACAGAGATCGGGTCCGAATCCATGACATATAAACACCCGACCGCGATTGCAAGTGCAACGCAGGCGAGTACACCAATTTTAGCGTTCATCTTTTCCTTTCCTGCTCAGTTACAGTTGTATAGCCATCGATAAATCTCGCTGTCGACAGGGGGGTCGGCAATAACCGATCCTTCTTTCCAGATGCGATCGTTCCCGCAATCAGCGTTCTCACCGATGATACCTACTCTTATCTCGCTTCCATGGTTTTCATCGATGCCGTTAAACCACGCGAGTCGCACTTTGTACCCATCTACGAGTTTATTGGCTACATTCGCGCCGTCGTCCGGGAGGTCGTAACCCACACTGTCAAACCCACATACGAGGTGGACACCGTTCATTGCGTAGTGTGGGTAGTATTTGAGTTCGCTTGGGAGTTGGACTGTATGGCAGCCGTCCAGGAGTATCCACTCTGCATCATAATCCCCCCATTCGCAATTGCGGAAATAAACCCACTTACCGGGTTCACTATTGAGTAGGATACCTTGATTCCAACCATGACCGGCAAAATAGACAATATCGGTTCCGTCAACATATGATTGATCCGTGCCGAAGTATGTCCAACGATTAACGTTTCTGTCCTCATCGCCTATGAAGAAACTTTCAGTCCACCCTGCACTTAAAAGTGTATTCCGAAAGCCCTGGGCGCTTATGGCACCCTGCCATAAATCATTCCCTACAAGATAATCAGCCTTATACTCCACGCCAAACTCTGGATATGAAGCGTCGTTATCGTCGCCTGTTCCTGCACAGGCTGGCGGAGCGAAGATCATTCCCATGATGATAACTGCCAAGAGCACTGATCTCTCGAATTTTCGTTTTTCCATCATCTCACCATCCTTTTTTGCTTCTCGCGATTCGGAGGCCTGCGGCAAGATGACTGTGGGAGAATCGTCACTCCGGCAGCGCCTCCGGACACAGGGGGGCCCGCCCGACCACGGAGATGAGCAGGCGGACCTCCGGCAACGCCGTTTTGGCATCGCCATGCTAACGCTGGGATGTTTTGCTATATACCTTTTCTGTCACATCCCTCTACATGTTGGGGCCTTCCACATCGGGTTTACACGAAAGACCGGGCGGTGCGACTCGAGGAGAGTAGCAGCACGGGGTGAAGATCGGTGACGCCCGGGGGCATCTGTACGGGAGAAACGACGGTTCCGTAAAAAAAAGAGATTCCGCGAAGATCGCCGCCTTACAACTGCACCTGGGCGAGCGCGTCGTAGACGATCTTCTTGTAGATGTCCGGCTGCGTTCCGTACTCCTCCTGGGCCTTTCTGGAGTCGTCGGTGGTGCCGAACGCTTCCAGCCGGTCCAGGGTTTCGCGGGCGGTATCCAGCACCCAGAGGTCCCGGGTCTCGCGGTCCACGACTGTGATCGACTCGGCACTGACCGAGACCAGGCAGGTCCCGTCCGGCGTCGTGTAGAGGTTCGGCTTCCCGACGACGGCGACGAATGCCGGCGGCTCGATTCGGGCGAGCTGCTGCATCGCCTCGGGCCGGTAGGATCCGGCCATGATGAAGAAGGTGCCTGTGGGGTCGACCACCCGTCCACGGTAGAAGATGTTCTGGTCCCCTTTCCGCTGCTTCTCCGTGAGGGTCCCGACGATGAAGATCCGGTTGCTCCGGATGCCGCTCGGGAGGAGGACATAGGTCGGACTCTTCTCGTCCTCGCCCTCCTTGAACTGGTAGCGGGTCTCCCGGAGTTCGGATGCGAAGACCCTGCGTGCCGGCTCACGTTCGAATGCGCTCTGGGGTTTCATGCTGCCTCACCCCCGGCGCGGTTCAGCAATGCAGCCAGTTCCTCGGGCTTGAACGTTACCGGGGTGCATGAATTGACGAGCAGCCTGCCGCCGAACTCGCTCCCCCTGCAGGTGTAGTAGCGCCCGAGCGCCGCGTTCCTGATGCGGTAGAAGATCTCGTCCATGCCAAGCGGGTTCGTCTCCGCGATCCCGATGGCCTCCTCGAGGGTGATCCCTGCAAGTTTCTCGACGATCTCCCGCTGCATCAGGACATTGTGGGCGCGTATGCCATCATCCAGAACCGCTTTTAAGCGGAGGTCGTAGCGGAAGTTGGGCTGGATCTCGTGCACCGGGCAGTAGTTCTGCCGTGAGAGGGTCCGGTTGCAGCCCTCGACAGGGCAGCGCTTGATCAGGCCCGAGCCGGGAGCGACATGGACGAGAGCCCCCTGGATCTCGGTCTCGTTTCGTCCGACCTCGATATCGCCCTCATCCGATATGTACATCGCGGTGTTCAGGGAGAGGGAGAGCCTGCCGTTGTACTCGTCAACGGTAGCGTAGAAGATGTTATAGACGGCATCGAGATCCAGTTTATCTTTTGCATCTTCCTTCCAGATGACGAACTTGATGGTGCCAGTCTCGTCGCCGAGGAGCCCCGTCTGGAGCATCCGTTCGTGGGAGACTTCCCAGTCCTGGATGACCTTGGCCCGCACACTCCCCACACCCGGCTTCAACTCGGCAACCGGTGTGATCGAGGGGAGGAGCGGAGCGTCCTTCTCCATCCGGGAGATGGTGGTTCCCGAGTGGATCTTCAGGTTCGGCGCGCCTTTGTACTCGTCGACGACAGCTGACTCGATCCGGTACCAGTGGCCGTACTCCATTGCAGGAGCGTTCGCCCGGCTCCAGGTCACGAAGCGTATGGCGCCGCTCGAGTCGGCGACGATCCCGTTCTGCGCGATCGAGGATGAAAGCGCCGGGGTCAGGGCGACAATCTTTCCCTCGATCGTAACCCAGTCACCGGGAACGATCTCGCTTATCGGGCGGAGTTCGGTGGAGGTGTTCCCGACACCGGTAAGATTATACTCACGGGCGAGATCAGCCGTCACCGTCCGCTCGGCCTCGGCGGTGTTGACGCCGAACTCTTCAACGAGACGGTGAAGGCGTGATTCGATCTTCTGCCGATCGGGCTGTGCACCATTTGCTTCAAGTTTCCGGGAGATTCTCTCTGTTACCTCAGATAGGTTCATACTTACATCTCCAGTCTGTACTTCGTCTCATCAGGCTATTAAGGCTCGGCGTGCGGTGTGAAAATGAACCCGGTTCTTCCCGCCGGGAGTCCCCGATGCGCCCGGCCGGGGGAAAGCGCGGCAAAAGCCGGCTGTCCCAAGTTTTCTGCCACGCGTCTGCTCCGTGGGGCGGAAAGCATCTCCTCGCCGGGGATGGGGTCTTGGGTCCTCAGGGGTTGCCCAAACCCGCGGGGCGGGGGGATGCGTCATTTTGCAGTCCGGGGTTGGATCAGGGCACCTCTGCACTGACTCCTTAAATGTATATATAGGGGCAGGGACAACATCAGCTGTATGATATTGAATGCGGACAGTACAATCGCGGACCTCCTTCGGGAGAAGCCCGAATCGGCACAGGTACTCTTCCGGTTTGGAATGGGTTGCCTTGGCTGTGCCATCGCAAACAACGAGACGATCCGGGAAGCCGCCCAGGCACACGGAGTTCCCCTCGAAGAGATGCTCTCCGCCCTCGGCGTCGCAGAAGCGTGAAGCAGTAACGATCTTATAACCGGTCCCGGAGGCGCTTGAGCTCAGCGAGAGTGGCCTCGGGATTTCTTTTCATGTAGTTTGCGACCTCCGGGACGTGGAGGAGCGTACAGTCGGCGCACCCCCAGATCCTGCCGCCGCTCAAACTCTCGACCCATTCCCCGAGGTCCTCGTCGGTGCAGGGGTAGCAGGGACAGTAGCAGTAGTCGCACCGCTGGCCCGGGAAGTGGCAGGGGTAGTAGGGACAGCCCTCTTCCTGCCACTCCACCCAGTGATCCCCGCCGTAGCGGCTGTAGATGAAGAACGACGGGTCGCTCCGCCGGACATCGCCTTCATGCCGCGCGAGAGCCTCCGGGACGCCGTGCAGGACGGCCGCATGGACCCGTCGGCCGGCTTCGGTCAGCGTCCCGGTGTAGGTATGTGCCGGGGCGGCATCGCGCTCGCAGGCGACGGCGACCGCATCCGTGGTGGTCCCGGGAAAATCATAGCCGAGGTCGTGGAGCGCCTGGGCCTTCGCCCCGGTTGCGGTGACGATCGTCTCGAGGAGCGCCGCGTCGCCCATCCCCTCCCGGCTGTAGACGATGATGTTGATGGTATGCGGAGCGGGGGACGGGGTCGGGTTGGCCACCCCCGCCGTGATGAAGACCGTGATGAAGTCATACTGGAGCACGCAGAGGTGATGCATCTCGACGGCGGTCAGGAGCCCGAAGTACTCGTTGAAGAGGCCGTGCCGGGCGGCGAGAAGATCGAGATGGCGTGGCGGGTCGTCGTTGAAATCGTGCGGCACCGTGTGGTTTAATACCGTCGTGACATCGGCGATACCACCGTTGATGCCGGTGCTGGCCGCCCTGAACCGGCCGCGAAGGAAAAGAGTATCGTCCCTGACAAAATATCTCATACGACGGAGTAATGGACCCGGTCTTTCAGTTCCTGTTGTTTGCCGGCGTTCCAGCCTGCAACGTCCTGGAGGTATCCGGTGACCCTGCTGATCTGCACGACGTCATGGCTCCCGCACTCCGGGCAGACGGCATGGCCGCAGAGCGGACAGTACTCGATCTTCTCGACGATGGAGTGGTGGCAGTCGCAGTGGTCAAGCGGACACATGACCTCGAGCGACGCTTCACCGCAGTGAGGGCAGGGGGTCTCGTCCACGACGAAGTGACAGGTGTGGCACTTGTATCGCCGCTCGCCTGCGGGGATTTCGTCGAGGCTCCGGTATTTTTCTGCCAGTTTCTGCTGCTCGGGGCTCCAGTTCATGATACGAGTATCTGCGGGAGAATATATAACCCTTCAGATGCGGGATGAGCCGCATCCGCCTCAGACCACTCATAGGGTTCGTCATCTCCCAAAGGATCGGAACGGAGAACTCATCACCGGCGGATGCGTGAGAGGCGTTCGGCTTCAGCTGCAGGGTCCGCTGCCTCGTAGATGCTCCTGCCCACGATGACCCCGTCGACCAGCCGGGCCACCGTGTCGAGGTCACCGCCCTGTGCTCCCACGCCGGGGGAGTAGATCGCCTTCTTGCCGACGATCTCACGGAGCCGGGCGACCCGTTCCGGACGGGTGGCAGGGGCGATGATGCCGTCGGCCCGGCAGGCGACGGCGAGCGTCGCGAGGCGTTCGGCCACACCACCGTGGAAGAACTCGGTCGCCCCGGGATGGCTCATCTCGGCGACAATATATGCAGCCCCGCTGTGGTTGTGCGCCGCCTCGACGCAGGTCCTCGCGGCATCGGCTCCCACGAACCCATGGGCGATCACGGCATCGAACCCGGCTGAGAATACCGCTTCACAGATAAGGCGGTTGGTGTTGGGGATGTCTGCGACCTTGAAGTCGGCGATGAGCGGCAGGCCGAGCCCGGCGAAGTCCTCGACGATAGAGAGGCCGGCCGAGAGGACAAGGGGATAGCCGACCTTGATCGCGTCGATGAAGGGTGCACAGGACTCCGCGATCTTCACCGCCCGTTTCCGGTCGAGCACGTCCAGAGAGAGGATAAGTTCGGTCATCGTTCCAGCCTATCGAGGGTTGCGGCCACGAGGAGCGGCAGGTTGATGGTCGCGTCGCCGTAGACGGTTGCGGCGGTCGCCTCGCCGGTGAGCTTGCCCCACGACCGGGCCTCATCGAGCGTCGCGCCCGAGAGGCCGCCGAGGTCCGGCCGGTCGCCGGTGAGCTGCACCGCGTAGTCAAACCCGCTCTCGGTCATCAGTTTGCTCTGCAGGATGTAGTTCTTCGGGACGCCGCCGCCGACGAGGACGGTCCCGGCTCGTTCGGCTTCAAAACACCGGTCGAGGAGCCCGGGCATGTCCCCAAACGCGCTGACCGTGACCTTGTGAGTCTGGGCAAAAAGCCAGTACTGCAGCCCGATCATCGAGTCCTGGATGGCGGGGCAGTAGACCGGCACCCCTGCCTTTGCTGCCCCGGCAAGGATCCCGGAGTCAAGCCGGCTGCCGATCTGGTTGAGAAGGCTGGAGATCGAGACCGTCGAGCCTTCCGGGAGGGACGTGTAGACGTCCTGCATGAACTCTTCGAACCGGATGAACGCATCGTTCGGGAGGAAGATGTCGTAGATCCGGTTGACCCCCTCCTCGCAGAGTTCGGCATCGGAGACCTGGCAGGTTCCATGGTAGTGGTGGCAGCCTATCGCCTCGATGACGTCGTGGGTGAGGTTCGCCCCCGTCGAGACGAGCACGTCGATGTGTCGGCGCTGGATGAGGTCGGCGACGATGCCTCCCATGCCGCCGGGCACCATGGCGCCCGAGAGGCCGAAGAACTTCAGCGCCTTCTCATCGCGGAGCATCCGCTCGTAGATGTTGACCGCCTGCCAGAGGGACCCCCCGTTGTAGGCTCCGGCTTTCCCGAGTTCATCGACGAGTTCGCCGACCGTCATCCCGGGGCGCACCCGTGCCTGTTGTACCGCATCCCCATATTTGAAGGTCATGATAGTGTTACACCAGCTCTCTGGAGAGGGTTGGTATTCATGCACGATAATGGATCGTCTTTTCGTGAGGCTGTCACAGGGTATGCCTGCGGTGCCCGACGCCCCTCGTATCCCTCAGTGCTTGAAAACCCCTGAGAGGACACCGTACCTGCGGGAAACCCCGCCCTGACTACCGGATGTCACACCAAACCTGACGCCCACCGGGCCGGGGGCGTCTGATAACGACAGAAATGTGGCGGGAGCCCGGTGGTCGGGTCCCGCTGCCAGACAGAGACTGATTGATTGTTCGACACGGGATGATCCCGCTCGTTTCGCCGTGTCGGTGGTCCGGTATGTCCGGGCCATCTCTCCTGAGCTGACTATCTGGTCGGAAACAGAAGGTTATCCTGAGGGTTACCTTCGTTCCGTGCATATCGACCGCGAGTCCGTACGGCCGCCAGGTGAACCCTGTCTGCCCGGGGTTGGCACCGTTGCGGGCAGACAGGGCAGAGGACGTACGCTCTCGCTGATAGTCGGCACGGGATCACCAGGGATAAGTTAACACACAACCATTATAAATCTTTTTTTGTAAAGTTCATTTGATTGACGGGGTGGGAAAGCCTCCTGGCTCCCCACCCGCGCAGGTCATGGCTGCCGGTGGGGAAGGCGGCTACATTTTCGGCCTGATTGAAGAAGGGCTTCCTCCCACGCGGGGACGCCACGCACCAGCGGCCGGGCGAGGTGCCGGCGGGCGGTGGGGGGAACCTCGTACCACCCTGGCTGGAGCAGGCGTTCGACCCGCTCAGCCTCGGGCTCGCGGCTGCGGGCCCCACAGACCCTGCACTTGTAGCCCTTCCCTGTCCCGGCGCTCGTCATCCGCTTTCCACAGGCCGGGCAGACCGGCGGGCGGATCCGGATCAGATCGGCGAGGTGGCAGACCCCGAGTTTCTCGAGGTTGAGGCTCCCGCCTTTGTAACTTCCGGCCGCGACCACCACGTCGCCCGGGACGAGTCTCCTCACGACGTCCCGGAACCCTTTGGTCGGCTCGTAGGCCATACAGCGGGCCTCAACGCCTTCATCTGCGAGGAGAAACGAGACATGGCCGCCCGGTCCGGTGGTCGGGGAGCCCGCGACCGTGCCCCGCACCAGGTACGACCGCCCCTCCCGGAGTTCTCCGATCTGCCCCGGGACCAGGTGAGCGTCCGTCCCCTGATTGGTGGTGTAGACCTGTTCGCAGGCCGGCCCCTCCGAGCGGACAGAGGAACGGGCTCTGCCGACCCAGGCGGGGCTCTCCCCCCGGATGCCGAAGAGGACCGGGTCGGGGGTATGGGGCACGCAGACCACCACATCGTTCTCCCGGTCCACCGTGTCCCAGGTGTGGGGGCCGGTCATCTCCTCGGCGCGAAAGAGGCTCGAACGGTCGACCTGCCGGGGGGTGCCCCAGTTCTCCCGCGTCCGGTAGGCGAGCAGTTCGTAGGTCCGGTCGGGCAGATCGCTCGCAACCGCCGCCGTTGCGCCGATGAGGCCGCGCCGGTTCTTGTAGCCCCGGTACCGGGCCCCGGCTGCCTCGAGCACCTCGACGGCCTCCTCCACGGTGCAGAAGTCCCGGAGCGCCGCGTAGTAGAAGTCCGGCGGTGGCCGGACGCGGGAGACCACCACGCCCGGGTTGGTTCCCGGAGCATCGAACTCCGCGAACGCTTCCACGCACGCGCAGGTGAGTGCGAAGACCGCCTCGATCTCCCCCTCGGCCTCGATGCAGATCGCCGCGTTCCCCCGGGTCTTGTGGATGACGTTCGGGTTCAGCCTGACCAGCCGGGCTTCGACGACACGGAATCCTGATCGCGCGAGCTGCCGCACCAGAACCGCCCCGATATAGGTGGTGCACATCCCTGCGGGGGAATCCGTGTCGTCGATCCCGATCCACATAACCCTCTAGTTTATATCGTTCTCCGGCTATATCGGTTCTTACGGGTTATGTCGCAGGATCGCCTTCCTCAGATGGTCATCAGCATCATGCTTCTCGCGGACTTCGACGTCTCGGAGCGGTGCAACATCCGTCCGCGGAGTTTCGACCTTATCGCGAAGAAAGGCGACAGCCTGGTCATCATCAAAGTCGCCTCTCACATCGACAGCGTGAGTGCCGATATCGCCTGGGACCTCAACCAGATCGCCCGGTACCTTCAGGCCACCCCTCTCATCGTCGGAGAGCGGGCTCGCGATGCGGACCTCGAACGCGGCGTCGTCTACATCCGCTACGGACTCTTTGCCCTCAGCCCCGAGACACTCTACGACTACTTTGTGGAAGGGCTCTCTCCGATGGTCTACGCATCCCCCGGCGGCCTCTATGTGAAGATCAAAGGCGACCTCCTGCGGGAGGTGCGGGAGCGCTCCCAGATGTCGCTCGGGGACCTGGCGTCGCGTCTCGGGGTCTCCCGCCGGACCATCAGCAAGTACGAGAGCGGGATGGGTACCACACTCGACGTTGCCATCAGGCTTGAGGAACTCTTCAACGCCCCGCTCGTCGAGACGATCGAGCTCATCGCCTACCGCTCCCCCGAGCCCGAGAAGCCTCCCGAATCCACGGCCGGCGACGTCCTCATCGATCTCGAACGCATGGGAATGGAGATCCACGCTATGCGGCAGGCCCCGTTCCAGGCGCTGGCACTCTTTGGTCAGCATACCATCCTGACGGCCTACGGGACCTCCCAGAAGATTGTAAAGCGCGCTTCTCTCATCGGCAACATCTCCCAGATCACGAAGACGTTTGCGGTGTGCGTCGTCACGGATTACAAAAAGCAGAAAAAAATCGGCAAAACCCTCCTTATCGGCGAAGAGCATCTCCACACCCTTGAAGACGGCTCGGAACTCATAGATATGATGAACGAGTAAATAGGTTTATATAGAACTACAAACCTACCTTTCTATCGCTTAACAACGGTGATACTTATGTCAAACCTTGGAGGACAACCAATCTTCATTCTGAAAGAGGGTAGCCAGCGTACCCGCGGTCGTGACGCACAGTCGGGCAACATTGCTGCCGCAAAGGCCGTAGCAGGCGCCGTAAGGACAACGCTCGGCCCCAAGGGCATGGACAAGATGCTCGTCGACACCATCGGTGACGTCGTCATCACGAACGACGGTGTGACCATCCTAAAAGAGATGGATATCGAGCACCCCGCCGCGAAGATGATGGTCGAGATCGCCAAGACCCAGGACGATGAGGTCGGCGACGGCACCACGACCGCAGTGGTGATCGCAGGCGAACTCCTGAAGCGTGCCGAGGACCTCCTCGACCAGGACGTGCACCCCACGGTCATCGCCAACGGCTACCGCATGGCCGCCGACAAAGCACAGGAAATCCTCAGTGAGATCGCCGTCGACATCAGGCCCGACGACATGGTGATGCTCCGCAAACTTGCCGACACCGCTATGACAGGCAAGGGTGCCGAGGTCGCAAAGGGTAAACTCACCGAACTCGTTGTCAGAGCGATCACGATGGTCGCTGACGCCGACGGCACCGTCGACACTGATTTCGTGAAGGTCGAGAAGAAGGTCGGCGGGTCCATCGAGGACTCCGAGATCGTCGAAGGCATGATCATCGACAAGGAGCGTGTGCACCCGGCAATGCCCCGTGTCGTCAAGAACGCGAAGATCCTGCTCCTCAACGCCGCCGTCGAGTTCAAGAAGACCGAGGTCGACGCCGAGATCAGCATCACGAGCCCCGACCAGCTCCAGATGTTCCTCGATGAAGAGGAGCGGATGATCAAGGGCATCGTCGACAAGGTTATTGCAAGCGGTGCAAACGTCGTTTTCTGCCAGAAGGGCATCGATGACATCGCCCAGCACTACCTCGCCAAGGCCGGCGTCTTTGCCGTGCGGCGTGTCAAGAAGAGCGACATGGAGAAACTCGCCCGCGCCACGAGCGGATCCGTCGTCAGCTCCATCGACGCCATCGCCGCCGAGGAACTCGGTAAGGCAGGCAGCGTCGAGGAGAAGAAGGTCTCCGGCGAAGAGATGATCTTCGTCACCGAATGCGAGAACCCCAAAGCCGTCTCGATCATCATCCGCGGTGGCACCGAGCACGTCGTTGCCGAACTCGATCGCGCCATCGAGGACGCTCTCAGGGTCGTCAGTGTTGCCGTCGAGGACAAGAAGTTCGTCGCCGGCGGCGGTGCGCCCGAGATCGAGCTCTCGCTGCGTCTCCGCGAGTACGCCGCAAGTGTCGGCGGACGCGCCCAGCTTGCCATCGAGGCATTCGCAAACGCGCTTGAGATCATCCCGAGGACCCTTGCCGAGAACGCAGGCCTCGACCCTATCGACATGCTCGTCGCTCTCCGCGCAGCCCACGAGAAGGGTGGTAAGAACGGAAAGTACATGGGACTCGATGTCTTCAACGCCGCATCCGGCAATATGCTCGAGGCCGGCGTTATCGAACCCCTGCGGGTGAAGACCCAGGCAGTCTCCAGCGCTGCCGAAGCCGCCGTCATGATCCTCCGGATCGACGACGTCATCGCCTCATCCAAGTCGGCCGGACCCGCAGGTGGCCCGGGCATGGACGAGATGGGCGGCATGGGTGGCATGGGCGGCATGGGCGGCATGGGCATGCCCCCTATGTAAGTTCACCGTACCGTTCCACGATATGACCCGGGGCCGCGATCCGGCCCCGATATTCTCTTTTTCCATCCTGTGCCCGCTACCGTGCAACTCTTCTCTCAATGCGGTTTTTACCGGGAGAACGCTTTTCTTCGATCTCCGGGGCCCCTTGCCAAAAAGCGTTGTCTAAATCTGTCCTTTCGTGTCAAAATCGTTCATGCTATATAGCTACGGATATATCCCTCTTGGAGGAACTGTTCCAGTCCCGGGGAAAGTAACGCATGAAGAGCGGAGTGTATACGTAAATGGCGGCAAAGACCCCGGTGCGGCCGTCGCTCCCGTTCATGCTGTACCTCCTGCTAGCCATCCTGCTCGCGATGGCCCCCGTCGTCTGCCTGCTCTCGCTCGTCGATTCTATGGGAGTCAGACAGGAACTGGAAATGAACGCCGAAGACTTCCGGGATCAGACCGAGTCCGGGATCGCTCTCTCGATGAACCTGGTGGACACGGGGTTAAAGCTCTTCGACAACACCTTAAACCACGAGATGCAGGAGGGGTTCGGGCCGTTTATCGCGGAATATGAGCGGGCGGGGAGGGACCCGGGCGCCATGGACCTCCTCCGGGTCAAGGAGCAACTCGGGGGCAGGATGGACCTTTACATCATCAACACGAGCGGTGTCATCGAGTACACCACCTATCCTCCCGAACTGGGGTACGACTTTACCGGGATACCTTCTTTCTACGACCGGATCACGGAGATCCGGCTCGGTGACGCCTTCCTGGCTGACAGGGTCGTTGCCGAGATCTCCACCGGAGAGCTCCGGAAGTATGCCTACATGCCCTCTCCCGATCACCGTTACCTCTTCGAACTCGGCCTTGCAGAGTCTGAGTTTCGGCAATATCGCACGGCGCTGAAGTACCGGGAGACTGTCCGGGAGCTGGTGGACATACATCCGGAAATTCTGGAGATCCGGATCTTCAACTGCCTGGGTGAGCGGATCACCGGTGAGGCGCATCCCGATGATGACGCCCGGCTGGCCATGGTCCGGCAGGCATACCGGGAGAGGACCACACTTGAGGTGGAGAACGCCACTGCAGGCGAACTGACCCGGTACATCTTCGTCGATATGCCGGACAGCGAATACGCATCGGATATGAGCATGGTCGTCGAACTGACCTACACCACGAAGGCCGCGGAGGCGAAACTTGCCGGGATGCTCGGAAAACATGCAAGCACCCTGCTCGTCGCGATCCTCTGCATCGGCTGCCTTTCGACTCTCGTTGCACACTCCCTGACGCGACCGATACGCATCCTCGTCGAGGACGTCGATGCTGTCGCCCACGGTGACCTGGACCACCCCATACGGGTGAGCGGGGACGAGGAGTTCGTGCATCTCGGGAAGAGCATCTCGGCGATGGTCGCATCCCTAAAGGAGACGATGTGGAGGCTCCGGGAGTCGGAGGAGGAGATCATCCGGCACAGCCATGTCCTCGAAGAACAGGTCCGTGAACGGACTGCCGACCTTGAGGAGTCCAACCGGATGGCGGCACTCTATCTGGATATTATGGGGCACGACATCAACAACGCGAACAACGTCGCGAACCTCTACGCAGACCTCCTCCTCGCCGACCTTGAGGGAGAGCCCGAGGCTGAGTTGCTCAGGAAGGCGAAGATGGGGCTGACAAAGAGTATCGAGATTGTCCGCAACGTAAACACCATCCAGCATATCCAGGGGGGAGCACGCCGTCTTGAGCCGATAGCCCTTGACCCGCTCGTAAGACGCGAGATAGAGCGTTCTCCTCTCGCAAGGATAACCTATGCCGGCACCACGGCAACCGTCCTCGCCGATGACCTCCTCTCCGAGGTCCTTGTGAACCTCATCGGGAACGCGGCGAAGTTCGGCGGACCGGGGGTCGGGATCACCGTCCGGGTCGAAGAGCAGGACGGCGAGGTGCTGGTCTCGGTCGAGGATACCGGGCCGGGGATCCCGGATGCTATAAAGTCCCGGCTCTTCGGCCGGCTGGCACGGGGAACTCAAAGGGCCGCGGGGACCGGGCTCGGGCTCTACATCTGCCGGACACTCATCGAGCGTTACGGCGGCAGGATCCGGGCGGACGACCGGGTAGCGGGCCGGCCGGAGTGCGGCGCAGCCTTCCGCTTCTCGCTTCGGAAGGCCGGAGAGGGAGGCAGCCCATGACGGTGACCGGCGATGGCGGCAAGAGACCTCACCGCTTTGGCACACATCTGGTGCTCGTCATGCTCCTGATCACGCTCCCGGTGATCGGGTTGATCTCGGCACTGGACTACCAGGAGGTCGAGGGAGCTCTGATCGCCGAAGATGGCCTGCTCCGGGAGCAGACGGAGAGGAGCGTCATGCAGTCGATACACCTTGTGGATGCAGGCATGAAACTCTTCGATAACACCTTAAACAGCGAGATGCAGGAGGGGTTCGGCCCGTTCATCGCGGAATACGAGCGGGCGGGGAGGGACCCGGGTGCCATGGACCTCTCCCGCGTCCAGAAGGAGATCGGGGGGGATATCGACCTCTATATCATCAACGCTTCGGGCGCCATCGAGTACACCACCTACCCTCCGGACCTCGGCCTCGATTTCAGGGGGATCCCCTCCTTCTACGACCGGATAACGGAGATCCGGCTCGGCGATGCGTTTGTTGCGGACCGAATCCTGACGGAGCCGGCGAGCGGACGGTTGCGGAAATACGCTTACATGCCCTCCCCTGATCACCGCTACCTCTTCGAATTGGGGCTCATCTGCAGTGCGATTGAGACTGATCGGTTTGATCCACAATACCAGACGCTCAAAGAAGACCTGATGCGGTTGAACCCGGCACTCGAAGAGATACGGCTCTTCGACTGTTATGGGAGGCTCGTCAACGTGACCGATTCGGAGGGCCCGACCGATCCCACTGTTATCAATTCCGTTGCTCTAGGGGTTTTTGAGGAGAAGGAGGGTCGGACGATGACGGATCCGGCAGCGGGACGATTGACCCGGTATATTTTTGTCGACCTCTCCACCCCCGACTATCCCTCGGACACGAGCCGGGTTGTCGAGCTGATCTACACCACCGCTCCTCTCGATGCCCGGCTCACGGAGATATGGTTTACCCATGTTCTCGTCGCGGTCTTCGCGAGCCTGATCGCCTGCTGCATCGCGTTCCCGATCTCGCGGCGGATCACCCGGCCGATACAGGAGATCGTCGACGATGTCAACGCCATCGCCCGGGGGGACCTCGAACACCCGATCCGGATATCTGCAGGAACGGAATTTACCCTTCTTGAGAAGAGCATCGGGGCCATGGTCAATTCTCTCAAAGGGAATATCGAGCGCCTTCGCGCCTCAGAGGAGATGACACGAGAGTACAGCACCCGGCTTAGCGATCTGGTCCGGGAGCGGACGGCCGATCTCGAAGAGTCCAGCCAGGCGGCCGCGCTCTACCTGGACATCATGGTCCACGACATCAACAATGCGAACACCATTGCTATAGGATATACTCAGTTTCTCATCGATGCTCTCGAGGGAGAGCGGCAGGAAGAGGCCAGGAAGATGCTCTCGCGGCTCGAGCAGAGCTCCGGGATCATCGGCTCCATCGCCACCCTCCGGGAGGCCCGGGAGAGCGGAGCAGTGTTGACGCGGGTGGATCTCGATCGGATTATCCGGACGCAGGTAGCGAATCACCCCGCGATCAGGATCCGGTACGAGGGCCATCCGGTCGCAGTCCTCGCCGACGACCTCCTCTCCGAGGTCTTTGCGAACCTGCTCGGGAACGCGGAGAAGTTCGGTGGGCAGGACGTCGAGATCACCATCCGGGTCGAAGAGCGGGACGGCGAGGTGCTGGTCTCGGTCGAGGACGACGGACCGGGTATCCCCGATGCGATGAAGAACTCGCTCTTCGGCCGCTTCCAGAGGGGGGAGGGTGCGCTCACCGGGGCAGGGCTCGGGCTCTACATCTGCCGGATGCTCATCGAGCGTTACGGCGGCAGTATCCGGGCGGATGACCGGGTAGCAGGGCGGCCGGAGTACGGCACAGCCATCCACTTCTCGCTTCCAAAGGCACCGGAGGAGTAGCGGTCGTTCGCATCCTCTCCTGTCGATCCCCTCCACTTCAGGCGATCCCGTTCCGGTCGCGAAGGTTTATGTGGGTGTCACCCACTAAATGACCGCTGAGATGAGAATCCTGCTTTACGGAGTGAGCACGATCCTGTGCAGACGGTGCGGCAGGCGGATGCACCCCGGTCATCCGCTCACGCGCCCTGTTCCCGTGCACGACTGTGACCTATGATGGGCGAGCGCGTACCCGATGCGGGAGAGTGGCCGTTTGCGTCTACCCTTATCGTAGCCATTCTTCTTATTGTCATCCCCGCCATAGGCCTCCTCTCGGCTTACGACTACCTGGAAGCCGAAGAGAGGATGACCTCCGACCTGGATATCCTTCAGGACGTCACCGAAAAGAGCATCCGGGAATCGGTTGCCGACGTTGATGACGGCCTCAAACTCTTCGACGACTCCCTCAACGAAAGGATGCAGGGAGGGTTTGCGCTTTTTCTCCAGGAGTACGAACGAGCGGGTGGGGATCCGTCTGAGATGGACCTTCAGGCACTCAAAGAACGGCTCGGGGGTTCGCTGGACCTCTACATCATCAACGCATCAGGCGTCATCGAGCATACCACCTATCCGCCTGACCGGGGTCTTGACTTCAGGGAAATTCCTGGCTTTTACGACGAGATCACCCGGATGCGTCTTGGGGACAACTTCTCTCCCGACCGCGTGGTGTATGAGCCCGCAACCGGACAGGTCCGGAAGTATGCCTATATACCCACGCTGGACCACCGGTACCTGCTCGAACTCGGGCTTGTGCCGGGTGCGTTTGTGGAAGAGCGGAACCGGTTACGCTCACAGGAGAGCACGCAGGAGTATGTCGCCTTAAACCCGTACCTCGACTCGATCCGCGTCTACGACATCTTCGCCAATCCCGTCGGGGAGGGTGAGGAGCCTCCTGATGCCGGGACCCGGGCGCTTATCACCGGGACGATCATTCCCGGCCGGACCGATTACGAGGTGCAGGGGCACGGAAAGCAGATCCGGTACCTTTTCATCGACTTGAAAGACCCGGATTACCCCTCCGACCCGAGCGTCGTCGTCGAGTTGACCTACAATACGGCACTCATACAGAGCCAGCTCGACCAGATGCTCGTCTATCGTGCCGCCGTTGCAGTCCTCGCGATCCTCCTCTCGAGCGCGGTCATCTTCCTCGTAGCCCGCCGTCTCACGCGCCCCCTCGAGGAGATCATCGATGACGTAGACGTCATCGCGCAGGGGAATCTCGATCATACGATCCGGGTCTCGGCAAGCCGTGAGGTGATGCGACTCGAGCGGAGCATCAACACGATGGTCGCGAGCCTCAAAGCCGGCATAAGCCGCCTCCGGGATTCGGAAGAGACGATCCGGGAGTATAGCGAGCACCTGGAGGAGCAGGTCGAGGCGCGCACGGCCGACCTTGAGGAGTCGACCGCGAAGGCCAACCTCTACCTGGATATCATGACGCACGATATCAGAAACGCCACCAACACCGCCAGTCTCTACACGGACCTCCTCATGGAAGAACTCGAGGAGGAACGGCGGAATTATACCGAGAAGGTGCAGAAGAGCCTCAAAAAAAGCATCGAGATCATCCGAAACGTCAACACCATCAGGCAGATCCGGGAGGAGGCCGCCGTCCTCGGCCCGGTCGCTCTCGACCCCGTTATCCGGGCGGAGATCGAGCACTACCCGGACGTGCGGATCACCTACACGGGGACAACCGCCCGGGTGATCGCCGACGACCTCCTCTCCGAGGTCTTCACGAACCTCATCGGCAACGCGGAGAAGTTTGCCGGTCCCGGGGGGTGCATCGCCGTCCGGGTCGAGGAGCACGGGGAGGAGGTCGAGGTCTCGGTCGAGGACGACGGGCCGGGTATCCCCGACGAGAGGAAACAACGCCTGTTCAACCGCTTCAGCGGTGGGGACGGCGAAAAGAGCGGCCAGGGCCTCGGGCTTTATATCTGCCGGATGCTTGTATCGCGTTACGGCGGCAGGATCCGGGCGGACGACCGGGTAGCGGGCCGGCCGGAGTGCGGCGCGGCGATCCGGTTCACCCTCCGGAAGGCCGGGTGAAGCCGATGGGTTTCACCCGACGATCACCTGCACCCGCCCGACCTGTCCGTCCTGGAGCCGGACCTTGATCCCGTGGGGGTGGAAGGACGAGTTCGTCAGGATTTCGGCAACAACGCCCCGGGTGAGTTTCCCGGTTCGCTGGTCACGTTTGAGCACGACATCCACCGTCATGCCGGGACGGATGGCGGCCCGGTTCTGTCCGTTCATGGCGAAAAACCGGGGATGATCACTCCTCCCCGCCGGTCTGCTCCGTTTCGGACCCGTTCGGTCCCGGGACGGCGGTCTTCATCTGCGGGAAGAGGAGCACCTCTTTGATCGAGTCCTTTCCGGTGAGGAGCATCACCAGACGGTCGATGCCGATGCCGACGCCGCCGGTGGGGGGCATCCCGTAGCCGAGCGCGTTGATGAAGTCGTAGTCGATCATCTGCGCTTCAAGGTCTCCCCGCCGGCGCTTTGCGTCCTGCAGTTCCAGCCGGGCCTTCTGGTCTAAGGGGTCGTTCAACTCCGAGAAGCCGTTCGCCATCTCCATCCCGGCGATGAAGAGTTCGAACCGCTCCGTCATTCCCTCCTTCTCGCGGTGCTTCTTTGCAAGCGGCGAGTTCTCGATGGGGAAGTCGTAGACGAATGTCGGCTGGATGAGCTGCTTCTCGCCGAAGTGCTCGAAGAAGAGCACCAGGTACTCGCCCCGGGTCGTGGCGCTCTCGCAGCCCTCGACGCAGTGCTCAAGGCCGAACGCACGAAGTTCTTCCAGGGTATGGGCCTTGATATCGATGCCGGCGTACTCCTGCACCGCCTCCTCCATGGAGAGACGGCGCCAGGGGCGGGCGAAGTTCAGGTCGTGCCCCGCAAACGGTATGGTGGTTCTCCCGTGAGTCATCTCTGTAAGGTGCGCGAAGATCTCCTCGGTGAGGTCCATCATGTCGTTGTAGTCCCGGTAGGCTTCGTAGATCTCCACCATTGAGAACTCGGGATTGTGGTTGGTGTCGATATCTTCGTTCCTGAAGTTCTTGGCAATCTCGAAGACTTTGTCGAAACCGCCGACGACCAGGCGCTTGAGGTAGAGCTCCGGCGCGATCCGGAGGTAGAGTTTCTGGTCGAGGGCGTTGTGGTGGGTGGTGAACGGCCGGGCGTTTGCGCCGCCGTAGATCGGCTGCAGGGTCGGCGTCTCGAACTCCAGGTAGTCCCGCTCGAAGAGGAACTGCCGCATGAGCGATATGATTCTGCTCCGGGTCCGGAAGGTCTCGCGGCTCTCCTCGTTCATGATCAGGTCAAGGTAACGCTGCCGGTAGCGGGTCTCGACGTTCTTGAGCCCGTGGAACTTCTCGGGGAGGGGGCAGACCGATTTCGTCAGGAGTTCGAACCGGTCGACCCAGATGGTGATCTCCCCCATCTTTGTCCGAAAGACGTGGCCGACGACGCCGATGATATCCCCGGCATCGACGTACTGTTTGAAGAGGTCGAACTGCTCCTCGCCGAGGTCGTTCTTCCGGAGATAGAGTTGTATCCTGCCGCCCGAGTCCCCCATGTCGGCAAATATCGTCTTGCCGTGCTGGCGGACAATGTAGATGCGGCCCGCGGTACTGACCTCTTCGGCGCTCTTCTCGTGCTCGATTGTGGAGAACCGTTCCTTGATCTCCTCGACGGTATCCCTGCGCTCAAAGGTATAGGGGTATACCGTCACCCCTCGATCGAGCAGTTCCTGTATCTTATCGATCTTTGTCGTATCAAAACTGAGATGATCCATATCGCTCAT
>WOYI011212742.1_pt1 | contig 21875 bp, 16 predicted proteins | sample 6423411 | NCBI WGS metagenome assembly WOYI01 (sample SAMN13441803, study PRJNA592873) | oil field metagenome | biome: oil field; feature: oil-well bore; material: oil-contaminated soil; isolation source: oil-contaminated soil from oil-well borehole | place: Germany: Wietze | collected 2016-10-18 ... | reverse complement strand
CACCGGCACCGCCAGCCCCTGCAGGCCGACCAGCACGCGCTTGCCCGGCGACACCGGCTGCCAGCCGTCGCCGGCATCGAGCTCCAGGCCGCCCATCACCTCCACCGGCAGGCCGGGGAAGCGGAAGCGGGCGAAATGCGAGCGGAAGCGGTCGCCATCGGCGGGGGCGTGGGTGTCGTCGCGGCGATCCGCCCATCGGGTCATCAGCGTGTCGGCATCGGCGCGCGACACCAGCACGTCGACATCGGCCACGCTCACCTCGGCACCGAGCAGACGTGCCGCCGCGCTGCCGATCAGGCACCACGGCTCGATGCAATGCACGTGCAGCTCGGGCACCAGTTCAGTGAGCGCGACGAACAGCGCGGGCGGCACGTGGCTCATGCGCGGCGACGCACCCCAGCCTCGCGGCTCTGGCCCCACACCTCGACCGGCAAGTGCTGCAAAGGCTCCGGCAAGCGCCCCGGCCCCTGCAGGCTCGAGCCCAGCCGCCGGGCGACCCGCTGCGAGGCGAGGTTGTCCGGCGCGATGGGCTGGATCACTTCGGTCCAGCCAAGGCGCTCGAACGCCCAGTCGATCGCGGCGGCCGAACCCTCGGTGGCATAGCCCTTGCCCCAGGCCTCGCGCAGCAGACCCCAACCCGCTTCGGTGCCGGGCCAGCCTTCGGGCTGCCACGGACCCAGCCGGCCAATCCATTGGCCACCGGCTTTCTCGATCACCGAGAACATGCCGTGGCCCTGGATCGCCCAAGCTCCAGCCACGGAGAGGAAACCGCGCCAGGCCACCGCCCGCGGCTGCGGCCCGCCGATGTGGCGCGAGTTCTCCCCGTCACCCATCAGTTGCGCCCAGCCCTCGAAATCCTCCGGCCGGGTCGGGCGCAGGATCAGGCGGTCGGTTTCGATATGGAGGTCTTGCCGGCTCATGCTAAGGGCACTCTGGCTCAGGTTTCCGTTCGCCCTCTGTGTCATTCCGGCGAAAGCCGGAGGCGCTTCATCAACAGCCGCACGGCTGGTCATCCAGCGTCTCTGCGCCGTGACGGCAAAGGCACTGGACCCCAGCTTGCGCTGGGATGACGGCGAGGGGGGTTCCTTGCGCCAACCGTCAGAACGCGTTGATGCCGGTCAACTCACGCCCGACCACCAGCTGGTGCACGGTCTCGGTGCCCTCGTAGGTGATCACCGATTCCAGGTTCAGCGCGTGGCGGATCGCCCCGTGCTCGGTGGTGATGCCGGCGCCGCCGAGGATGTCACGACATTCGCGCGCGATGTCGATGGCCATGCGGCAGTTGTTCCACTTGGCGAGCGAGACCTGGGTGGGCCGCATCTTGCCGGCGTCCTTCAGGCGGCCGAGCTGCAGCGACAGCAGCTGTGCCATGGTGATGCGGCGGGCCATCTCGGCCATCTTGATCTGCACCGCCTGATTGGCCGCCAGCGGGCGGCCGAACAGCACGCGCCCGGCGGTGTAGTCGAGCACTTCCTGCAGGCAGGCCTGGGCGGCGCCGATCGGGCCCCAGGCGATGCCGTAGCGCGCCTGGGTGAGACAGCCCAGCGGCCCCTTCAGGCCCTTCACGTCGGGCAGGCGGCTGGCTTCCGGCACGCGCACGTTGTCGAAGAACAGTGCGCTGGTGACCGAGGCGCGCAGGCTCATCTTCTTGTGCACTTCCTGCGCCTTGAAACCGGCCGTATCGGTGGGGACGATGAAGCCCTGGATGCCGTCGTCGGTCTGCGCCCACACGATGGCGATGTGCGCCAGGTTGCCGTTGGTGATCCACATCTTGGCGCCGTTGATCACCCAGTCGCCGCCGTCCTTGCGGGCGTGGGTCTTCATGTTGGCCGGATCGGAGCCGCCGTGCGGCTCGGTCAGGCCGAAGCAGCCGATGACCTCGCCCGCGGCCATCTTCGGCAGGTAGTGCAGCCGCTGCTCCTCCGTGCCGTAGGCGTAGATCGGGTACATGCACAGCGAGCTCTGCACCGAGGCGAAGCTGCGCAGGCCCGAGTCGCCACGCTCCAGCTCCTGGCAGATCAGGCCATAGCTGACGCCGTTCATGCCGGCGCAGCCGTACTGTTCCGGAAGGGTCGCGCCGAGCAGGCCGAGTGAGGCAATCTCCGGCATCAGCTCCTTCGGGAAGCGGCCCTGGTCGAAGCAGTCGCCGATGATCGGCAGCACCTTCTCGTCGACGAAGCGGCCCACGGTGTCCTGCACCATGCGCTCCTCGTCGGTAAGCAGCGCGCGGACGTCGTACAGGTCGAGCGGGTCAAGGTGGACAGCCACGCAGCCTCCCACGAGTTGAGTCGTCCATCCATTCTAGCGTGCACCCCGGTCACCCGGCGACGCGGCGACGGCAGCACATGACCCGCGGCCACGCGCGCCGTCCGGCGGCACAGGGAACCGTGCCCGGGGCCACGCTGCGCGACCCGTTGCCGATCGTTCGTCGCCGTTGCGCGCCCCCCGACCCGAGCCGTGTGCGGGCGCCGGGCGTTGATGCCCCCTCACGACGGGAGAAGCGCGATCGCCAGTGCGGCGGCCGCTCAATCGTTCGGCATGCCGCCCGCGCGGCTCATCCACAGCGCACCCAGGGTGCCGATGGCACCAGACAGCAGGTACAGGCCCACGTAGCCCACGCCCAGATAGACCGACAGCGACAGTGCCACCAGCGGAGCGAACCCCGCGCCCAGCAGCCAGCCCAGATCCGAGGTGATCAGCGCGCCGGTGTAGCGGAAATAACCGAGAAAGCTGGAGCTCACCGCACCGGCGGCCTGCGCGTGGGAGAAGCCCAGCAGGGCGAAGCCGATGATGATGAACAGGTAACCCTCCACCCGGCCACCGGACAGCATCAGCGGCGTCCAGCCGCTATAGATGGCGATCAACACGGCAAAGATCGCCAGCGTCATGCGCCGCCCGAAGCGGTCGGCGATGAGCCCGGAGGCCATCATGCAGGGAATCGCCACCGCCGCACCCACGATCTGCACCACGAGGAAGCTTACCGGCGACTGCCTGGTGAACAGCAGCGCCCACGACAGCGCAAAGATCGTCACCAGGTGAAACAGCGCATAGCTGGCCAACGGCGCGAACGCGCCCAGCGCAATGGCCTTGCCCTGCGTGCGCACCAGTTCGCCCACCGGCGAAGGCTCCAGCTCGCGCAGCTTGAGCATGGTCGAGTATTCGGGTGACACCACCAGCCGCAGACGGGCGAATAGCGCCACCACGTTGATGGCGAAGGCCACGAAGAACGGGTAACGCCAGCCCCAGCCATAGAATTCGTCGGCCGTCAGGCTGGTCAACAGGTAGGCGAACAGGCCGGCCACGAGAATGAAGCCGATCGGCGCGCCCAGCTGCGGAATCATGGCGTACCAGCCGCGCTTGTGCCTCGGCGCATTGAGCGCCAGCAGCGAAGCCAGGCCATCCCAGCTGCCGCCGATGGCAAAGCCCTGGCCGAAGCGCAGCGCCGCCAGTGCCACGATCGCCAGCACGCCCAGCACGTCGTACCCCGGCAGAAAGGCGATGCCTGCGGTGGTCATGCCCAGCAGGAACAGCGCCACGGTGAGCTTGGCACCGCGACCGAACTCGCGGTGCAGGAACAGGAAGAACAACGAGCCGATCGGCCGCCCGATGAACGCCAGGGCAAACAGCGCAAACGAGTAGAAGATGCCGTTGAGCTCGCTGGCGAAAGGAAAGAACACCCGGGGAAACACCAGCACGCAGCCGATGCCGAACACAAAGAAATCGAAGAACTCGGAAATGCGACCAATCACCACGCCGACCGAGATATCCCCGGGAGTGACCTCCTCTGCGTGGCTTGAGGCACCCACCGGCGGCGAGGCGACGGACGGATCGGAGAACTGGGAGTGGCTGGACGACATGACAATTCCGTAGATGTGATGCGGGCTGCGCGGCATGGAAGCGGCGTCTTGTGCCGACTGCTCCGCTCGCGGTTTCGTCTGGCGCGATCGGCCAGACGGCGCATTTTGCAAGCATGCACCCGATGCGACAAAGCGACCAAGTGACAACGTGTCGCGTCGGAATGGCCGGGGACCCTTGGTATCGTACGCAGGTTGATCCCCACTCCCCAAGTGCGCTCATGTCTCCAAAACGTCTTCGAGGCCCGCTGCTTTCGCTGCTGGCGCTCACCCTAAGCGGCTGCAAGCTGGTCTTGCTCGACCCCGCCGGTGACGTTGCGCGTCAGCAGAGCGATCTGATGATTGCCTCGGTCATCCTGATGTCGCTGATCGTGGTGCCCGTGCTGGTGGCCATCGGCGTGATCGCGTGGCGCTATCGCGCCTCCAACCCGTCGGCCGCGTACGAGCCGGAGTGGGATCATTCCACCCAGTTCGAACTGGTGGTGTGGGCCGCGCCGCTGCTGATCATCGTGGTGCTCGGCGCCATGACCTGGATCGGCACCCACCAGATGGATCCCTACCGCCCGCTGCGCCGTATCAGTGCCCACCGGCCGGTGCCGGCCAACATCGAACCGCTGGAGGTCGAGGTGGTATCACTGGACTGGAAATGGCTGTTTTTCTACCCGCAGTACGGCATTGCCACGGTCAACGAAATGGCCGCTCCGGTAGATCGACCGATCCACTTCAGGCTCACGTCGAAAGACACCATGAACGCGTTCTTCGTGCCCACGCTGGCCGGCATGATCTACACCATGCCGGGCATGCAGACGGTGCTGCACGCCGTGATCAACAAACCGGGCGATTACGAGGGACAGTCCTCCAACTACAGCGGCTCCGGCTTCACCGACATGCGTTTCCGCTTTCACGGCCTGAGCGATGCCGACTTCACCCATTGGGTGGCCAAGGTGCGTACCGAGGGCGACAATCTCGACGCCCACGCATTCGACCGTCTCGATGAACCCAGCCGCGCCGAGCCGGCGCACTACTACGCCCGCTTCGACGCCGGCCTGTACCGCCGCATCCTCAACCAGTGCGCCGACCCCCACGACGTGTGCCCGGGCCAGATGGCTCCCATGGGGCCCGCGGCGATGGCGGCGATGCCCGGCCACGATCCGGGCGAGGCGAGGTCCGCCGATCCATCCCCGGCGGCGCCTGCGCACGACGCGGCGACGCACTGATCCGAATCATCGAGGTTCACGACATGCCTGATCGTCCCGCCATCTGGAATTTCCTGCTCGGGCGCCTTTCGCTCAGCTCGCTGCCGCTGGACAACACCATCGTGGTCTGGACCTTCGTGGTCGTGGCCATCGTCGGCGTCGGCGTGGTCGGCGCCATCACCTACCATCGCAAGTGGGGCTACCTGTGGAACGAATGGTTCACCAGCGTGGACCACAAGAAGCTCGGCATCATGTACATGGTGCTGGCCACGGTGATGCTGCTACGCGGCTTTGCCGACGCCCTGCTGATGCGCTCGCAGCAGGCGATCGCCTTCGGCAGCAACCTGGGCTACCTGCCACCGCACCACTACGACCAGATTTTCACCGCGCACGGCGCGATCATGATCTTCTTCGTGGCGATGGCGTACATCGCCGGCTTCATGAACTACGTGATGCCGCTGCAGATCGGCGCGCGCGATGTGGCGTTTCCATTCCTCAACAACTTCAGCTTCTGGCTGACCGCTTCCGGCGTGGTGCTGTTCATGGCCTCGCTGTTCATCGGTGATTTTTCGTCGGCCGGCTGGCTGGGCATGGCGCCGGTATCCGAGCTGGACCAGAGCCCCGGGCCCGGCGTGGACTACTACATCTGGGGCCTGCAGCTCTCGGGCCTGGGCACCTTGCTCACCGGCATCAATTTCGTCGTCACCATCCTCAAGATGCGCGCGCCGGGGATGACGCTGATGAAGATGCCGATGTTCACCTGGACCACGCTGTGCACCAGCGGCCTGATCGTGGTGACCTTCCCGATCCTCACCGCCACGCTGTTCCTGCTGTCGCTGGACCGCTATATCGGAACCCATTTCTTCACCAACGGGTTCGGCGGCAACGTGATGATGTACGTCAACCTGATCTGGATCTGGGGCCACCCGGAGGTCTACATCCTGATCCTGCCGATGTTCGGCCTGTACTCCGAGATCGTGCCCACCTTCTCGGGCAAGCGGCTGTTCGGTTATTCGTCGATGGTCTACGCCACCGCCTCGATCATGCTGCTGTCCTACCTGGTGTGGCTGCATCACTTCTTCACGATGGGATCGGGTGCGGACGTCAACTCGTTCTTTGCCCTCACCACGATGATGATTTCGATCCCCACCGGCGTGAAGATCTTCAACTGGCTGTTCACCATGTACCGCGGGCGCGTGCGTTTCACGGTGCCGATGATGTGGACCATGGGCTTTTTGTTCACCTTCACCATCGGCGGCATGACCGGCGTGATGCTGTCGGTGGCGCCGGCGGATTTCCTGCTGCACAACAGCCTGTTCCTGGTGGCGCACTTCCACAACGTGATCATCGGCGGCGTGGTGTTCGGCGCGTTTGCCGGCATCAACTACTGGTTCCCCAAGGCGTTCGGTTTTCGCCTGGACGAGTTCTGGGGCAAGCTCAGCTTCTGGTTCTGGCAAGTGGGTTTCTGGGTCGCCTTCGGTCCGCTCTACGTGCTGGGGCTGATGGGCGTGACGCGACGCCTGAGCCACTTCACCGATACCAGCCTGCAGATCTGGTTCATCATCGCCGCGTTCGGCGCGTTCCTGATCCTGCTCGGCATCCTGTCGTTCCTCATGCAGCTGTTCGTGAGCATCCGCCACCGCGATGCACTGGCGGTGGGCAATGATCCGTGGGGCGGCCGCACGCTGGAGTGGTCCACCTCCTCGCCGCCGCCGCCGTACAACTACGCCTTCATTCCGCGGGTGTACGAGCGCGACGCCTGGACCGACATGAAAAAACACGGCTACCAGCGACCGCTGGAAGGTTTCAACGACATCCACATGCCCCGCAACACCGCCGCCGGCATGGTGCTGGCCGGGCTGGGCACGGTCTTCGGCTTCGCCATGGTCTGGTACATCTGGTGGCTGGCGGCGCTGGCGTTCGTGGCGATGATCGCTGCTGGCATCATCCACACGTTCAACTACCACCGCGACACCCATATCGCCGCCCGGGATGTGGCCGAGTTCGAGCGGCACACCGGCAACTGGGAGCCGAAGGCACGGGGTGCCACCGCATGAATACCATCGCCGTCGATAGCGCCGCCCCCACGCCGCGCGAGTTTGTCTGCCGCGAGGAGGCTCATCCGCACAATGGAACCCTGCTGGGGTTCTGGCTCTACCTGATGAGCGACTGCTTCATCTTCGCCGCGCTGTTTGCCTGCAACGCGGTACTGGGCACCGCCTACGCCGGCGGCCCCACGGCGCGGGACGTGTTCGATCTGCCGGGGCTGGCCGTCAACACGGCGCTGCTGTTGGTATCGTCGGTCACCTTCGGCTTTTCGATGCTGGAGATGGGGCGCCAGCGCAAGGGCGCGATGCTGGGGTGGCTGGCCGTCTCCGGTGTGCTCGCCACGGTGTTCGTGGGGCTCGAAATACGCGAGTTCGCCACCATGATCGCCGAGGGCGCCGGCCCCGGCCGCAGCGCCTTCCTGTCGTCGTTCTTCACCCTGGTCGGCACGCACGGCCTGCATGTCACGGTGGGCGTGATCTGGCTGGTGGTGCTGATGGTGCAGCTGGCCAGGCGCGGACTGACCGAAGCGAACCGGCGCCGGCTGCTCTGCCTGAGCATGTTCTGGCATTTTCTCGATCTGGTCTGGGTCGGCGTGTTCAGTTACGTCTACCTGGTGGGAGTGCTTCGATGAGCCATCCATCCTCCCCGATGCACGGGCACGATGCGCCGCATGAGGGTGCCCACGCCGCGGACCACGCGGCGCACGGCAGTCTGCGTGGTTATCTCACCGGCTTTGTGCTGGCGGCGGTGCTCACCGTCATTCCGTTCTGGCTGGTGATGGGCCATGTGATTTCCAGCCCCGTCGTCACCGCCGCGCTGGTGCTTGGACTGGCGGCGGTGCAGATCGTGGTGCACGTGGTGTATTTCCTGCACCTGAACACCCGCTCGGAGAACGGCTGGAACATGCTGGCCTTCATTTTCACGGTCGTGCTGGTGGTGATCGTGCTGGGCGCGTCGGTCTGGGTCATGTATCACGAGAACGCCAACATGATGCAGATGCCGCCGCAAGCCATGCCGCACACGCCAGGGGCATGACCGTCAAACCGCGCGGCGCACCCGCGCGTATGGCATGGAAGCTGCTCGCCATCGCCCTGTTTGCCATGTTCGTGGCGCTGGGCAACTGGCAGGTCCGCCGACTGCACTGGAAACGTCAGCTGATCCGCGATGTCGCCGCGCGGGTGCATGCGCCCCCGGTTCCGCCGCCGGCCGCCGCACAGTGGGCCGCGGCGGACAGGGGACGATGGCAATACCTGCACGTGCGCCTGCACGGTCGTTTTCAGCACGACGCGCAGACCCTGGTCCACGGCACCAGCGAACTGGGCTATGGCTATTGGATGCTGGCACCGTTGCGCCTGGACGATGGCAGCATCGTGCTGGTCAACCGCGGGTACCTTCCCGCCGATCTGCCGGGCACGCCGGCTTTTGCGCAGACGCGGGCGCCGTCCGGTGAGGTCGAGATCACGGGGCTGCTGCGGACGTCCGAGCCGGGCGGGGGTTTCATGCACGCCAACCGGCCTTCGCAAAACCGCTGGTATTCGCGCGACGTGCCCGCCATCGCCGCCGCGCGCGGCCTGCCGGTCGCGCGGGTCGCTCCCTATTTCGTCGACGCGGACGCTGCTCCCGGCAGCGCGCGCAGCGAGGCGCCATGGCCACGCGGCGGCCTCACCGTCATCCAGTTTCCCAACCACCATCTGAGCTACCTGATCACCTGGTATCTGCTGGCACTGGGCGTGGTGATCGCCGCGGGCTACATGGCCCGCGACGAGTGGCGCCAGCGGCATGCGGCGGATCACCGGATCCGGAGCCGGATCCGGACCCCGCGCCGCTGACAGACACCTGGATGCGTCCTCGACGCTCCGACCTGCGCATCATGGCCTGGATGTCGGCTCCTGGCAGCCGCAAGCCGCCGCCTCAGGCGATCTCGTCCGAGCCTTCGTTGACGCCCTCGAACAGCCAGGTCGAGAGGTAGCGCTCGCCGGTATCCGGCAGCATCGCCAGCAGCACCGTGCCTTGTGGGGCATCCCTGGCCACTTCCAGCGCCGCCGCCAGCGTGCCGCCGCAGGACAGGCCCACGAAAATGCCCTCCTGCGCGGCCAGCGCGCGGGCCACCTCGCGCGAGCGCTCGTCCGCGATCAGCTTGATCTCGTCGACCACCTCGCGCTTGAGCACCGCGGGGATGAAGTCCGGATTCCAGCCCTGGATCTTGTGTGGCTGCCACTCGTTGCCGGCGAGCAGCGCGGCGCCGGCGGGTTCGGCAGCGATCACCTTCACTTCCGGACGCGCCAGCTTGAGCATCTCGCCCACGCCGGTGAGCGTGCCGCCGGTACCCCAGCCGCTGACGAAGTAGTCCAGCCGCTTGCCGGCGAAATCCCTGAGGATCTCCGGCCCGGTGGTACTGCGGTGGTAGGCCGGGTTGGCCGGGTTCTCGAACTGGCTGGCCCAGAACCAGCCATTCTTCTCGGCCAGCTCCTTGGCCTTCTTCACCATGCCGGTGCCGCGCTCGGCCGCCGGGGTGAGCAATACCCTGGCGCCGTAGGCGCGCATCAGCTTGCGCCGCTCGACCGAGAACGAATCGCTCATCACCGCCACGAACGGGTAGCCCCGCGCGGCGCAGACCATCGCCAGGCCGACGCCGGTGTTGCCGGAGGTGGCCTCCACCACGGTCTGGCCGGGCTTGAGCACGCCGCGCTTCTCGGCGTCGAGGATGATCGCCAGCGCCAGGCGATCCTTCACCGAGCCGCCGGGGTTGAACGCCTCCACCTTGACGTAGATGTCCACACCCTTCGGCGCAAGGCGGTGCAGCCTCACGATCGGGGTGCCGCCGATGGTGTCGAGGATGCTGTCGTAGATCATGGGGAAGCTCCAGGGAACGGAAAGAAACGAAAAGCGCCGCGCATGATGCGCCGACGCTAGGGAAGCCGTGTTCAGGCGTGGTGAATGGCCGCCAGCCTATCGGCCGATGCGCCGAACGACATGGACGCGCGGCGCGGCAGGATGCCCTGCCCCCGCCCGCCCACCGGCGGCGCACCGAACCACGCCAGCGACTCGGCCAGCGCTGCCACCTCACCCAGGATCAGCAGCGCCGGCGACTGCACCGCCTGCTCCACGGCGCGCCGCGCCAGCTGGCCCAGCGTGCCGATGACCACGCGCTGCTGCGGCCGCGAGCCGTTCTCCACCAGGGCGAACGGCGTCGATGCGGCGCGACCGTGGGCCAGCAGGCGCTGCTGGAACGCCGCCAGTTGCGACACGCCCATGTACACCGCCAGCGTCTGCCGTTCGCGCGCCAGCGCGGGCCAGTCCAGCGTGTCGTGCGAGGCCTTGCAGTGCGCGGTGAGCAGGCGCACCGACTGCGCGTGGTCGCGGTGCGTGAGCGGGATGCCGGCGTACGCAGCGCAGGCCACCGCCGCAGTGATGCCGGGCACCACTTCAAAGGGAATGCCGTGCGCGCGCAGGAACTCCAGCTCCTCGCCGCCGCGGCCGAACACGAACGGGTCGCCGCCCTTGAGCCGCACCACGCGCCGTCCGGCCCGCGCGTGTTCGAGCATCAGCGCGTGGATGCCGTCCTGCGTGGTGTGGTGATGACCGGCCTCCTTGGCCACCTCGATGCGCTCGGCGTCGCGGCGCGCCAGCGCCAGCACCTCGGCGCTGACCAGCCGGTCGTGCAGGATCACGTCCGCTTCGTTCATGGCACGCAGCGCGCGCAGGGTGAGCAGGCCCGGATCGCCGGGACCGGCGCCGACCAGCACCACACTGCCGCGCGAGGGCGCATCGACCGCGGCCAGCAGGCGCTCGGCCGCGGCCTGCGCCGCGTCGGGCCGGCCGCGTCGCACGAGGTCCGCCACCGGGCCGGCGAACAGTTCTTCGTAGAAACGCCGCCGCGCCGCCGGCTCGGGATGGCGCAGGCGGATGCGCTGGCGCAGCGTCGAGGCCAATGTCGCCAACCTGCCGAGCGAGTGATCCAGCAGCGTTTCCAGCCGTTCGCGGAGCAAGCGCGCGAACATCGGCGCATCGCCACCGCTGGAGACGGCGATGGTGAGCGGCGCGCGGTCGATCACCGCCGGCACGTGGAAGCTGCAGCGCGCGGCATCGTCCACCACGTTGCAGAACAGCCGCCGCGCGGCGGCCAGCCCGGCGATGCGCTGGTGCAGCGTTTCATCATCGGTGGCGGCGATCACCAGCCACGCGTGGTCCAGCCAGTGCGCCTCGAAACTGCCGGCGACGTGCACGATGCGCCCGGCCTGCGCCCACTGCGCCAGCAGTGGCGACAGAGTCGGCGAACCCACGGTGACGCGCGCACCCGCCTCGACCAGCGCGGCGGTCTTGCGCTCGGCCACCGCACCGCCGCCGACCACCAGCACGGCGCGGTCGGCGAGATCGGCGAACAGCGGATAGAGCTTCATCGGAGGCATCACTCGGAGCGACGCGCCGGCTGGCGCATCCGGCCAAACTAGACACCCAAGCCTGCGGCCACAAATGATTTATGGGAAGGGCGATATGCCCTGCAGTTATCGCGCGCCACCACGGCGCCGCGCTTGACGCATCGCGCAAAATGGATGTATAGACGTCCAAATGAAAATGTCATTCTCCGCCGGCCTGTCGCCTGCACCCGCCTCCCACGCAGGCCGCCACGGGACGCCCGCATGACGCTGACCCAGCTGCGTTACCTGATCGCGATCGCCGATTCCGGACTCAACATCACCCTGGCCGCCGAGCGCGTGCACGCCACCCAGCCGGGCCTGAGCAAGCAGCTCAAGCAGTTGGAGGAGGAGCTGGGCTTCCAGCTGTTCAACCGCAAGGGCAAGAGCCTGGACGCGATCACCCACGCCGGCACCCATGTGCTGGAGCGCGCCCGGGCGATCATGGCGGAGGTGGGCAACATCCAGTCGGTAGCCGCCAACCTGCGCAACGAGGCGCGCGGCACGCTGCGCATCGCCACCACCCATACCCAGGCACGCTTCGCCCTGCCCGACGCCATCGCCGCGCTCAGCCGCAGCTACCCGGAAGTGAGCGTGCACCTGCAGCCGGCCGCCGACGCCGAGTTGCTGGGGCTGCTGGAAAGCGGCGGCGTCGACCTGGCAGTAGTCAGCACCGCCGGCGCACCGCCGGCCGGCCTGATCGCCCTGCCCGCCTATCGCTGGCAGCGCCGCGTGGTGGTACCCCGGGAGCATCCGCTGGCCGCGCTGGACCGCGCGCCGACGCTGGAGGAACTGGCCGCGCAGCCGCTGGTGAGCTACGACTCCTCGCTCAAGCCCGAATCCTCGCTGCGTCACACCTTCGAATCGGCCGGCCTGCAGCCGCAGATCGCCATGACGGCCAGCGACGCCGACCTGATCAAAACCTACGTGCGCGCCGGCCTCGGCGTGGGCGTGCTGGCCGAGATGGCGCTGCTGCCCGCCGACAGCGCCGACCTGCGCATCCTCGCCGCCGATCCGCTGTTCGCGCCCTGCACCACCTGGATCGTGCTGCGCAAGGACAGCGTGCTGCGCGAATTCGCGCTGGCCTTCATCACCGGCTTTGCCCCGCAGCTGGAGCGCAAGGCGGTGGCGCGGCACGTGTCCACCGGCGAGCCGGTGGAATGGCCGACGGCGCCGACGTGGCGCGAGCGGGGGGCGACGAAAGTGGCGGCGGCAAAAGCAGTGGCGGCACGCGCCTGAGGCGGCACCGCCGTGGGCGGCTGCGGCATGTGCGATGGCCGCAACTGATGGCCTTGACCGGGTATCCGGAAAGACGCTGGATTCCAGCTTTCGCTGGAATGACGGTGAGGGCGATCGCAGCGTTTGTTGGAAATGGCCCCCATGCTCGTTGGTAGCAATCCCTCGAAGCGTGCGTTCAAGCGCGGCCAATCGCTCTCCCATGCGTCATTCCAGCGAAAGCTGGAATCCAGCGTCTCCTGCGCCTCGCCAGACCCGGCCGGAGATCGAGCGCGCCCCTACACCGCCTCGTGCAAGCCGCACTCCCGGTGCAGTCCGAAGAATCGCGTGTCCTCCGCGTCCATCCCAGGCTCCCACGGCCGTGTGGTGTGCACGTCGCCGATCGACACATAGCCCTGCTCCCACAGCGGGTGGTACGGCAGGCCGTGCCGGGCGAGGTACTGGCCCACGTCACGGTCGCGCCAGTCGGCGACGGGATGGAATTTCCAGCGGCCGTTGCGGCGCTGGACGAAGGGGATCTGTGCGCGGCTGCGCGACTGCACCCGGCGCAGGCCGGAGAACCAGCCGGTGGCGCCGAGTTCGGCGAGCGCGCGCTGCATCGGCTCCACCTTGCGCAACTCGTTGTAGCGCTTGATGCCCGCCTCGCCCTGCTCCCACAGCCGGCCGTGGCGGGCCTCCATCCAGGCCGGGCTCATCGCGGGGCGGTAAACCTCGAGGTTGAGCCTGAGGCGGTCGACCAGTTGATCGACGAAGCGGTAGGTCTCGGCGAACAGGTAGCCGGTGTCGATCAGCACCACCGGGATATCCGGCTGCTCGCGCGTGACCATGTGCAGCATCAACGCCGACTGCGCGCCGAAACTGGACGACAGCACCAGCGGGCCCGGCACGTTGCGCAGCAACCAGCGCACCCGCTCCGGTGCGTCGAGCCGGCCCAGCCAGGCATCGAGCCTGCCGAGCACGGCCGGATCGCAGGTGGCGGCGTCGAGGCAGGCCGGGTTCATGCGGTCACCTGCGCGGGAATCTTCTGCGGCACGCTCACCGCGCCGATGCGCACGAGGAAGTCGCCCAGGCCCTCGCCCGCGTCGCGCTCGGCGGCGTAGCGGGCGAACAGCGGGTCGAGCGCGGCCAGGATCGCCGCCTCGTCGATGTTCTCGCGGTAGATGCGGTTGAGTCGCTGGCCGCGGAAGTCGGCGCCCAGGCGCAGGTCGTAGCGGCCCGGCGCGCGCCCGACCAGCGCGATCTCGCCGAGATAAGGCCGCGAGCAGCCGTTGGGGCAGCCGGACAGGCGCAGCAGGATCGGCGCCGCGGCCAGGCCGTGGCGGTCGAGCTGGGCTTCGAGCTTCGGCAGCAGATCCGGCAGGTAGCGCTCGCTCTCGGCCATCGCCAGACCACAGGTGGGCAGCGCCACGCAGGCCACCGCATGGCGACGAATCGGGCTGGCGGCGCGGTAGCCGTCCAGCCCGTACTCGGCGACCAGCGCGTCGATGCGCGCCCGCGCCGCCGCGGCCACGTCGGCGACGATCACGTTCTGGTTGCAGGTCAGGCGGAACGTGCCGGTGTGCACCCTCGCCAGCGCGCGCAGGCCGCTCAGCGCGCGCACCGGACCGACATCGGCCAGTCGTCCGGCGGCGATGTGCAGGGTCAGGTGCCAGCGACCGTCGCCACCGTCCACCCAGCCGTAGCGGTCGCCGCTGTGTTCGAACGCATACGGACGCGCCGGGGCCAGCGCGAAGCCGAGGCGCGACTGCAGTTCGGCGACGAAGGTCTCCAGCCCGCGATGGTCCAGCGTGTACTTCAGCCGCGCGTGCCTGCGCTCGCTGCGGTTGCCCCAGTCGCGCTGCACGGCGACCACGCCCTCGGCCACGGCGATCAACCGCTCCGGCGTGACGAAGCCGATCACGCTGGCCAGCCGCGGATAGGTGGTGGGATCGCCGTGGCTGGTGCCCATGCCGCCGCCGATGGCGACGTTGAAGCCGAGCAGCTCGCCGCGTTCGATGATCGCGATCAGGCCCAGGTCCTGGGCGAACACGTCGACGTCGTTGAGCGGCGGGATGGCCAGGCCGATCTTGAACTTGCGCGGCAGATAGGTCGGGCCGTACAGCGGCTCATGCTCCTCGCCGGATACCTTTTCGCCATCCAGCCAGATCTCGTGGTACGCCCGCGTCTGCGGCTCCAGGTGCTCGGACAGCTTCGCCGCCCAGGCGTAGGCCAGCGCGTGCGTGTCCGGCTGCAATGGGTTGGCGCTGCTGACCACGGTGCGCACCACGTCGCCGCAGGCCGCAATGGTGGTGGCCAATGCGTCGTGGATGGCGCGCAGGGTGGGCTTCAATCGGCGCTTGATCACGCCGTGCCACTGGAAGGTCTGCCGCGTGGTGATGCGCAGCGTGCCGTTGGCGTGCTCGGTGGCGATGCGGTCGAACGCCAGCCACTGCGCCGGCGTCACCACGCCGCCCGGCAAGCGCGCACGGATCATGAAGGCGTACGCCGGCTCCAGCTTCTGCCGCCGGCGTTCGTCGCGCAGGTCGCGATCGTCCTGCTGGTAGCTGCCGTGGAATTTCAGCAGCTTGTCGTCGTCGTCGCTGATCGCGCCGGTGACCGGATCGGCCAGGCCTTCGGCGATGGTTCCGCGCAGCAGCCGACTGGCCGCCTTGATGCGCTCCATCTCGGACAGGGTCAAGGAAGGGGTCTCGCTCATCGTCAGTAGACGTCGCGGGCGTAGCGCCCGTCCTGCAGCCGCTCGGAAAGCCAGGCCTGCGCGGCCTCGGGGGGCTTGCCGCCGTGGGTGGCGACGAGCGCGGCGAGCGCGGCGTGCACGTCCTTCGCCATCTGCGCGGCGTCGCCGCAGACGTAGAGGTGTGCGCCGCCGGCGAGCCATTCGTACAGTTCGGCGCCGCGTTCGCGCAGCACGTGCTGCACGTAGCGCTTCTCCGCCTGGTCGCGCGAGAAGGCCACGTCGAGGCGATGCAGCGCGCCGTCCCTGAGCGCCTGCTGCCACTCGACCTGGTAGAGGAAGTCGTCGGCGACGTGCCGGTTGCCGAACACCAGCCAGTTGCGGCCGGTCGCGCCAGCCTGCTGGCGCTCCTGCACGAAGGCGCGAAACGGCGCGACCCCGGTGCCGGGACCGATCATGATCACGTCACGGGCGCCGTCGGCCGGCAGGTGGAAGCGCTCGTTCGACTCGACGAAGACGTCCAGCGTGGCGTCCTCGTCGGCCTCGGCGATCCAGCGCGAGGCGGCGCCGACGTGATGCGCGCCGTGTGCGTGGTAGTCGACCACGGCCACGGTGAGGTGCACTTCGTCGTCACCCACCGCGCGCGGGCTGGAGGCGATCGAGTACAAGCGCGGTGTCAGCGGCCGCAGCGCGGCGACCAGGCTGGCGGCATCCCAGTCCGCCGGATGGGCGCGCAGCAGGTCGATCGGCTGATGGCTGTCGAACAGCTTCTTCAGTGCTTCGGGGCGTTCCAGCGCGGTGCGCAGCGCGGCGCTGTCCGCGCGCTCGGCCACCGCCTGCACCAGCGGTCGGCTGAGCCGGGTCAGTTCGCGTTCGCGCGCCAGCCATTCGCGCAGCGGCTGCGTCTTGCCGTCGTGGCCGACGTCGGTGTCGCCGTCCAATCCCGCCAGCACGAGGAAGGCGTCCACCAGTGCGCGCGGGTTGCGATGCCACACGCCCAGCGCATCGCCGGGCGCGTAGCGCAGACCGGAGCCCTCCAGCGACAGCTCGACATGGCGCACGTCACGATCGGCATGGCGCGAGACGATGCGCTGGTTGGCCAGCACCGGCGCCGGGAACGGGCGGTCGCGATGGAACTGCGGCCGTGCCGGCGCGACCCGCAACGGCGTCACCGAGGCGCTCGATCGTTCGCGGACGAGCTGCTCACGCAGCAACGCCAGCGCGCCTTCGGTCCAGCGCCCGGCCACCGGCTCGATGTCCACGTCGGCCTCGGCCAGCGGCGCGATCCGCTGCGCGCCGAGCCCGGCCAGCCGTGCGTCGACGGCGCGGCCCATGGCATTGAAGCGCGGGTAGCTGGAGTCGCCCAGGCCGAGCACCGTGTACCGCAGCGCCGGCAGCTTGGGCGCACGGCGCGAAACGAGGAATTCGACGAAGCCCCGTGCGTCGTCCGGCGGTTCACCCTCGCCCTGGGTGCTGATCACCACGGCGAGGTAGTGCTCGCCGGCCAGCTCGCGGGTGGCGTAGGCACCGGCGCGCACCAGTCGCACCGGCAGGCCGGCCGCTTCCGCCTGCGCCGCGAAGCGTTCGGCGACGCGGCGTGCGTTGCCGGTCTGGCTGCCATAGAGCACCGTCAGTCGCGCGCCGTTCGCCGGGGCGGCCACGCCCTGGCGTGCCGCCGGGTGCGCCGCCTGGTTGGCCACCCAGGCGGCGATCCAGTACAGCTGCGCCGGATCCAGCCCGTCGACCAGCTGGTGCAGCAGTGCCTGGCGGTCGTCGGCCAGGCCGGGCGAGCTGGCGAGGTGGGCCTGCAGTGCATTCACGGCGACAACCTTTGGACGTCCAGACGGAATCGCTGCAGCTTGCCCGGTGCGGGCGCATTGCCCAAAGGATGATTGGCGATGTGCTTATGCACGCGCGTCACGCCCGGGCGCCGTGGCTACAATGTGTGCATGGTGATCTCCTCCCCCTCCCGCGCGCCGCTGCCGATCGAGGTGCGCGGTTCCACCCGCCAGCCGCTCGGCATGTCCACCGCCCAGTTCCTGCGCGACTACTGGCAGAAGCGCCCGCTGCTGGTGCGCAATGCGTTTCCCGGTTTCGTGCCGCCGATCGCGCCGGAGGAGCTCGCCGGCCTGGCCTGCGAGGACGGCGCGCTGTCGCGGCTGATCCGCCACGACGAGACGCGCGAGCGCTGGCAGGTGAAGACCGGCCCGCTGGACGAGGCCGACTTCGCCACCACCGGCGACGCCAACTGGACCTTGCTGGTGCAGGACGTGGACAAGTGGGACGCCGACGTCGCCGCGCTGCTGGAGCCGTTTTCGTTCCTGCCGAGCTGGCGCGTGGATGACATCATGATTTCCTACGCCGAGCCCGGCGGCGGCGTGGGTGCACACGTCGACCAGTACGACGTGTTCCTGCTGCAGGGCCTGGGCCAGCGGCACTGGGCGATCAGCACCGATCCGGACGCGCCGAAGGACTTCCGCCTGGACGTGGAGCTCAAGCAGCTCGTGCATTTCGCGCCCACCCACGAGTGGCTGCTCGAACCGGGCGACATGCTCTACCTGCCGCCGGGCGTGCCGCACGACGGCGTGGCCTTCGGCGCAGCGTGCATGACGCTTTCCATCGGCATGCGCGCGCCATCGCAGGCCGAGCTGATCGGCGACCTCGCCGACTACCTCGCCGAACGCCTGCCGGAGGAAGCGCGCTACACCGACCCGGATCTCGCCCCCGCCCGCAACGTCGGCGAGATCGACCGCAGCGCGCTCGAACGCCTGCGCACCGTCCTGCCGTTCGCCACCGCCTATAACGACGCCACTCTGCTGGACTGGTTCGGCCAGTTCATCACCCGCTACCGGCTGGCGCAGAATCCCGCGCCGGCGGACCGGCCGACCACGCCGGCGGCGCTGGACAAGCTGCTGGCGGCGGGCGTCGTGTTCCTGCGCCACCCGTGGTCACGGATGGCCTGGGCGCGCGCCCGCGCCGGCTGCACGCTGTTCGTCAACGGCCACGCCTATCCGGCCAGCGCGGGGCTGGCACAACGGCTGTGCGCCGAGCGCGAGTTCGTGCTGGACGGCGCGCTGGATGCCACCGAGCGCAGCCTGCTCGCCGCCCTGCTCGACGATGGCCACCTGGTTCCACGCAAGCCGCGACGCCGATGAAGCTCGAACCCTTCCACATCGTCAGCGCCGACTGGGGCCGCACCGGCGACCGCGACACCATCCGATCGCTGCGCCGCGCGGTATTCGTGGAAGAGTTCGGCCTGCCGGGAAGGTGCGAGGCGGACGAGCTCGATCCCGCCGCGCTGCAGCTGATCGCCCGCGACGACGCCGGCCGCGCCGTCGGCGTCGCCCGGCTCACCGCCGACCACCGCATCAGCCGCATCGCGGTGCGGCCGGCCGCGCGATGCCGGGGCGTCGGCACGGCCCTGCTGCGCCAGCTGGTCGATCGCGCGCACAGTTTCGGCTGGCCGCACGTGCCGTTGGACGCACAGGCGGAGGCGGTCGACTTCTATGCGCGCGAGGGCTTCGTGGCCGTCGGCGCGCCGTTCGAGCACGCTGGCCTGCTGCATCAGGCGATGCGCAAGCCGCTGCCGCCGGAGGAACCGGCCGTACCCGCGCCGCGCGACGTGGGCGCGCTGCCCGCCGCGGATCGTCCAGGGGTGGAGGCTGCGCGCCTGCAGCTGCTGATCGACGCGCGCCACCGGCTGGCGATCCACCTGCCGGCGCTCGACAGCGAGCATTTCGCCAGCGCGGCGGAACGGGGGCAGATCCGCCGCATCGCCACGTCCGGCCGCGGTGCGCGCATCCGCCTGCTGCTGCACGATCCGGCCGCCGCGCTGCGCGACGGCCATCGGCTGCTCACCCTGGTGCAGCGACTGTCCAGCGTGATCCAGGTGCGCCGCCCGCTGGACGAGATCGACCTGGCCCAGCGCGCTGCCTGGTTGCTCAACGATGCCGGCGGCTACCTGTTCCTGCCCGAGTACGACCGCCCGCAGGGGCGCGCCGCCCGCCACGACCGCGCCAGCCAGGCGCCGCTGGCCCAGCAGTTCGCCCAGGTCTGGGAGCGCTCGGTGCCGGCTACCGAACTGCAGGCGCTGGGTCTGTAGCCGGCAGCTGAACGGGCGATCGCATGACGTGCGGCCGCACCGATCCTGCGCAAAACCGCATCCGCCTTCGCTCGATCCGGTGCCACGCCCCCCTTGATTTGGCCGAACACGGGCACAATCGATGTCCGCTACGGGTTGTCGCGGTGCAGCAGCCCGGGGCTATAATCAACGGGATTTTTTCCAGCCTTCTGCTGCGTCAAGGGCAGCGCGGGCGGCCTCCCTTCCCCGACCGGTGGTGACGTGAGTACAAACCTGATTCGCGAGTTCTTCGAATCCTCCCAACTCGCAGGCGGAAACGCCGATTATGTCGAAGCGCTGTACGACGCCTGGCTGAACGACCCCGGCTCCATCCCCGCCGAATGGAACAGCTACTTCCAGAACTTCAATGGCCGCGCGTCGGGAGATGTCTCCCACACCGCGGCCATTGCGCGTATTGAAGCGGCGCAAAAGCAGCGGCGTGGCGTCGTTGCCGCCGCCGCCCCGGTCGACGACGCGCACGCGCGCAAGCAGGCCGGCGTGCTGCGCCTGCTGACCGCCTATCGCTCGCGCGGCCACCTCGCCGCCGACCTCGACCCGCTCGGCCTGGTGCAGAAGATGAACGCGCCAGACCTGGGCCTGCCTTTCCACGGCCTGGCCGAGTCCGACCTGGACACCGAATTCGACTGCGGCACCTACGCCGGCGGCGGCCAGCGCATGAAGCTGCGCGAGCTGCTGGGGCGGCTGAAGAGGATCTACACCGGCACCGTTGGCGCCGAGTTCATGTACATCTCCGACCACGCCCAGCGGAACTGGATCTACAGCCGGCTGGAGCAGGCCAACGGCAATCCGGGCCTGGGCGCCGACGAGAAGCACCACCTGCTCGACGTGCTCACCGCCACCGAGGGCCTGGAGCGCTATCTGCACACCAAGTACGTGGGCCAGAAGCGGTTCTCGCTGGAAGGCGGCGACAGCCTGATCCCGCTGGTCGACGACGTGGTGCGCATGGCCGGCGACAACGGCATCAAGGAACTGGTGATCGGCATGGCCCACCGTGGCCGCCTCAACGTGCTGGTCAACATCCTGGGCAAGCCGCCGAAGACCCTGTTCGACGAGTTCGAGGGCAGGTTCGAGCACATCGACGACCCGGCCTACTCCGGCGACGTGAAGTACCACATGGGCTTCTCGTCCGACCTGAAGACGCCCAGGGGCGGCGTGCACGTGGCGCTGGCGTTCAACCCGTCGCACCTGGAGATCGTCAACCCGGTGGTGGCCGGCTCGGTGCATGCGCGCCAGCTGCGCCGCCGCGACACCGGGCACCAGCAGTCGATGGCGGTGCTGATCCACGGCGATGCCGCGCTGGCCGGCCAGGGCGTGAACATGGAACTGTTCAACATGTCGCAGGCCCGCGGCTTCAAGATCGGCGGCACCCTGCACGTGGTGGTGAACAACCAGGTGGGCTTCACCATCTCCAACCCGCAGGATGCCCGCTCCACGAGGTACTGCACCGACCTGGCCAAGATGGTCAACGCGCCGGTGTTCCACGTGAACGGCGACGACCCGGAGGCGGTGATCCAGGTGACCCGCCTCGCCTATGAATTCCGCAAGACCTTCCGCAAGGACGTGGTGATCGACCTGGTCTGCTACCGCCGCCACGGCCACAACGAGGCCGACGAGCCGGCGGCCACGCAGCCGCTGATGTACCAGATCATCCGCAAGCGTCCGACCACCCGCGACCTGTATGCGCAGCGGCTGCAGAAGGACGGCGTGATCGCCGAGGGCGACGGCCAGAAGCGGCTGGACGGCTATCGCGAGCGCCTGGAAGCCGGCGCCCCGCTGGCCGAGTTCAATCCGACCCCGGTGCGCGACCTGGAGATCGACTGGAGCCGCTTCTACAACGAGCCCCTGTCGATGACCGTGGACACCACGGTGCCAAAGCGGAAGCTGCTGGAACTGGCCAAGCGCATCCTCGACCTGCCGGGCGACCTCACGCTGCAGTCGCGGGTGGGCAAGATCTACGACGATCGCCGCAAGATGGCCGCCGGTGAACATCCGGCCGACTGGGGCTTCGCCGAGAACCTGGCCTATGCCACCCTGATCGACGGCGGCAGCAACCTGCGCCTGGTCGGCCAGGATTCGGGCCGCGGCACCTTCTTCCACCGTCATGCGGTGCTGCACGACCAGAAGGACGGCCACACCTACATGCCGCTGGCCACCGTGCGCGCCGATGCCAACGTCGAGGTGATCGACTCGCTGCTCAGCGAGGAGGCGGTGATGGCGTTCGAGTACGGCCACTCCACCACCGATCCGGACACGCTGCACATCTGGGAAGGCCAATTCGGCGACTTTGCCAACGGCGCCCAGGTGGTGATCGAC
>WOYI011054454.1_pt1 | contig 21877 bp, 19 predicted proteins | sample 6423411 | NCBI WGS metagenome assembly WOYI01 (sample SAMN13441803, study PRJNA592873) | oil field metagenome | biome: oil field; feature: oil-well bore; material: oil-contaminated soil; isolation source: oil-contaminated soil from oil-well borehole | place: Germany: Wietze | collected 2016-10-18 ... | reverse complement strand
ACCCAACCCCATTTTCACGCCTGCGAGGCGTCCCCGCAGGACAGACCGCTTATAGGCAATCCACGTAGCGAGGCTAATCGTCGACGGGGCGAGCCCTGGTTTTGCCGCATCGGGGGTACCGAATGCTGCGGTAGCCTCAAATGGTTACGGGGGGTGGCGTGGGAAAAGACTTGGATGTGGACGCCGGCGGGTTGTCGACGGCTGCAGCTGACAGCGTCGCTGTCGCCGCTGATGTGCTCGCTGATGGTTTTGACGGTTCGGTGAGTGATCGCCCGAGCGGTGCGGGAATCGCTGCAGTTGAAGCGGCAAGTGCCACCGCGCGTGTGCGTATCTCTGGACGTATTGCTGGTCAGGCCGGTAATGTCGCTGCGGCAGGTGATCGCTATGACGCGACGGACGGGGGCAGTGCCGGCGCTATCGCGGTGACCATGTGAGCCCTGCGGCCGCGCCGATGGGTGTACCCAACAGGTCGGACGTCGAGGCCTGGGACAGCTCAGACCTCGATGCGGCCGCTACCCGCTGGCGGACGGTGGCAGGTGCACTGGAGTCCGCGTTTGAGCAGCACCGGCAGAACATCCTGACTCCTGGCGGTACGACGTGGGAAGGCGATGCGAAAGATGCCGCGCTGGACCGGGCGACCGCCGATACTTCGGTCGTGCGTCGGCAGGGCGATGTGCATCGTGAGGCTGCCGATATCGCCACGCGCGGCAGCGAGGACATCCAGGGCGCGCACAGTCGAGTGCTCGAAGCGATCGCCGAAGCCGAACAGGACGACTTCACCGTGGGTGAGGACCTCTCGGTGACCGACAACCGTGCCTACGACGAGGAGACTGCTGCCGCCCGCATGACCGCTGCCACCGACCACGCTGAGTTCATCCGATGGCGCGCTGAGCAGCTCGTCGCCACCGATTCCCTTATCGGGCAGCAGCTTCAAGCAAACGCCGCTGAACTGGAAGGAATTCGGTTCGAGGGTGATCGAGATGGCAATGAGACCGATCCGACGATTCGACTCGTGGACAACAAGACTGAGGACCCGGGTTCTCAGGCAGAGTCGTCAGGGCATGGGGGCGCGGGTTCGCTGCCGAAGGAATCTGCGGGCAGCTGGCAGGACATGCTCGTGCCCGAAGGGACCGCTGAAAAATCTGAAGGCGCTGATGCCGCTGAGTCACCGTTGGAAGCGATGCTTGGCGAGGGCAAGGCCGCAGAGGGCCAACAGCCGTCAAGCCTGGACGAGGCGTTGACGGAAGTCGCAGGGAAACCTGTCGAAGCACCGCCCACGGCGTTGGAGCGCATCCTCAATCAGCACGCCGGAAATGGCAAGGGCGAGGAACGGCGGTACACGCAACATCCGTTGGAGGCACCCATCGTTGGTGCCGATCCATCCGTGATTGGCGATCGGCAGGCCAGGGTGGACGCTGCGCATGAGACCGTGGCGTCGGCCCAAGCCGCGCTCGACGCTGCGCTGGCTCAGTCCACGGTCGCTGGTGCGGGCGCCGGCCCTACCCGCGACCAGCTCGACGCTCTAGGACAGGCCTTGTTCGATGCGCGCGGTGAGGTGACGAGTCAGACCGAAGTTCTGGAGAATCTCAACGCGGCGGCCGGTGAAGTCGGTCAGGGGCGGGTGCCGATCCCGGCACTTCCCGAGAATGCCGATGTACAGGCATTTCCTCAGGAGCCTTCGGCATTCGCCGAAGGTAGCCGCGCTCTGAGCGAAGGCAGTTTTGGTTTGATCCCCGATGTCGCCCACGACATCGACGTTTTTCGTAATTGGAGCGAACACTCAGTCGAGGATCGGGTTGGTGCCGTCCTCGATGTGGCTGGGGCGGCACCTATCCCTGGTGGCAAGTTCGTCACAGAGGGTCTCGAACACGCTGTTGACGCCTTCAACGCCGGGCGCCACGTCGACGACGCCCTAGACGCCGGCAGTGCGGGAGTACATCATCTACCCGATGCGCCATCGTCCCCTCATATTGACGTAGGCAACCAAGGAGTGGATGTGCCACTCGTCGGCTCATCGCATTTCTCGGATGTCTTTGCTCCGGTCGAACTGGACATAGCGCATGCGGCACAGGATGTTTACTCATCGCCGGTGATGGACGACATACGCCAAGCAGCGCAGAACGGAGTGGCGGCGGAAGTCGAGATCAACGGGTACAAGGTTCTCTATGAACCGGACATTCCGGGAAGTGGATTCAGTTTGGCTTCCTTTGGGGAGCGTGGCTTCGCTATCGGCCCTGAGGCGATGGCGTCGGAGGCGGAACTTGCACGTACGGTCGCACATGAGTTGTACCGAGTAAACATGACCGAAATACCCGAACTGGGCATCGATGCGACGCGTGCTGCGAGCGAGACTGAGGCGGCATTTGATTTCGCTCAACGGTTCGGGAACGCGATTCAGGGTGGAGGCTGACAGCATGTCCGAATACGCAGCACTCGCGAAGAAATGGGTCGAGGTTACTAAGAGGGTCGCCACAGGTACGTGGGATGGCATCGTTTGCCCAAAAAACGCTGATGCCGATGTGTTGATCGAGGTCCGTGAACAGGGAAGTGGCACCGACGATGCACGGTTTGAGTACTGGATCCACTGTCCGCGATGCGGTGCTGAGATCTACTTCCACAGCAAGGATCATTACAGCCCGGTTCCGCATTCAGCCGGTTGAAATTAGCCATGTCTTAGCAGGCCTCCGAAGGTGCAGATAGCGCCCGGCTATTTTCCGAAAGCCCGAAGGCAAGGCGGATGAATGCCACGGATTGCTGCGGTATGTTCGAGACGTGACGACTCGGAACGGGCGAGCGGGTATCGATGATAGCTGGCACAAGCGCGTGAAGGAACCGGACGGCTCGATGCCACCGAGCGATCCGCGGTGTACGGCAAGGTTTCGCGCTGGCGTGTCAGGTGGGTCGACAGCACCGGAGCAGAGCGCACCAAGAGTTTCCAGCGCAAGCCGGATGCGCAGGCATACCTCAACGGACTGACTGCTGACGTGCAGCGCGGAGAGTACGTCGATCCGCGGAAGAGCGCGGAGAGGTTCGGTTCTGTCGCCGAGCAGTGGTTCACTACCAAACAGCATCGGAAGCCCAAAACTGTTGCAGGCTATCGCTCGTTGCTCGACACCGTGGTGCTGCCGAAGTGGGAAAGTGTTCCACTCAAACGTCTTGACTACGAGTCTTATTCAACGTGGCTGGGCGCGCTGTCGGTCGACGGTGGGCAACGCGGAACCGGCCTGTCGGCAAGTCGGATTACGCAGGCGCACCAGCTGGTGGGCGCCGTCCTCAAGTACGCCCAACGGACCGGCAGGGTCGCGAAGAACGTTGCGCTCGAGATCAAGCGGGATGAAGATCTTCCCGAACAAAGCGAGCGCGAGCGGCGCTACCTGAGCCATGCCGAGCTTCTGATGCTCGCCAAGGCTGCCGATCGTTTCGAGACGCTGACGTTGGTGCTGGGTTATTGCGGCCTTCGGTTCGGGGAGGCAGTCGCACTAAGCCTTGATCCACCGATCGATCCTGTGGTGGTGGGTTGAGCTGTTGATCTTGATGTGGGCTGGTGGTGGGCATGATGGGGCCGCTGGTCTGTCCAGCTTTTCCTGTTGGGGTCCTGGTTGTCGGGTCGGTGGTTGGTGGTTCAGGCGCTGGATCGGTGACCGATGGTGTTGTGCCACAGGGTCATCCATGCTGGTTCCCAGGGCCAGTGCCGGGGTAGGTGCAGGATCGGTCGGCGTTGGGGTCGGGCCAGCCGGGCCGCGACGTTGACTAGGTGTCGGCGCAGTGTGTTCCCGCGGGCGGTGCGGTGACGGGCACCGGCCAGGGTTGCGGTGGCGCGTAGCAGGTTGTGGGCGATCGCGGCGCAGACGGCCCAGGCACTGTTGGCGCCGAAGCGTCCTGAGGGGATGTGGGCCAGGGGGCCGTCGATGAGGTCGGCGAAGGTCGTTTCGATGATGGCGTGGCGGCGGTGGGTGATGTCGGCATCGGTGGCTGAACGCACTAGTGTTTCCCGGTCGTAAAGGCGGGTTCCTGCCTCTCGGTGAGTACCGCTGGGCATTCCACAACGCGTGCGAAGACGTCGGCATCGACGGGTTGGTACATCACGGCCTAAGGCGCACCACGGCGTCACTGGCGATCAGCGCAGGCGCTAACGTCAAGGTCGTGCAGAGACTGTGGGGTACGCGACCGACCGCGATGACGCTCGACCGATAGGCCACCTCCTCAAACGATGATTTGAGCTGTGTGGCCGACGCGCTTGGCAAGGCCGTCAGCAGCACTGCGGTATTCAGAACGTTCGGACGAGGCCAAATCGGCTTGAAGTACCCTCTGAGCTGCAGAGCCCCCATAGCCCAATTGGCAGAGGCAGCGGACTTAAAATCCGCACAGTGTCGGTTCGAGTCCGACTGGGGGCACGGTATACCGCAGGTCACGGTCCACCCAGTCGGGCGTGGCCTCGGCGGAGGCAACGTCGAGTTCTGCGTCGACTCCGACTGCGGCGCGCCAAGGTGGGATCGGGCTCAGTTGGGGGGATGATACTGGTGTGGCTACTGGTACAAATGTGATCAATGTGAACTCAGCGCTCGGTGAGCCTGAAGAGCAGCCCATCGGGCCTACTGCTCCTGAGGCCGCAGCTGCTCCGTCGGCTCCCGAGCAGGCGGCGCAGCCACGGACCTGGTCGACGCCGAAGGCCCTGGTCAGCCACAAGCAGGTCGACGCCGTCGGCCGCGTTGCAGGCAAGGCCGCGGTGGCCACCGGTAAAGCCCTCATCAGCGCTGTCACCGCCATCGGCAAGGCCGTCGCCGTCGTTGCCCGATTCGGCGCACGAGCCGTCGTACAGATGTGGCGCGCGATCGAAGGCGTGCCCGCCGCCTTGCAACTGTTGTCCGTCGTGGCGATCCTCATGCTGCTCGGCATCGTCGGCGCCATCGCGCTCGCCGGCACTGCCGGCCTGATCTGCGCCATCGTGGTGGTGCCCGTCTGCTCCGTCGCACTCGGCGCGCTCGGACACCGCTGGTTCGGCGGGCACGGTCAGGCAGCGGCCCCGCGCGCGGATGCCCGGGGCGCGCACGTCGACGCCTCCGAGCTCCAGCGGTCGGTCACCTACGTCGACAAAAAGCTGACTGTGGCGCTCAATTCGTTGGGCTCCGATCGGCACGAGCAGGCCGTCATCGCCCTCTTCCAAGCGAAGACCGCCGTTGAGCTCGCGCTGGGAACCGAGCAAGACGCGGAGAACCACGACGATGCTGCGGTCCAGGTGGGCGCCTACCGCCTGCGCCCCCGGATCCAGCCGGGATCGAAATCGACTATGCCAGAGAGCAAATCCCTGGCGGCCTCGTGAACGAGAAGATGGTCAAGGGCCAGGTCGCGCTCATCGAGGATGACTACACACTCGTGATCAACCGGGGCGCCGAATCGGGAGTCGCACTGGGCATGGTCTTTGCCGTGCAGTCCGGTACCGGTGCGGTGATCACAGATCCTGAATCAGGAAGGGAACTGGGCAGACTCGGCCACGAGAAACTCCGGGTGCAGGTATTCGACGTGTACCCACTGTTCGCCCGGGCGCACACCTTCGCCGACACCAGCGACTTTCATGGACTGCTCGGGCTCCCTTTCTTCGAGCAGCCACATGAGGACGTCGTGACCGTCGACATCGGCGACGCCGTGGAACTGGTCGGTGTTCGTCCAAACGCGGGGATATCGATGCCGAATCGGACGGTGGCAGGCGTCGACTCGGTGTCGGTCGCGATCAGCCGGGATGTCGGCTGAACGCCTGCGGGGCAAAGCTGTTGACAAGCCGTGCCAGGTCCGTTCGCTTGGCGACGTCGGCCTTGCAACTGGCCCGGTAGATGTGGCCCTCGATGGTCCGCACGGACAGCGATACCTTCTCGGCGATATCCCGGTTCGACATTCCCTGCGCCACCAACAGCGCGATCTCTCGCTCGCGCTGGGTGAACGGCAGGGTGAATCGTGCCGCCGCGATGGCAGGGCTGGTGGCATTCCCACATTCGCGTGCCAGGCGGTCGGCCCGATCCGACGCGGTCATCGCGCTGGCGGTGCGACCGGCGGCGCGGTGGGATGCGGCAGCCTGCCCTGCAGCGTCGGCAGCGGTCAACCGGTCACCCATCGCCTCAAAATCCAGTGACACGGCCTCCAGTTCGGTGGGGTCGTCGCGTTGTACGGCGTCCGCGTACCGCGCGGCCGCGGCCACCCGGGGCCCTTGAACCACGGCGGCCAGCTCGGTGAGCCGTTGTGCGACCGTGGTGTCACCGAACTGGGCGGCCGTCTGCAGGTACATCACTTCCCGCGCCGACTGGCCGTGCTCACGGGCGAATTCTGCAGCCTTGCCGGCGAGTTCACGGGCGTCATCGAGATGTTGTCGCGCCGCAGCCAACCACGACTGTGCAATGAGCGCGGTGGATTCGACGTACACATAGGACGGGTGGTGATGTGCTTGCGCTGCGTGCAGCGCGTCCGCCGCGGCGTCGATCAAACCGCTGCGCGCGAGTGCCTGCGATCTCAGCAGCTGAAAACGGTGAAAGCTATTGGCCAGCAACAAATCAGCGTCAGTATCGGCACGGGTGTCGGGAAGCCACCGGAGTGCGCCGTCGAGGTCACCTGCGGCGAGCGCGGTCATGCCCATGATCGAATCGGCCAGTGTCCGTGCGGTGTCCGGGCCCTCGTTGTGCCGCCGCCGATGCTGGGCGGCCACCTCGAGCGCCTCTTCGATACGACCCGCCGCGGTGAGGGCGAATGCGTGGAACTCCGCCAGAGGGTGGCCGAGGAAGCCGGCCTGCTCGCTGGTGTCTACGACGCGGTGGCATTCAGCGGCTCTGGCGATCGCCGCATCGGGTTGCCCGATCTCACCGTAAGCCAATGTTTGCGAGCACAACCCGATAGTCGCACCGAACGCGTCCAGGGTCCCGTAATCGACACCTTCCATCACCGTGATGACCTCGTGGGGGCGTCCAGCCATAGCCAGTTGGTTCGCGCGGAACGCCAACAGCTGCCGAAACCGTGTCCCGGTCGCCTCCCTCAGCGCGTCATCGATGACCCGCCACGATCCCTGGGGGGACCGTAGCGTCCACAACAGGTTCGCGGCCCGCAGTGTCACGTCGTTGATGAACGCCTCCGGTGATACCTCGCCAGCGGCGATACCGTCGATGGCGTCGGAGGCAGCGCCTCCCTTGCTCTGCATGAACAGGTTGTAGGCCAGATGCACGCGGGCCCCGACACCCACTCCGGCCTCCGCTGCCGCCCGCGAAAACCGTTCGGCCAGGCCGAAGTCGAGCAGCGAACTTGCCGCCGTGGCCGCCGAGGTCAACACCTGAGGGTCGGGCGGCAGGTCGGACTCCAGCCACAGCAGTCCTCGCCGTACCGATGTCGCAGCGCTGACGTCGTCCTTCATGGCAATTGCCAGCAGTCCGCGCAATCTGCGCAGGCGCAGGGGGCCGCATTGGTGCAGCCGGACTTCGGCATACATTGGGTGCCCGACGAATACTTCGCCACCGGCAGTCCGGATCAGTTCGCGTTGCTCGGCCACTTCCACGGCCAGCGGATCGGTGAGTGCGGCCAGAGACTCCCGCTGCACCGGTTCGGCAACCGCGACAAGATCGACGACATCGCGCACGGCGTCGGCCACCGCACCGATCTGTTGTTCGACGATCTCGATCAACGAAGCCGACACCCCAGGACTGCCGGTCCACCGAATCTGGCCGTTCCGCTCCACGAGGCGGCCGGCTGCCCGTTCATGGTCGACGAGTTGCCGCAGGAACAGCACGTTGCCCTGGGTGAGCCGCCACAAGCGTTCGGCGCAGTCGGTATCCGCCGGGGCCCCGAGTACGGCTTGCAGCAGCGCATCAGTCTGGCTGCGGGCCAGCGGGTCCAGGTCGAGGCGGCGCAGCAGACCGTCGCTCCACGGTGCGAACGCGCCCAGTGGTATTGATCGCCCGGTCGCGGTAGCGGCGACATTGCGTACCGTCCAACCGGCGGCATCGGCTGTCAGCGCGGCCTCGCGGGCCAGCCGCGACTTGCCGACTCCGGCTTTGCCCGCAATCACCACGCCTCGGTATCCGAGACCGGCAAGGGACCCGGCGATGACGCCGAACTCCTCATCGCGGCCCGTCAGCACCCAGTGCTCGCGCAGTCGAAGAATGTTAGCTGTTCGACATTGATTGTGTGGCCGGCCGACATGCCTCGATCGGATTGTAGACACTCACGCCACCGCGGTGGTGACCGGCAACCCGGTGGTGTGACGGCTTCGTTCGGGCGCCTTCGGATCGGTCATTTTCGGATACCTCCGGTGGTCGCGTAACTGCTGCTCAGCGAGTATCAGTCGGCACTGGTCGATCGATATGAGTAGTCGGCTACGCGATCCGCGACGGATCCTGCACAACGTCGTCGAACCGATGGCAGTCCTCAGTGGTGAGTCACAACAAGTCTTGCCGGGGCGACGGATCCAGGCATGAGTAGCTCCCTACCTGTTTCCGCCGGCTTCATTAGTACAGGAGTCGATGTACTATCTCGACATGCGAACGCTCGTGCACACCGATGCGCTGGCCCGATTCGGTCACGCGCTCTCCGATCCCACCCGCACGCAGATACTCCTCCACCTGCATCGTGCGCCGGGCTATCCGTCGGAACTTGCCGAACAACTGGGGGTTTCGCGACAGATCCTGTCCAATCATCTGGCCTGCCTGCGGGGCTGCGGCCTAGTGGTGGCCGCTCCCGAAGGACGCCGAACGCGATATGAACTGGCGGACAGTCGCATCGGTCAGGCACTCGACGATCTGATGGGGCTGGTGCTCGCGGTCGATCCCAACTGCTGCTGCAGCGGCGCAGACGGCACCGGATGCGGGTGCCGCTGATGGCCCACCAACGGATCCTCGCGCCGGAGCGGCGTGCCGTGCTGTCGCGGCGCATCCGCTGGTTTGTTGCTGCGACCATCGCCTACAACGTGATCGAAGCCGCCGTGGCGCTGACCGAGGGAGGGCGGGTGTCCTCCAGCGCGCTGATCGGTTTCGGGCTGGACTCGGTGATCGAGGTGTCCTCCGCGGTGGCGGTGGCATGGCAGTTCGCCGGGTGGGATCCGGAGTCCCGGGAAAAGACCGCACTGCGGATCATCGCGTTCTCCTTCTTCGGCCTGGCCATCTTCGTGACGATCGACGCGGTACGCGCGCTGGCCGGTGAGGGCGAGGCGCGACATTCGACCATCGGTATCGCGCTGGCGGCGATGAGCCTGGCCGTCATGCCCTTGTTGTCCTGGGCGCAGCGGCGCGCCGGCCGCGAACTGGGATCGACATCGGCGGTTGCCGATTCCAAACAGACATTGCTGTGCACCTATCTGTCGGCGGTGTTGTTGCTCGGGCTGGTCCTCAACAGCGCCTTCGGTTGGTCCTGGGCCGATCCGGTGGCGGCGCTGTTGATCGCCGCCGTGGCGGTGAAGGAGGGCCGCGACGCGTGGCGCGGCGAAACCTGCTGTACACCGATTCCCGGGACGCGCTGCTGTGACTGACCGCGATCCAGAGCTCCGGCGATCATGCCGGCGATAACGTTGCGCCATGAGTTTCTACGAGATCATCGAGACCGTCGGCAAGGTGATCGACGGCATCGGGGTGGCCGTGATCGCCCTGGGGGCGATTCTCGCCGGCGTCATAACCCTCCGCAAGATGTTGGGCAAGACAGGTGATGCCTACCGATTCTTCCGTGAGCAGTTGGGCCGTTCGATTCTGCTGGGGCTCGAATTCCTCGTCGCGGCCGACATCATCCGGACGGTCGCGCTGACACCCACCTGGCAGAGCGTGGTGGTGCTCGCGGGCATCGTGCTCATCCGCACGTTCCTCAGTTTCTCGCTGGAGGTCGAGATCAGCGGCCGGTGGCCATGGCAGCAGCGCACCAAGAGCAAGGACACCGCTGACAGCGTTGCGCCACCACGTGACTAACTCCTGTGCGTGACACGGCGTGGCAGGCGTATGCCGTCGAGCACGATGTCCACGTTCTTGTTGTAGAACGCCACCAATCCGGCGATCCGGGCAACCGCAGGAACCGGATACCGGCACATCCAGGCGGTGTACTCATCGGCGGCTCCGTTCCTCTATTGGCACCCGTGTCCAGCGGTGCAGCAGCCAGGCCGCCGGCACCGTCAGTGCCACGGTGGTGGCGAACAGTCCTGGCATCGAGCCGGTGAACACCGGCCAGCGCAAGACCGCGGCCATCGTGATCTCCATGGTCATCACATGCAGAAGGAAGATCTCATAGGAGATCTCGCCGAGCCATACCGCCGGGCGGGTGCTGAGCAGGCGTGCGTAGACGTTGCCCGGATCCAGCACCAGCGGCGCGGTCACACCCACAGCGACCACGGCGTACAGCATCGTCTTGAGCACCGGCTGCCACGGTTCCACCTCCTGGACGGTGACATCGCCGGCGATCGGCAACGCGACGATCAGTAAGGCGCTCAACGCGGTCGGCAACGCAACGGAAGCCGGGCAGCGCCTGCCGAGCACCTGCAGTACCGCCAACGCCATACCGCCGACGAAGTGGATCAGGTGGGCGGGCAGCCAGATGCCAGCCGATGGCGGCAGCCAGTCGGTGGTGTGCAGCATCCACAACCACGCCGGTGTGACCACACCCAGCGCGGCCAGGCCGGCGAGCAACAAAGTGGGCCGCCAACGTCGCCCGCACAGCACCGTCAACAGCAGGCCCGCCAGTAAGGGCAGTGCCGCATAGAAGGCGGCTTCGACTGCCAGACTCCACATTTGGGTGAGACCCTGGTGCATCTCGGCGTAATACAGCGGCGGATAGATCTGGGTCAGCGTGAGGTGTTTCAGCAGACCCAGCCAGCTGTGTCCGGGGTTCGGTCCGGCAAACCGGAAGTGGTAGAGCGCGAATGCGATGAGCACCACGGTGATGTACGCGGGGGCGATGCGGCGCACCCGGCGACGCGCGTAGCGCCACACCGAGGGCGATGTCGAGCCCTGTTCGGTCGACAGCACCCAGGGCCGGAACAACAGATAGCCCGACAGCACGAAGAAGATCGGGACGCCGACCTCCAACCGGGCGTAAAGCTGGCCGAGGTAGCCGTCATCGAGGTGGCCGGTTCCGAATGCCGCATGAGTGCCGACGATCAGCAGTGCGGCCAGCGCGCGCAGACCGGTGAGCGATGACACCCGGTTCGCGGTGGGCCGAACGGTCGGGCTGTCGATGTCCGCGCCGGAATCGGGACCACCGGCTACCGGCGAATCGCCTGTTGCACGCATTACTGCTACAGCGTACGGATGCGGCCCGATCCGTCCGTGGCGTTCATGCTGCAGGGATTGCGGCCGACAATCGAGCCAATACGTCTGCGTCTCCACAGCGGTAGCGTTCGGTTTTTGCGCATCAACATTTCTCGCGTCGCCAGCCATAGCTGACACGCAATGCCCATATCCCGGTGTCGGCGTCTCAAATGCGAATGTCGCTGGTATCGGGGGCGGTTTTTGCGATTTCCCGACTGAAATCAATGGGGCGCATTGGCATTGCCAGGGCGCTGACGTCACCGTGCAATCTCGCCTGATGTGACTTCATCGGGAAAGGCCCGGCTTTGCGCCACGTTGCGTGCGTCCCGGTCGCGGTGACTGTGATACACATCGGCGATAAGCGTCATGGCGAAAGCGTAGTAGTGGCGGCCTCGGGGACCAGGCTTCGGAAAATCTGCCGATAGAACGTCTAAGGGACACACCCTAGACTCATGGTGTGGGGATTTTAGATGTTTGCGACGCTGGCCTGCGCGCATTGGCTGGGCAGTGCGCGGTCGATGCGTCGCGGTTAGCCAGCCAGATTCCCGGCGCAGCGGCGGGACCACCAGCGCAGGCCACCACTGCGGCGGCCAGCGACGTATACGCCGCGATCAGGACAACAGCGACGGCGCTGGCAGGCAGAGTCCAGGCCACGGGCGACAAGCTGACCGTTTCGGCGACCCAGTACGCGAGCACCGACGAGAACTCCGCGCAACATCTGTCAGCGCTAGGTGCGTCGGTGCAGGTGTAGATGCCCGCCGCCGGGGGCGCAGGGGCGCCGAGCCTTTCACAAATTCTCGACTGGGACACCAATCACCTCTATCAGGCGGTCACCGACTGGAGCAGTACACTGCCGAGCACTGGGAAGAAGCCTTCGACAGCGTGCACTGCGGCATGCTGGCACCGGGCGGCACCGTATGGGAGGGCGAAGCCGCCGACGCCGCCCAAGAACGTGCCTTCGCCGATCTGGTCAAGGTGCGCGGCCTAGCCGACACCTTGAACGATGCCGCAACTGTTGCTCGCCGTGGTGCCGATCAACTGGACTACTTCAAGCGCCAGGCCATTGATGCCATCGAGGAGGCCCGCGAAGCGGGCTTCACGGTAGGGGAAGACCTTTCCGTCACCGACACCAGTGCCTACAGCGGACTGCGCATCGCCGCAGTGCGCCAGCACGCGGCCACCATCGCCACTCGCGCCGCCGCACTCGGCGCCGCCGATAAGGACATCGCCGCCAAAATCAGCACGGCGACAACAGAGTTGAACGGGCGTGGCTTTCCCGAATCACCCGAAACCGTCCAAGCATTGGATGTCCCGCTCGCGCCGCCACCGGACCCCTCACACCCGGTCAACGACGTCATCGCTGAAGCCACCGACCTCGACGGCAACCACGTAGTTCTCCGCCGCGGCTACTACGATGGAAAGAGAGATTTCGGGTGGGACAAGATCTTTCACAAGCACGGGATAACCAATCCCAACGTGTTCAACGACCTGATATCGCACAGTCGGCCTATAAGCAGTAAGGACGGGGAACTCATCTAATAGAAGTTGACCGGGCACGCTGTTCACAACTATTTGGCCCGATATTTGACTGTGAGGACACCGGCGAAAGCCTGGAGATGATGATCGTGGTCGACACCACCCAGAATCGTGGGGACGTACCTGACGGCGGACAGAAAGGAGTCATCACCATGTATCCCCTTCCAGGAGGCGACGGCGTGGTTGAAGTGCAGCCGGGCTGGACGATGGCTCCGCCGTGGGTGAGTGGCAATGTGCCCATCAACTGAAGCCGAAAGTAGCAGCGAATTCGCGGCCGCCGTGCTGCGAAACCTGCTGGTGCACATCACCGAAGAGAACACCGAAGGGATCGACACCTTCACGTTCGTGGTTTCACACGGTTGGACCGATGGCCCAACGATGTATCTGGTCTACAAGGCTCCGCCGTCGACCATCACGTGGGCACTGGTCCGCGACACCCCGAGAATCAATCATCGACCCCGCGCCCTGGCCTTCTCTCAAGGAAGCAGTGAGGTACTACTACCTCTTGGACCTCTGCGAAAACCGCGTGTCCGCCTCGTTCCCCCATCCAGGGAATGACCCCGAAGTCATTTTGTGGCGCGGTGATCAGATATACAGCGAGGACTCCTGCGAAGGGCTCCCCCAACGCTCAGCGGATATCCCCGACCAATACCGCTACGCCGATCCGATTGGATCTCTACCGCCAGAGACGCGCCGTCCGGTTCAGTGAGCGGACGGCGAAGCGGAGCACCACAAACACTGCCGTCAGGACCATGACTTGAAATCACGCTCCGGTGAAGTATTCGGTCGGTACTTCTTCACCGCGGTCGCGGCGGCGCTGATCCAGGCTCATCGCTGCCGTCCGGCAGTGGCTGCTGCCCGGGCGAACAGCAGCACCACGGAGCGCGGCTCGGCCCGATACGCACCACCGGCGACGGATTCTGCCGTCTCCCAGGGGACGATGTCGTTCGGGGAGTCGAGCGCCGTGTCGATCCATTGTCGCCATGGCGCTTCCGGATCCAGGGGCGGGAGCGCGAAGTCCAGCGGCTGCCAGTAGGCGTTCAGGATCAGATAGATGTGGATGTCCTCGTTTGGCAGCTCCGCGCTGAATGCGAGGCTGTGCGACCAATCGCCCCAATCCGGCTGCCCGGGCCTGACGCCGTGCCACGCTTTCGCCGCACGCTGCAGGAATACGTTCAGGCTCACGCGGGTGCGCTCGGCTTCAACGTCCCGCATCTGCCGGCGGGCGGTGAGCAGTGTGACGAATCGGTGCACGTCGGCGTGCTTGGTGAGCAGGGTCCAGTCATACCAACTGGTCTCGTTGTCCTGACAGTAGGCGTTGTTGTTGCCGTTCTGGGTGCGGCGCACTTCGTCGCCCATCAGGATCATCGGCGTACCGACGGAGAGCATCGCAATGGTGAGCAGATTCTTCACCTGGCGGTTCCGCAGCGTCTCTACCGCCGGGTCGCCGCTCGGCCCCTCGGCGCCGCAGTTCCAGCTGCGGTTGTCGTTGGTGCCGTCGCCGTTCTGTTCGCCGTTGGCCTCGTTGTGCTTGCGGTCATACGACACGAGATCGTTGAGGGTGAACCCGTCGTGACAGGTGACGAAGTTGACGCTCTGCTCGGCCTCGCGGTCCTCGTGGCCGTAGATGTCGGGGCTGCCGAAGAACCGGTCGGCAACCCGCCGCACGACGCCCTCATCGCCGCGGAAGAAGCTCCGTACGTCGTCGCGAAATCGGCCGTTCCACTCCTTCCAGCTGTCGCCGATGAAGCTGCCCACCTGGTAGAGCCCGGCCGCGTCCCAGGCTTCGGCGATGAGCTTGGTGCCCGCGAGCGAGGGGTCCGACTCAATATCCCACAGCACCGGGGGGTTGGGCAGCACCCGGCCCGATGTATCGCGGGCCAGGATTGAGGCGAGATCGAAGCGGAACCCGTCCACATGCATTTCCTCGACCCAGTAGCGCAGGCTGTCGAGGATCATGCGGCGGACCACGGGATGGTTGGCGTTTAACGTGTTGCCCGTCCCGCTGTAGTCGGCGTAGCGCGAACGGTCTTCGTCCAGGATGTAGTAGGTGGGGTTGTCGATTCCGCGGAAGCACAGCGTCGGGCCCGCTTGGTTCGCTTCGGCGGTGTGGTTGTACACGACGTCCAGGATCACCTCGATCCCGGCGCGGTGCAGGGCCTTGACCATGTCGCGAAACTCGTCGACCGGGCCGAGCGGATCCCGACGTGAGCTGTATGCTGCGTGCGGCGCAAAGAACGAGATCGGCGAATAGCCCCAGTAATTGACCAGACCCGGCGGGCAGTCCTGCGCATCGAACTGGAACACCGGCAGCAGCTCGACCGCCGTGACACCGAGTTCGCGCAGATGTGAAATCTTGTCGATCAGCCCCGCGAAGGTGCCGCGAATCGCCTCGGCGACGCCGGAGCTCGGATGCCGGGTGAAGCCCCGCACATGCATCTCATAGATGATCGTTTGCGACGACGGCAGCCCAAGCGGCGCATCGCCTTCCCAGTCGTAATCATGCGGATCCACCACCGCGCTCTTCATCGCCGTCGCGGCGTTATCGCCGCTCCCGCGAGCGTCAATCCGACTGTAGGACTTGGGGACAACGACGCCGCGGCCATACGGGTCCAGAAGGATCTTGTCGGGGTCGAACCGCATCCCCGCGGCAGGATCGGACGGTCCCTGCACTCGAAAGCCGTAGAGCTGTCCGGGCCGCACGCCAGGCACAAACACGTGCCAGTAATGGTACGTGCGCTGGGTTACCGGATCGACGTTGATCACCTGTGCGGGCCGCTCGTCGTCGCGGTCGAAAATCAGCAACTCGACGGCTGTAGCGCTGCGGGAGAACACACTGAAGTTGACGCCGCCGTCCATGACCGTGGCGCCCAGCGGGGAACTTCGGCCCAGGTGGATTGTCATGGCTTCTCGGCTCCTGTTCGCGGCTGACGTGAAGTCGCCCGCACCAGCACCCGGCTATTCGTTGTCACCTGCCGTCGCGACGGTGGCGGCGAGTGTGGTCTGGCCGGCGGCGCCGCGCGCGGCGGGCCATACCCAGTCGCGCACCTCCGGGATGTCGTCGCCGTGCTCACGGGTGTACTCCCGCGCGGTGATCCGCTTGTCGGCCATTTGCTGGCGCAGGGTGGCGCACGTGGACTGCAGGAACGGCACGCGGTCGATCACGTCGATGACCAGGTGGTAGCGGTCGAGGTCGTTGAGCATCACCATGTCGAATGGGGTGGTGGTGGTGCCCTCTTCCTTGTAGCCCCGCACGTGGAGGTTGCTGTGCCCGGCACGACGGTAGGTGAGCCGGTGGATCAGCCACGGGTACCCGTGGTAGGCGAAGATGATCGGCTTGTCGCGGGTGAAGATCATGTCGAAGGCGCGGTCGGACAGGCCGTGCGGATGCTCGGTTTCGTCTTGCAGTCGCATCAGATCCACCACGTTGACGAAGCGGATCTTCAGGTCGGGCAGGTTCTGCTTGAGCTGGTCGACCGCCGCCAGGGCCTCCAGTGTGGGAACGTCGCCGGCCGCGGCGATGACGACATCGGGCTCCTCGCCGAGTTGCTCGGTGCCCGCCCATTCCCAGATGCCGAGCCCCCTGGTGCAGTGTGCGATGGCCTGCTCCATGGTGAGGAAGTTCGGGCTGGGCTGCTTGCCCGCGACCACCACGTTGACGTACTGGCGTGAGCGCAGGCAGTGGTCGTAGGTGGACAGCAGGGTGTTGGCGTCCGGAGGAAGATAGACCCGGACCACCTCGGCGCGCTTGTTCACCACATGGTCGATGAAGCCGGGATCCTGGTGGCTGAAGCCGTTGTGGTCCTGGCGCCAGACGTGGCTGGACAGTAGGTAGTTCAGGCTGGCGATCGGCCGCCGCCACGGTATGTGATTGGTGACCTTGAGCCACTTGGCGTGCTGGTTGAACATCGAGTCGATGATGTGGATGAACGCCTCGTAGCAGTTGAACAGGCCGTGACGACCAGTGAGCAGATACCCCTCGAGCCAACCCTGGCACTGGTGCTCGGAGAGCATCTCGACCACCCGCCCGGCGCGGGCGAGGTGCTCGTCGACCTCCGGCCCGAAGAATTCGGCGTTCCACTGCTTGGCGGTCACGTCGAACACCGCCTGCAAGCGGTTGGACGCGGTCTCGTCGGGACCGAAGATCCGGAAGTTGTGCGGGTTGAGCCGCACCACGTCGGTGAGCCACTGACCGAGCACCCTGGTGGCTTCAGCGATGGTGGCGCCCGGGGCGGGGACGTCTACGCCGTAGTCCCGGAAGTCGGGCAGCCTCAGGTCCTTGAGCAGTAGCCCACCATTGGTGTGGGGGTTATCGCTCATCCGCAGCGTGGCCGCCGGGGCCAGTTCGGCGATCTTGGGGTCGAGCTTGCCGTTCTCGTCGAAGAGTTCGCCGGCCCGGTAGGAGGCCAGCCAATCGGCGAGCACCTGCAGGTGTTCCGCGGTGTCGCGGGCGTTGGCCAGCGGAACCTGGTGTGCCCGCCAGGATCCCGTGGTCTTCTTGGCGTCGATGTAGGCCGGGCCGGTCCATCCCTTCGGGGTGCGGAAGATGATCATCGGCCACGTTGGCCGCCGTCCGTCACCGCCGGCGGCCTTCGCCTTGATCTCGGTGATCTCGTTGAGCACCGTGTCGAGCAGCATCGCGAACCGACGGTGGGCGTCGGCGTTGTCGCCGTCCTCGGCCGCCTCGAAGAAGTACGGGTTATGGCCGTATCCCCGCATCAGGTCGCGCAGTTCATCCTGCGGGATGCGGTCCAGGACTGTCGGATTCGCGATCTTGTAGCCGTTCAAGTGCAGGATCGGCAGCACCACGCCGTCGTTGACCGGGTTTATGAACTTGTTGGAATGCCAGCTCGTCGCCAGCGGCCCGGTCTCCGCTTCACCATCGCCGATCACCGCGGCGACGAGCAGGTCGGGGTTGTCGAACGCGGCGCCGTAGGCGTGGGAGAGGGCGTAGCCCAGCTCGCCGCCCTCGTGGATCGAGCCCGGCGTCTCGGGCGCCACGTGTGATGGTATGCCGCCCGGGAAGGAGAACTGCCGAAACAGCCGCCGCATACCCTCGACGTCCGCGGTGATGTCGGAGTAGACCTCCGAGTAGGTGCCGTCGAGGTAGGCGTTGGCCACCAGGCCCGGCCCGCCGTGACCGGGTCCGGTGACGTAGATGGTCGACTGGCCGCGCTCCTTGATCATTCTGTTCAGGTGCGCGTAGAGGAAGTTCAGGCCCGGCGTGGTTCCCCAGTGGCCGAGCAGGCGTGGCTTGACATCTTCGCGCACCAGGGGGGTCCGCAGCAGCGGGTTGTCCAACAAGTAGATCTGGCCCACCGACAAGTAGTTCGCCGCGCGCCACCATCCGTCCAGCTGGGCCACTGTTTCGTCGCTCAGGGGGTGCAGATCGGCGGAATGCCAGTTGGATTTCACAGCGGTCATGGCATGACGCTCCTACGGCGGCGGGATGGCTTTCCTATCCCATCCAACTCCGAATCAGTGCTTCTCGACGGCCTTGTAAGAGGTGTTCATCCGCGGGCTTCCGCGCGGCCATCTTCTTGTCGACCTTCGTGATGATCAGCCAGAACCGAACCGAACCGCCGGCGACTGCGCCTGCTGGCCGTGCCCAAAGATTGCTGACGTGTCGGCTGTGATTTGGCGCTCACTTTCGTGGCGAGGTCTGAGGATTCCTGGTGTGACGGGTGTGGTCTAGCGCTTCCGGGTGATTAGCTGAAGTGTCAAGAATACCTTGTGAACTACCTTGTCCAGGTTGCTGCAGGGAGGTCACAAGTGTATAACGATGTTTTTCTGAGGGATGTCTGAGAGGTTGACGGGCCCTGAATGCAGGGTGCGGTCCGCATTGCGATTGGGTAACTTGTCAGGTCGCTAGACTCGGTCGTAACGCGCTCAGCAGAGCGCATGGCGATGGAATCAAGTGCCGGATAGTCATCCGGCGGAGGTGTCGAAGAGATGGCAAGTGTTTCTGTGCGCGCCAACGCCGCAGCGCTGAACGATTCGCAGACCGCTTTCGCGGGCTCGGTCGCGGTCAAGCGCGGCCCGATCGCCGACCTTGCGGCCAACGCCGACACCTTCGTGGTCGCCAACTACGCCGATACCAGCGTCGCAGTGGTCCGCCCGGACACCGTCGCCGCGCCCGCCCTGGTTGCGGTCGATGGCGAGCCCTTCGCGGTCACTCTCACCGATGACCGCGCCTTCGTGGTCATCAGTGCCGCCGAAGTGGACGCCGTCGCGGTGATAGACACCCTTACCAATACCGTTGTGGGGAATTACCCGCTGGCGTTCAATGTCACCGCAGTGGCCGCCAGCCCCGACGGCAAGCGCGCCTACGCCGCACGCGCGGGGCATGACCACGTCGACGTGGCGGTCATCGACACCACCGCCGAGCGGGTCGGCACCGTCGACATCGCCGCAGGCGCCGGTGCCACCATTGATGCGCTGGCGGTCGACCCCTCCGGTCGACGGCTTTACGTGGCCGTCACCACCAGTCGGGGCAGCCGCCTCGTGGTGGTCGACATAGAGACCGCCAGGGCGCGCAAGTCGGTCGCCTTCGGCGCGCCGATCCGTGATCTGGCCGTAGCCGCCGACGGCACCGTGTACGTGCTGACCTCCGATCTGCACGCCCGCGGCGTCATCGAGGTCATGAACCCGAAGAACTTCACCGTCACCGCGCGCATCGCCGCCGGTATCCTGCCAATCCGGCTGGCGCTGTCCGGAGACGGTGCCCGCGCCTATGTCGTCGACTACGACGAGGTCGCGGTGCTCTGCATGGTCACCCACGAGGTCGTCGAGACCATCACCGTCGGGGCCCGTCCCATGGCGGTAGCACTGAGCACCCCCGGCGACCGGCTGTACATCGCCGATGTCGACGGCAACGTCACCGCGTTCCGGGTGCTCGCTCCGACACCGACGTACTCCCCGTTCGATGCCATCGCACCGGACGACGTCCGCGAGCTCGCACCGGCCGGGGTCTGATCCTCCAGGTCAGCGATTGCAGTCGGGCGAGAAGTGGTTCCGGCATTTTCCGGAATCGTCGCAAACCTTTGCGCAGAGGGCACTATCGTCACGAGGATGCTCTCCACGATGCAGAGTTGGCCCCTGACCATCGCCGCCATCCTGCGGCACGCCTGCGGAGTGAACGGTGACCGCGTCGTCACCACCGCCACCGGACACGGCGGATACCGCAGCACCACCTACCGTGAACTCGGCGAACAGGCCGCGCGGCTGGCCCACGTACTGCGCGGACTCGGTATCACCGGCGACCAGCGCGTCGGCACCTTCATGTGGAACAATGCCGAGCACCTTGCCGCGTACCTCGCGGTCCCGGCGATGGGTGCGGTACTGCATACGCTGAACATCCGGTTGTCCGCCGAGCAGATCGCCTTCATCGCCAATGAGGCCGAGGACCAGGTGATCGTGGCCGACGCCTCGCTGGTGCCGCAGCTGGCGCCGGTCCTGCCGCTGCTGAGCACTGTGCACACCGTCATCGTTTCTGGTGACGGGGACACCGCACCGCTCGACGATGCGCAGGTCACCGTGCTGCGGTATGACGATGTGCTGTCCGGGCAGCCGGTGCAGTTCGACTGGCCCGATGTCGACGAGAACTCCGCGGCTGCGATGTGCTACACCAGCGGTACCACAGGAAACCCCAAAGGCGTTGTCTACAGCCACCGTTCGACGTACCTGCATTCACTGACCACCTGCACGGCCAATGCCCTCGACGTCAGTAGCGACGATGCGGTGCTGCCGATCGTGCCGATGTTCCACGCCAATGCGTGGGGGTTGGCGTATGCGGCGCTGATGGCCGGCGCCGATCTGGTGATGCCCGACCGGTTCTTGGACGGGGCCTCGTTGATCGAGCTGATCGAATCGCGGCGGCCCACGGTGGCGGGGGCGGTGCCGACGATCTGGAACGATGTGATGCACTGCCTGGACAAGAGTCCGGGACATGACATTTCGTCACTGCGACTGGTCGCCTGCGGCGGGTCGGCGGTACCGCTGTCGCTGATGGAGAGCTTCGAGCAGCGCCATGGGGTGTACATCCAGCAGGCGTGGGGCATGACGGAGACCTCGCCGCTGGCGACTGTCGCCAAGCCGCTGCCCGGGGTGTCAGAGGACCGGCACTGGGAGATGCGTACCGCCCAGGGCCGGCCGATGTGCGGGGTCGAGATCCGGGTCGTCGACGATGTCGGCGATCCCGTCGCTTCCGGCGGGGAAGCGGTGGGCGAGTTGGAAGTTCGCGGCCCGTGGATCACCGGCGGCTACTACCTGGGCCGGGACGCGGAGAAGTTCGACAGCGGATGGCTGCGCACCGGCGATGTCGGCCGCATCGATGCCGACGGATTCGTGACGCTGACCGACCGCGCTAAGGACGTCATCAAGTCAGGTGGGGAGTGGATCTCCTCGGTGGAACTGGAGAATCACCTGATCGGGCATCCGGGCGTGCTGGAGGCCGCCGTTGTCGGAGTGCCTGACGAGCGGTGGCAGGAACGCCCGCTGGCGGTGGTGGTGCTGCATGAGGGCGCTGCTCACACGCCGGACGAGTTGCGGAAGTTCCTGGCCGACAGGGTGGTTCGCTGGTGGCTGCCGGAGCGGTGGACCTTCGTCGAACAGGTACCGCGCACCAGCGTCGGCAAGTACGACAAGAAGACCATCCGCGCCCGGCATGCCGACGGCGCCTACGAGGTGATCACCCTCTAGAGATTTGGGGATTGGCGCCGACTCGATGATCCTGACCGACCATGGCTATCAGACCGTCACCGGACGCATACGCCGAGCCGCCGGCACCGTACTGGGGCGCCGTGACCGCACGTCGGACCGACCGACCACCCCGACTGACACGGCGCCGGTGACGCCACCACCTGCGGCGCCATCGCCAACTCGGCCGGTGCGCGATCAGGTGGGCGTCTGATGTCCTTATCACGGTGGTGGGGTCGGGCATGGCCGGTGATCTGGTGCGTGGTCGTTGGCGTCGGACCTAACCATTGCCGGTGCGGCGTCGGACCTAACCATTGCGGGTGCGGCCCCGCACATCACCATTGCGGGTGCGGCCCCGCACATCACCATTGCGGGTGCGGCTCCGCACATGC